>Ga0315541_1003094_pt1 | contig 13123 bp, 7 predicted proteins | sample SalMarSW160190MG_FD_203095 | JGI IMG/M metagenome (GOLD analysis project Ga0315541, IMG submission 203095) | Salt marsh sediment microbial communities from the Plum Island Ecosystem LTER, Massachusetts, United States - Salt Marsh Sediment SW1601-190 ...
TCGAGCAGAAAGAAAAGCTCCTGAACCAGATCAACAGCCTGGCGCAGGAGACGTTCAGCAGCTCGCAACGCGACGCCTCCGGCGATCTCTCGGGCTACTCGATGCACATGGCCGATGTGGGCACCGACAGCTTCGAGCGCGAGCTCGCCCTCGGCCTGGTCTCCAACGAGCAGCAAGTGCTCTACCGGATGAATGAAGCGCTCAAACGCATCGACGAAGGCACCTACGGCAAGTGCGAGGTCTGCGGCCAGCTCATCAAGGAGAGCCGGCTCAAGGCGCTGCCGTTTGCCACGATGTGCATCAGTTGTAAAGAAAAGGAAGAGGGTCGCGGCGGGCGGTAGCCGCCTGTTCCTGTGGAACAGCACCGAGCGCCCACCGAGCCCCTGATGGGACCTGTGCCTGACGCTGCCGAGAACAAGGCTACCGGCTACCGGAGTGGGTTGAGTGCCCACCTGAGCCGCATCCTGCTCCTGGCGGTCGTCACGGTCGCCGTGGTCGGCCTCGACCAGGTCACCAAGCTGGCGGCCTTCGAACTCGACGGCCACCGCTCGCTGCTGGGCGGCCTGATCGTGCTCAACCGGAACGAGAACGCGGGCGCCGCCTTCGGCATCCTGCGCAACGTGCCGGGCAGCGCCGTCATTTTGACCGCCACGACGCTCGCGACCATTGTGCTGCTCGCCGTCCTGTTTCGCAAACTGATCCGGACGCACCTGGTGACCGGCTGCATCGCCGTCGGCCTCATCTACGGCGGCGCGATCGGCAACCTGGTCGACCGGGTCGCCCTCGGCAAGGTGCGCGACTTCATCGAGCTGCACCTGGGCTTTGTGAGGTGGCCGGCGTTCAATGTCGCCGACGTCTCGATCGTCATCGGCATCGTCCTGCTGCTCGCCGGCCTGCTTGGCATCTCCAGGCGTCGCCATGCCCCCGCCACGGCTGGATCGGCGTCGGCGTCGGCGGAGGCCGCATCCAACGCCGGTGGGGAGGCGTGAGGTTATGCACCGCATCCTGTTCCGCATCCCGATGCCGTTCGGCCTCAAGCCGCTCGAGATCGCCGCTTGGGGCACCATGGTCGCCCTCGGCGCGCTGGTCGGCATCTATGTCGCCTCCGTGCGCGCCCGCCGCAACGGGGTCAAGCCGGACCTGATTCTCGACCTGGGTCCCGTCGTCATCATCAGCGGCCTTCTCGGCGCCCGCTTCTTCTTCTTCCTGTTCGACGACTGGGCGTCCTTCACCAGCAGCGGGGTGGGGCACGCGCTCCGGGAGTTCATCAACTTCCCGAGCGGCGGCCTGAGCTTCTACGGCGCGCTCGCGTTCGGCATTCCGGCCGGCCTCGTGTTCCTGCACATCCGGGTCAAGAAAATGCCGGGCGTACGGCTCTGGAAGGTGGCCGATATTTCGATGCCGTCGATCGCGCTCGGCATCGCGTTCGCCCGGATCGGGTGTCACCTCAACGGCTGCTGCTTCGGCAAGCCCAGCCCGGCCTGGTTCCCGCTCGGCCAGGCGTTCCCGGACGGTTCAATCCCGGCCCAGCACTATGCCGCGCAGTTCGGGTCCGAATGGCCCGTGCTCCTGTACCCGACCCAGCTTATCTCGTCGCTGAACGCCTTCATCCTGTTCATCGTGCTGAGCCTGCTGTTCAAAAAGCGCCGCTTCGACGGCCAGCTCTTCTGCCTCTTCGGCATCTGGTACGGCCTGAGCCGCGCCGCGATCGAGTTCCTCCGGGGCGACAACGCGCTCACGGTCCGTGGCGTCATGACCACCTGGCAGCTCGCCGGCCTGGTGCTCGCCGTCGGCTGCGCCGCCCTCTGGATCGTCCTCCAGCGCCGCCGGCAGCCTGTCCTGAAGTCGGCCTGATCCCCGCCTTCCGGCGCATAACGCCCGCTCCTGCAGTTACTTCCGCCTGCTCCCGGCACACGCGCTGGCTGGGCATCCTGTTGGACTGCCGCCTGTAGCTGGGCTTCGCATTCGGCCGCTGGCCCTTTTTCGTTTTTTCCCTTGACTGTTCACATATCATGGTCGATATGATACGTGATGATACAGACGCACAGCGGAAGGGAGAGAGACAATGGCCGGCAGAACCACTCGGAAGAGCACGAAGAGAACGCGGAAGCGGCCGGCGAAGAAGGCGCAGGACAAGACAACCCGCGCGGCCCAAGCGGCGGGCGCCGAGTCGCCGCCGGAGCGGCTGCTGACGATGAACGAGGCGATCGAGCGCCTGGGCACCACGCGCCCGACGTTCTACCGCTGGCTGCGAACTGGCAAGATCAAGGGCCTCAAGGTCGGCCGCCAGTGGCGGTTCGAGCCGGCCGAGATCGACCGGTTCCTCAAAGGCGAGGAGCCGCGCATCGAGCTGCGCACCGACATCGGACCGTTGGTGCGCGAGCTCACCAAGCGCGCCGACCGGCTCGCCGCCAAGGCCGTCACGCTGCCTAACGAGACCGACGTCCAGCAGGCCGTGGCGCAGAGTGTCCGGCTGGGCTTTGCGGCGCGCGCCAGCGACATCCATGTCCATCCGCACCTCGGCGAGGACGGAGCCGCGCGCACGGCCATCATACGGTATCGCATTGACGGCGTGCTCCAGCCCGGTCTCGAGTTCGACATCCGCCTTCTGCCGGCCGTCGTCGAGCAGTGGAAGCGCCTCGTTGCATGCGATCCCCACGAGAGTCGCCGTCCCCAGCTCGGACGCATGAAGTTCGACCGCGGCGGCCAGCCGGCGGACGTTTTCGCCAGTTTCGTGCCGTCCGTGCGCGGCGAGAGCCTCACGGCGCGCTTGATCGCCGTGGCCGGTGCGATCATCGGTCTCGACCGGATCGACTACACGCCCGCCGACCGGACGAAGCTGCTGCGCGCCCTGCACGGTCCACGTGGGCTCGTTTTGGTGACCGGCCCGGCCGACTGCGGCAAGACGACCAATCTCTACTCGTTCCTGAACCACGTCGCCGGACCCGCGCTCAAGACTATGACAGTCGAAGATCCCGTCGAGATCGTCTTCCCCTGGATCGTGCAGGTGCAGGTCAACGCCCCCGAAGGCGTGACGTACTCGCGCGCCGTGCGCGCCATCCTGCGCTCGGACCCCGACGTGATCATGATCGGCGAGCTGCGCGACACCGAGACGGCCAACCTCGCCCTGCAGGCTGCCGCCACCGGCCACCTGGTGCTGACCACGCTCCACGCCGACGACGCGGTCAAGGCCCTCATCCGCATGGTCGAGATGGGATGCCCGCCCTTCGTGGTCGGCGACGCCACCCGGTTAGTCACGTCGCAGCGCCTGGTCCGCCTCCTTTGCTCCGACTGCAGCGAGGAAGCCGATCCCGGCTCGGAGCATCTCGCCAGGGCCGTCGAGCTGTGCCGCGTCGGCGGCGTTGACTGGGACTCCCTGCCGAAGCGATTCCGTAGGCCGGTCGGCTGCGACAAGTGCAACCAGACCGGCTACCGAGACCGCAACATCATCGCCGAGCTGCTCGAAGTCACGCCTGAAATCGGTGCCGCCCTCCGCCGCAACGCCTCGGTCGACGAGATGCGCGCCATCGCCGTCGGCCAGGGCATGATGACGATGGCCGCCGACGGCATCCGCAAGGCGTCCGAAGGCAAGACATCGCTCGCCGAGGTTTTCCGGGTCCTGCCGCCTGAGGTCGGCTAGACCGGCACGCAGCCTCCGACGCGGCACCCGCGCGCCTGCGTGAAGTTCACGCATAATGGGTGCCCTGGCGCGGCTTTCACGCCGGGGGCGAAACTCCATCACGTTGCCACAGGCTGACTTACGAATGCGCGTGCCTCCTGGCACAGATGTTGTGTAACCGCATGGTGGCAACCTGGAGTAAGGATTGGAATCTGTGTCCAATGGCCACAAAAGCGTTGCAGGCGAAGTTGAGCCAGGCTTGGTCAGCGAAGCCGACCGGCTCGCGGCCGAGGCTCGCCTACGCGGGGAGCTCGCCGGGCTCAACCTCACGGAGCGGCAACAGTTTTTGGCTGCGCGCTTTGTTTGCCGGCCAGATCCATCCGTACCGCCGGATCGCCAGGAATACCTGACGATTCGCCGCAACATCATCGGCGATCGTCGGACACGGCTGGTGAACCGGTGCCGATTCGACTCTTCGCTGACCGTCAGCGAGGACCACGTTGTCGGCTACTGCTGCAACCCAGGTTTTGCGCAGTGCCCGTTCTGGCGGTCGCGCGATGACATCGCCGCTTAGGAAAGCGGTGGACCGCCTAAGAAGGCGGTGGCCGCCTAGGAAGGCGGCAGGCTGTTTGAAAACATGGTGGGCCGGTTAGGAAGGTCGTGGGCTGCCTGAACAGGCGGCGCGCCGGGGGCGGCGTCCGGAAGTTGAACGCTGTCATTCGTACCCTGTAAGTAGGGCGACGTCCCTCGGGAGACGCCAGACTTGAAAGGAAGCCCACAATAGGCCGCACCAAAGCGGCCGTTCATGACCCCTTACAAGGCCCACTCTGACACACGCGATACCCCCCCAGGGCCCGCGCCGCTCCCCCCAGTGGCGCGGGCCCTCCCCCTTTTCTGGACCGACCCACGATGTGCTACGCGGGCGCGCCCTGCTGCAGGGCGGTGAGGTCGAAGCCGAGCTGGGCGGCGATCTCGGCGATGAGGGAGCGGGTCTCGGCGGCCTCGTCGGGGCCGGTCTCGGACGTCGGGTAGTCGGCGCCGCCCTTGAGCAGCTTGAAGAACTCGTTCTGGGCACGGTAGAGGCGGGCGCCGAGATCGAGGTCGCGGCCGACGAGGAGCGCCTCGTGCAGCGCGCGGGCGTTGTCGAGGCTGAGGTCGCCGCACAGTGCCCAGACGCGGTCGAGGACGATCTCCTCGAAAACCATCGCCGCCTTGTCGAGCTGCGGCGTGATGTCGCGCACGCGGTCGCGCGTCAGGCTCTCGCGGTGCTCCTTGAGCCGGTCGGCGAGCGCCTCGCCGAGGGCGTATTCGCTCGAGACGCGCAGCACGGGCGGCACCTTCCAGCCCACGTCGTGGTAGCGCTTCAACAGCCCCATGTTGTCGCGGAACAGATCGAGGAACTGCCAGGTCGCCTGGCCGAGGCGGTCCTGAAGCAGGCTGGTCACCAGCCGCTCGCGCTCGTCGTAGAGCAGGTCCGATAGCGTGAACGCCTCGCCGGCGAAGTACGGCCGCGCGAGCGCCTCGATGCCGGTCTTGAGGTAGTCGGGCGCGCGTTTGCCGACGGCGGCGACCGCCGCCTCGTACTGGCGCTGCGCGGCGTCGAGGGTGACGTAGCAGCGGACGCGATCGTCGCCCAGGTGGGCGAGCAGGTACATGGCCTCGCGCTGCTCGGCGGTGACGCCGCTCGTGAGGCTGAGCCGGGCCATGACGAAGAGCGCGCCGTCGGCGTTGAAGCGCTGCTCGTCGTGCCGCTCGACGCGGTAGTGGTAGATGCGGTCGGGCTCGGCGAGCTCGTCGCCCAGGCCGAGCGTGATGGCGTAGTGCGCCACGAGCCGGTCCCACGGGAGCGCCGCCGGCTTCACCAGTTGTTCGTAGACGTCGCAGCCCGTGGGGTACGCGGTCGTATTGCCGGGCGCCTCGGCCAGTTTCTCGACGAGCGCGGTCTCGAGGTCCCGGCCGGTGAGCTCGCGCACAAGCTCGGCCGCGCGCCGCGCGTACTGCATGCACTGGACCGACTCGGGCCGCGAGATCTCGTCGAAGAACCAGCCGCAGCTCGTGTACATGAGCATGGCGTGGCGCTGGCTTTCGAGCCACTTGAGCGCCGCGGTCCGGGCGTCGTCGGTGTTGTCAACGGCGAGATGCTTGGCCATAAAGCGCTCGATGCTCTCGTCGGACCGGTCGAGGATGACGTCGATGTAGGCGTCGCGCGCGGCCCAGGGGTCTTTGAGGAGCCGGCCGCCGTGTTGCTCGAACAGCTCGGCCGCGGCGTCGCGGAGCTGGTCGAACGCCTCGCGCATCGGGGCGCGCCACTTCTGGTGGCCGCCGGTCTCGCCGGTCCAGCAGCCGCAGTCGGTCTGCCAGCGGTCGACGCCGTGCGCGCAGCTCCACGAGGTGCCCTGGCCGTCGCGTCCGGGCTTGATCTCGACCTGGTAGCGCGGCGGGAACTTGGCGAGGAACGCGGCGTAGTTGGTCAGCGTGATGCCGCGTTTGGGCAGCTCGTACTTGGTCAGGTAGCCGAGCGCCATGTCGCTGAAGCGCCGGTGATGGCCGTACGTCTCGCCGTCGGTGGCGACGTTGACGAGCCGGGCCATGGCGTGCATGGGCGCGCCGAACGCCAACTCGACGCGGTCGGCGAGCTCCTCGGCCCTCGACAGCGCGTCGTCGAACGCGATGCTGTGCGCCAGGCCGCCGTCGTAGAAGAACGCGGCGAGCTCGCCCTCGATCGGCCTCTCGTCGCCGCCCGGCGCTCCGTCGCCGACGGGCGCGTTGTCGCCGGCCTCGCCCTCGATCACGACGCGGTACGGCTGGCGGGGGTCGATCGCGCCGTCGGCCACATCGTGCCAGTCGTCTGCGCCGATCGGCCGGTAGCGCCACGCCTGACCCGGCGCGAGGACGATGAACTTGATGCCGGCAGCCGCCAGCGCGCGCAGCGTGGCAGCGTTCACGGCCGTTTCGGGCAGCCACATCCCCTCGGGCTCGCGGCCGAAGCGGGAGCGGAAGTCGGCGATCCCCCAGGCGATCTGCGTGCGGCGGTCGCGCTCGTTCGCCAGCGGCAGGATCATGTGGTTATAGGCCTGGGCCATCGCGTTGCCGTGGCCGTCGTTCGCCTCGGCGCTGGCGGCGTCGGCCGCCACGATCGCCGCGTACACGTCGGGGAACTCCCCCTCGAGCCAGGCGAGCAGCGTTGGGCCGATGTTGAAGTTGATTGTGCGGTAGTTGTTGACGAGGTCGATGATCTGGCCCGCGTCGTTGACGACGCGCGAGACCATGTTCGGCAGGTAGCACTCCCAGGTCACGACCTGGTTCCAGTCGTGGTGTGGCGCGGCGCCGGGTTGGCGCTCGATCGCCTCGATCCACGGGTTCTCGCGCGGCGGCTGGTAGAAGTGGCCGTGGATAACGGCGTATCGCTTATCCGGGCTCCGCTTCGTGCTCGTTGTCGGCGTGTCGCCCATCGCGTCCGCCGCTCCTGCCGTTGTCTGTTCCTCGTGCGCTTTACGGGAAGAGGTCCCTACGTGAAGAGGTCCCTACGTGAAGAGGTCCCTACGGGAAGAGGCCCCGCAGCGTCTTGGCCTCGGCCACCTTGCGCACGCCGAGCGAGAGGGCGGCCAGTCGCATCGGCACCTTCTCGCGCGTATGGACCTCGTGCACTCGGTGGAAGGCCTGGCCGATGATCTCCCGCAGCCGCGAGTTCACCTCGTCCTCGCTCCAGAAGTAGTTCTGCAGATCCTGGACCCACTCGAAGTACGAGACGATCACGCCGCCGGCGTTGCACAGGATGTCGGGGATGACGAAGGTGTCGGTCTCGCCGAGCACCACATCAGCCTCGGGTGTCGTCGGCCCGTTCGCCCCCTCGGCCAGGATGCGGCACCGGAGCTGCCCGGCGTTCTCGCCGGTGATCTGTCGCTCGATGGCGGCCGGCACGAGCAGGTCGCACTCGAGGGTGAGCAGATCGGCGTTCGTGATCGGCTCGGCGGCGTCGAAGCCCTTGAGCGTGCCGGTCTCGGCGACGTGGCGGCGCACCGCCTGGATGTCGAGCCCGTCGGGGTCAACGATGCCGCTGGCGATGTCGCTCACGGCGATCACCTTCGCGCCCGTTGCGTGGAACAGCGCCGCGCACACGCTGCCGACGTTGCCGAAGCCCTGGATGGCCACGCGCAGTCCTTCGAGCCGCATGTCAAGCAGTTTAAGCGTCTCCTGCACGCAGTAGAACACGCCGCGGCCCGTGGCCTCTTTTCGCCCGAGCGAGCCGCCGATCGTGACCGGCTTGCCCGTGACGATGCCCGGCACCGCGTGCCCGGCCTGCATGCTGTAGGTATCCATAATCCAGGCCATCGTCTGTTCGTTAGTGCCCAGGTCGGGCGCCATGATGTCCACCTCGGGGCCGATCAGCGGCAGGATCTCCTGGGTGAAGCGGCGCGTCATGCCCTCAACCTCGAGCTGGCTCATTGCCGACGGGTTGCAGCGCACGCCGCCCTTGGCGCCGCCGTACGGCAAGCCGACGAGCGCGCACTTCCACGACATCCACATCGCGAGCGCCGCGACCTCGCCGAGGTCCACATTCGGGCTATAGCGCAGCCCGCCCTTGCACGGGCCGAGCGAGAGGTTGTGCTGCACGCGGAAGCCGGGAAACATCTCGACGCGCCCGTCGTCGAGACGCGTCGGCACGCTGACGATCATCGCCCGCTTCGGCACGCGGACGCGTTCGCGCGCCTCCTGGGTCAGCTCGAGGTAGTCGGCCGCCATCTCGAACTGCTTGACGGCCATCATGTAGGTCGCACCGTGGTAGGTTTGCATCGAGGCACTCCGTCAGGTCAGCACGTGTTCGGCTCCGCTCGTCTCACGTTCGGCCTTCCGCGGTCCCGCGGCGGCGTCCGGGCAGGAGCACGAGGAGGTTGTTCATCGTCAGGTAGTGGACGTCGACGTCGTCGAGGTGGCAGGCGATCTGCACCCGCTCGCCGCGCTCGTCGTTGATCGTGAACAGGATGAAGCGCTCGGGCGGGCCGGGGTAGTCCTTGCGCGCCACCTCCTCGCCCTCGTAGCGCTTCCAGGCGTAGACGCGGTAGAGGGTGCCGCGCGAGATCGCCAGCGCCTCCGGCGGGTACGTCAGCGGCTGGAGGGCCACCACGTCGCCCGGCCCGAACGGCCGCGGCGCCGGCTCGCTCGGTTCCTCGTACTCCTCGTTGCGCTCCATGAACCACTCGTCGGGGTCCTTGAACAGCGCGATCGGCTGCGAGCTCAGCGTCAGCGGCGGCTCCTGGAAGTAGAGGTGCGTGTGGTCGGCTTCGCTCTGGCTGTCGAGCAGCGCCTGGAGCGTCTCGATCAGCAACTGGAGCCCGGCCGCGTTGGCCGACACCTGCAGACCCTGCTCGTCGTCGTAGTCGCAGTGAATGAACGAATTCTCGTCGGGCGGCACGGCGTTGTGGACCCAGTCGAAGTGCGCCGGCTGGTCCTGGCCGAGCCGCTCGGCCGCCAGATCGAGGAACAGGTTGCAGGCAGGATCGGCCCCGAGCTCCTGCTCGGCGTAGCGCAGGCACGCCTCGAGCGCGTGGCGGCGCTGGGCCTTGTCGTCGAGGTCGTATCGACTCAGGATCTCATCGAGCGCCTGCTCGAGCTCGTCCTCGTCCATGCGTCTCGGTGCGGCCTCCTCGGTGCGTCGAAGGCACTGCTTCTAACACTCCTGGCCGCCGCGTGCAAGCGATACCGGCGAGGCGCCGCACCGCTAGCGCGCGGCCTGCCGGGCCTGCTCGACGGCCCGCTCGTAGACGGCGCGCACACGGCGGCGCTGCGCGGCGAGCCGCTCGGCGAATGCGGCCGGCTCGACGTTGAACAGCCGCAACGCCCGGAGCAGGCGGCGCAGCTCGGCCTCGTCGGTGGGCAGCTCGTCGGTGGCCGCGTTCGTCTCGATCCGCAGCGCGTTCTCGACGATCCGGTAGAACGTATACGTCGAGTCAAGGAACAGCACATCGTCGCGGTCCAGGTGGCCGGCGGCGCCCAGCGCGGCGAGTGCGCGCGCCGTGTTCGCCTGCACGAGCGAGCGGTCGTCCCGGCCGTAGACCAGCGCGAGCAGGTGCGCCGTGAACTCGATCTCGACGAGCCCGCCGTGGCTCAGCTTCAGGTCGCGGTCGCGTGCAGCGGTCGCCACGCGTTCGGTCGCCATTCGTTCGCGGATGCGCGCGATCTCGTCGACCTCGTCGCGCCGAAGCGGCTCGGCGAAGACCGCCTCGTCACGCACGCGCATGAAGTCGGCCGCGAGCAAGCGGTCGCCTGCCACGTACGTGGCGCGCAGGAGCGCCTGCTTCTCCCACGGCTGGATCCGGCGCCGGTACGCGTTCGCGTAGCCCTCGAGCGTCGGGCAGAGCGAGCCCTGCTCGCCGCCGGGCCGGATCCGGGCGTCGACCTTGGCGAGCGCGCCGAGCGGCGTCGGCGCCGTCATCGTGCGGAGCACGGCCGCGGCGAGCTCGGCGACGTACTGGGCCGCCGGCACGCTGCGCGCGCCGGCGGCGCCGGTGGTGTCGCCCTCGGCGTCGCAGACCAACAGCACGTCGAGGTCCGAGCCGTAGCTCAGCTCGTCGCCGCCGAGCTTGCCCACGCCGATGATGCAGAACCGGGCCGGCTCGCCCGCGGCGTTTCGCGCGGGGCCGTAGCGGGCGCGCAGCGCGGCCTCGCACCGCTCGAGCACGAGGGCCGCCACCCGCCGCGCGAGCTCGCTGAGTGCGCCCATCGTCTCGCGCACGTCGGCCAGGCGCAGGATGTCGCGCAGGCCGATCTTGAACAGCTCCTCGTTGCGGTACTGGGCGAAGTACGGGAGCGCCTCGTCGGGGCCAAGCTCGTCGAGCGGCAGCTCCTCGAACACGACGCCGAACGCGGTCACCGCGGACGATTCGAGCACGTCGCGCCTCACCGCGGCGTCGAACAGCTCCGGCTGCCGGCACAGGATGTCGGACAAAAACCGGCTCGTGCCGAACAGCAGCAGGAGCATGCGGAGCGTCTCGGTGTTCGTCGCGAGCAGCTCGTACAGGACGCGGCGCGCGCCGTAGGCGGCGACGAACGTCTCGAGGTTCGCGAGCGCCGCGTAGGGGTCGGGCACCTCGGGCAGCAGCTCGAGGATTCGTGGGGCGATCCGCGCGAACGCGAACCGCGTGGCGGCCAGGTGCGGGCTGTAGGGCGGGCCGAGCGCCAGGGCCTGAAGGAGCCTCGCGGCCCGCGTGGTCTCCTCGAGCCCGCAGCGCGCGGCGGCGGCCGCGACCTGTTCTGCAGGCGCCTCGCGGTCGAGCAGGACGGCCGCGTCTTCGACGCGTTGGCGCTCGCCGGCCGTTTCCTTGGGCGCGAGCCGCTCCGCGGTCTCAGCCAGCAGGCTGCGGTAGGTGCGCGCCACCGCGTCGACGTGCCGGCCGAGCTCGGCCCGGAAGCGCGCGACAGTTGCCTCTTGGCCCTCGTCAGCCAACGAGCAGCGCCGCGCGAGCCGGTACAGCGCGCGCGGCTCGTGCGGGAGCCGGTGGGTCTGCACGCCGTGCTCGAGCTGGAGCCGGTGCTCGACGGTGCGCAGGAACCGGTACGCTTCGCCGAGGCGTTCGGCCTCGTCGTTGCCGAGGAAGCCGAGCTGGGCGAGCAGCCCGAGCGCGTCGAGCGTCGCCGGCGTCTGGAGCTGCGGGTATTGGCCGCCGAGCAGGAGCTGGAGCAGTTGCGCCGTGAACTCGGCCTCGCGGATGCCGCCGCGGCCGAGCTTGACGTTCGTGAGCACCTCGCCGCGCCGGGCCACCTCGCCGTCGGCGCGCCGCTTGATGTGGCGGATCTCGTCGATGTCGCCCGTGCTCAGGTGGCGGCGGAACACGAACGGCCGCACCATCTCGACGAAGCGGGCACCGAGCGTTGCGCTGCCGGCGATCGGCCGCGCTTTGATCAGCGCCTGCCGCTCCCAGGTCGAGCCCCACTGCGCGTAGTAGCGCTCGGTGCTCGCCAGCGAACGGACGAGCGGCCCGACCGGGCCTTCGGGCCGCAGCCGGGTATCGACGCGGAACACGTGCCCCTCGTCGGTGCGGGCCGAGATGAAGTTGATGAGCCGCTCGGCCACCTTCGTGAAGAACGCCTCGGCGCCAAGCCCGGCGCCGTGTCCGGCCGGTCCTGTGCTTGGCCGTGGTGGGCCCTCCTCGCTCGTGACGAAGATCACGTCGATGTCCGAGCTGTAGTTGAGCTCCCCGGCACCCACCTTGCCCATGCCGATCACGGCGAACTCGACCGGCTCGCCGCTGTCGCGGCCCATCGGTGTCCCGTGTCTCGATCGCAGGTCGTCGAGGACGGCCTCGAGCGCGACTTCCACGCACGCGCCCGCCAGCGTCGAGAGCTCGCGCGTCGTCGTCGCCAGGTCGGCCAGGCCGAGGATGTCGCGCGCGCCGATGCGTACCAGCTCGCGCCGCTTGAACCGCCGCATCGCGTTCATCCGGTCGGGCTCGGCGTCGAAAACGAACACGTCGTGCCGCAGCTCGCCGATGAGCGTTTCTCGGTTCCGGGGCGCGTCGCGCAGCTCGGGGTCGGCGACGAGGTCGAGGTACTCGGGGGTGCGCACGAGGGCGTCGGCCAGAAGCTGGCTCGTTGCAGAGATCGCCGCCAGCAGCTCGATGAGCGCAGGGTCTGCGCGCAGCCTTGCCAGGAACGCGCCGCGGCTCGCCACCGCCGCCGTCATGCGCTCGAAGTTGTTGAGCGCCATGTCCGGGTCGGGACACTGCGACAGCACGTCGAGCAGCTCGGGCAGCAGCTCGCGCAGCGTCTCGCGCGCGAGCGGGTCTTCGCCGATGGCCAGCACGTTGTGGTGGGCGCGCTTCGCGTCGGCAAACCCGTGCTCGGCCAGCAGCGCGAGCGCCGCGGGCGGCGGCGGACCGCTCGACGTGGTCGGGCCGCTTGGCGCGTCCAGGCCGCTTGGCGCGGCCTGTTGCTCGAGCAGCACGTCTGTCGGTCGGGATGACATGGCTTGAAGATGCCGTTTCTCGTCGGGGAAGCTTGCCCATAGGCTAGCATTTCACCTTGCCCGAGCGCAACGCCGCTGCTACTGTGGGGTCGGGTGACAGGACGGGCCTAGTCTGCTCGCGCAGCACTTCTCAGGGGGCAACAGGTCTTGCCACCGGCTGAAGCCGGTGGCAACACCTATTGGATAGGGAGCGCATGCTGGCCGGTTTCTCGTGACATGCCTGGCGGCGCGCCGTGGTGCTGGAGAAGCCGGCTCTCGTTGATCGAATTGGATACCGGATCGCATGCGCGTTGACGAGTTTGACTACGAGCTGCCTGAGGACCTGATCGCCCAGTACCCGCTGGTCGACCGGGACGCGTCGCGCTTGCTCGCGCTCGACTGCCGCCGGCGCACGCTGGCGCACGAGCAGTTCCGCGACCTGCCGCACCACCTCAAGCCGGGCGACGCGGTGGTCGTCAACGACTCGCGCGTCATCCCCGCCCGGCTGCTCGGCCAGCCCGAGGGCGGCACGCGCGAGGTCGAGCTGCTGCTGCTGCGCGAGA
>Ga0315541_1003100_pt1 | contig 13111 bp, 6 predicted proteins | sample SalMarSW160190MG_FD_203095 | JGI IMG/M metagenome (GOLD analysis project Ga0315541, IMG submission 203095) | Salt marsh sediment microbial communities from the Plum Island Ecosystem LTER, Massachusetts, United States - Salt Marsh Sediment SW1601-190 ...
TCCTACACCTCGAACAATGCTGGTATTACAGCTTATTGCGATAATGGAAATCGAAAGGTCGATAACGTTAGGCCTACCAAATGAAGCTCCGATCACATATGAGCTTTCTCCGTTTATCACCTATGGTACGAAATCAATCGAATAGTGTGATTCCAGCTGTATACAAGATATTGTACCCACTAAAAGGATATTCAACCCCTTGTGATACTCAAATCGACTTTTATACCTGAACGATATCCAATGGTTTCCGGTTTGTTCTCAAGTCTAGATCGTGGCAAGAGATCTGGAATTTTACAATTAAGAACCATCATGGATTGGTGTTTACTGATTTACAAATGGACGTCCCGCATTTCGCTCATACTGGCCAGCCAGCGCGGATCTTCAAGCGCTGCGTCGATTTCATTGCCAAGGAGCCTAGCCTTCCTTTGGTTGGCTGATAGGTGCTGGACAAAGGCCTTTGATTCCCAATAGAGTTCCGGCAACCATTCAGGATAGCCACCCAATTTTTTCAGACACGCCTTAAGGCGATTGGCGCTTGCAATATCTCTTGTCAACTGTCGCAGGAGAATCTCGTTGAAATCCCCGCTTTCCTCATCAACGCAAGCAAGATAGCGGCCAAGCTCCCGCTCTAAGCGCAATCTCGCAGCCAACAATTGTCTCTTGAGGGCTTCCTCTTCCCTCTTCATGGCCTGCTGTTCAAGATGACGAACCTCTTTTTCAACCAGTCTTTGCGCCTTTCTTTCGGCACCGAGCCATTGATCCTTTTCCGGATAGTCTCCGTTCCAGTTTTCTATACTCTGCCTTAGGTCATGTATGGAGTCGATCATAGCGTTTTCGCCGGCCCCAACCCAATAAGCAATTGAACGGCGAAAACCACCACTCTGGCAAGAAGCAACGACAAGTGGAAGACACTCGCCTGCATGGGCAAGTTTATCAGCCAGCTTTCGAGAAAGAGGGTGCATAGGCGTTAGGGGTAAAATGGATCTGTCCTTTTCAAGGGTTTCTATCCGGGCGGCGAAAGCCAACTTGCCTAGCCCCCCACCTGTGACTTTATAGACAACACCCCCTTTCTGCTGTGTTGCCCTTACTCCGAACTCGCCTTTCAACTCAGAGAGGGCAGTTTCCAGGTCGGTTCGACTAAGCAGCGCCGGTGCTGGTTCCTCGCCTAAGGCCTCCCGCTCCATATACATTTCTGTTGTCAGTTGGTCGCTTTCAACCTCGCTTGTAGTTGCAACAAGGCCAAGGATGTCCACCTGTTCCTGCCCAAGGAGCATTCTCCTTGCTTTCGCGAGAACGGGTTGCATGGGTCCCACAAAATGCTCAAATAAGCCGCAGCGCGCCTTCAACGCACCATAGACCTTATCATCCACACTATCCTTCAAGAAAAGATTCACGATTCGGACTTCAGGCAGCTTCTGGCCAATGCGGTCGATACGGCCGATTCGCTGCTCCACTTTGCTCGGGTTCCAGGGAAGATCATAATTGACAAGGGCACCCGCAGCCTGAAGGTTCAGTCCTTCACTTGCCGCATCAGTGCATATGACTGCGCGGAGTTCCCCATACCTCAAGGCCCGCGTGACAGTATCCTTTGTCACCGGCTTCCATTTCTCGCCATCCCAAACCTCGCCCCCTCCGCCACTGTAACAGGCAAGACCCTTCCCGTAATGAGATACCAGGTTCTCCCGAATGTAATCCATGGTGTCAGTGTATTCGGTAAAAACAAGAACCCGTCTTCCATCCTCACTGATTTCTCGTAAGACCTGGAAAAACCGATCTCGTTTGGTATCCAGGCCCCTGAGTCCACGGAGATCCTCAAGCACGCCTTCCACTTCCTGGAGTTCCCGCTTTGCGACCTGTGGGTCTGAAGGGAGGGAGGAAGGGATTTTTATGGCAGCATCTTCATCCGGGAGATCATCAATATTCAATGCCTCCGGCACATCAGACACCGTCAATTCAACATCATATGCCTTTCGCTCAATCACCCTGATAAGGCCTTCTCGCCGTCGTTCAAGGCTCTCCTCAAGAGCAAAGGGTGAACTGCTTGCCCTCCGGCGATAAATGGTCATCACGAAACCTTTTCCAGGCTTCTCCTGCTCCAGTTCCTCAAAACGCTTCTCAATGTATCTGCTGATATGGTTGTAAACCCTTCGTTCGGCCTGTTCGGCATAATCAAAGGTGATATCTGTTACCAGACGCCGAGGAGGGGGGTCTGGAAGAAGTCCCATCTCATAGTATCGCCTGAGTGTCTCCTTTGTATTCCTATACATGCGGCGGGCCAAAGGGGAGCCGTGCCGGAGCCATCCCGCCTTCTCAGCCCGCTTGGTGGGTGCAACAAAAGCGAGATTCTTGGAAACGGAGGACACATCTTTGAGGTTGATTTCTTTGTCCATTGAAGGCGGGAACTCAGGGTCAGAGGCAATCATCCTGGCGGCCTTCCGTGCTGTTTCTATGTCGCAAAGCCCTTTTTCAAGGGCATGCAGCGCCCGGTAGTAATCTCTTACATTCGCAAAATCCGAAAGCCAGTGGCCCCCTTCTCCAAGGACGGCCATCAGATCCCATGGCTCCCAGGGGTGTGTCTGCATGGGTGTCGCGCTCAGGAGGAAAAATCCTCGCGTTTGACGCTTCAGTTGAAGTTGCCTCAGAAGGTTTAACAAAAGGGTCCCGCTGTTAAACTCCCCCTCTTCCTGCTTGCGTCGTCTTGCAGCGTGGGATTCGTCAAGAATCACAAGATCCCATGGTGTGGCTGCCAGAAGCAAAGGGATATTATTTTCCGTCCTCGCTGTCTCACGGCTGAGCAGTAAAACATCCTCCTCAAGGGCCTCGGACAGCCCACCCACTCTCTTTGAGCTATCGTCAGGCCAAACCAGGGTATTGATACCTTCCAGTCTCGGGAAGAGCATCCCTCCCTTTTCCCGGAGCTCCCCCTGCCACTGCTTAACAAGCCCGGCAGGCAGCAGGAGCAGTGCGCGCTTCACCCCGCGACCGGCCATCAGACGTCTCAAGATCAGGATCGCTTCAATGGTTTTTCCCATGCCCACTTCATCGCAGAGCAGCCGGCCATCAGGCCACGCCTCGGCAGCCTCTTCAACCACCTTCTTCTGATGGGGCCAGAGATCGACCATGGAGGTTGCGTCGCAAACAATCCCTCCCTTTGCCATATAGGGCGCCTCCACAATATATTTCCAGATCATGGCAGCCTTTTGTCGGGCAAGGGCATTGCTGGGTTCGACAATAGGGGGTTCTTCCGGCGCAAACTTTATCAGGCGAAGTTTCAGGGCTTCGGGGAGCGTTAAGGTATAGACATCCGGGTGCCTGTCTTTCCATAGGGCTTCAATCTCTTGGGCATATTCCTCATACCTTTCGGCGTCCTCCCAGGAGGTAGAGACCTCCAGCCTCTCATAATTGCTGAGAATTCCCTGAGAGGATTCGTTCCCGCTCCCGCTGAACACAAGGGCATCCCCGGCCTCGTCCCGAACTATGCCAAACTTGGCATGCACAATCCCTTGTCCTCGACGCATGACGCCGACCCGCACCTCCAGAAACCCTCGCTTCACCATCCATCCGAGCATAGCAAGACGTCTCTTTTCAAGCATCTCCTTCGGGCTCTTGAGGCGCTTCTTGAGAATGGATTCGAGCTTCGAGGTATCGCCGGTCTCCATCATGGCCCGAACATCTTCTTCAGCAAGCTCTTCATTCACGATCAGTCTCACCGAAGGACGGGCTGCCTTTTCTCCCATGGACTCCAGTCTCTCGATAAGCCTTCCGAACCCCCTTGCGGCTGCGGCGAGCACACTGCTCGAAAAATAGGCGCAACAGCGGTCGTATTGAATCGCTTCACCAAGTGCAGGGATGTAAAGGTCTTCAAGAAGGGATGGGTCAGGCCCCTGGAGGAACCGTTTCCAGGTGTGCCCTTTAAGACTCCCGGGGCTGAGCGGCGGATGCGCTGCTTTGGATTTTTTCTCGACTTCATCAGCCATGCTCAATCCTCGGAATCTTCTTCGGTATCTTCCTCCGCTTCCTCGTCCTGGGAATCGTCCCTAAACTCTTTAAAGAGGAAGAACTGGGTGGGTGACTCCTTTTCCGTCCAATCCGGTGCAGAAATCCCGAAAAGGGGTTCAAGAAGCGCGTGCCAGGCCCTAAATTCCGGGTATGTAGCAGCCGCTGATTGCATCCCCTTATCGTATCTCAATGCTTCAGGCGCGGCATTTACCAATGCCTCCATTAGGCGGGCAACCCCTGAATCGTTGGCCCACCGCTGCTGACGGACCAGTCCTTTCGCTGAACCGATCCCTCCGGTTCCTCCGCCTGCCCCCACATAACGAAGGGCTAGGGCATGACAGGCGTCAAGGGCGGTTCTGAAGGAAGGGTCGTTGGGATGGACTTTTAGAATCTCTTTTTTGGTGCGTTTCTTCCCTGAGATTATTGGACCGAAAAGGGTCTCAGTGACTTCATCAGGTTCCAGGGCGCGCTCCCGCCTCCTCTCCATTGCAGGCAACATAAGGATTTTGTCCCCTGACTTGCTCACAAGACCGGCGCTCACGAGCTGATCCACATCAATCCCGACGGCCTTGCCGAGAAGCATGGCCTCGTTGAAGCGAAACTCGGCAGCACCGAGTACATCCCAGCAAAGGAGCACAAACCTGCCCTCCGGCTCCACACCCTGCAAGCCCTTCTGAGCGATTTGCTCCACCCTCCAGGCGCTCACGGCATCCGATGCCGCATCAATGGCCTTATCAACGCCGACAGGGAGCCCGGTATCGGTTCTCACTTCATCGTACCGGCTGTAGACCTCCATGGCAGGCCCGAAAGAGCCCACAAGCTGATCCACCTTGTTGAGTCCCTCGCTCATGAGTCGTTCAGCAGCCTTTCGGGCTTTATCCTGGATCTCCTTCTGCATGTCGCTGTCAAAATAGCCGATGCCGGCATGAGAAGGCCGTTTTCTGGCAACCAGGATCACCGTGCTCTGGGCAGCATTCTTCTTGGCCTGATGGAGACTGTGCTCACTCTCGGTCTTCACCGGCCAGGTGGCTGTAATCGTGAACCCTGCCTGGATCAGAGAGGTAAAAAGGGCCTCCCATGCCTCCTGCTTCTTGTGCGTGAACATCACGGTCAGCACCCCGTCATCGCGCAGGATGCGCCTGGATTCACGGAAGGTGTCCGCCATCATTGTCTGATAAAAGGCGTGGGCCTTGGCCCTTGCCTCTGCGGTGGAATTCGACTTCTTTCCTTTCTTTGAAGGGCTGGGGTTCTTTTCCCGGTGCCGGGTGATGTTGACCACTGCCTCCTGATCATGCTCACAGAGGTAGGTGGAAAACCATTCCGGTCTCCGGTGTCCCTGGGTTCTCTTTAGCCACACATAGAAGAAGTCCGCCAGCTCGGAATACTGGACATTATCCGCATAAGGCGGATCAACTACTACCGCCGTAATGCTTCCGTCCTCGATCTGTGGGAGACCCGTGGCAGAACCAAGGGAGATCTCGACAGGCTTAGCGGATTTGTGCCTTGGCAAACAGCTGATCTCTTCATAGGCCTCAAGCACATTGTCAATGGCCCAGTCAAGGCCTGTACCTGCATTGCAGGGGGCCATTTCGGCGAAGGTGGGCTTAAAAGAAAAGTCATGACGATCAAACACGCTTCTCATTACAGAGCGCGGAGCGTGCCAAGATCCAAGCACACTGTTGTAGTTGGTGAACTTGTCAATGACTAACGCCAGCAGATGCATCACGGCCTCCCCTGCCTCTTGCCCTTCTGCCTTGACGATTTCTGGCCGCATCTTCAGCAGTTCTTCAATCAGCACGCCGAAGCAGAGGAGTTGGCGTGGAGCGAACATGTCCGCCCACTTGATGAGGCCATAGACGAATGACCGGTCACAATCACCTTTTATTCTATTCTCGACAGGAATTACATTCGCCTTCTCCCACCCCGACCTCAAACGTCCTAATTCTTTTTCCGCCTCTTCAAGAGCCTTGAGATCGGCGGGTTCCGGAGGTTGGAAGGTCAGGCCTTTGTTGGTCTTGACAGCCACGGCATAAAGGCCGCTCTTCATCTCGCCTGCCTGGGCCTTGGCCTTGATGTAGTCGGCTGGTATTTGGAGGTTGGTGAAGAGGGATATGCCTTTGCCGCCGCTGTAGGTAGGCCGAGGCGCTTCCTGGAGTTGTCCTGCTAAACGGCCTATCTCCTTGATGCTGACAGACCAGGTGCCCTTGTTCTTGTTAAATGCCGGCTCAGCCACTATGCTCGTCCCGGACTTCGGCTTCAGCAGATGCCAGTCTGGAACCAGGGGGGTATGAAACTGTGTGTCGGGACAGGGAACGGTGCGGGCAAAGATGTAGCAGTGTGGAGGAAAAAACCCTGTTTTGGGAAAGAACCTCTCTACGCGGCTATTGAATCTCTTACGCAATTCGGCACCCCATTCCCGGGCCTTTATTCCAAGCCGGTCTCCAAACCGGAATGGGTAATCCACCGTTGCCTCAAGGATGGAGCAGGCAACGGAATTGTATTCGTTGGCAAGGGTCTGGAAACCAAGGCGTGCGCACTCAAGTGGGATGGAACCTCCACCCGCCATGGGGTCGATGACGGTGATCGATTGTCCCCAAAGTATTTTTACTGAATCAGCAGCCTTTTCTAGGTCATCGATGAGAAAGCCCCTTTTGAAAGCTCGGTTGCCGTGAGGGTTGGATACCTTCTGGTTTGATTGCTTCGCCCAATCCAAAACACGCTGTGCCTGTAAAATCTCCTTCGAATTCCCCCAGAACCCCAGCAACCGCTCGAACACATCCCTGGGGAAATCGGCAGGCAGGAGGGAACCGAGAACAGCAGCCCGAGAGGCAATCAGCGGCCGCCGTGCCCACCAGACATGGAGATATGTGTGAGGGGCGAGGGCACTGGCGCTTCCGCGCTCACGCATGCACTCCACACCCATGGCTGCCGCAGGGAGCCACTCTTCAATCAAGAGGCGGGGAAGAGAAGAAAAAGGCATTTTTTATCCTTTGAGAAGCGGGCAGTTCCCCAATGGCGTGATTTTGGGAGAAAATCTGATCAAAAAGGAGCGGTCGTCGTGACCATGCCGAGCCTTTCCAGGAATCGGACTGCGCTTTGGATCTGTGGGTTTTCCACCTGCCAGGAGAAATTTTTCGCCTCCGCTGCGATCTGCTTGGGGGCCATGGGCTGCTGATTTTTCTTCAGAATAAAATAGGCCTTGGCGGCTATGCTCAGATCCATATAGTCTATTTCTCCCGCCTCCCGAATAAGGCGGGCCGCATCTTCAACGCTTTTCGCTTCTTCGGGATATTGAGCCTTTAGCCATTGAACCGCCTTTCGACCCTCTTCTGTCAGGCGATAGTCGAACCGGCGTACCTCGAACCCACCTTTCCCAGCTACGCCATATTCATGGGTCTTCGCCTCAATGAGGCCATAGTTCTTGAGGATAATGATGTCCGAGGCAATGTCATCCGAGTAAGGGCCATAATAGTGGGGGCGATATCCGAAATCCCTGCCGAGAATCTCGCCTAAGAAGAATATCCGCTTCAAGAGAAGGGTCTTGCCTGTAGTCTCTCCCCCGAAAGCATCAAGGGTCAATAACACGATGTTACGGCTCAACATGGTTCATCCCTCCTTTATTTTCTTCTTGCTCATGTCGGTGGATGAAGAAAACCTGTCAAGAATTTGTTTAACAGATTCCTCGACTTTCTGCAACAGCACATCTCGCTCCCTGGTATTGGAATAAGTTACGGGGGCGTAGCACTCAAGAAACTCATCCTTGGAACTCTCGTCAATGGATCTGAACAATGCGGATTCCTCGTCAAAGGAAATGGGAACCGGTTTCTTTTGCACCATGATCGCGGCTTCCGACTCCTTCGTTTGGGTGCGCACGGAATCGATGCTGAAAAGGGTCAAGACCACATGATGCGGGTCAATGTCACTCTTGAAGATAATGCTCAATGCTGCGGCGATTTCCTGCTCCAAGGAATCGCGTTGCTCTGTGAATCGCTCCGGCAACTTCATCCGAACAGATTCGGAAATCTCTTGCAGTCTTTTTGTAAAGACCCTTTTGAAAAGCTCCCGCTTGGACAATCTCCGAAACAACCTTCCTACGTATTTTTTTTCATTTTCCGGCTTGAGCAATTCCGAAATAAGCCTGCCGTCGTTCCATGAAAGATAATTTCTCAAGAACCGGTCATCGTCGTTATACGTATAAAGTTCTTCAAGAAATTTTACATGATCCTCTTCAACGCCCAGTTTGATGGCCCGGATCAACATCTGATCGGTGATGAGTCGCACCTTGTGCCGATAGACTTGGGTGGTCAGATAGTACTTAGCAAGAACGAACTGCTCCAGGGCGTGAACGCCATCCTCTTCAATCATCAAGATGGTCTCTTTGCCATCGGAGCCGCTGCGCAATGTTTGATGGAGCTGGGCAATGTCATAGACGCCGTAACGAACGCCGCAGAAGTGGCTGTCCCTCAAGAGATAATCCTGTTTGTCTGCATCGAGCGGCCCGCAGAGTATGTCGTGATGAATTCGATCGCCAAACCCCTCTCCAAGGAGTGCAGCGATTTGCTCGCGGTCCTTCCGCGCGAGTGAGTCATTGAAGTCTTCATGCGTGAGAATAAGCTGTTGAGTGATCTTTTCGTGCATGCTTACCTTCCCGCTGCAATTCCCTTGCCTCTTTCCTTGATCCAAGGCTTCCAGAATCGCCTCGGACACGTGGGAAAAAGGCCCGTGACCTATATCATGAAGGAGCGCCGCTGAACGAATGAGGCGCTTATAGCCGTCGCCTATGCCAAGCACTTCGCACATTCTTCCCGCCACATGGAATACCCCTAACGCATGGTCGAAGCGGGTATGCACGGCTCCCGGATAGACCAAGTAAGCCATGGCCAACTGCTTGATGTAACGAAGACGCTGAAGTATGGGGGTGTCAAGAAGATCGCATTCCCTGTCCTGGACCTCGATAAAGCTATGGATGGGACAACGGACCTTTCGGTTCCTGCTCACTTTACCGCCTCTGTGAGAATCCTCAGTGCACGAACTGCGCGTTTCCCCCTGGAATTGGTCATGAGGCCCAGCCACCATGAGGCCTCTGCTCCATCAGCATGATGGAGATTCGTGGCCGCACGATGGAGTCTGTCCACATTGCGGATCCTGGAGGCAACCAAGGCATAGCAGGCGACCCGCGCCCCCCAGTCCTCATCAAGCGGGTGAAAGGGGCCTGGAGTCAGCTTTCCCGAAGGCCCTGCAATGGCTCGAACCGCTCCTCTCAGGAGAGAAGCCCCTGCTGAGAATGCCAGAGGCGAAATGGCGGCAATGCGATCCAATCGCTCCTCACCCTTTTCCGTTAGCCGGCGGCGGTAGAGAATGGCGGCATCTCCCTTTTTCCTGCGGACCACACGGAGGGCGAAGAAGGCCTCGCGGATCTTCATGAGCGGCCTCCCAGAAGTTTTCCGAATTCTGCGGAAACCCTGACCCCTTCGGGAACCTGCTCCGAGACTGTGCGAAGTTGATCTTCAAGGCCGGTGCGGCCCTCAGCCCCAAAGTCAAGATAAAGACCAGTCTCATATGCAGCGCTACTTCCCAGGGCATTATACAGGGTCTGGGCGATTTGAAGAGGTTTGACAGGATGGTTGATCTTCAGGTTAGCTACGGCAAAATTGATGGAACCCCCATCTTTCAAGGTTCCGCCTACGGCCACACTGAGCCCGATACTTTCCGCTCCCAGGGGCTGGGCGAGAGACGCAAGCGTCGCTGCGGACGCGGGTGATGAGGCTATGAGGTGGAGATTTAAAAGCGGACGCTCGGCAGAAGCGGAGAGAATCTTCTCCCAGTTCGTCACGGTGATCTGATCCTGTGAGCGCGGAGGTTTGGGTGACACAAAATTCCACTCCTTCTCACGCACCTCCGGTTTATTATCCTCTTTGGTCCAGGCATCTGCCCAGCTTGTTCCAGTTCGGGTGATCAAAACCGCATCATCAAGGGGAAAAGCGCTCAGGGTCCCGGGAATACGGCGTCTCTTGTCTTCAGACCCTTCCACACATCCCCCTGCGTCGTATACCCTGCCATCCACAAGCCGCACCACGATCTTTCCTTCTGCTACAGCCTTGAGAATGGTCTGGCGCACGATCCCGCCGTCAGAGACAAGACGGAGACCGGGGGCTGCGAGAAACCGCTCATGAATGGCCCGAGCAGAATACACATCAGGCATATCCTTACTTGGGGTTGCCCCTGGTAGGATGTCTTTCAAGAAACGAACTATATCGAGAGTGTCCCCTGGCTGGTAAACAAGGTTCTTGCTGTCAAGATACTTCTTGAGACAGGATTGCCCATGGGCACGCTGAAGGATCTGGTCATCCGGAACCTGGAATTGCTCTTCCATGCGGTATGAGGTCCCCCCGGCCAGAATGATTCTGTCAAAGGCTCGGCAGGTCTGGATGCGGAAATGTTTCTGGAGTTCAGGCATTATTTTTTTGAGCTGGTCCCGGACGAGTTTGTTGGCCTCTCCGGTGCGGTGTTCCCTCTCAATAGCCTCAGCAGCCAAAAGGCGTTGTGCCCGATCAATTGCCCCATTCAGGGCTGATCCGGTTGCTGTCACGGCAAGGATCGCATTCTGAAAACGGCGAGGGATGGGTGCTGATGGGTCTGTATTATCCACATAGGAACAGACTGCATTGGCAGTTTTCTCTTCCTCACAGAGGACGAGCTGCAATTCAGCGGACTCAGGCACCTGTCGGCTGCTCTTCGGCCATGAGATCACCTTAAAGGCAGGGCCTGAAAAATACCCTTGTGCCTCTGAAAGGACCCGGCTTTCCGCATCTTCAATGGGGATCTGGGTCATCCTTTCTTCAATCTGCTTGATCACATTGGGCTCATACCGGAATTGCCAACCTCGGCCCCCTGTCATGGGATAGGTGTGCCAGCAGACCCCTACAAGACGATCAAGGGCTTCGGAAGGCTCAGGGCCTGCCTCATCCGGCCTGAGCACTGCCAGGGTGAGTTCTGCGGGATCAAGGCCGCTGTTGGCCTGCATGGAAAGGCTTTCAAGAAGAAGAGCCGATGCAACGCGACCATGTATTCCCCTGGCCGCACCACCGTCCAGCTCCTTTGCATGGCCTTGGATATCAGCGGCAATCGCCGCCTTGAAGTTGTCAAGGTTCAAGCGGCTGAGAAGATCTGACTGAATTCGAGCATTAGACCAGTCAAGGTCTCCGCCCGAAATTAGGTCAAGGTCCTGTTTTGTCTCCCACACCATGCGAAGAATCCGGGCAAAGAGCCGGAGGGTACCCCTGCTCTTGTTAAAGAGCTGCATGGCTCCAAGCCGACCCTGTGCTGTATCCAGCAGGCGGGGATGGAAGGGATAGCATTCGACAATGCGCTTGGAATAATCCGTGCTTGTGGCAGATGGTGGGACGAGACCAGGATAGTCTCTTCCAACCCTTTCATAGAGGGAATGATATAGGGCAGATACAGTCTGTGCTGAGGCGGAATCCACGCTTTCAAAAAGCCGGCGGACAATGACCTTTGCGGACTCGTCTCCGATGGGGTCAAAATCGGTCATTTTCCTCCCCAGCATGTCGTCGAGCTTCACGGCAGCTGCCATAAGGCTATCGCCGATCTGGGAAGCCTGCCGGGCGTACACTCGTTGATCAGCCGGGTCCGTGACGACAAGGACTGTCTGCTTTCGCTTGCTCACCACGGAGGAAAGGTTATTGAGGAACCCCAATAGATTCCCCTGACCGCGGTCAGAGAGCTTGGACATGTAAACGACGACCTCGTCAAAGAGAAAGAGAACCGGGCCAGAAGGAAACACAGCCTCGATCTGGGATTCATAGGGCGAGAGTTCAGGGTCATCGGCTTTTCCGAGACCTTTAACGGCCTTTTCCCCTCCAAGGTGGAAGAAAACATCTCCCCAAAGGCTATGCGTTTTGAGAGTGCCGTGCTTGGCAAAGTCCGGGACCCCGGCCTTGCCTGCATCAATGGCGACTACGCTAACGTTCTTAGGCCTGCCTGCAGCAGGCAAGAGTTCCATACCCATGGAAGGATCATCTATGTGCTGTGCCAGATGCCAGAGCGCCATCAGGGTGTGAGTCTTGCCACCCCCAAACCCCGTGCTCAGGCGTATGGTAGTACCCCGCTCACTGGTAGTAGCCAACCTCTCAAAAACGACTTCTATAATCTTGCAGAGTTGTCTGGCCGGGTGGGTATTGTGAAAAAATGTGGATGCGTCACCGTAGACCTTGGGCGCTTTGTTAACAACAAGATCCCCGAAATCGGCTGCAAAAATCGCATCATCCAGATCCCCCTTCAGCACCTCTTTGCGAGGCTTACACCCTGTCAAGACACCCATTTTAGCCTCCGGAAGCACGATTAAAATAGCGAGGTGTATGGTTAAGTGTTTGAGATCTCTAGCCTGGCTCTTCAGCCGTTGATCATAACGCTCTGCTTGTTCCTATCATGATACGTTATCCATGGACTAATTCTCTGTATTCGCAAGCCAAAAACTGAGATATTCTACCAGGATAGATATCGATGTCAAGGGAAGATACTTTTCCGTTCTGTCTTTATGGGCCATTTCTTTTAAAAGAATCGAGTTTGTTCATAATCTAATCCTTTCATAAATAAAGAACCAGACTTGTGATAGGATGCCGAAACCTCAGGAGATCATCCACCTCAAAAACCGGTGATATGTCTTATGATCCACTCTTGGCCCTAATTTCAGGTAACTGCTATAGATCTTAGGGTCATCTATTTTTCCGATACCCTCATGATATCAAAGTTCTGAAGCCAACAAACTTTCTATTCATAACAATGAATCCGCATACAATATGTTGTATATGGCTCTTTCAGTTCGAAACCTTCTACTACTGCTATAAGTCATGCCCCAGGCCGCTTTCTGTCCACTTTCTAATACTATGAGGAGTCTTATAGTCGGATTCGAATGCCGGTTATCAATACTTGAAGGACGAATTCAAAGAGGGTTACGAAGAACCTGGTATTTTTTTCATCATCTATATCAGGGGCATTGTTGCCATCTCTTTCATGATCCTTTCTTGTCGTTCCTTTACATACTCACTCGGATTGATGGGTGACCACTTGGTGGGATTTGGAAGTATTGCTG
>Ga0315541_1003101_pt1 | contig 13109 bp, 9 predicted proteins | sample SalMarSW160190MG_FD_203095 | JGI IMG/M metagenome (GOLD analysis project Ga0315541, IMG submission 203095) | Salt marsh sediment microbial communities from the Plum Island Ecosystem LTER, Massachusetts, United States - Salt Marsh Sediment SW1601-190 ...
CTTTCCTCATCCAATGGCCGCGCCGCATTCCTTCCGGAGTCGTATACGAGTTCCCGGTCATTGCCCTGGACGTTTTTCCCACGAGCGCGGCCGCCTCAGGGAGCCCCTTGCCCCCTGGCGTAGCGCTCGATGGGGTCGACTTGGTCCCCTATCTTGCCGGGGCCAGGCGGGGTGCACCCCACGACGCGCTCTTTTGGAAACGGGATGGGGGCGGAGCCGTTCGCAAAGACAACTGGAAACTCCTCAAACCCGACAATGGCCTCGCGCAACTCTACAACCTATCCACCGATGTCGGTGAATCCGTAGACGTGGCCCTGGACCATCCCGAACTTGCTGCGGGATTGGCCGGCGCGCTGGCAGACTGGGAGTCGCAATTGAAGCCGCCCTTATGGGATCGTCCCCGCAGGAAGGCCCGCAAAGCGAGGAAGAAACGCGCTTCCTGACTTACGCCGAAATCCAATGCCTCGGGCAGCGTCAGCGGGTGCGGCTCGACAGGAGTCTCGCCCTCCCGCATTGTTTGGATTTACACGATAGTCGACACTGGAATCCAGCGTTGTAATGATAATGTGGCTCACTTCAATACAACGCGTTTCTGAGCACACCTGGCCTTACGCCCAAAAACCGCAACGCGAACCTCAATCCGACCCCTTTTCTACCCGTTTATGAGATGACCTTGAACAAGCCGGTTTTTTAACAAGGATATTCAGGATGGACAGGATGTGTTCGTATTATCCTGAAATATCCTGAAATCCTTGTTCCTTAACGGCAAATGTCGTGAAAGACAGGCCTGCTCAAATCGCGGAATTACTGCACTTGGCGGCGGGTTTTTGACAGCGTAGGCGCAGCGCGATTATAGTGCTTTGCGCCTCCCGGTCATTGCATGGCACTGGAGGCCATTTTCTGAGGAGTCAGGCACCCGGTGAAGCTGACCAGCATAGATCAGAGAATTCCGCCTGTCCGCGGTCTGGTCCCGATGCACAACGCCAAGGGCAAGTCCTTTGGGCTGGTGGACGTGCGCCGTTGGATTCGCATCGGCCGCCAGGTACACCGCGCGGAGAAGATCGACCTGCTTAACAAGGGGCCTATCGCGAGCGTTTGGCCGGACCTGCTCGAATGCGCTGACCAGGTCGGCGTTCGAGTCTCGCTGCGCACCGATTGCGCGGCCGCACCGGGCGATTTGGCGCCACTGGCCGATGCGGGGCTGTTGGACGTGTTTCTATGTCCGCCGAGGGAGGACACGGACCAACTCGAGGCCTGGCTCGAGGCGTGCGCGTGCGCGGCCCTGCCCATTCGGCTGCAAGTCCAGGCGCCATTCGGTCCGGACCTGGATGTCGATGTGTTGGCGGACCGTGTTGCGCGGGCCCACGTAGCCGCGGTGAACGTTGCCCTGTTCGATCCCTTCCAGACGCGCCCGCCATGCCGCGACAAAACGCAAGGCCTGGGAACGGTCGGCCAGATGAATGCGCTGGTGGCGGCTCTGGCCGCAAGGGACATCGAGGCCAACCTGTTGGGGTTGCCGTTTTGCCTGGTTGAAGAGAGGAACCTTCCTCATGCGCTGAACAGCCGGCAGTTCTTCCTGGATCATCAACAGTACACGCAACGCTCGTATGAACTCGCGGCCGCGCTGTACCGGCGGGGACCGGTACCGGTCCGCATTGCGCTGTCGATGATCCAGTCTCGGTACACGCTGCATAAGAATCCCATCGACGCTAAGATTTTGCCCTGGCTGATAAACCGGCCGTGGCTCTACGCGCGGGTGATGGCGTGGCACAAGCTCACTCGTCATCAGCGGTTTCTCCGTGGCGTGCCCAAGCCGGTGGAGGACCCCTTGCACGTGCATAGGGAAACGGTGCGCGAGGTCTCGAACGCCGCGTGCGCCCAGTGCCGTCTCGCGCGAATCTGCGACCAGGCGTCGTCCGCATTCACGCGCGTGCTCCCCGGGCTTTCCGTGGCCCCGTCCGAGGGTGAAACGGTCGTCTCGCCCTTCCATTTCGCTGCGCGCCAACCGAAATACTACGACGTGATCGACTCGGAACGCATCGCCGTCAGACACGGCCAGACCGCGCTGGCGCAAAAGGCCAACGACATCGTCATAAACCGCCCGCCGGACCGCCGTGTCGGCCCCTTCGAGTACGGCACGGATGACGGGCACTTCGCACAGTTGGAAGGCGCGGTCGAATGGCATTCCGTGACCAATTCGGAGAAGGTAAGCTGGCCCCTGGCCCAGCTTGAACCGCCCTGCACGGTATCGGTGACGTTTGGCGGCGGCATTGCAGAGTACATCGGGTTCAGCTTTGGGCGCCATTGCAAGGTCGTGTGCCCCATGGAAGCAGCGCGCCACACACTCACGCTGCACGTGGATGGAAACGGGCATTACGTATTGCTGCGCGACGGCGCGCTCGTGTGTCCCGCAGAATTCGAGGGAGTGCATTACGCCCCGCTGCGCCTGGGCAACCGCCTCGAACTACGGCTTTCGGTTTGGAACATCGACAAGCATATCTTCAGCCAATTCGTGGACATTTGGGAAGGCGACCGCACCGCCAAAGACCGGCAAGCGAAGCCGAAGTATTCGCCGAAGTATTCCGTGATCGTCGTCAACACGCGCTACGCCCGCCGGTTGCAGGCCGTATTGCGCTGCCTCGCCCATCAGGAACACTTTGACCTTAAAAAGATGGAGATCATCATCTGCTACGTTCCGGGGACCGACCCCACCGACGACCTTATCGACAGCGTCGCGATGACCTATCCGAACCTGCACATCCTGCGATCGCCCTTTCCGGAACAGCGGATCACGTCCAAGGGCTTCATCATCAACGAATCACTACGCATGGCATCGGGTGAGTGGATTGTGCTGCTCGACGCAGACACGCTCCTCCCGCCGAACATGTTTGCGAAAATCGAGGAAGTCGAGGCAGGGTGCCATTTCATCGCCCCCGACGGCCGCAAGATGCTCACGCCGGAGACCACGGCCCAAATCCTCTTGGGCGAAATCGATCCCTGGCGCCAATGGGACGAGCTGCTCAAGAAACCCGGGGAACTGCGCCTGCGCGAGTCGCACGGAGTGCCCGTAGGTTTCTGCCAGTGCGTCCGGGCCACGTGCTTGCAGAAAGTCACATATCAGGAGCTCGATCACTTCGAGGGCGCCGACATGCAGTTCGGCATGCAGATAATCGCTCATTTCGGCCGCGAAAAGCGTCTCATTGGCCTGCCGGTCCTCCACCTGGACCATGGAGGCAGCCAGTGGTACGGCACGCAGAAACATTTCTGAGCCATGCACCCCCAGAAACGAAGTGTTTGGAGAATACCTACTCGTGCCCATGCTCGTACTCGTGCTCGTCCTCGTGCACGTGCCCGTCCTCGGTGCTCGTACTCGTGCTCGTCCCCTTAATTGAATGCGAAGTTGGAGTAGGAAACCAGGGAACATGCAATTCGATCACGAAAAACTCGACGTATACAAAGTCAGCCTTGAGTTTGTCTCCTTTGTGGCTGACATAGTGAACGGCCTCAAAGGTAATCAGCGGAATGTCCGCGATCAACTTATCCGTTCCAGCCAGTCTATTCCACTGAACATTGCTGAAAGTAGCGGTAAACGATCTATTAGAGATCGGCGGCGTTTTCTGGAAATTGCACGGGGTTCTGCGATGGAAAGCGCGGCGAGCTTGGATGTTCTGGTATGCTTAGGCGCATGCTCGAGTGAGCAAATACAACCGGGGAAAACACTTCTCATTAGAATCGTTTCGATGCTCTCCAGAATGACAGAGGAACGCGAGAGTTTCGTTAGAGAAACCCCGGGAGAATACGGGGACGGGGACGAGCACGAGTACGAGCACGAGCACGGGGACGAGTACGAGTACGAGCACGAGCACGGGGACAGGGACGGGGACGAGCACGGGGACGGGGACGAGTACGAGTACGAGCACGGGGACGAGTACGAGTACGAGCACGAGCACGAGCACGGGGACAGGGACGGGGACGAGCACGGGGACGGGGACGGGGACGTCTAGTGTATTAACGAAGGGATGGGCTTAGCAGTCACCATGGGAATGACCACGATGCGCCTGGCGTTTGTGGATTTGATGTTTTCATGGCCGCCGCACGGCGGGGCTGATGTGGACCTCTATCGCACCGTGGCCGGTCTCCAGGATTGCGGCTATGAGGTTCACCTGTTCGGCGCGGCATACGCCAAGTCTTGGGAGCGCGGCAAGTTCGAGCCGGCGCAACTGCCTTTCCCCGCCACGCGGCTCGATTTCTCCGTGATTAGCTTTAACCACCGCCGGCTTCCGGCACGGTTTCGCGCCGCGGTTGATGCGTGGCAGCCCGATGTGGCCGTACTCTGCGACGGGTTCTTCCTCAAACCATACGTGGCCCAGGCCCTGGCGCACTATCCTACGGTGGCCCGCTACTATGCATATGAAGTCGCCTGCCCACGCGACATGCTTCTGTTTAATGATGGCGCGCCATGCCCCAATAACTACCTGAGGACCCCCAACCTGTGCCGCCGCTGTGCCTTGACGCGTCTTCGAGGGGAAATCCAGGACTGGCGGTTGCTCGCGTGGACGCATGAGTACCTGGCAGCATGGGCCTTTATGCCCGGTTATCGCAGGCGCCTGGCCGAATCGCTGGGGCGCATGGACGCGATCGTCGTCTCCAATGAGTTGATGAAAACTCACCTGGCCGGGATCAGTGATCGGGTTCACATCTTTACAGGCGGTGTCGACGCGGAGGCCTCCGCGTATCATCCGCTCAGGGCCAAAGCGCCCGAGGAGCGCAAGGTGATCTTGATGGCCGGCCGTGCCGAAGACCCTGCAAAGGGGCTTCAGACCCTGGTCGAGGCCGGACAGAAGCTGGCAGCGAACCGTTCTGACTTTGAAATCTGGGTCACTCATCCCAACCGCGGGCTCAGCACCGACTGGCTCAAGGCCATCGGCTGGCACGATCACGACGCCATCATGGAATTACACCAGCAAGCGGACATCTGTGCCGTGCCCTCTATGTGGGAGGAGCCATTCGGCCTGGCGGCGGTCGAGGCCATGGCTGCCTGCCGGCCGGTGTGCGCGAGCCGTGTCGGGGGACTGCAGCGCATCGTGCGCCATGGCGAAACGGGTTTTCTCTTCGAGCGGGGAGACAGCGCCGATCTGGCATACCGCCTGACTCAACTCCTGGACGACGCAGGCCTGCGCCGGAGTATGGGTGACGCGGGACGCCGACTCGCTGAGCAGGAGTACGACTGGAAACGCGTCATCGAGCGATGCTGGCCGCCTCTCCTGGACGGGTTGCTGCCATGAGCACAGGCCGCTCGCGCAAACGCTTGGCCTTTGTGGACCTGATGTTCTCGTGGCCACCCCATGGCGGCGCGGATGTGGACCTGTACCAAACGGTGCTGGGGCTCCAGAACATGGGTCACGAGGTCCACCTGTTCTTCGCGGGCTATGAACGCTCCTGGGAGCGCGGTTGCGCCGACCCGGCGACGTTGCCCTTTCCCGCCACGCGCGTCGACTTTTCACTGCGCACGCTGACGCCTCACACTGTGCCTAAACGGTTCCGCGCCGCGGTGGACGCCTGGCGGCCCGATGCCGTGGTCCTCTGCCACGGTTTCTTCTTGAAACCCTACGTGGCCGATGCGCTGGCGCATCACCCTACGGTCGGGCGATACTATGCCTACGAACTGGCATGCCCACGAGATTCACTGTTGTTCAAGGATGGTGCGCCCTGCCCGAACAATTACCTGCGCACGCCACAGATATGCCGCCGCTGCGCGCTCGAGCGCCTCAAGCTGCGCCTGACACAATGGCGCATGGTGGTCTGGACCCATGAATACCTCGCGGGGCTGGCCTTCACGCCGGGTTACCACCGGCGACTGGTCGAGTCTATCCGGCGTTTTGACGCGATCATCGTCTCCAACGCGCTAATGAAGGCTCAGTTGGAAGGGACTAACAAAAATGTCCACATCTTTCCGGGCGGGGTTGACGTGGAACAATTCGTATATTACCCGCCCAAGGCCAAAAGGTCCGAAGAACACAAGGTTATTCTGATATCCGGCCGCCTCGATGAGCCGTCCAAGGGGCTTCAGACGCTGCGCGAAGCCGGCGCCCTCCTGGCCAAAGAACGGTCCGACTTCGAGGTCTGGGCCACGCACAGCGACTTCCGACTCAACACCGACTGGTTCAAAGCCATCGGCTGGCACGATCACAATGCCGTCATGGAATGGCACCGGCAAGCGGACATCTGCGTCGTGCCGTCCATCTGGGAAGAACCCTTCGGCCTGGCGGCGATCGAGGCCATGGCCGCAGGCCGGCCCGTGTGTGCAAGCCGGGTTGGTGGACTGCAGGACATCGTACGACACGGCGAAACCGGGTTCCTGATTGACCGGGGAGACAGCGCCGCCCTCGCCCGGCGCCTGGCCCAACTGCTTGACGACACCCACCTGCGACGCCGTATGGGCGAAGCCGGCCGCCGGCTGGTGGAACAAGAGTACAACTGGACTCGTGTCATCGAGAGGCACTGGCCGCCTCTCTTGGAAAGGCTGCTGCCATGAACGACAAACTACAGATTTGCGCCTACTACAGCCAGGGACCCCATTACGTCCGCATGGTGAAACGTCTCCGGGAAGAATACACCACCGCCCAAATCGCCGCCATGGTCCCACCCGACTATCCCGTCTCGGAGGAACTCCTCGCACATGTCGATGGCGTCATCAAAACGGAACTGCCCCACTTTTCCCCGCGCAATGTGGCTGCGTGCCACCGACTCCTGCGCCAAATCCGCTCCGCGCGCTACGACGTGTTCGCCGTCATGTTCGACAGCAGCCAGTTATGCCTCCTGGCCGCGCTGAGCCGCACCCCGCGATGCCTCCACGGTACCATGGACGGCCGCCTCGTCCCGCTGAGCACGTCCATATGCACCACGACCGCCGGCATCGTCTTTCGCGGCCTGTGGGGCCGCCTGGTCTACATCATCGTGTGGCTCATCGTTCACCTCTGCCCCGTCCGCGCACCGGAAAACAAGTAGCTCCCTCCATCGAGTGTGGCATCCTCAAACTCGTTTGAGGGTGAGCCGTTTGCCCGTCACGGCGAGTCCTTGACAAACTACAGGTACCCACCCTATCGTTTGGGGCCATCATGACTCAGGAATATGACATCGAGCGGTGCCGGCGCCTGGCGGACATGGCCGCCCGGGCCAACCTGCATTACGCTCGTTCGCCGAGGCAATACGACCCGGGCCACGTATTGGACCTGAAAGTCACCGGCGTGTGTGCCGCGGAGACCGGCCGGGCGAAATTCGAGGTCGAGCGGTTGGTCGGCAGTGGGTTCGCGGGGCGGGTGTATCGGGTACGCTTGCTTGAACTCGACCTCGGCGGCGCGAGTATCCCCGGGCTGACATCCGGCGGCGTCTACGCGGTCAAAATCAGCCTCCCCCAATCCCGGTTCGCGCAGGCGTTCCGCAATATCATCTACTGGCTGGCTTACCAAAGCGCTTTCCCGTATCAGGTGAACCCCGCCGCGGCCCGTACAGGCGTTATCTGGCACAAACTCATCCGGCGCGCCGCGGCCGTCCGGTTCCAAGACGACCGCTGCGTTGTGGACACCTATGCGACGTTTTTCGACCCTGGCCTGGGCAGCTTCGGTGAGATCAATGAGTGGTGTGAAGGGCGCAACTGGCGATTCGACATCGACGACCAGGTGTTCACGCGCCGCAAACGTAGCGCCGAGTTCGCCGAGGCATCGCGCGAGTACCTCGCCAAGAAAGAGTTCATGGCGGAGTTGGTGCAGCTCTTGCACGAGATGGGGGCACCCGAACTCGCCCGGCAGTACGAGTGGTGGACCGCTAAGAGCCAGCCTAACGTGCTCAAACGCACCGACGCCGGAGACGGCCCCGGAGACGGGTTGACGGCACTGGACTTTCGGGCCGGCCTGGCCTTGTTGCCCTTCCTGCCAATGAGCCCCGCCGATTTTGTCCTGATCGTGAAAGGTGTGGCGCGGGGCAGCCTGGTCCAGTTCGACCGCGGCGACTTGGAAAAGCTCGAGGCGTTTTGCGACGACTACGTGGAGGAGTTTGCGGATCTGCGGCCCGCGCTTGAGGAATTAAAGACCGCCGACCCGGCATACCGCGCCTCGCAGCTCGATGTCATACATCACCGCTGCCGCCTGTTCACGGACTCGGACCTAAGACACAACGTCAAGACCGGGCTGATCCAGGCCTGGAAGGCCCGCGGCCTCGTTGACGAGGTTCACGCATGGCGGCTCACGGAGTCGTTCTTCATGTTTTGGGTCTTCTACCTGCTCGGCTGTGTGCCGGTCCTGGGCATGCGGCTTCGGCGCTATTGGGGTGACCCGGCCTACGCGCGGCACATCCGCGCCTTCTTCACAAACTTCGGCTACCTGTGCCGCGCCCTCCGCGTTTACGAGCTCGAAACGCTGCTCGATTGGTACCGCAACGGCCGCGCGGATGAAGGCGGCCTCGACAGGTTTCTCGATAACCCCCTGCTGTTTTGGCGCACCCGGCTCATCACGATACTACTGCCGTTGCCCGCGAAATGGCAGCGGTTCCTGACCGACTGGGACTGGGCATGGAACGCCACCGTCGACGCGATAAAATACCCGATCCGGTTCTACCGCGACGCGGAATTTCGGGTCGATTGGCTGACGGGTGAAGTTGAGGCCGGAGCCGATGAGGGCATGCTCACCGAAGAGGAAAAGAATCACATTCTCACGCGCGTGCCGGACCCGTTCATCCAGAAGTACCTCAAATGCGTCGCGGTCCATGTTTGCACACTGCCGGTGACACAAGTGGTCGCCCTAATTGTCGCCATGTATGCATCCATCCGCTTTGGGTCGACCTGGGCGGAAAGCGTGATCTGGGCCGGGGGCGTCTTGGCCTTTTTCCAGATTATCCCCATTTCCCCCGGCTCGGTTGTCCGTGGAACCTACGTCGTCTGCCTGATGATCAAAGAGCGCAACATCCGCAACTACTGGCTCGCCGTGCTCGTCTCGTATTGGCACTACATCGGCTACCTGGGGTTCCCGCTCCAATTGGTCAAGGAATTCCCATTACTCGCCCGGTTCATCGCGGGCCGCTGGGCCACCAAGATGGTGGGGGTCATCCCGGTCTTCGGCGAACGCGGCGCACTGCTTGAACATTGGGTGTTCGACGCGTTTTTCAACGTGCCCTTGTCCCTCAAGCGTTCCCTGACCCGCTCAACCGATGAGTCGGCCTAAGCCGAAGTCGCCCCTTCCCTCAACGCGATGCTGAAGTATAAGCCATTGCAGCGAAGTACCACGGCGACGTGCTCTGCACCAAGCCGTTTGCAGCAGCCAATACTCTGACAAGCTTTGGCATCTAACCCCTTGCCGGCAGGCCTGCCCGTCCGGTTTCCGAAGAGGCATGCTGCTGCATTGGATTTCCTGGCAAAGCGCCGGCTGACGAGCGCAGTGCTCGGGCACGGCGCTGACGATGGTCGGCCCGTAAGAAAAGCGCCGGCTTTGATGGCAATTGCCGGTTCTATTCGCCTATAATTGGTGGGTATTTCACAAGGACAAGCCATGTTCGCCCGAGGAGGTCGGACTGGATGGGAACGAGGGCTCATTGAAGAGGAAGGGTAGCACCATGAGCAAGGACAAGATTTCACGCCGTACATTCGTCTTCGGTACTGCCGTTATGGCGGCAGGCTGCGCCACGTCAAAGGCAAAAAAGTATGCCGCAAGGTACACCGCACCGCGAAAGGTCTCGGCGAATGACAAACTGAACATCGCCGGCATCGGCGTCGGCGGAAAGGGCTCGAGCGATGTCGATGGGGCCGCGGCGGCCGGCGGGAACAACATCGTGGCGCTGTGCGATGTCGACCAGAAACGCGCGGCCGAGACGTTCAAACGGTATCCGAAGGCCAAAATCTACAAAGATTTCCGCGTGATGCTCGAGAAGGAGTATCACAACATCGACGCGGTGACGGTCTCGACGCCGGACCACATGCACGCCCCGGCCGCCATCGCGGCCATGGAACTGGGCAAACACGTGTATGTGCAAAAGCCGCTGACGCACAACATTTATGAGACCCGCCGGCTCGCCGAGGTCGCGCGGCAATACAAGGTGGCCTCGCAGATGGGTAACCAGGGCCATTCGGGCGCAGGCGTGCGCCGGCTGACCGAGTGGATTTGGGCCGGCGCCATTGGCAAGGTGCGCGAGGCGCACATCTGGACAAACCGGCCCATCTGGCCCCAGGGGAGCGATGCTCTTCGAAAAGGCCAGCGGGTGCAGAAGGTACCTGATACGCTCGATTGGAATCTGTGGCTGGGCGTCGCCCCCAAGCGGCCTTACAGCAGTATCTATGCGCCGTTTTCATGGCGCGGCTGGTGGGATTTCGGCTGCGGCGCGCTAGGCGATATGGCCTGCCACATCATGGACCCGGCCTACACGGCGTTGAAGCTCGAGTACCCGACGAGCATTGAGGCGGTGTCCGAAGGCAGCAATGACGAAACCTGCCCCGATTGGTCCATTATCACCTACCAGTTCTCCGCACGCGGCGATATGCCCGCAGTAAAAATCATCTGGTACGACGGCGGTAAGCTGCCTCCACGGCCCGAGGGCGTCGCGCCAGACGAGAAGCTGGGGGACGGCGACAATGGAACGTTGTTCGTCGGCGACAAGGGCATGCTGGCTTGCGGCACGTACGGCGGCGGCCCATGCTTGATTCCCAGGGAACGGATGAAAGAGTTCGACCGCCCGCCGAAGACCATTCCCAACTCGACTGGCCACTACCAGGAATGGATAGACGCCTGCAAGGGCATCAAGCGGCCCGAAGGCAGTTTGCCGACCGGTTTTGATTATGCGGGCCCCTTCACGGAAATGGTTCACCTGGGCAACGTGGCCGTCCGCGCCGGCCAGCGGATCGAGTACGACGCCGAAACCATGACGATCACGAACCTGCCCGAGGCAAACAAGTACCTTAGCCGGAAATATCGTCGCGGTTGGCGGTACCTGGTGTAAAGGCCGCTCGGACACACAACAGAACAGGGGCGCGGCGGCTCCCTTTCAGGTGCAGTCGCGCACCTTTCAGAGCCTGGTGGCAGAGAAAATACGTAGGCGTGTAAAACAGGCGTACCCATTCGTCGCCCCGGCGACTTTGCGTGAGACGGACCGGCTGACCACACCGAAAGGGTTCCAGCGTCCTCGCCCATGGACACCTCCCTGGCGCGTCCCGATTTTCTAGGGTGAGGGTAGGGGAGGCTTTTCCCCATCCAAAGGTGAACCACCTAAATAGTAGTCTCTCAATCGCTCCCTGACGTATGTCGCCCCCCCCGGCAAGGCGGGGAAAACTATTGACATTTTCGGCGAATTCGCGTACACTGCACACAAAAGCTTGGGAATCATGCCTCGGCTGAAGCAGGCGGGCGGTAGAGTGAGACGATATTTCCTGCATGTGTCATCGCGCGGCGCCGTCCAGCCGCCTGGGGCGCATCGTTGCGCTGAAATTGTTGACATGAAGAAAGACGCGCCATGTGCAATAAGTGTGTAGCTACCGATGGTTAAGGAAAGCAGACCTGACATCACAACTGAGACCGAAAAGGCCAAACGGCAAGGTTACTATGACTCCGGAAAACTGTCGCACGGCGCCAAGGTCAAGCGGGGCCAACTTAGCGCGGTGCAACAGGGGCGGTACGGCACCGGGCCGGCGCCATATGGCTATCGGCGAGGCGGAGACGGCGAAAAGCCGCTGGCTGTGGACGACCGGGAAGCGGAAGTGGTACGGATGATCTTCCGGGAATATCTGCGCAACCGAAGTACTGGCAAAGTTGTCAACTATCTTCACTCCCGAGGCATCCATACGCGCAAGGGCAATAGGTGGTCGCGCCAGGCCATTGCGATCATCCTGTCCAATCGCACTTATCGCGGCCGAGGACATCGAGGCGCAGGGCTTGCACGAGGCTATCATTGAACCGGCCCTGTTCTACAAGGCGAACTCACTCAAAGAGCGCAAGAAGCGGCAAAGACACCCTAAGAAAAGCAGCAACGCCGTCACAACGAAATAACATAACACGCCCAGGACCCGCCGCTTCCAAACGCACCACTCGCTTGGACGCGGCACGCTCGGATTGACGCTCTGAGTCTTCTCCACTATAATGTCATGTCCGCGCTTTTGGTAGGTCCCGAACACCCGAAGTGGAATCCCGACAGGGAAAGACCATGCTCGAACGTGAGAAAACGGCGCTGCTTGTCATCGATTTCCAGGACAAATTGTTGACGAAAACCTTCAATGCCGGGACGATCATCCCTCACACCGTTAAACTGATACGTTTTGCGCACGAACTTGACTTGCCCGTGCTTGTCACGGAGCAGTATCCGCAGGGCCTGGGCCCGACCACGGACGCACTCGCGCGGGAGTTGGGCGAGGTCGCTCCCCTGGAAAAGACCTCTTTTGGCTGTTTTGGTGACGATGGTTTCGTCGCGGCGCTGATGGCCACGGGCTGCAAGCACTTGTTGGTCACGGGCATCGAAACGCATGTCTGCGTGATGCAGACCGTGCTGGCCGCGCTCGAGGAGGGCTATGAAGTGTTCGTAGCGCGTGACGCCGTTGGGTCACGCCAAGCGGGCGATCATGAAGCCGGCCTGGCCCGGATGGCCAAGGCGGGCGCGGAACTGGTCACCACGGAGATGGCCATGTTCGAAATCCTTCGCGACGCGGCCACAGCACAATTCAAGCGCATCCTGCCGCTGCTCAAATAAGCTAGTAGATCGATTCCGCAATAGCATAGCAATAACACGCTTTCCCGTTTCTAACCACGGAGAACACGGAGATGTAATCCACGGTTGCTAACCGTTCTCGACCACGTTTTACATATTCTAATGCAAAATGTGAAAAGTCCCAAATATAACCAGAGCGATTGCACCGGTTAAGCAGTATTTACTTTCCGTGTCTCCGTGGTTAAAAACTGTACTACTCGACTGGTGATTTCTCACGTGTTTATTGCTATGTTGTTTCGGAATCAGCCCACTAGTCATCCAAATAGCCCAGGGCCGTCATCCGTGCGCGATCCTCAGGAGATAGCCTTGGCCCGAGTGAGCGCTGTTCGCGAGGCGGCAGCTTGAATTCGGCCTCGAGCTCGGGCACGAAAGCG
>Ga0315541_1003102_pt1 | contig 13102 bp, 13 predicted proteins | sample SalMarSW160190MG_FD_203095 | JGI IMG/M metagenome (GOLD analysis project Ga0315541, IMG submission 203095) | Salt marsh sediment microbial communities from the Plum Island Ecosystem LTER, Massachusetts, United States - Salt Marsh Sediment SW1601-190 ...
CTACCATCACACCTTCTTCGAGATGTTGGGCAACTGGTCCTTTGGCGACTATTACAAAAAAGAGGCCATCGCCTGGGCCTGGGAACTCCTGACCGAGGTCTGGGGATTGCCCAAGGAGCGGCTGTGGGTCACTGTCTTCAAGGACGAGTTGGGCGAATTGGAGACCGACGAGGAGGCGGCTGGCTATTGGCGGTCGGAGACGGACATTGACCCCGAGCACATTCTCTACTTCGGTCGTAAGGATAACTTCTGGGAGATGGCCGACACAGGCCCCTGTGGGCCGTGCAGTGAGATACACCTCGACCGTGGCCCGGAGTGCTGCGACAAACAGGGGGTGCCTGGTCACGTCTGCCAGGTCAACGGCGACTGCGGAAGATTCTTTGAACTGTGGAACCTGGTCTTCATCCAATACAACAAGGACACCGAGGGGATCCTGCACCCGCTGCCGGCCAAGCACGTGGACACCGGCGCAGGATTCGAGCGGCTGGTCGCTGTGTTGCAAGGCGTGAACTCCAACTACGAGACCGACCTCTTTGTGCCCATCATCCGACGTGTGCAGGAGATGGTGGGCCACACCGACGCCCAGGTAGAGGAGAACATCGTCGCCTACCACGTCATCGCTGACCACGGGCGGGCGATCACCTTCCTCATCGGCGACGGCGTCCTGCCAGGCAACGAGGGGCGCAACTACGTCTTGCGCATGATCCTGCGCCGCGCGGCCCGCTTTGGGCGCAAACTCGGTTTCACGCGCCCCTTCCTGGCCAAGGTCGCCGAGGTTGTGATCGAGACCATGGGGCCTCAGTTCCCTGAACTCACAAACCGCCGCCAGTTCATCCTCACCACGATCACCCAGGAGGAGGAACGCTTCCTGCGCACGCTCGACCTGGGCCTGGCGCGGCTGGACGAGGTGCTGGCCGAACTGGGGGTGGGGGGTAAGAAGGTCGTGCCGGGCGATGCGGTCTTCCGGCTCTACGACACCTTTGGCCTGCCACTGGAGATCACGCGCGACGTGGCCGAAGAGCAGGGCCTGAGCCTGGACGAGGCCGGCTACCAGGCAGCGCTCGAGGAGCAACGCCAGCGCGCCCGGCGGGTGGATGCGTTCGAGACTCCTGACGAGGAGACGCTGGCACGCTACCAGAAGGTGCTGGCAGACCTGCAAGAGCAGGGGCTGCTGGGCGAGGAGGGCGTTGATCACGATCCGTATGCAGGTACCGAACTGGAGACTACAGTTGCAGCGATCCTATGCGATGGCGAGGTGGTCAAGTCAGCCAAAGAAGGGGAGCGGGTCGAGGTGGTGATGCCGGTGACCTGTTTCTACGTTGAGTCCGGCGGCCAGGTCTCCGATACTGGCTTCATCGCCGTCTACCCCCCCCCTGGAGGGGGGGGAGAAGAGGGGGGGGTAGGGGAGCCGGTCTGGGAGATAGAGGTGCGAGACGTGCGCCGGCCGATCCCTGGCCTGATCATCCACGATGGCGTGGTCACGCTGGGCCGGCCACGGGCCGGCGATGCCGCCTGGGCCGTCGTGGACTACGAGCGGCGGATGGACATAGCCCGCAATCACACTGCCACCCACCTCCTCCACAGTGAGTTGCGCTACGTCCTGGGCGAGCACGTGCAGCAGGCCGGGTCGTTAGTCACGCCTGAGCGGCTGCGGTTCGACTTTACCCATCCGGCCATGCTGACCCAGGACGAGTTGGATGCGGTGACCCGTTCCGTCAACGATGCTATCCTGGTCAATTATCCGGTGGATGTCGTCGAGGAGAGGTATCGCCAGGCTGTGAGTGAGGGGGTCATTGCGCTCTTCGGCGAGAAGTACGGCGACGTTGTGCGCGTCGTGCGCATCGGGTGGCCGGGTGAGCCCTTCAGCCGGGAGTTGTGCGGCGGTACTCACGTGAACGAGACGGGCGAACTTGGCATGTTCCACATCGTCTCCGAGGAGGGGGTGGGGGCAGGGGTGCGTCGCATTGAGGCGGTGACCGGCCGCGGGGCGGTGGAGTTGGTCGAGCATCAACTGGGCATACTCCAACGCACAGCCGCTTACCTGGGTGTCTCGCCCGGCGAGGTGGATCGCAAGGCATTGGGGCTGCTGGATGAATTGCAGTCCGCCCGCAAGGAGATCACGCACCTCCAGGAGCAATTGGCACGACGCGAGTTTGAGGCGTTGCTGGACCAGGTACAGTTGGTGGAAGGTGTCTCGTTGCAGAGCGCCCGGGTCTCCGTGCCCAGCATGGAGGTTCTGCGCGAGATGACCGACTGGTTCCGCGACCGGATGGGTTCCGGCGTCGTCGTGCTGGGTGCGGTGCTGGGTGAGCGGCCTGCGTTCGTCGCCGCTGTCACCCCCGATCTGGTGGAGCGTGGTGTAGATGCGGCCAGGCTGGTGCGCGGTATGGCTCGCATCGTGGGCGGTGGCGGAGGTGGCAAGCCCACCCTGGCCCAGGCGGGCGGTCGTGATCCCAGCCGGCTCGACGAGGCGCTGCGCCAGGCCCCCCGCATATTGGAGGAGATGCTAGGTAGCAGTTAGCGGCTACTGGCTAACGGCTAATCATGGGCTTTGGAATCTGCTCGGTCGTAGAACTACAATCCCAGGATGATCTTGCCTCCGTCCGGCATCGGTTCAGTTGGCTGGGTGGAGGTCGCGTCGCACTTGTCCTCCCGTGGGACATACGCTTCCTCTCCCGCGAGTTGGATTTCGACCTCCTGCGGCGCGAGGCTGAGCGACGGCAGTTGGAGGTCGCCATCGTCTCCTCCGACCCTGATCGGCGGCAGGTGGCCCGTGGGTGCGAGTTTCCGGCCTTCGCCAGCGTCGAGGAGGCGCGGGAGAGCACGGTGTGGCGGAGCCGTCCCCCCGAGCGGGTGGAGTCGCCGCCCCGTCACTGGTGGGAGGAAGACACCATTCTCCAGCCCCGACCTGTTCGCCCCCGCGCGCCGTGGTTCGATTGGGTCAAACTGGGCATCCGCATTGGCGTTTTCGCGTTGGCGCTTCTGGTCGTCGCTGGCAGTGCCTACATTGTCGTCCCCAGCAGTGTGGTGACGTTGGTGCCAGCCGGTAAGGAGTTCACCACCATCGTGCCGGTGTCGGTGGACCCTGACGTCGAGACGGTGGATCGCTCTCCCTCATTGGAGGGGGGGGTAATCCCGGCGCGGCGGGTGGGTATCGAGGTTGAGGACTACGCCGAGGTCACAACAACCGGCACGATGAATGTCGCTGCTGGCCGGGCCACTGGCGTGGTCCTGTTCACCAATCTGCTGACGCAGGATTACGTCGTACCGGCCGGTACCGTCGTGCGTACCTCCTCCAGCAGTTACCCCATTCGTTTTCGCACCACTGCCGATGTCGCCGTTCCTGCTGGCGGGCAGGCGACTGCGCCTATTGAGGCGCTGGAGGAGAGAATAGGCAACGTGGGGGCTTTTCGGATCAACCAGGTGGAGGGCGTGACTGCTTCTGCCATGCGGGTGATCAACCTGGAGCCGACCATGGGTGCGGAATCCAGTGAGGTGCGCGTCGTCATCCAGGTTGACTACGACCGGCTACGGAGGCAGTTGATCCAGCAGTTACTCGACCAGGCGTATGCGGAGATGGGCGACCTGCTGGAACCTACCGAGGTCCTGTTCCGCCAGTCGGTGCTCATCATGGGGGTTCCGAAGGAGGCATACACTCACTTCATCAGCGAGCAGACCGATACCGTAGGGCTTAATATGCGGTTGCTCGTGAGCGGCCTGGCGGTGGACGTGGACGATGCTGAGGCAGTGGCGTACACTGCCCTCTCCCGTCGCCTGCCGCCGGGGTACGTGTTGGTGGACGCCCGCTTTGAACTGGGCGAGGTGGCCGAGGAGGACATTGGTCCGGGCTGGTTCACCTTCTTTGTCACCGCTCGCGGCTACGCTGCTGCCGCGTTTGATACCGACGCGGCGGTTGCCCTCGTCCGCGGGCAGCGCGTCGCCGATGCCCGTGAGCGGCTGCTGGCGGAGTTCCCGCTGGCCGAGGAGCCTCAGGTCACGATCTGGCCGGAGTGGCCGGAGCGCTTGGAGTGGCTGGAGCGGTTGCCGCTGCTCCCGCTCCGCATCAGTGTGCAGGTTGTGCCGCGGGGGCAACAGCAGTTAACAGTCAGCGGTTGGCGGTTAGCGAGATAGGATATGCGCGTTCTGGCGTTGGACGTGGGCGAGCGGCGCGTGGGAGTCGCCATCAGCGACCCCACCGGCACCGTCGCCCGCCCATTGCAGACGCTGGTGCGAGGTTCGCGGGAGGAGGATTTTGTCTCCATTGCAGCCCTCGTAGCCGAACATGACATCGGGTTGGTTGTGGTCGGCCGGCCGCTCAGCCTGGACGGGACGGAGGGGCCACAGGCACGGCGGGTTGCCCGCTACGCTGAGGCGCTGACCGCGACGCTGCCTGTGCCCGTTGTAGCATGGGACGAGCGTTTCACGACGGTCACAGCGGAGGGGATTCTGCGTCAGCACCGCCGACAGAAGAAACGGCAGGCACGCACCAAGGGCGAGGTGGACGCGATAGCGGCCGCCGTGATCTTGCAGAGTTACCTTGACAGCCAGAACGGCGGATTACAGGACGACAATGGATGAAGAACGTAGGCAGGGTTATCGCTTTTTTCGTGGCATTGATAGCAATTATTGGCGCCGTGGGCGGCGTCGTCTGGTTTCTCACCCACTCCACGTCTGGCGGTGGGAGCATCTCTATCGGCTTGTGTGGCCTATCCTCACCGGACGATCTTCTCATTGGTGCCTACCTCGACGCAAAGGCGGCCGAACTGGAACAGTCGGCCGGGGATGACGATACCCCAGTCACGTTCGTCGTCGAACCGGGGGAGACGGCGACGGATATCGCCGCCCGGCTGAAGCGGAAGGGGTTGATTTCCGATGCTGAGTTGTTCCGCCGTTACGCGCAGTACCACGGACTGGACGCAGGCATTGAGATCGGTGAGTTCACTCTGCGCCAGACGATGACCATCCCTGAGATCGCTCAGGCGTTGCAGCAAGGACAGCGCCCGGAGCAGGTAGTCACGATCCAGGAGGGGCTGCGATTGGAGCAAGTCGCCGCAGCGGTCGCGGCGCAGACGAGCATATCGCAGCAGGAGTTCCTGTTGCTGGCGACGACCGGCTGGCGAGACTCGGGCTTCGTCTTCGATTTCCTGGCTGACCTGCCCCCTGCCGCGACGCTTGAAGGTTTCCTTTTCCCTGAGACCTACCGCTTGCCGGAGGAGCCGGTGGCCACCGACCTCCTGGGCCGTATGCTGGAGACCTTTGGCGCGCGTGTCACCCCTGAGATGCAGGCCGCTGCTGCCAACCGTGGATTGAGCGTCTACGAACTGGTCACGCTGGCCTCTATCGTCGAGCGAGAGGCGGTGCTGGATGAGGAACGCGCCATCATCGCTGGCGTCTACCACAACCGGCTGGACGCGGGCTGGTTCCTCGACGCCTGCCCCACCGTGCAGTACGCACTGGGTACCCCGGATCACTGGTGGCCCCAGTTCATGCTGGAGGCTACGGAGGTAGATTCACCCTACAATACCTACCGCAACCTGGGTCTGCCCCCCGGACCTATTTGCAGTCCTGGCCTGGCCTCGATCCGGGCAGCCGCGTATCCGGCCGATACGGACTACTACTTCTTCCTCGCTGACTGCACCAAGAATGACGGCAGTCACCTTTTTGCCGTTACGCATGAGGAGCACCTCCGCAATTACGGGGTGTGTGGCGGTGAGGTGCCGTAGTCAGCCGCTAGCAGTTAGCAGTCGTGAGCAGCGGGGTGCCGTGACCAAGAGAACAGGGGAGCAGGGGAGCAGGGGAGCAGGGGAGCAGAGGGGCAGGGCAGTGGGCCTTGCCCTTTGTCTTATCCTGCTGGCCGTTTTGGTAAGTTGCCGCTTTCCGGGGGCGGTGCGGCCGGCGGTGAAGATCGGGTTGGTCGCCCCGTTCGAGGGACGCTACCGCTACGTCGGCTACGACGTCATCTACGCTGTCAGGCTGGCGCTGCGTGAGGCCAATGCGGCTGGTGGGGTGGGAATTCCCCCCGTGGAAGGGGGGCAGTCGGGGCTCCCCCCCTGGGGGGGGGGTGGGGGGGGGTGGGGCTACAGTGTCGAACTGGTGGCCTACGACGACGGGGCCGACCCGGCAATGGCGGCCGAGCAGGCACGCAAACTGGCTGCCGACCCTGAAGTAGTCGCCGCCATCGGCCACTTCCGCGAGGAGACGACCAGCGCTGCCCTGAGCGCCTACGCCGAGGCGGGCATCCCACTCGTCGCCCCGGCGGTGCTCGACCGCGCGCTTCCCTGGGGAGGTGCGGAGGTCTGGCGACTGGGACCTGCCGACGGGGCGCTGGCCCACGCATTGCTGTGTCACGTCAACAAGAGGGGTCACGTGATCGCGCTGGTGAGCGACGGTGGCCCGCTGGGTGCGGCATTGGTCGAGGCAGCCACGCAGCAGCGGATGAGGATCCCGGTCGTCGCTTCCCCTGACAGCGCGGATTGGCTGGGGGAGGTGCTGGCTTCCAGTGCGGACGTGGTTATTTGCGATGCCAGCCCCGTGATGGCGGGCGAGGTGGCTTCGGCTCTGCGGGCGGCCGGCTGGGAAGGGGTCTTCCTGGGCGGGCCAGAGCTGGCCGCGCCAGATTTCGTCGCCGTGGCAGGCGAGGCCGCTGAGGAGGCGTTCTTCGTCACGCCGTGGCCCTTCCCGGTGGATATTCCCGGCAGCGCCGATTTCCTCGCCGCATACCAGGAGGTCTCCGGCGGCGTGCCGCCCGGCCCCCTGGCCCTCCCGGCCTACGAGGCCACCTGGGTGCTGCTGGAGGCGCTGGAGCGGGACATCGTTGCTCACGGAGCGCCCACGCGGGGTGGGGTGGCGGCGGCGCTCCTCGCCACCGGGCGCGATGGGCTGCTTGGCCACATTATCTTTGACGCTGGCTGTAATTGGGGCGATGCGCCGCTCTACTGGTATCGCGTCGGCGCGGGGGGCGTGCCTGTGCTGGTGCCTGGGCAGACTCCTGCAGGAGGAGAATAGCCGGCCGGTTCAAACCTGTGGCTGGAGGGCACTTCGTGCTGGTCGTCCACCTGCGTGGACGGGGTTTCTGCGACCATGTAGGAGGTCGTCCGGCGCCATCGTGGCACAGTACGCATCCGCCTAAGCCGTATTCTCATTGGGAGGTATCAAGATGGTCAATACCTTTGACTGGGTCGAGATAAGGACAAGAGATACACAAAAAGCGGCCAAGTTCTATGAAGACTTGTTTGGCTGGAAAGTGGTTCGCAGGGAGACCGCAGATGGGTCTGACTACTGGATCTTCGATACGGGTGATGAACCACGTGTAGAGAACCTCCGAAGAGGAGCGATGTGGCTAAGGCCAGATAATGACGATCTTGGCGTAGTGGTCTACGTTGTCGTGGAGGATATCGAGGTAGTTCTACAGAAGGTGGTAGACCTGGGAGGAGAGATTGTCCTTCCCAAGACTCCCCAGGGTACTGCCTTCAAGGCATATTTCACGAATCCCGACGGCAACCTGTTCGGACTCTGGGAGGAGTGAATTGAAGGAGGAAAAATGAGTGTCCTGGAACGATTATCTTCGGTCGCGGGCGACCCCAGCGAGGCCTCCAACAAGGCCGTGGCCCGCGAGGCTTTGGAGCAACCCGATATGCTGGACGAGGTGGCGGTGGGATTGGAATGGAACGACCGTAAACTGGTGGGCGACTGCGCCGAAGTGTTCACCGAGGTGGCCAAGGAGAATCCGGCGCTGGTAGCACCCTACGTGGACCGTATCGCCCCTCTCATCAGCCACAAGGACACCCGGGTACGCTGGGAGTCTACCCACGCCCTGGCTCTGGTGGCATCCCTGGTGCCGGAGCAAATTGCGCTCTTGCTGCCCGACCTGGTGGCCAAGATTGAGAAGGACAAAAGCGTCATCGTCCGCGACTGCGCGGTGCTGGCTCTGGGCGAATATGGCCGCAGCGGATCAGAGGCAGCGCAGGAGGCGTTCCAACACCTGTTGCGGGCGCTGGAGATGTGGGAAGGCAAACACGCTAAACTGGTGCTGGAAGCCATGAGCAAACTGATAGAGGTGGAACCGGGGCTGGAGGTGGAAGTGCGAACGGCGGCCCAGGGATGCCTGGATCACCGACGGGCCAACGTCCGGAGGCTGGCCCAGAAGCTCGTGCGATCAGAAAACGAGGTGCAGAAATGACAACCGAAGTCACCAACTGGCTACTGGAATCCGACGAGCCCTGGACCCGCTACCGCACGCTGATGGACCTGCTCGACCGGCCCGAGGACGACCCCGAGGTGCAGGCGGTCCGCGCCGAGATGCTGGCCCACCCCTGGGTGCAGGCGCTCATCACCGAGGCCGCCGCCTGGCCCGGCTACCCCCTCAAGCGACACAACGACGCGGGGCACCCCATCTACAAGTTCAGCACACTGGCCGATTTCGGCGTCCGGGCCGACGATCCTGGAATGACTGCCGGCATTGAGGCCGTGATGGCCCACCAGTCGCCGGAGGGGGCTTTCCAGAGCCTGATGAACATCCCCCAGCGGTTCGGTGGGACAGGCGAGGACACGTGGATGTGGATGCTATGCGACGCGCCGACGCTGTTCTATGCCTTGCTGACGATGGGCCTGGGCGACGACGCGCGCGTGCAGCGGGCAGTGGCCCACCTGGTCGGCCTGGTGGACGACAACGGCTGGCGCTGCGTCAGCGCGCCGGAGTTGGGCAAGTTCCGGGGGCCGGGGCGCAAGGATGATCCCTGCCCCATCGTCAACGTCTATGCGTTGAAGGCATTGGCCCAGGTGCCGGAACTGCTGGATAGCCCCGCCACGCGCACCGGCGCCGAGATGTTCCTCTGGCACTGGGAACACCAGACCGAGCGCAAGATTTACTTGTTCGGCATCGGCACGACTTTCCGCAAACTCAAGTACCCCTTCGTCTGGTACGACGTCCTGCACGTGGTGGACGTGCTCAGCCGTTTCCCCTTCGTCCACTCCGATCCCCGCTTCCGGGAGATGGTGGCGACGATCACCGCGCAGGCCGATGAGGTCTGCCCTGAGCAAAGCCGAAGGGAGGGCCGCTACACGGCGGGCTCAATGTACCGTGCCTGGAAGGGCTGGTCCTTCGCCGACAAGAAGAACCCGTCGCCGTGGCTCACCTTCCTGGTGCTGCGGGTGCAGCGGCGGGTGGGACAGTCGGCTTGACGCCATGCACGGTTAACCATCCCGCCGATCAGTGTTACAATGAGAGATGAAATCCACTGGATTGAGAGGGACTGAGCATGGGTGTGAACGCGATTCATCTATCCAAACTGCTATATGAACGCATCCTCCGCCTGGCATGTCAGACTAGTCAACCACCCGAGCGTGTGGTCGAGACTATCTTATGGGAACATCTCCCGGCCTACCCGCACGTGCAGATCAAACATGATCGCTGGGGGGAATATGCCGTCATCACTGGTACGCGGACGAGCGTCGCGACTGTCGTGCGGTACGCGCAGATGGGGCACGACGTTCAGACCATTGCCACGGAAATTCTGCCCCATCTGACACCATCCCAGGTTCACAGTGCCCTTGCCTACTATTATGAGCACCAAGAGGCAATGGACGCTGAGATGGCGGCAGATACAACTGAGGTCTGGCAGGCGCGGCTCAGAGAACTGGTGGGCGAAGAGGTCTACCAGACGCTAGGGAGAACAGCAGACTCCTGACCGATGGCCGCAGACGATCCCATCCCCTTTGAGCACACCTACCCCGCGAAATCCTGGAGATCCCTCATTATTCATCCTTCCCAATACTTGTACTCGCCAGTCAATGTGGGATAGATGGTGATGGCTGGCGTCTCGTAGGGATGTGCACTGACGATGGCTTTGACGACGGCCTCAATTCGTTCCCTGCGGCAAATGGCCTCTATGCGGTTCTCTTCGTTCTCGTGCTCTTCACCTGCCGCGCCAGTCTTGTCCCAGGCTCGGTCCAAAACACGATACTTGCTTATGCACCGAGTGATATACGTGACACGGTCGTAGTGTCCATCATCTACGGTGCCAGCACCAGCCTCGCACATCGCCACTCGGACAGCCTCAGTATCCTCAATGGGAACGCAGACAGCAATCATCACGTACTCGGTCAAAGACACACCTCCCACAACACTTGCTGGCTGGCAAGGATGTCTATCGAGTTGCTCGCGGGCTGACTATCGCTTCTTGGAATAGCCGAACGTGCCCAACAGTTCCCCGACCTGCCGGTATTCCCCATTCAGGTAAGCGAACGGTTTGGCCGTGGCGAAGTCGAGGTGACCTCGCTCGTCGAGCACGGCCTCGTCCATCTGCACGGCCACCACCTGGCCGATGAACAGGTCGTGGCTGCCCAGCGAGAGGGTCCGCCGCAGGCGGCACTCAACGTTGACCGGGCACTCGGCGATGATGGGCACCTGCACCTCGGCCGCCGGAGCCGGGGTGAAGCCGCAGGTCGCCCACTTGTCCTCATCTCGACCGGACACCATCCCGCAGTGGTCCACCCATCGGGCCTGCTCCACAGTGGGCAGGTTGATCACGAACTCGCCAGTCTCCTCGATCAGCCCGTGCGAATAGCGACCCGGGCGGATGCCGATGCCCACCAGCGGCGGCTCCGAGCAAAGCGTGCCCACCCACGCCAGGGTGATGATGTTGGCTCGCTGGCCAGTGCCGCAACTGACCAACACCGCCGGCACTGGATAGAGAACCGTTGCTGGTTTCTTGGTCACCTTTGCCATATCTCAAATCCTCCTTGTACTGCGTGTAGTCGGTTGTAGTATACTCGACTCAGGGACAGCGGTCAAACGGTAGATGCCCCCGAGACGTGGGCTGGGAGCGTAGGGCAGACGTGGGCTGGGAGCGATGGGACGCCCCAATGATACACAATGGTGTAGTTGACCATTCCAGCGACCGATGCTACAATGCCCAGCGATGAAGGGAGGCTACATGACGGAGGACAGGGTTCTCTGGCGCGAGGCGCTGGCGCACTACCACGCCTGGAACGAGGCGGAGTTTGCCGACCACGTGCGCCGGGCCGGCGAGCAGACGCTGGCCGAGAAGTGGCGTGCCTACCTGGACCTGATGACATTCTGCTGGCGCATCAACCCGGAGCCAAGCGAGTGGGAGCAAAGGCGAACCGTCGAGGAGTGGGAAGCCTGTTACGCCAGGATGCGGCGCTTTGAGGAGCGGAGACGTGAGCATCGCACCGGCGCCGTGCGCGGAGAAGCGGAATGAGCATACCAGAAATTGGCTTATCCACCGCCGCCTTCTACCCCTCTCACCTGACCGAGGACGCGCTGACGACCATCGCGGGGCTGGGATTCCGCGTCGTCGAGATTTTCCTCCAGGCTGAGGAGGAGTACACCCCGGCCTTCGGCGCGGAACTCGACCGGCGGCGGCGCGACCTGGGGTTGCGCGTACATTCCATCCATCTCTACGCCCCTTACTTCGACCTCTGGGCCCTCTACCCTCGCATGATCCAGGAGACCCGCGCTCGCTTCGGGCGCTTGCTGGAGATCGCGGTTATGCTGGAAGCCCGCGCCCTCACCTGGCATGGGCTGCGCTACGGCGTGGATAATCCCCGCCTGGTCGCCGCCTTCTTCGAAAGCACGGCCTGGGCCGGGGAGCAGGCCCAGGCCGCGGGGGTCACCCTGTGCATCGAAAACGTCAGTTGGTGCTACCTACGCACTCCCGAGCAGGTTATGGCCATCCGGCAGGCTGGCCTGCCCGTCGGCTTCACCTTCGACACCTTCCAGTCTGGCGAAAGCGGCACCGACCCCGCCGCCCTGATCCACGCGATGGACAGCCGTCTCACCACCGTGCACCTGTCCGACTACACTCCGGCCGGGCTGCGCCACCTGCCGCCCGGCGAGGGCACTCTGGATTGGCCTGTTATCCTGCGCGCCCTGCAGGCTGTGGGCTACAACGGGCCGCTCATCCTTGAGCCGGCCCACGTCCAAGACCCCGCCGCCCTCCTCCGTGCCCGCGACTTCGTGCGGCAGACGTTGACCGATGTGGCACTCGCCGATGAGAGACCCTCTTCCTGAGCAGACCTGTACTCTGTGCGGCACCCGCTCGCGCCTCATCGCCGCCCACCTGGGCGTGTGCCTGGATTGCATCCGCAACCGGCCCCAGGAGGCGCTGCTGGTTGCCGACGCGGCCCACGCTGCCGCCCGCCGCCTCTTCGACCTGCCGGAGCGCCCTCCTCGTACCGAGGGGGGCCGCCGCTGCGGGCTATGCGTGCAGGAGTGCGTCATCGGCGAAGGGGAGCGCGGCTACTGCGGGCTGCGTACCGTCCGCGACGCAAACTCCACCACCTGGCCGGCACCCCCAGGCGTGGCCTCCTCCATTGGTACCGCGACCCCTTGCCCACCAACTGCGTCGCCGACTGGGTCTGCTCCGGCTCCCACCAGCGTGGTAAGCACAACCTGGCCGTCTTCTACGCTTCGTGTACGGTGGACTGCCTGTTCTGCCAGAACTACCACTTCCGCGAGACCGACCCGGTCCGTTCCGAAACCCTGACTGCCCAGGAACTGGCCGACGCTGCCAAGGGGCGCACCTACTGCGTCTGCTACTTCGGCGGCGACCCGGCGGGGCAGATGCCACATGCCCTGGCCGCATCCCGTCTGCTGGCCGAGCGCGGCGTCGTCGTCTGCTGGGAGACCAACGGTACTGCCCACCCCCGCCTGATGGACCGCGCCCTCGCTCTCTCCCTGACCACCGGCGGCTGCGTCAAGTTCGATCTGAAAGCCTACGATGACAACCTGCACCGCGCCCTCACCGGGGCCAGCAACGCGCTAACGCTTTCGAACTTCGCCCGTGCTGCTGCCCGCTTCGACGAGCGGCCCGACCCGCCCCCCGTCGTCGCCAGCACACTGCTGGTGCCCGGCTACGCGGATGCCGAGGAGGTGGGGTGCAGCAATTCCCGTTTTGGGGTTGTTTAGCACCCATCTACACTGCACATAAGCCAAAGCGTGGGGGTTCAATTAGAGTCAGTGGTCCAAGAGTTCAGAAAACGGGGCTACAGATCGGCATTTTGACATCTCCAATCCTCCCGAATGAAACCAGCGGATATTCTCACAACAGGAAGTAGCAATAGCGTGGCTAAAGTAGAT
>Ga0315541_1003103_pt1 | contig 13100 bp, 12 predicted proteins | sample SalMarSW160190MG_FD_203095 | JGI IMG/M metagenome (GOLD analysis project Ga0315541, IMG submission 203095) | Salt marsh sediment microbial communities from the Plum Island Ecosystem LTER, Massachusetts, United States - Salt Marsh Sediment SW1601-190 ...
GAATCTCGGTGGGGGCATTCATGAGATTGAATGAAATGAAATCTCAGAGTCGCCAATTCCTAAAGCAATTGCGAGGTTCGGACGAGCAGAGGGAGAATCTCGGTGAGGCATTCCAGTTAAACTTTTTTCAGGATATCAAAAAAACTCTTCTTCTCAAAATCAGTCACTTTTCTATCTTCTAAATCAATATTAATTTTTATTAGCCCAAGACTTGAAATAAAAACAGTTCCAACAAGAAAATTCCTCTCATTTAATTTTTGCAAAGAAAAAAGAATTTTCTGAATCTCTTTGTCCACCCCTTCCTCTCGCATTTTTTCTCTAATCATTTTTTCAACCTCTTCAAAACCAAAATCTATATTATCATCTAATTCATCCAAAACCTGCCCGCTCAAATTTTCCAAAGGAACAATTTTGAAACCCTCCTCCAACTGAAAACTAAATATCCTCTTTTCTAAAGGGACATAAAAATCAAAATGTCGTTTATTGTCATTACCAATTTTATCTATTGAAAAAAAGCCCGAACAAAAATAAGCATCTGGGTTTTCCCGAACAAATCTTTTATACTCTTCAGAATTTTTCAATTTTTTAAGATGAAACTGGAGATTCATTTTAATTAAAAATAAGAGATATTAATAAACTTTTAGAATTGTTTCCTCTCTTTAATCTCCTTCTTAATCTTCTCACTAAACTCTTCAACTCCAAATTTCTGAATTTGTTTATCTCCTCTAACTCTAACAGCCAAGCTTTTCTCTTGCTCTTCTTTATCTCCTACAACAATTATATAAGGAACCCTCATAATCTCAGCATCTTTGACTTTTGAAGAAACAGTTGTGCTTCTAAAATCACTTTCAACTCTCAAATTTGGAATATGTTTTTTTAAATCATTCATAATTTTTTCTCCATAATTAATATTTTTATCTGTAAAACTCAAAACCCGAACTTGTACAGGAGCAAGCCAGGTTGGTAATCTTCCCCTGTAATGTTCTAATAAAATTCCGATAAATCTTTCTAAACTTCCAAAAATTGTCCTGTGCAACATTATAGGTCTCTTCTTTTTATTATCTTTATCTGTATATTCTAATTCAAACCTATTTGGAAATAAAAGATCTAATTGAATTGTAGCACATTGCCAAGTTCTTCCCAAACTATCTTTAAGGTGATAATCTATTTTCGGTCCGTAAAAAGCACCATCCCCCTCATTAATCTTATATTCAATCTTCCTTTTATCTAGAACATTTTTCAAAATCTTTTCAGCCTTATCCCAAATCTTATCCTCGCCAATTCTATTTTCAGGTCTCGTAGATAACTCTACATGGTAGTTAAAACCAAATTTTTGGTATACGAATTCGTCTAATTCCATAATTTTTTTAATTTCTTCTTCTATTTGCTTCTCTGTGCAAAAAATATGGGCATCATCCTGTGTGAATTGAATGACCCTGAACAAGCCCCCTAAAACACCGCTTAATTCCTGCCTGTGAACAACACCAAGTTCTCCAACTCTTAAAGGCAAATCTCTGTAACTTTTCGGCTTGTTTTTATAAACCAACATTCCTCCAGGGCAATTCATAGGCTTCACAGCAAATTCCCTGTTTTCATATTCTGTTAAAAAAATATTTTCCCTGTATTTTTCCCAATGCCCTGAAATCTGCCAAAGCCTCTTGTCTAATATTTGTGGTGTTTTTATTTCCTGATAATCTGCTTTTCTATGAATCTCTCTCCAAAATCTAACAAGTTCATTAAAAATAATTAATCCATTATTGTGCCAAAAAACCATGCCAGGAGCTGTCTCGCTAAATGAAAACAAATCCATCTGCTGCCCGATAATTCTGTGATCATTATCTTTTAATTTTGACGTATCTAATTTTGTCTTTGAAATTTCCCTTAACAATTGTTTAGAATCATATTCTTCTTTTTCTTCATCATCAACTCTAATTTCTCTCGATAATTCAGAAAGAGGGTGCCCCTTGACTTTCATTTCAAATTCTTTGTAATAGCCAAAAGGAGCCCTGAAAACATTAAAGTCCTTTATTTTCTTCAATGCTATTTCTGCTTCTTCTAAAATCTTAATAGCAATTTCAGGTGAAGCCAATTCCTTAGAAAGATGGGCATAAGGATATAATACTATATTCTTAACATTAATTTGTTCTGCAATTTCTTTGATATTCTCAACGAGTTTTTCAACAACTTTCCCAATATTTTTGTCATGCTTTTCAACAGCACTCATAACAACCAAAGGCTCTTCAATTCTCGTCGCTTTTTTTTCTTTTTCTGAAAGCTCTCCGATTTTTTTAATAGCTTTTTTCAAAGGCTTAAAATTAAGATAATCACAATGCAGTAAAAGTATTTTCATAAATATAATAAGAATGGGCAGTTTTTAAAATTATTCAAAGGTTCACCAAAAAATTTGTTTTATAAAAAAATCATAAAGCAATTATTCCTTTTGCAATTTTTTCCGGGATATGCCTAAAAAGAGTTTTTTTCTCTGAAGGATATTCTTTAACATAATCTCCAACTACAACTCTTTTATCATCCTGCATATCATTTTCAACAAAAGAAGAATTTTCCAAAAGGTATTTTTTACGAATTTCTTCAGAAGGAATTTTTGTATTCATTATAATCTTATCAAAACGAATTCCAGAATATTTCTCAATTTCCCTAACAAAGTCACTTGCTTTAAAACCAAAAGTTCCTTTTTTTGTAAATAAATTACAAACATAAATTTTCATTGCAGGAGATTCTTTTATAGCGTCGGACATCCCTTTAACAATCAAAGTTGGAATTATGCTTCTGTATAAATCTCCTGAACAAATAATAATTTTATCTGCTGCTCTAATTGCTTTTCCAGTGTCCTTGTAAAGAAAAGGCTCTGGTTCATAAAAAACTTTTTCTATAACATCATTCTCATCTAAAGAAAGATCCAGGTTTGTTTCTCCTTTGATATATTTGTCATTCTTTGTATAAGCACATAAAGTAACATCATCTGTAGTAACTGGGAGAACACGGGAATTATCAAAACTAAAAAGAGTATTAGCAGATTTTAATCCTTCAGAAGAACCATAAAGATTTGTCAGAGTGGCAATTATCTGGTTTCCAACATTGTCTTCCCCATATCTGTAATTAAATAAATCCCTTAAAATCGCCCCCCTTTCTCCTTCTGCAAGGGCAACCAAGCATTGCCTGAAATCTCCTGGAGGCAGAACACCATATTCATCTCTTAATTTCCCAGAACTTCCCCCATCATCCGCCATTGTAACAACAGCAGTAATTTCACATTCGTAATTTTTAAGCCCCCTCAAAATCTGATACTGCCCTGTTCCTCCGCCAATCGTAACTATCTTCTGCATAAAAGAATAATAAAAAAGGACTATAAAAATTTTCTTATAGAAAATTATATAAATGAAAAATCAAAGAAAATTTTGTTACACCTATACCTAATTAAATTTTGGTGCAAATAACTTTATATGAAAACCCTTAGTCGTCGTGAATTTTTAATAATCGTTGGAGCGAGTTTAAGCTCTGATTTCTTGTTCCCAAAACTGGGATTTGGACAGGTTCCAGACATTACTCAGGGAAATTATAAAATCCTGCCAGAAGAAGAAAAATGGTTTGCTGCTTCAAAACTTTTTCACAAAGAACTAACCCTTGATGGGAAATTTGCCACAAATGAAATAATTACTGGTTTATTTGATAATTTGAGTATGAGAACATATTCTTTTTACAATCAGAAACTTTCTCCCCTTGAAACAACCAGATTAATTCATGAATCTTCTTATCCATTAGAAGACAGTGTTATTAACGAAGAATTTCTTTTTTTTCAAATAACAAGGGAATCCCAAAGGACCCCAAACAAAGTAAGCCGTGTTGGCGCAGGGGGTTTGTTGCAAATCCTCCCCACAACATGGTCAGACTATAATTCAAGCAAGTTCTATGAGAATGTTTTTATTCCAGGAAAAAATATCTCCACCGCCACAAAGTTTATCAATTGGTTGGAAAAAAATTGCAAGGACGAAGAAAAGGGGCATCCTGACTGGAAATACTTGGGAACTCCAGATAAACAGGCAACAATCCTCGCTGCATATCACTGCGGATTATCACGATTAAAATCAGTGAACTGGCACATTATCTCAACCCCTTTTGCAACAAGAGTTTATGTAAGAGATATAATGGAAAATTTACTTAAGGTTTAAACAAAAAATCATCAATCTTATTTTTAGCTAATTCTCTTTTCCTTTGGTGCTCTTTCAGAAAAGCATTTATTTTTTCAATTAAAATTTCCTTAAGTTCTCCTGTCAGTAATCTTCCAGATTTGTAGTCATCATGAATCTGCTGAAGTTTTTTATCATCTGGCTCAAAAAACATTTTCAGATACTGATAAGAAACATCAACATCAGGATTGCCCCCTTTCTTCCTGTGCTCTAAGGTTGTCTTCTGCCCCCCTGAAAAAGCGTATTTTTTTATTTTATGCTCAACTTCGCGAGGGGAATCTGTAGAAGTAATTATAACAGCATTTTTGGAACTGCTCATTGCTCCCCCAATTCCTTTCAGAGGAGGAAACATTATCTTATGCATTATTGCAGGCTTATGAAATCCCAGCTTTGGATAGACATCTCTAGCTATTCTAAAATGAGGGTCTTGATCTACTCCTAAAGGAATTAAACAAGGAATATTTTTTTTCTTAAGAACAGATGGAAGAATCGCTGGAACAGCCTGCATTGAAGTATAAAAAATACTTCCAATATTATTACTATCTGTAAACCCAAAGGAAGCTTTTATAGTAGAGAAAGTTATTTTTTTTGCTATTTTTACTGCTTCTGGATACATTATTCCTGCATGTTTTGTATCAATCAAAAAATGAGTTTTTTTTGAATCAAGACCTAGTGCAATCACATCCAAAATGTTTTCATAAGTCCATTTTTGAATTTCTTCATAGGATTTATTCTTAAATAAAAACTTCTCATCATCTGTGAATTGAAACCATAAATCTACATTAAATTTATCTTGAAGCCATTTTGTAAATACCCACATCTGCAAATTCCCCAAATGAATTGGTCCTGAAGGTCCACAACCAGTATAAAGAAAAAATTTATTTCCTTTTTCATATTCATTTAAAACCCAATTTAAATCTCTATGTGCAAAAACAACACCCCTCCTCAACATAAAATGTAGCTCTCCAGCATGTCTTTCTATTTTTTTAAGAACATTTTCATTAATCTTTTCTAACCCAAACTCTCTAATCAATTTCCCATAATCAATATTTCCTTCAACTTCATAAGGAGTAACATTAAACCCTTTTTTCATATTTAATTAAAACAAGTCCTATTTTTAAACATTATCAAAAACCACAGAAGAATTTTTAAACGCCGTTTGATTAAAAAGAACATAAAATGGGGAAGACAATCTTAATTATCTTTGCAGTTTTACTTATATCATTTGCATCTGCAGAAATAATAATTAACGAACAACCAAAGGAAGTTTATAATTTGGGGGATGTGCTGCCAATAGACATGACTGTAAAAACGACAACAGATGTTTCAGGATATTTTTATGTTAATCTGCTCTGTAAAGGCAATACAAAAGAAGTGGGCAAAATTCCTTTAACAATTTCATCAGGCGAAGAAGGTAAAATAAAATTCTCATTAGGGCTAACAGAAGATATGATTGGCGAACTGAAAGGGGATTGCAAAATAAAAGGAATTTTCAAAGAGGAGTATGTGCTGACAGAGAACTTCAAAATTTCAGATTTAGTAAACATAGAGGTAGTGCTTGAAAAAACAGAGTTCAACCCAGGAGAAAAAATTTTAATTAAAGGAGAAGCAGTAAAAGAAAATAAGGAAAATGCGGATGGATTCGTAGAACTTGAAATAGTTTATGACAATGCTTCAAGCATAAACCAGTTATCAACAATAAACAACGGTTTTTTTTCAGTAAACCTATCTTTCCCAAAGGATATGAAAGCCGGGGCATGCCTGGTAAAATTAAATGCTTATGAAAAAAATTCTGAAGGAGAAATCACAAATAACGGATTCAAAAATTATAATATTTGGATAAACCAAATACCCACGAACTTAGAGATAGTGCTCGAAAACTCAGAAGTGGAGCCAGGAACAAACTTAAAAGTCAAAGCAATACTTCACGACCAAACAGGTGAGAAAATAGAATCAGTTGCGATTATAACAATTAAAAATGAAAATAATGGAATTTTAAAGCAAATTGAAAAACCAACAGATGAATTTTTAGAGTTTCCCATTGCATATAACGAGCCCCCGGCAGAATGGACTGTCGTCGCTGTTTCAACTAAACTTACAGGCGAATCCACATTCAGGATAAAAGAGAAAAAAGATATAGACGTTGAGATAATAAATAAAACACTTATTTTAACAAACATCGGAAATGTTCTGTACAATGATGATATCCTAATAAAAATAGGAAATAATTCCCTAAATTTAAATGTTAATCTGGATGTGGATGAAAGTCAGAAATATATTTTAAGTGCACCTAAAGGAGTGTATCAGGTAGAAATTGTAACCGGAGAAGAAACTAAAATACTTGAAAGCATTTCACTGACCGGAAAAGCAATTGATGTAAAAAAAGCACCAGATAGGGTATTAACTCTGATAAAATATCCTGTTGTTTGGATTTTTATAATCGCAATTCTTGGATTCGTTGCTTTTATAGTTTTCAAAAAAGGGTATCAAAAAAGTTTTTTTGGATATATCCGTTCCAAAAAAAAGGAAAAAGGCGATTTAATGCCTTTGAAAAAAAACCAGATAATTAATGCAAGAAATAAGGCAGAACTTTCGTTGTCCATCAAAGGAGAAAAACAAAACGCGAGCGTCGTCTGTCTCAAAATAAAAAATTTCAAAGAAATCACATCCAATAAATCAAATGCAGAAGAAACATTGCAGAGAATAGTTGACACAGCAGAAGAGAGCAAGGCAGCAATATACGAAAATCAGGATAATTTATTTTTTATCCTGGCTCCAGTAAAAACAAGAACATTCAAAAATGAAAAAATTGCAGTAGACATTGCACAAAAAATTAAAGATGCCTTAGCAGAGCATAATAAATTGTCCAAGCAAAAAATAGAATTTGGAATATCCTTAAATCACGGAACAATAATTGCAAAGCAGGAAAAAGACAGTTTGAAATTTATGAGCATGGGAACTTTAATAACCACAGCAAAAAAGATTTCTTCTCTTTCTGAAGGAGAAATTCTCTTAAGTGAAGGGATAAAAGAGAAATTAATGTCAAATGTGAAAACAGAAAAGCACACTAAAGAAAAAATTTCATTTTATACAATAAAAGAAATAAAAAACAGAGAAGAAAATAAAAATTTCATAAAAAACTTTTTAGAGAGAATTGAGGGAAAAGAATAAAAAAGAGAAAAACTTCAATGAGTTAAATCTCTATAATAAGCCTTAAGAGTTTTAATAGGAGAACTATAAAAGTCTCTAAAAAAGTCAACAATTCTTTGATTGCCGTTAATAATTCCTTTACAAACATCCACTTGCTCAGCTAAATTTACCAAAGCAATTAAAGGCTTTTCTATTTTATCTTTTAAATTCATAATTTAGATTAAAATTAAGGACATATAAATCTTTGCTAATTTATCTTCAAAAACCCGTTAACAATAGCTCTTTTAACTTCAGGATGTTTTCTCTCAAGCCCATTAATAAATTTTAAAATTTTTTCATTTTTTTCTTTGCGTCCCTTAAATTTTAATTTCTTAAGTTTAGCATAAAGCAAAACCTCTTTGTCTAAGAATAAGTATAATGGCTTGATAGTTTTTTTATAAACAGGAAAAAACTTAGTTAGGTTTTTAATATTTCCATTAATTAATCCACTAACAATTTCATAGGCAGCCGAGTCAGTAGTAATTGGAAGTGCAAATTTGTCATATTTTTCTTTTTGAGCTAATTGAATTCTCCCTTTTTCAGCAATTAATTCAAGAACTTCTTTGAGCACAACAGAACGAAAATCACTTCCTTTTTTATAACCTACGGCATCTCCTTTGTTTAACAAATTAAATTTTCTAATTGTGTATAACGCCTTTTTCTCAAACCATCGAACAAAACAATTTTCGCAAAGTTTCCTTTTATTTGTAAATTCATAAACTGGATTAGTTTGGCATTGACGGCACATAGTTTAGAAAAGAAGAAAGGGGTTAAAAAGATTATGAAACACCAAAAACATCAGCAATTTTATCTTCTTCTGTTGGGGGTTTAGGCAACTTGGCGAGTTCTTCTGCAGCAATTTCACTATAGGTTTTTCCGGTTAATTTATCCTCTTTAAATTCTCCATCTCCTCCACAATAATATCCTTTAAAATGAGGGTCTTTTCCTCCCCTAATCATTCCAAGAGCATTTCTTGTTTCATCACAATCCCCAAGACAAGGTATAAATTTTCTTGTGAATTTAATAGCCCATTCTTTAACCCTATCTTGCCCTTTTAAATCCAAATGACATAAATTATTGGAACTATACATTTGAGCAACATATTTTATTCCATCTTCAAGGGGAACTGTCTCAGCAAGATAATCAATTGCCTTTAAATCAGTTCCTTCCAACCCATATTGTGCTAAATCCCACAACATTTTTACTCTCGATTCTTTATTATCTAACACATTAATTCCATCTATATGTTCTTCAAGGTAACCTCTAGCTAATCTAATTAAACCGCTTGGAAAATCTTGTTTTCTCCTTTTCATCCATGCACTAAAGTTCTCATCTAGAAAACCAGCAACACCAATCAATCTTTGTTTTTCAGAAGTTAATTTAACATACAAATCAAAAGCTTTTTTAACAGCCGCAGGATTTGCTGTTCTAAATACTTTATCACTATATTTTAACTTGTCCCGAGCAACAATTGCATCAACAGCAAGAGAAGCCTTATCACCTGTAAATCCTGTTGAGGGTTCTCCCAATTTATCAATAAATAAATCAACAGCTTTAACTGCAATATCCTTGTCCTCAAAAGTTATTGCTCTTTCCAAGTACTCTCTCCTCTTATCTCCATCAGGAATTTCAGCCAAACAATCCAATGCCTTTCTCCTTACTGTTTTAAGATTTGCAAATTTGACAATTTTCTCTAAATTATCTGCAACAGTAGAAGGAATCCCAAAACTTCCTTGATAAATAGGAGGGATAAAAACATCCCACCCACTTTCCCATGTTTTATCAACAGCTCTTAATGCCTGTTGAAAATGACCTTCCATTGCAATAATTTCTGCTATTTCTAATTTAGAACCCAACTCATTTATGGTGTCTAAATCATCTATCAAACTTTCAACTCCTCCTACAAATCTTTTTCTAATTTTCTTTTGAACCCCTGCTTCAGGAGGTGTCTTAGATTTATCAACACTTAACCAAGGATTAACAGCCATAATAGCATAAGCTCTTTCATTTAATTCAGGAATAGAAAAAACATAATCAACAGTTTCCTCGCGATTTTTTCCTACATTATCTGCTAGTTCAAAAAAAATCTTCTTTTTAAGTTCTTGGTCTCCTTCTCTTGGAAAATTCCTCAATAAAGAAATTCTTGCATCTATTCTTTCAATAGGATTCTTAGATCTAGCCCTCTCAATCTCCCCTTTCGCATCAAACATATTCATATTATAAGTTAATTATATTTAAAGATTTATATACTAAATCACAACTTAACCCTAAACTCCTTAATCTTGTGTTTAGAATATTTCTGAATTAATTTTCTTGCTTTTTCAATTAACTCTTTTTTCTGGGCAGGTGGGCGGGAATTAATTAAAGCAGTTGGTCCAGCTTGTCTGGGGATAATTTTTATTCCTTTCTCTTTTTCAAGAATTTTATTTTCTGCTCCATTCCTCCCCAAAATAATCTGGCTTGCCTCAAAATGCCGTCCAATCTTCAGCAATTCTATATCTTTATAACTTAATTTTTTGTCTAAAATTTTTTTTAATTTTTCACAATATAATTTTTCACAAAGCAAACAACCTCCTGCAGGGGAAGGGTAAGAAATCTTAAACTTCTTTGCAAGTGCTATCTGTTTTTTTCTGTTCCGTCCCGAAATTCCCATATCAATTAGAGGTCTTGTTAATTCAAAACCAATTTCTTTATCAATAACTTTAATTGCCCTTGCTGTTTGGCTCATAGGACGCTGTCCTAAAACCTCTCCTGTAAAAATTAGTTTAATCTTATATGTGTCAGCAAACTTCCTTGCCTTTTTTAACATAAAAATCCTGCAATCGATACAAGGATTTAATCCTGCTCCCTGTCCATATTTTGGATTTTTAATAATTTTCAAGTAATCCCTTAATAAATTTCCTTTTGTGCAATCAAAAACCTTTAATCTAACTTTATTTTTTTTAGCAAATCCTTTTATTTCGTCCTCGATATTTTTAATAAAAGGCAGTTTAAAGAAAACAGCAATAACATCAAATCCCCGCTCCTGCATAATTTTTAATGCAAGCCTGCTGTCCAATCCTCCTGAAAACATCACAATGCATTTTTTCTTCATATAAAACATAAAAATAAAAAGTATTTAAATTATTCATTAAACCTTCTTTAACAAAATAGACTTTTGCAGGAATTCCGTTTTCAATCGGTTTCTTTAGATGGTTTGTTTCTGCTATTGAAAAGATTGGAAACCCAAAGCCCCGCCCCCACGAACTTCAATAAAATCCCAACTCCCAAAAGAACAACCCCAAAAATAAAAGAAATTAAAAAAACAGTATGCGCCTTGGAAAAGAAGATTGTGAAAAATTGCAAAAAAGATTCATCTAAAAAAGATAAAACCCAGTTAATTTTCATAAAAGGCAGTGCAGAAATTGCCAATAAACCTCCGGCAATAACAAGCAAGTTCGTTTTTTTCTCAACTAAAAAAAACATCGACGCAACCAATACTATTGAAATTATTAATGAAAAGTAGAATTTGCTATTCCAATAATTTTTAGCTTTTTCAGAAATTAAAAAAAAAGGCATATCTGCCTTTCCAAAGCAATCCCAAAAATCACAATCATGTTCCTGAGAATAAATTTTCTCTACATAACTCTCGATACAATAATCAATAACTACATCAGAACCCTGAGAAACAACATCGCACGGAATTGCAAAAACCTGCCCAACTTCCTCAGAATTAAAAACAAATTCTGAATTATTCTGGCAATGCTTCTCCATAAAAAGATATTGTTTTTCTATCTCTTCTCCTATATTCATCTCATTTTCAGTAAGAGTTTTAATTACAGAAGCTAGCTCTGGCTTGACATTCTCATAATCTAAAGACAAACCTAAAGTCAAAAAACTATTCCCTGCTAAAAATAACAGGAATAATAAAATGCCTGCAATAATCAAAAGCCCGCTCCTTATAAAACCCATAACATACAAAACAATAAAGGTTTAAAAATTTAATTAACAGGTTTTAAATTATTTTAATTAAATTGGCCCCGAATATTCTGTTACAATATCTCCCACCAAAATATTATTAAACAGACGTACTTAATTGGAATTATGGTAAAAATAGACAAAGACAAATGCAGAGGGTGTGGGATGTGCGTCTCTATTTGTGGGAAAATTTTTGAGATAGGCGACGACGGAAAAGCGAGAGTTAAATTTGATGAAGATGTTCCTTGTATAAAAGACGCAATCAGAAACTGCCCTTTTGGAGCCATCAGCGAATAAAAACCTTTATTAAGTTCCCAAATTTTATTTTATATGGGCAAAGAAAAAGGGGAGCAAAATACAGAATTTATTAAATGGTTTTCTGAATTGGACAAAAATTCCGGGAATGTCGCGGGAGGAAAAGGGGCAAACCTCGCAGAAATTTATAACCTCAAGATTCCAGTTCCCCCAGGATTTGTTGTAACAGCCCAGGCTTATGATTATTTTATAAAAGAAGCTGGACTTGATGAGAAAATAAAAGATCTTCTTAAAAAAATAGAGTACAAAAATACAAAACAATTAGAAGAAGTAACAAAAGAAATTCGTGAACTAATTATTAACTCAGAATTTCCGAAAGAAATGCAGGAAGAAATTCTTGAAGCATATGAAACTTTGGGTGTGAAAGATTTAAGCGGGATAAATGGGGGGGCGGTTGAAATTCTTAAAAGTTCCTCCGAGCCAATCTTCGTCGCTGTCAGAAGCAGTGCTACCACAGAAGATCTTGCAACAGCCAGCTTCGCAGGACAGCAGGACAGTTTCGTAAACGTAAAGGGAAAATTAGAATTGTTAAAACACATCAAAAAATGTTTCGCGTCCTTGTTTACTGCAAGAGCGACTTATTACAGAAACCAAAAAGGATTTGAGCACGAACAGGCGAGTCTTGCAGTGGTTGTACAAAAAATGGTTGACTCAGATAAATCAGGGGTAATTTTCTCAAAAAACCCCACAGATAAAAATGATAACATAATTATAGAGGCTGTCTGGGGGTTAGGCGAAGGAATTGTGTCTGGAAGAATAACCCCGGACAAACACATTATCTCCCCGGAATTGAAAATACTGGATACAAAAATATCAGACAAAAAAATTGCAATAACAAGGAATTCCGGAGGTAACCAGGAAGTTGTAAAACTAAGAGAAAGTAAATCCAAACAACAGGTTCTAAAAGATTACGAAATAAAAAAACTTGCAGAATTTGCAGTAAATTTAGAAGAGCACTATCAAAAACCTCAGGATGTAGAATTTGCAATTGAAGGGGAGAATATACAAATTGTGCAGACGCGCCCGATAACGACAATTGAAAAAAAAGTGGGGGACGCGAAAGAACTTCACGGAGAAGTAATACTTGAAGGGCTTGCAGCCTCGCCAGGAATTGCTTACGGAAAAATAAAGATTATAGAAGACTTAAAAGATTTGCAAAAAATAATCTCTGGAGATGTTTTGGTAACAAAAATGACAAATCCGGACATGGTTATTACAATGCAAAAATCAGCTGCAATAGTTACAGACGAAGGGGGGCTAACTGCCCATGCTGCAATTGTTTCAAGGGAGATGGGAATTCCCTGCGTCGTGGGAACCCAGGAAGCAACAACAAAATTAAAAGAAGGAGAAATAATAACTGTCGACGGTTTTACAGGAAAAATCTATAAAGGAAAAACTTCGGAAATAGTGCAAAAAGAAGTACTCCCTGTAACT
>Ga0315541_1003104_pt1 | contig 13099 bp, 10 predicted proteins | sample SalMarSW160190MG_FD_203095 | JGI IMG/M metagenome (GOLD analysis project Ga0315541, IMG submission 203095) | Salt marsh sediment microbial communities from the Plum Island Ecosystem LTER, Massachusetts, United States - Salt Marsh Sediment SW1601-190 ...
CTCGCGTATGGTTTCCCGCTTCGACTGTGATTGTCGCCAACGCTTCAGCCTCTGCAAACGATTGATTCGTCAATGCCGCTAATAAAATGAAAATAAATATCGTAATAGTTGGTATTGATATGCGATTCTCCATTTTTCCTTCTCCTGTATCTTCACATCTAACCGGCTTTTTACAAGGGTCTCATTAGTTTATAACTTCTGTGGAATGTATGCACTTTGTGATTAGCTTTCCTCGACCGGTCTTTAACATTTTTATATGTGGACCTTTCCATAAGCGAAACCATATATAATAATAACCTGACTCGGATTTTTCAAGTATTATCTCGCTGCAAATATTCAGCATAAGAAATCCCCGCAAACCACGAACCGGAGGCAAAAACTTTGATACGGGCTGGAAAATACAGGATTTGCCTATTTAGAACTCACTTTTCAGCAAAGTTTTTGAGCTGGCGCTGCTCCTTATGGGCTAATCGTTGCTGCCGTAGAGCCAGTTCGCGTCAGTCAGCTCATAATCGATGATTTCATCGGGCCTGAAAAATAGTTTGATTTCCCTCTCAGCCGATTCGGCACTGTCCGAGCCGTGAACAAGGTTGTATCCTTTCGAGCAGCCAAAGTCCCCACGAATAGTACCCGGCTCGGCATCGTAGCCGAAAGTCGCCCCCATCATTTTGCGGGTCATCGCTATAACACCCTCAGCTTCCCAGACCATTAAAAATACCGACGCTGAAGATATATATTTTACCAATCCTTCAAAAAAAGGTTTGCCCTGATGAACAGCGTAGAGTTGGCGGGCCAGCTCTATAGAGATTTGTATGAACTTTGCAGCGACGAGCTTAAAGCCCTTGTTCTCAAATCGCCGAATTATTTCACCAGCCAGATGCCGCTGGATGCAGTCCGGCTTGATAATAACTAAAGTGCGTTCTGCCATTAGCTTTTTTCGTGGCTGTCTCGAGCCACGAAATATCACATCCCCTTTGGGACGATGTAAATCTCGACTCGTCTATTCTGTGGATTGCCTTTGTTGCCCGGCTCATTCGGCGCAATCGGCCGCAACTCACCAAAGCCCCGTACACTCATTCGCTTCTGGGCAACGTTGCTCGCGGACATTATGTTCAGCACCGATATGGCCCTGTGAACTGAAAGGTGCCAGTTGGTCGGATGGTTGGCCCGAGCAAAGCGAATAGGCTGATCATCAGTGTGGCCTGCAATTATAACATCAAATTCCGCGGCTTCTTTTGAATTCAAAATTGCACACAGCGACTTAATCGCTGCCACCGCCGCCGGCAATACGACATCGCTGCCGCTCTTGAAAAGCAAATCGCTCTTGAACTTCACGATGCCTGTGCTGGCGTCATAGGTAACCATTTCCTCCTTCTCGGCAAATTCTTCCAGAAGGGTACTCAATTCCACCGGCAGCGGAGCTCCGCCAAGACACTGCTCGCGCATCCTCGCAATCAATTCGTCCTTTTTGCCAAGGTGTACTTCAAGTGCGGTAATTTTTTGCTGCAGCGCCTCGACGTCGATACCGCCTCGTTGTTTGGCCTCGGCAAGCTGTATTTTTAATTGTTGAAGCTCCAGCGTCATAGCCTGCGTCTGGCTCTCAAGGTCCGCCTTTCTCTTGTTCAGTGCGGCGTTTCGCATCTTCAGGTCCTGCATCTCCTGGCCGCAGCCGGCTAACGGCACGAGACAGGCACATACAATGAAAAACACCGAAAGTTTGACAGTTCGCATCATTCAATCCTTTCCATGAGATTTAAGACAAAACTACTCTGAACATCCTTATTATAAAAAAGCTCTTCACCTCCGGGCTATTACAGCCCGACAAATTCGGCATCTTTCATCACCCTCATTCATAAATAACCCTATTTGTCTGTGTCCGTCAAGAATAAACTTACAAAATATTTTCTCCCCGCCCGATAATTTCCTTGATTTCTGCATCTTGTCTTGATAAAATCCTAAGAGAGAGATTATAGGCAATGGAAACCAGAACCTTTTTCATGGAGGGCATAGAAATATGAGAAATCCAATCCCGTTTGCTCTGATTGTTTTGGTGCTGGGTCTGGCGGGCAACGTTTCGGCTGAACTGCCAGCGGGATGGTCGAGCCAGGACATCGGTACCGATGGTGGTAGTGCTACATGCGACGACGTCAATGGCGTCTGGACTATTGTAGCCGACGGCAGCGACATCTGGAATACTTCCGACCAATTTCACTACGTGCACCGGCCGGTACGTGGCGACTGCGAGATAATCGCCCGGGTCCAAAGCTTGGTGTTTACAGCTTATTGGGTTAGGGCCGGTGTGATGATTCGCGAGACGCTCGATCCCGGTTCCAAACACGCGATTATGGCGATGACGGCAACTCAGGGCCTCCTGGCCGCCTAGCGTCAGGAAACCGACGGCACTACCTTCCGTTGTTATTCCTCCTTCCTCTCGTTCCCTAAGTGGGTCAAGTTGGTGCGCGAGGGTGATAGCCTTACGGGTTACTATTCGGATGACGGCTTTTCGTGGAGCCAAGCTTGCGACACCAGCTTGATCGTCTCGATGCCACTGGATGTGTATCTTGGCTTGGCCGTCACGTCGAATAGCAGTGGAATATTTACCACGGCCGTAATTAACAACGTAACCATCACCGACTTTGCCTACAACCCTAGCCCATATGATGGTGCCGTAGACGTACCCATAGATGCAAATCTTGGCTGGACACGCGGAAAATATTGCATTCAGGACCAGGTCTACTTCGGTACCAACTCTGCTTCTCTGCCTTTGGTTGGCACAATAACAAACATGTCGTTGCCGCCGTTTTATGAGCCACTTTCAGACCTTATCACGAGCACGACTTACTACTGGCGGGTCGATGAAACAGATTCAAATACAATGCATACGGGTAATTTGTGGAGCTTTACCACTGTATCCGGAAGTGCCCGATGTGATTCCCCTGCTGATGGTGAGGGGATTATCGGCGACAATTACCCTTCGGAACCGCCCTACACACATATATGGACGAAGCTTGATTTCTTACCAGGCCCGACCGCCGTAAAGCACACAGCTTACTTCAGCGATGTTTACGCGGAGGTGTTCAACCGCGTCCAGGACGCTAACCTCGGCTCACCGCCATTCGGAGACTATCTGGGATTTGAGTACACATATTTTGTAGGTTACCCTTTGGTTCCCCCGGCTAATGACACTCTTGTTCGAGGCACATGGTACTACTGGTGTGTCGATGAGACCGACGCTCTGGATAATACGTATCCTGGCGATATCTGGGAATTTGGTATTCAGGGCCATAAAGCCTTTAATCCCAACCCAAAAAATGGTGCCGAATATGTGGACCCGAATGTGCTACTTACCTGGCGGCAGGGTATCAGAGTCACTAAGCACGATATTTACATGGGGACCGACTTTAATGATGTGAACAATGCTTTTTACGACCCTTTATTTCAACCGCCGGAATTTCTGGCTACCACATGGGCTTGGGAACCGAACATATTCGTGACCGGTCTTGTATTCAACACCAAGTACTACTGGCGGGTTGACGAGGTCTATAATCGCATTGGCCCGTTTTTCCCCGGCGAGATTTACAAAGGCGATATCTGGGAGTTTACTACGACTCCGTCCGGCTTGGGTACGATATACTATGAGCTATGGGAGAATATCAGCGGTTATTTGGACGCTCTTCTGGCTGACCCGTGCTACCCAGGTTACCCGACATCAAGCGGGCAGTTAACAGCATTCGATACGGAGCCGGTCCTGCCCGATATAGACTACTATGGAGGACAGATTGAAGGATTGCTCTATCCGCCGATAACAGGCGACTATACTTTCTGGATTGCCACTGACGAAGATGGTGAGCTGTGGCTGAGCACTGACGAGAAGCCATGCAGCGCCGAGTTGATTGCCTACATCCCTGCAGGCAGCTACGCAAACCCTTACGAGTGGGAAAAGTACCCATCGCAGAATTCAGAGCCAATTTCGCTGGACAACACCAGAAAATACTACATTATGGCCCGGTGGAAGGAAAACTTGGGCGATGACCACTGTATGGTGGCCTGGCAAGGTCCCTCTATGGCTGAAAAGGAAGTCATCCTTGGTGGTAATCTGGCGCCGTTTTTTCACCACCCGTGGGCCTGGCTACCTACCCCGAGCAATGGGGCAAACGTGGGCGAGGAGGAGACAATTTCTCTCAACTGGTTGCCGGGAGATGGAGTGGTTTCACACGATGTGTACTTCGGCACCGACCAGGCCGCTGTGACCGATGCCATTCGGATTTCGCCCGAGTTCCAGATCAACCTTCCACTTGTCACTGAGTCGTATATGGTTACGGATCTTGTTCCATTTACGACTTACTACTGGCGTATCAATGAGGTAGATGAGTCCAATGTTAGTAAAGGCTGCATTTGGTTCTTCATAACTGATATAGATTGCAATGGTAACGGAATCCCGGATGATATTGATATTGCCACAGGCACAAGCCAAGACATCAACGGAAACGGTGTTCCGGATGAGTGTGAACCGGACTGCAATGGCAATGGCATTCCGGATAGTTATGATATTTCACAGGGAACAAGTAGCGACATTAATAATGATGGAATACCTGACGAATGTCAATTTGACATCATGATTGTACCGTTAGCTGTGTTGGATGACCCTGCCCAGACCAGCGAAGTCCGAACAGAATTGCCCGAGTCGATTGCTGAGGCACCGGCTGGCAGTACATACTACATAGAAATCTGGGCAACCGATAGTGGTTCCAATGAAAATACGGGGCTAACGAGCGTGTACGTTGGTATTTCATTCTGCGGCCAGATGAGCGCAACTGAATTACAGCATGGCACGATATTTACAATGTTCCCAAGCGGAACAATTCAACCGAGCGGCGTTGATGAGGTTGATGAGTTTGGTGGCTCGTCACTCCCGAGTGGTATCGAGCCGAACTGGGTGCGGGTTGGATGGGTGGAAATGAGTGCTGACGACGAGGTATCGGTTTGCACGGTATCGCTTCTTCAGAGCTTTGGTGGCGTGGCGGCATTGGATCGCGGGCTGATCGTTTGGGAGGATATCTATCTTGGCTCGCTCACACTGCTTCGGGACTGCAATGGCAATGGTATTCCGGACGTCAATGACATTGCCAACGGGACGAGCAAGGACTGCAACGGAAATGGTATCCCGGATGAATGTGATATAGCAAGAGGCGACTCGAGTGACTGTAACGGTAACGGCAAACCGGACGAATGCGACATTGCCGACGGTACCAGCACGGACGGGAACGGTGACGGCATTCCGGACGAATGCCAGTTAGACATGCGTGTTGTGCCGGTGGCAACGATGATTGACCCTAATATTACGAGTGAAGTCCGCACCACGCTGCCCGATTCCGCAGAAGCGGTCGTAAGGGGCAGCATCTACTATTTGGAGATCTGGGCCAGCGACGTTGGTAATACGAATACCGGCCTTACGGGCGTATACGTTGACCTGTCGTTCTGCGGAGACACGAGTGCGACGGGTATCGAGCACGGGACGATCTTTACGACAAGCCCAAGCGGTACGATTGGTCCAGACAGTGTGGATGAATTTGGCGGTTTGGCTGTTCCCGATGGCGGCGGTATCGAGCCGGTATGGATTCGCGTCGGTTGGGTCCGGATGAGTGCCGACGTCGACACCCCAAGTTGTACAATCAATCTTTTGCCCAGTTCAACGGGGGTGTCGACATTACACGGAGGGATACTTCCGTGGGTATATGTAGAGCTTAATACAGTCAGCCTTGAGATTACACCGCCGGCTCGCTCGTATGACCTGGACGGCGATACGTTCATCGGTCCTGGTGACTGGAGCTATTTTGTCGGCTCGTGGTTGCAAGCTGTTCCACCGGCCGATGAAGAAGACGACTTTGACTGTGATTGTTTTGTGGGAGTTGGTGACCTGAGCTGGTTTGCTACAGGCTGGATGAAGTCTACGGACGATCCGACGATTCTTTATCCTCCGTGCCCGGACCCGAATTGCGGCGAAAGCATGTCTGCGGGCTCGGCGAATGCCGGTATGATGTTAACTGAAACGGGCACATTAGACACGTCGACGGACGTGGCTTTTGAGGTGGTTGTTCTGGATGCCCAGTCTGGTTCTGATACGACCACCACGCTTCCGGTGTCGGTGGACCAGATAACGAGCGGGCAGACGTACTACGTTGAGGTATGGGTTAGCGATGTGGGCGATATCGACACCGGTATTACTTCGGCCTATGTGGATTTGAGCTTTCCCGGTGACGCTTTGAGCGTTGTGAGCATTTCTCACGGGGGGATCTTTACAGCGGTTCCTGATGGTTCCGCCGGTTCGTCAGTTATAGATGAGCTGGGCGGCTCGACGCTGTCTGAGGGGATAGGTGTGGAACCTCAATGGGCTCGCGTAGCCGTTGTTCAGATGTACGCAGACGCAGAGCCTCCGTTCACATTGTTTACGCTTTCACCCAGCAGCACAGGGATCAGTGCCTACGGGCGAGGCATTATTCCTTGGAACGATATCTGGCTGGGCAGCGTGAGAATTCCTGAACTGACCTGTGATCTGAACGGTGACAACCAGGTCGACTTCGACGACGTTGCCATCCTCGCCAATCAATGGGGGCAGGCGTCTAGTGACCCATCCGCAGACATCGCCCCAGAGCCCCCTGATGGAGTGGTCGATTGGTTCGACCTTGCTCTAATGGTCGAATACTGGCTTGAAGGTGTTAATCCCTAAGTTGGTTGGAATTCAGGAATGAATCGAGGCCGTTTATTATTTTGATCTGTTCCTGCAGAAAAGCGATAATAATCAGGCTCTGAGTTACGTAGTAAGTCCATTGGGCCAGGCATATGAAAAAATGGGCGAGACCGATTCAGCCGCACAGTTATATGTAGAATTTATAGAAACTGCTGATCCCAACGATCCCCTGATAAAAACTATAAGCTCCAGACTTGCGGAATTAACATGGACACAGAATTGATTAAGGAGAGGCCCGTTATGAAAACGACAACGCGAGAATCCATAGCCATTTTCCTGGCCGGTTTGTTATTATTATCAAGCTTCACCACTCCGGCGACAGCGTGTTGTGAGCCTCCTGCTCCGCCCTGTTATCGATGTGAGGCTGGCGTATTGGTATGGGACTGTGGTTCTAATGACAATTGCTGCAACGGGTCTTGTTGCCCTAATAGATGCTGTAATGACGTTTGCTGTAGTTGCCCCACTGCCGAATGCTGCGGCTTCGATCATGTCTGTTGCTATAATTCTTGCTGTAATCTCACTTGTTGTGATGATCCTGAGGAACATTGCTGCGGTGGCCATTGTTGCAGTAATGCGTGTTGTTCCAGGACCTGTTGTGATCCCGGGGAATCCTGCTGCAGTTCAATATGTTGCATTAGTGGTTGTTGCAGTGTTACCGGAGCATGCTGTGGCATCACCGGGGACGAGTGCTGTGATGATCGGATCTGCTATGACCCTGCAACGGAAAAGTGTTGCGGAAATGGAGATGGCCACACATGCCTTAATGAACAGACCTGCTGTGGTGACTTCGGGTGCTGTTTGGCAAGCCAATGTTGTGACGAGGGCGTATGCGAAGCACTTGAAGGATGCGAGAGTTGCATAAATGGTGTTACCACAGATGACAAGGACAAGTGCCCAGGAGAGTGCAAGAATTGCACCGATGCTCAGTGTCATGATGATGACTCCTTGTGTGACCCAGGTGATGTATGCGTCAACGGGACGTGCTGTGACACTGCTTGGGCTGGGAACTGCTTTGTAACGGCTGAGGATCTTGACTACGCTCCCGAGAACTGTCTTCCGCTCCCCGGTGGCCAATGCGGGGGTGGCCCTGGTAGCCACATTGCAGTCGGCTGGGAGCAGGCTCCGACACATCAGGATCAAGAGGGGCCTGGTACGGTGGATGTGGATGGATGTGCAGATGTTACATATGCCCAATGTACCACTTATTGGGATGGCGGCTTTGGGTGGCAATGTTTGCTTGACGACCATTTAGGGAATATTACTAAGAACTTCGGAACACATGAAGAATGCCCCAGCGAATAATAATGAATATAGAGTTGAGATTGAATGCGATAGGAGAAGTATTATGAAGACCTTATGGACAGTAAGCCTGGTTATGATGTGTCATTGCCCGGTTTTTGCGAGTAAAATCAGGGTGATTTCCGTGGAGGAATTCAATGAAACCATAATGCCCGGAATTAGAAAAGCTGAAAACTCTATGCACAATTTCGAAATAGAGTTTGAGGTATCAGTGCAACAAAGGCCGTTGAGTTCAACTTCAGATGACTGGAAAGACTCCGGTCAGTATGCAAAGGTAAGACTTTTGTCGGACGGGCAAAGAAAAGGCAAAATAAAAATAGATGTCTTAATAGAGAAACGTGGCGGAAGAGTCATAAATGAGAGGTCCTACGCGATAAGCTATAATGGTAAGCAGGGGAAAAAACTTTTTCGTGGCAAAACTTTAAGGGACAAAACATCGGAAGTAAAAGAGTGCACGATCTTATCAAGTCGGTCTGACACTATCAGGAGTGAGATGTCTGCGGGTTTCTATGGGAACCCTTTCATATTGAACTTCTTGGGATATGGCAAAGACCGGAGTTTTTCAGAGAATTTGAAAGGATTGATGGACCCAAAGGTCAAGCCTCCTTCGAATTGGTCGAGAAATATAGACTTGGTCAAGTTCGAGAATACAGAATGTGTTCGTATAGAAATCGAAGGAGTAGGAGTGGTTCGGACTACATACTGGCTTGACCCTGCGAGAAATTACGCTCCATTAGCACATGAACATAGATATTGGGACAAAGAGGGAAAAGAGGTAGTCGGCTTGTTTAGGAAAGTGCTGAAATTCAAAAAAATGTCGGATGATATATGGTTCCCTGCAAAAACGCAGGCAGAAGGAAGAGGAATTAAGACTGAAGTCAGGAAAACAATAACCGTTTCAGAAGTAAGAATTAATATAAAAGACTTAAGAGATGTCGACTTCGACCTAAGCATCCCTGATGACTATAAAATTATTGATAAGACGACGAAGAAATAATGCTATATGGCTTATATGTTGATAAGGAAAAAACACAAATATGCAGGGTAGTTGTTCAGCGATATGAGGGAAGGGAATTGAAGTTATGAAAAGAAATATCTTCGGACTGAGTATTTTCTTGTTCGTTTCGGTTTCTGGGTGCAGCGGCATGCCGGCTGAGAATGATTCTTCGGCGCCTAAGACAGTTGGCGGGCCTGCGTTGTGGCTTGATTCCAAAGAAGTCGATCTGGGCACCATCCGGTCCGAGCAGGTGACGATTGTCGGGACGATTCCCATAATGAACGACGGTGACAAGCCGTTGGAAATTCTCAGGGTCAGCGGCCCGTGCGCCTGTTTCATGGGGTCGTCGGGAGACAAAGTCGTCCTGCCCGGCGAAGGCGGGTTGATCATAGTTGAGTTCGACAAGAACAAAATCGATTCAGGCGCCGTCAAGCAGCTGGTCACGATAAAGACCAACGACCCGAAAAACGAACTGGTCCGTGTGTATTTCACGTTTGAGGTCGCTCGCAGCGATTCCGAAGAAATACGCATGCTTCGCACGGAATTGGCTAATGTAAAGAAGGAACTGCAGCTTTTGCGGGCCGATATGAAGAAGGTTCTGGTTGCTCTTAACAACTGGGCTGCAGGCCGTGCAGTTGCGGCGGCTCCGCCCAAGGCGACGGCGCGGGCGGTCGATACAACAGTTTACAATGTCAAGGTGGATTCTTCACCTATCCTGGGCAAGACCGATGCCCCCGTTACCATCATCGAATGGACCGATTTCCAATGTCCGTACTGTGTACGAGAGTATCCGAAGCTCAAGGAGATTCTGGCCGCCTATCCCGACAAGGTTCGCCTCGTCTTCAAGCATCGCCCACTCGGCTTTCACAAGCAGGCCAAGCCTGCGCATGCGACGGCCCAGTTGGCTATGGAACAGGGCGGCTCGGAGTTATTCTGGAAAATGCACGACAGGATAATCGCGAACCCGAAAGCCCTCGAGATCAAGGATCTACGAGCTCATGCCGAGGCCCTGAAGCTCGATCTTGCCAGGTTCGACGCAGTGATGGCTGATCCGAAGCAGATTGATCAATTTCTCAAATCGAATTTAGACGAGGCGGCAAAGTGTAAAGTCAGCGCCACACCGACTGTGATGATCAATGGCCTGAAGCTTACCAGCCGAAGCATCGAAAGTTACAAAGCCCGCATAGATGAATTGCTGAAGAGTGCAGCTGGCAATTAAAGTTTCACTTGTATGTCTTCTTATGAAGGCTCATTTTTGTTTCTTGATTTGTTTTCCACTATTTTACTACGTACAACTGCCGGAATAGCTGTTGTCCGTCTTATCCTGCTGCTAAGGAAAAGGCAATTAGCCGAAGCAAATAGGATTTCGTAAAGAATCCCCAGTTTTTTTCGTGCTGTTTAGCCCGTTAGAAAGAAATCCCTGCTTTCTAACGGGGTTTACACAAAAATTGAAAAGCAGTTAGCTCTTTGGCAAGTTCAGAGACCGAAGCGCAGACAGAAATCGACAATTTGAATGGCGATGGCAACCCGGATACAAGGTCGTATGTCGTCGCTGTGACAGACACGGGTGTCGTAACTATAACAGCATCGCCGTATCCCAGCCTGTCGGCACAAAATCTGCCATCGGGATGGAGCCTCACCGGCACAGCAGGTACAAAGATAGATAATCTCACATATACCGTCGACAGGACCACACCTGGAGTCACAGCAATTACCGCTACCTGTGGCTCTTCCTCACAAATAACTAAGATTTACGTCGTTGAGGTTGACAAGATTGAAATCAACTATACGGGAAGTGAGTGGGATGATGTTACGAGAGAGACAATTGTTGTTTTGAAGGGCACAAAATACAATTTCAAGGCTGTTCCGAACCCGACGGATGTCGGTTGGCCGGCGAATTCGCCCGTTTGGTCGGGGGTTGCAAGCGGAACCGGCGAGACGATTGAGGCTACCTTCGACAGCAGCGGCACAAAGACACTAACTGCCAAATGCGGGTCTGGCGATACAGGAAAAACGGTTACAATAGACGTGATTGTACCAGAACTTAATACAGTTACATATTTCTCTGACCACACAATACACAATGTTTCTGAACCACAGTATCAAAGAGACCCTTACCGAAATGAGCCTGCCTGTTGGACAAAGGGCGCAACAGCTATGGCTAAGGTTACCTTCTGGTATTCGCAAAACCTGACGTTCTCTACACCTAATGTAGTAGTTTGTGCTGAAACTACCGGCGACTCTTGGAATATTGCAGACTGGGGCGATTCGTCATCAAGTACCTTTGGCACGCCATGGCCGACAGACCAGATAGCCTGTATAGCTGAAGGTACTATTAACAACGATGTACAATATCGCGATTATTCTGCCGAGTGGAAATATAAATGCCCGGATGGCACGAACGAGTGGATTACGACAACAACGCAGAACAATTGCCGACTATATGTCGTATTAAATACACCAACACAGCCTCAGTCTGAACCCTGGAAGGGAGTCCTCGACATCGCCTGCGACGTTGCCTGGGGCTGCGATACGGAGACAGAAGCAATGGACGAAATATGGGACAATTTCTATAATTCTGCCGGTGGGGTATATGACACAAATAATGGTGCCCCGTTTTATGCTTGGCAGTCCCTGAATGGTAACTTTGCCCTGTCGGATCCGTCGGGATGGCTGGCTACATATCCCAGTATAGGGACAGTTAACTGTCATGATATGACCCAGGCTGAGGTCATATTTGCAAATGCATTAGGCTGTGGGACATCTTGCACTTATGTAAGTCCTTTTGGTTACCTGAATTGTATCTATCCTATAGGATGTGGCTGGACCAACAACCCGTTCTATGATAACCCGGCTTATAATTCGAATCCTGTTGTTGACGGTGATTGGAGTGTATCGGACGGACGTTCGAGCTTTGGCAACCACGGTTTTGCCAGGCTTGGCGAGGGTATTTACGATGCTTCGGCTGGTTGTGTTGATGTTGACCTTGATACCGACGATGGTCCCATCCATTTTCCATACCGCTACCTGGATGGCGATGACTCATGGAATAGCAACTATAAAGATATGGTAATTGATGATGTTCCCTCATCCACTCCGGGGACCCCATCCAATTATGGTTTTAACGTAGAGTGATCTATCAACAGTAAAATTTTATGGAGACGAGCCAATGAAAAGTAATAAACTTCAAAGCTTGTTTGCGGTAATCTGCTTGAGCGTAATTGTTGTGGGGGCAACTATTGGCGATCAGTTACCACATAAACATCGGGTGACATTCCGGTCTTTCCAAGTGGAATCTTTTCTTAAAGCATATCTGGATAGAATAGATCAGAGAGTAGATATCGAAAACTGGCCTAAAACGGATGTTTTGCGAACGGCTCCAAAGATTGACAAACTCTTGTTATCAAATCCCAAATTGATAACTCGGGAATACGTATCACGCGGCAGGGTGCCTTTCAGTGATGACACGTGGATTGGCACAGGAGGCCGTTGGGACTGGGATCGTCTGGTGAAGAATACCGATTCCTTACCTACAGACCTTCCGCCCAAGCGCAAAGGGCGCCTTCTGGAAAAAATGCCCACAGAGAAACGAAATGACCCTAATTTTGTCGCAGAATATCTAAAAAGAAAGCTGGATAGATATCGAAAGTCCAAAATGTATCGTTTTGCTGGATCGATACGGTTAAGTCTGTGCGTATCGCCGAATTCTCAGGCCGCTTGTGATTATTTGATATACTACCATAGGGGGTACTCTGCACCACCAGAATTAATAGCTGGTGACTTGTCTGAATCGAACCACCTGAAGGATCTTGGAACGATTGGTTTCGGTTCGCACGGGTATGGTAAGGTTATGTTCGTCCGCGACAATGTTGCGGTAGTTATAGATGCTCGTGGTGAGTTAGCAGGAGAAGCTCTTCTTCTTGCTCGAAAGATAGATTCGCTTATTCAAAAGCAGCCGGGCTTAACCTATGAGCAGCTTCTCGCTCGAAGGCCCTCAATTAAGATAGATCCCGAAGTTATCAAAAGCAAGACCGGCGAAAAGACCGTCTCTTACA
>Ga0315541_1003107_pt1 | contig 13088 bp, 12 predicted proteins | sample SalMarSW160190MG_FD_203095 | JGI IMG/M metagenome (GOLD analysis project Ga0315541, IMG submission 203095) | Salt marsh sediment microbial communities from the Plum Island Ecosystem LTER, Massachusetts, United States - Salt Marsh Sediment SW1601-190 ...
TGGGTTACTTTCCACGTTGTGGATCACAAACGTAAATACTTTAGTATCGCAGGGCTTCATATCGTCTAACTTAGCACCCGATTCCCATGTATATTCCTCTCCAGTTACTGTGATGTCTATTGTTCCTGCAGTGAAAACGTTGCCTGTGCTTTTTTCTGTGTCGCTGAAGTATGAGTATGTTCCCCATCCTAGACCGAAAGCCAACAAGCCAATCATAAATACACTTGTCAATATTTTCTTGTTTATCTCCATTTTATCACTCTCCTTTTCTCCTTTTCTGGTTTATAGACGGGATTAAGTTGCCATTAGCAACTCCATACCCGCTGATGGTTCCTTTCTGCCCTTCAATTAGGGCTAGGCGTTTCCTGCCTCCAAAGGATTCACCCTTGGCTTTCCCACAAACTACGAATTACCGATTCCCACTTTTCTTCTCCTTTCGATTAGAAGTGTAGGTATCTTCCTTTACCGAATATAACTCTTGTGAAACGCTCTTCTAGAATTAAACATACATTATGTTTTTAAGAGAAAACATCATAATGAAGCGAAGTGAAAAACCGCATGTCTGAGCTCCACAGCAACGTTGTAAAATGCTTCGCATACTTAAGCACCATCCTTGAACTCTCAAAAGGAAAAAAAATAACAGGCTACGACATCGTCACACACGTCAGCAATTTCGAGCTTACGGTAAGCGCTGGCACCGTTTATCATCAGCTTCAATTGTTAGAGAAGGCTGGAATCATCAAAGGAACCCGCCTACGCACCCACGCTAACAAAACCGTTTACGAAATGACCGAAAAGGGCAAACAAGTTTTCGAGGAGTTCAAGAAAAAATGGAAGAAACCCATAGAGTATGCATACAAGAATATAAGCACGTAAATCGCGGAAAATCATTCTTTCTCAACTATCCCTACTACTAAAGCGTTCCAGCAGCCCATAGCTCCGAAAAGTTTACTTGCGTTTTTTACCTTCAAAGATTTCTAGGAGCCCCCGCAGAACCGAGGGAAAGATAACCAAGCTCAGAATGAAATCCCCCCCACTGAGGTTGTTGGAACCGTCTTGAAGTGGACAAAAATTTTGTTCCGCAGCCTTCTCCTGAGCCTAAAGCTGAAGTTTTGATTCCAATGTACAAGCCTTTGAAAAACTGAAAGATGCGAGAAATGCGGAAAAGTTGTGGCAGAACCAAAAGAACTAATCAGAATTAGAGCGCGCTCTACTTGTAAAAATGCACGTGCGCATGCTTTGTCTTCTTATATTGTATTCCATAAATTTCTTCATTGGTGAAGACTATTCCACATTTTGAATTGCAGTCTCAAACGATTTTGCATAAACCCTCGATTTACAATCATCAACAATGGAAAATAGTGTTGCATACGCCAATATCTCCACAGAGAAGAGATCTGACTGAAAGTCACGAGGCTGACCCTTGAACTGACTCGCCCTAGTTTTTGTGGTGTTCTTTTTATTGTTCTGGTGAAGACCTTGGCACGAGCATTTTGATTCTTTTTGAAAGGCGAAATAGAAGGAAGAATGTTACTAAAGCGGCGAATCCGTATAGCCACCCGAAGAGCATTAACCAAATTTCTATCCCCCAATATAAGACAAGCTGCAAAAACCACGTCAAGCTGAGAATCGCAACTACCGCGAGAGCAATCCCAGTCCACATGGCAAGTTTTGGGCGGTGGAAATTCCTCCGGACACAAGTCAGAGTTAATCCCCAAACTAGTATTCCGAGGAACAGAAGTGTTGGTCGTAGATAGAAGAGAGCGTAACTTCTGAAAAGAGTTGCTTCAATGACCGAGTAAGATAGAAAAGCAAAGACTACAACATAGAATATCCCGCAGATAAATGCTAAATCTGACTTGAACGTGCGTTTGAGGCCAAACCAGCCGAGGCTTCCAAGGAGGAAGGAAATGGATAGAAGAGAGTTGAAGATGTAATGGTATGGACCGGATTGAAAGAAAATTCCACTCATGGAAATTGGGTAAAAACCAAACTTTACTGCGATCAAATTTGAGACGACCAGGAGAAACCACAGAAACCAAGTGGAGAATGCAACTATGTAGCCAAATGACCCAGCAACTAACAATACATAGGTTAAGGAATTTCTAGAAGACAAATCGGGCCATCAGTCAACTGAAGGGGTCCTACAAGTAGATAAATCTTCACGAAATAGAGCGCGCGTCTTCTATAAACAAAAACCCCTATGTCGACAAAAAAGAAAGCTGGGTAAAAAAACCGAAACGGACAGTAGAAGTGGAAAGTCCATATTGCCACAATAACATCTAAGCTAGAGCCATACTTAGGCTTCCTACACAGCTTACAATGGGGCAAACCTTCACTCGTATGTGACTTTCAAGAACTATACCGTTATCTTATAGACGATTTTGTTATCCAATATTGTAGAAGCCTAAACGCAAATGACTTCATTTTGAAGACTGAGAAATTCTCGAGGAATAAGAAAGGTAAGCGTGAGTATCTGAATGATGTTAAGACAGGAGACTTTACCAGAAAGCTTAATGTTTACTTCAAGTCTGAGGTTGAAATTCCACGTATAAAGGTAGGCAAAAAACAAGAAGTTGAGACGTTGATTAACGAAGAGGCTTTGCTGTTTGCTAAGTATTTGAGGAATGAAAGAAAGACGTGGAATCCTAGAATTGTAAGCCTCTAGGGTGTTAGAATGCGGCTGATTCCTTCTAAGAAGGTTGTTGAAGAGTTCTTACTAACCTACGAACTAAAAGGCTGTCAAAAAGCAGTAAACCTTCTGACTGGATATTACGGCGTTAGAAGGACGAAGATAGTTGTTAACGGTAGAAGAGTAGGAAATGGAGATGAAGCTTGTTACTATGAGAATAAGGTTTACTTCACTAAAAGAGGGCTGAATAGACGTAATGTTTTGCATGAACTCTATCATCATTTGGCTTACGTCAATGATTGGGATATGAGTGAAAGAATGGAAGAAACACTCGCTAATCGTTATGTTGGAAGGGTTGTGAAGAAAGCTAGAACCTGAGAATACGTTACTGCTTAACTTGTTTTTTTAAAATTCAAGGTTTGTCTGCACTAAATTTTAGCACGGAAACTAAAAAGAAATTCAACTCAACGAATGATTAATGACGTAAAAACGCATGGTTAATGACGAAAAAGATTCATACTTTCAACGATAATACTATACAAAACGGTTTATCATGAAAATTGAGGTCAGCCGTTTCAAAGACGGTAAACTGAAAGTTATAGTCCATCACGAAGAGAACTCTTATTTTTGGAAGTCAGATTTAACGGAATGCCTTAGGTTTGAGAATGTTAAACATATACTTGAAGCTTTGATGATGGTTGATTGGTGGAACAAAGAACACCATAAAGAATTTGAGCTTCTATGGGACTCGTTATTTGTAAAGACAACCACAGAACTAAATAGATGAAGCCTCAGGCTTCCTCATTAAAGTGAGTGTGTCCCTTCCCCTTGAGGGGAAGGGATGCGAACGAAGTTCGCAGGGTTAGGGTGATAAACGTTTTCAATCCCCCCTATCTGCTTGCTTCGCAAGCATCTTTCCCCCAAGGGAAAGATTGGGGATTGGGGATATTTTTCTTCATTTCACTTACCCGACCTCTGATTTGCGAACGCTTCAAGTGAGCAAGTCACAATGCCTGTCCTTGCTGCGGTCACGCTTTCCACCCTGATTCTGGCAGCAGCAATGCTATACCTGATTATTCAGGGGGGATTAAAATTTAATTCTCTCTCTCAAGACACAACGAAGTTTTAAATCAGCGCGTGGCGGAGAAAATTCTAATAAGTGTCGTCTGCATCTTGGCTTTTTTTCTCTCTAACGAACCTTATCTCTTCTAACCACTTTTCTAATCCTATCTCTTTTTGCCTGAGTATTTGCGCTCTAGATTTATCACCATATCTGGTTTCATTGCCGTATCTCTTATTTTCCTCGTCATAGAATTTTTCCAGTTTCTCGCATAGAAATACACTACAAAATGCGCAGGTTAGAATTCCCTTTTCCTCCGTACATTGTCGAATAGAACAGCTTGCACACCAACGACTGCGTATCGAACCATGACAGCCCAAACATCCGATGTCATCAGGTTTTATATCCATACTGAATTGTTTAGAAAGTTCTCTGACCTTCTTCAGTTTCTCGTCGTTGTTAATATATGCCAGATAATAAAACGGACATCCTCCACAATAACCACCACATGCTGCAACCAACGCTTTCTCAGATTGCTTCACCTCAACCCACCTCTTTAATAGAATACAATACCTTACGGAATACCCTTTTAAGTTCTACAGTTCTCCGAAACCTACCTCGCGCGCGCAGAGCTATCGGTTGTCAGATTGACATGTTTGAGTTAGTTAGAAGGGATGAGGTATGGGGAAACCGCAGGTTCCCAGATGCGATTTGAAGAGAAGAGAGCGAAGAGAATTGAAATTTAACCCAAACCCAAACACACACAAAAAAAAATAGATTTTAACAAAGGTCAGAGTACCCTGAAAGACTAATGACATAGTGAGGGTTTTTTTCGGACTCAGTTTTTTGGGAAAAGCAATCATCCTCTGTCGAGTCAAAGTACCTCGATCACGTCATTGTCCAAACATTGTATGTGCTCTGCACTAGTTTAGGTTTCTTCTGTTTAAGCCTTGAGAATGTCTAATATGGCAAATTAGAAATGATAGTTCTCCTACTATTCACTTGGGTTCGGTAAGATGGATTCTCGTGAAAGAGTTAAGCACGAGAGATCTTCGGTGGTCGGGTTATGGGGTTGAATCGGTTTATGTCAGGAAAGGAGATTTTAATAGATGACGCTGGATGGGGAGACCTTATCTTAGGCGTAGTAATAGGCGCCCTCAAACCTCCAGACCGTCGGTATATGGAACGCAGGATTCCAGTCTCATCCTTCCAGCCGCCAAACTTCGAGAATAAAAAGTATTTGGATGACGCGATGAAGATTGCCGATGAGATCATTGAGGTTATGCAGCCTGATGTGGAAACCAGCTTCAAGGTCTGCTCAGGATACGTTCTCTCCAGCATACGCAGACACTTGCAAAACCGAGGATTCAAAGTCGAAAAAGTCGAAATCACAGGCGAACTTCAAGAGATGGTTGAAAGAAGCTACGTAAGATGGTGTATTGAAGTTGGAGTACCAGCAGAAAGGCTGGAAGACAAGAGACGCTTCTGGACACTTCTAGAATGGGTTGCGGAAAGACCTGAACTAAGAGAAACACTCGTAAAGACGGGATGGAAAAGCTGGAAGAAGAAGTGGCGAGAAAAAGCATTCGAAAAGCGCGCGCTTCATGTGTGACCTTATTTTTAACGGAAAAAACAAAAATTTTTTCGTGCGTGGTTTGGATGTTTACGCATATATCAATATGACAGCATCTCTTTTGTGTTGATATCCCGATGTCGGACACTGCACAGCGACGGTTTTTCCATCTTCACTTATCCAGCGCGCGCGCTAAAGGACACTTGACAATTGAAAGGTGAGGTGACAGAAGACGAGTAGAGAACAGAATCCCGTAAAAAAACGGATGTGAGCAAACAGCATGGCCACCAAACGCGAAGAACTCGTGGGGGAAAGAAACAGAAGAGAAGGCAAGAACGCGCGCGGCATTACGATTCGGAGACAACAGAGTATAGAAGTTTCACAAATTCCAAGATTGCACGTCGCAGTTTTTCTTGGGTAACTGTCCACTTATCTAGTGCATCCCAACTTTCATCTGTAGCCTCTAAATAATCCTCGGTGGAAAGTCTGTGTTTTTCTTTGCGATTGGAATCCCACCCACTAGCATAATCTTTAGTTTGGTGAAACAATTCAACAATTCGTCTACTGTATGCAGCTATCTTCTCAGCTACGGAGGGATTGTGTTTCTTTGCATAATCTGCAACCATAAAGAGACGTTCCAGATTAGTCCAGTATACTTCTGCGGTTCCAAACCAATCGCGAAGTGGATAGAAACAGTCTTTGTCCCCATAAAGCATCTCAAGTTCGTCGAGAATCTGTGCGTCTATAACCCTCATGGAATACTTTTTTGACTCGCCAGAGTAAAAACCTTTTGCACATACTAGACGCGCACGCGCGCGCTAATGCGTTAGAAGTTCTTTCCATCAAGCCGTGCGCGCGCGCCCATGCGTATCATGAGTTCATAACAAAAACAGGCATAGCCGAGAAAATCTACAAAAGAAAAAAGGAATGCTGATTCCTGAGCTATCGAGCGCTTTTGAGGAGGCCTAATACGGGGGCATACCGCCGTAGCCGCCAGGCATTTCACCTGGACCGCCAGGAGGCATTGGTGGAGCCTTCATCTTTGCTGAAGCAATGACATCATCAATCCTCAGTAACATTGTGGCAGCTTCAGTGGCAGACTTGATTATCTGTTTCTTGACAGCTAGAGGTTCGTAAACTTTCAGTTCCTTCATATCTCTGATTTTTCCTTCGAAGACATCGACACCTGCCCACTTTTCACCTTTCTCATGACGGGCTATAAGCTCTGACAAGATATCTATGGGATCAAGACCGGCATTTTCACCCAAGGTCAATGGCACGATCTCTATGGCTTCGGAGAAGCTCTGAACGGCGAGTTGCTCTCTACCCGGTAGGGATTGAGCGTAGTCCTTCAGTGCTCTAGCGATTTCCATCTCCGGAGATCCTCCTCCAGCAACAATTTTGGGCTCTTGAACCACGTCTCGGACTACGCATAGGGCATCGTGAACCGATCGTTCAGCCTCATCAATGAAGCGCTCTGTTCCGCCTCTTATTAGAATGGCTACAGATCTTGGGTTCTTGCATCCTTCGATGAAGGTCATCTTGTCGTCGCCGATCTTCCGCTCCTCAACAAGTTCAGCATAACCCAAGTCGCTTTCCGTTATTTCTTCTAGGTTAGTTACAACCTTTCCACCTGTTGCCTTTCCGAGTTTCTCCATATCCGACTTCTTGGCTCGCCGCACGGCCAAGATTCCTTTCCTAGCTAAGAAGTGTTGAACCATGTCATCTATGCCTTTCTGGCAGACAATGACGTTCGCGCCTGTGGCAACTATCTTTTTAACCATTTCTTTGAGCATGTTTTCTTCCTCACGTAGAAAAGACTCTATCTGTTCTGGGCTGTCAATGTTGATCTTGGCATCAAACTCTGTCTTTTTGACTTCAAGTGCGCTTTCCAATAGCGCTATCTTTGCTTTTTCAACTCGTTTAGGCATGCCTGAGTGAACAACTTCTTTGCCGAGAACCAACCCTTCAATCAGCTTGGTATCAGTTACAGATTCGCCGCGCTTCTTCTCCACCATTATGTCATCTAAGTCAACACTATACTTGTCTCCGAGTTTTCTGGCAACGTGTAAAATGGCTTCAACAGCTATCTCGGCAAGCTCCTCCCTGCTTTCAGAAACTAGTTTACTGGCCATAGCAACTTCGGCAACCTTCTTCAAAAACTCTTTGTCGGTAGGGTTGATTGGAATTGCTATGTTTTCGAGGGTTTTGAGAGCTTTCTCAGCTGCTTTATTGTATCCCTCAACGATTATTGTTGGATGAACGTTCTTGCTTATCAGGTCTTCAGCCTTTCCCAGAAGTTCGCCGGCCACTATGACTGCCGTGGTGGTTCCGTCGCCCACTTCTTCATCTTGGGTCTTAGCGACTTCAACCATTATCTTAGCCGCCGGGTGTTGAACATCCATCTCGTCAAGAATTGTGCGTCCGTCGCTTGTTATGGTTACGTCGCCCATGCTGTCAACAAGCATTTTATCCATACCCTTAGGACCTAACGCGCTTTTGACAGTCTCAGCAACAATTTTAGCAGCCATAATATTCGAGCGCTGTGCAGCTCCTCCCCGGGAACGACCAGAACCTTCCTTTAACACAAGAACAGGAACTGCAGAAGCTGTAGATTCAGCCAAATCTAATCATACTCCTACTTCTTTTATCGAAAACTTGAAAATAGAAGGTAAGATATAACCTTTTCGCGCACGACCGATTAGTGTCTTCGCCAGATGTTGTATGGACATTGGTTCCAGCAGTAGCTGCCACCCTTAAAAATGCAGCTCTTACATTCAGGTCTATCAAAAGGTCTTGGCTTCTTCCCGCTAGAACTACCATCTGACAGAGAGAGCGCTACAGTCTTTCATAGTTAAGGTGTTATTCCCTTTAAACGATTAGAAATATCTGGAAGGACGGCTCTTAGTTCAGCAAGTTCTTTTTCTGTAAGTTCCTTCCCAAACATTGATCTCGATACCTTCTGAATAGTTTTCGTGTCTTGCATAGTTTTTTCTAGTTCAGACAAAGAGCAGTCTTTCGACACTCCTTTTACTCTTAGAGCGTGAACTGTAATAGCATACGCTCTTGTCCAGTCTAACATCCAACCAACCTCTTTTTCTAACTCATTTTTTCCTTCACAATTCTGATTAATTCTTCTGGTTCAGCTATAACTTCACATTTCTTACATTTAACAACTTCTAAAGGCTCGTAAACTCGAATGTAAGCCTTAACTTTAGAATCAAAAGTGTTTTGTTCAATGAAAATCTTGCTTGTTGGAACCTTATTCCAATGACCGCAATAAGAACATTTCATTCTCAGAATTCTTTTCATGCTCCTCACCGAAAAATCTCTTTTAAATTCCCCTCAATAGCGCGCGCGTTGCGAGGGGTAGCTTTTTGTGTATTTTTTACCCCTCGTACTATTACAGTGTATACTCGATTTTGATAACATCTACCTATAATCGATTCCTACACTTCCTACCTTCCTATTCCAGTAATGTCCACACTGTACCATAGGTATATGCCAAATCGGGTATACAGTTTTTAACCGTTTTTTAGAAGCCCATGATTGGTTGTCCATTAACCGTTGGTCGTCGCTTTTCCCCGTCGTCCATGGTTGGTTGGATTAAAATTTAATCCCACACACAAACCTTCTCGACTAAGACAGCCACAACAATATTCAACTTTCAAACACATAAAACTGTTCAAAGCAATTTGAGAGCCCGAATCTAGCTATGAACTGCGTGCACGTATCACGGTACACCTATTTGGGTTTTGTCAATCTCTACGGAAACCCGATCTCCAACCTTGAAATCAAGCTTTTCGTACTCATCCAAGCTAAGTTTTATTTCCGTAGCAAAACCACCCATCATCTGCTTCGAAATCACACGTCCAAGGTTCCTAAACATGTCATTCATAGAGCCAAAGGCCACTACAGGTGAGGCGGGGGAGGTCTTCTGAGGACCTCGAACCTCCGACGGATCTCTAAGGGTGATAACCACAAAAGGCGAACCATCCGGTGAAGCACTAATCGCAGTGACAATGTACTCCTTCTTCAAGCCCATAAATCAAACCACATCGTTACGATCACATTCTCATTTTTATTTCTTATGCACACGCGCGCGCTATTTTTATCAAAAGCGAAACTTACCATGCCAAAATGGGTATATTATGGGTCTATTAAAAAACCATAAGCCAATGTTGAATTCATTTAGTTAATTTGTTTGTTTTCTTTTGTGAGTGGTTGCGAGCAGTCGCCTTCCAAATAAATAAGCGCGCGCTAAGAATTCAACACAACCCAGACCACCGCAAAAGGGTTCTTTGAGTGGGCAAATGTAGAATTGGCAGAGACTATTCTATACTCAGACAACAGCAACGAGTTAGGTAGCGTAAAGAATGAGAGAAGCTTTCGACGTAGGAGTTCAGTTGACAGAGCGAGTGTGTTAGTAGTAGTAAGTAGTTGAAGGAAGGAATCAAAATTAGCGTAGCACGCGCGAGAATTAGAAACTTAGAAACTCGAGTCAAAATGGCAACACAAATATAGCATAAAACGAAAATGAAGTGTGAGGCCCTATGAAAGTTGATCCGTTTTTAGTTGAGCAGTTCATGAATACCTACGAACATAGGATTGAAGTCAATATAGCTGAAACTTGCGTTGATCCGTTCACGTTGAATGAGTTTCTGACTCTGGTGGGACAAGACGATCTCTTTGATCAGCTTAAGAAGATGAAGCTGAATTATGGCTTTATTAAGGGATCTCCTAGTCTTCTTGAAGGACTTGCAAATCTATATGATCATTTGAAGCCAGAGAATATACTTGCTGCTGGAGGGGCAATCGGCGCCAACTTTCTTGTTTTCTACAGCTTCGTTGAACCAGGCGACACCGTGATATCGATATTTCCCGCTTATCAACAATTATATAGTGCAGCTAAGTCATTTGGTGCGAATGTCAAGCTGCTACGTTTGCGCGAGGACAATAAATGGCTACCTAACGTCAACGAGTTGTCTGAACTTGTAGATGGCAAAACCAAGCTTATCGTAATCAACAATCCACACAACCCAACAGGAAGTCTTGTTGACACTCATCTTCTGCAGAAAATTTGTACTGTAGCGGAAGATTCAGACGCCTATTTGCTGTGTGATGAGTCCTACAGGGGTCTCTATCTCAAACCAGACGATTTCGTTCCTTCTGCGGTTGACCTCAGTGAGAGAGCAATAGTCACGGGATCATTCTCTAAATCGTTTTCCCTTACAGGATTACGTCTAGGATGGATTGCTGCTGGAAGAGAAATAATAAAAGAGTGTTTGCTTCACAGAGACTACACGACCATAAGTAATAGTATGATTGCTGATGCTCTTGCTTCTCTTGCTCTGAAACACCTGAATCGAATCTTCAGACGTAACCTGAGAATCATACGCACTAATCACCAGATCCTTTCGCAATGGATTGAAGATGAACCTCTAATCGATTGGGTTCCTCCGAAAGCAGGAAGCACTGCTTTTCTACGATACAAAATGAATATTGCCTCGAAAGACCTTTGCTTGCGCCTTATTCAAGACAAGGGAGTGTTTCTTGTTCCCAGTCACTGCTTTGAAATGGAAGGATTCGTCAGAATTGGCTATGGATGCAAAACCGAAATCTTGGAAACTGGCCTGTCACGATTCAAAGACTTCTTGAACACTTTTCAAGAGTAGTGCAGGAGGCGCGCGCAGAAGTAGATATACATGGTTAGCGAGCGCGCGCGCGTGACTTTGAGGTTACAACCGTAACCACAAAGCTGTTAAACCCATCATTAAAAACATTAAGAACATGAAACTCCTACACACATTAATTAAGAAGGAACAAAAAGAAACCCGAACTGGGCTTCTTTGTTGCCGAGTTGACGGTTTGAAATTAAATATAGGTTTTATTTCTCAACATGTTTCCTCGAAGCTGTAGGCTTCTTTTAGGATAACATATAATGCAGTAGGGGGAGTGTGAAATAAAAGAAAACATTAATTTCGCGTTCTTGGTCTATTTCTCGTTTTGGAACCGCTTCAAATAATCTTTCGCTGGCTAGGTTAAACTCAAAAATGCTTATTATTCGTTTGTTCATTCACGGGCATCACCCAACCACACACATAAGGCTCGGACTAAGAGCAACAAGATCATAAGGGTTGCTAGTTTTACCCATTTGAGTATTACTTGTCTTTTTTAGAGGGATTTGAATCCCCTAGAAGAAGATTGAAAAATAGCGTTAGTAGCGTCACTAGCGTCACTACTGTCAACCCTAGGTTCATTTGAACCTAAGGGTATGTTGATTTCATAAGTCACGTTTTTATGTCTGTTATGGTAGCCTAAACTGTGCAGAAACACCAGCACACGTGGACTAGAAGATTTCTCCACAAGAGTTATTTACAAATAAAACTATCATACCTAAATTCAAGGAGAAGGGAAATAAGTGAAAGCAATTGTCTTGTTAGGAATTGTAGGTGTTATTACAGCTCTAGTGTCGCCCTTTGCCCCGTGGGGGACAATAAAAATAGAAACTGAATATCCAGAATACTACTATGGACCCGAGTTTCCTGAAGAAATTCAAATACCTGGCTCATTAATTGTCCAACAGTCACCCTTGATGCTTGGGGTTGCTTTAGTCATGGCCTCAATGTTTTCGTCAGCCATTAACCCCAAAAAACAATATCTTGTAGGAGGCATCCTTCAGTTAACCGGCGGGATCGTCATGCTACTACCTCTTTTGTACGGATTCCAAGCGTTTTACTGGGGACAAGGTCTGATGAAGGAATATCTTAAATTAGCAAATGTCCCTGTGAAGCCGGAGATCAGCATAGGATGGGGCGAACCCTTATATCTTGTCGGGAGCATTTTACCAATCATTGCAGGTTGCATCTGGCTTGGAATCAGTTATTCTCTCGTAGAGAAAGAGCGCTGAATCAAAACCTAAAACTTCCCCTACCTTTCTTTTTTTAATATTTCCCAAGAATCTATTACACATGAAGCGCGCGCTATTATCTTCTCTTCAATTTCCAATAAACGTTACGACCGCGTCGCTCCCGAGTCAATCCAATTTCATTTTCAAGTTGTCTAGCCCAAGTATAACATAGACGAGTTTGTTCGATTTCACCCTTCTTCTTAAGTTGGTCCCAAGTGAGTCCGTCCTTTTCTCCTTGTAATGCTTTTTCCACTTTTTCTCGAAATTCTATGTATGCATGTCTTTTCATCTTTTTTTCTCCTAATGGCTCCCATAGTCCGACCAGATTTATTAGTTTTCAGAACTCAGAACTTTTTCAACTTCGTTTTTGTGTGTGGTGGCTGGGATTTGAACCCAGAGGCGTATGGAAGAAAATCTTACGTAAAACCCGAAGTGACCTTTTTGACTAGGTTTACCGCGCGCGCGATGGCGTCAACCATCATACCAGAAAGAGTAACTTGTGAGAGAGTTGTCTTCCGTAGAGGTATTCTCCAAGTCTGACTGAAGGCACAAGGTGTAGACTCCATTGCCATAAGACATCAGTGCTTTTGAAAGCTCGAATTTTATCTCAAAATTCTGCTCTGTTTGGATCCATACTTTTGCTGTTATTGTGATTCCTCCTATTGATTCCCAACCTGAAGGAAGAGCCATACCAACAAAAGTGCCCATATCATAACTCCCATTATAAGGTGATTTCTCCAGTTGCTGAACTGTCTTTACAGTTGGCTTGTCATAGTAGATCGCCAAATGCTCAAGCGATAACCCTTGTTTTTGGATTGCTCCCTTCATTGTAACTTCATTGTTGGAGACGACTAGGGTATCCCATATAATGTAATCATTCTCGAACTCTTGAACAAGGTAAAAGTTATGATTA
>Ga0315541_1003109_pt1 | contig 13085 bp, 2 predicted proteins | sample SalMarSW160190MG_FD_203095 | JGI IMG/M metagenome (GOLD analysis project Ga0315541, IMG submission 203095) | Salt marsh sediment microbial communities from the Plum Island Ecosystem LTER, Massachusetts, United States - Salt Marsh Sediment SW1601-190 ...
GCAGCCTCGCCTGTTTCCAAAATGCGGTGCTCCAGAGCTTCAAGCCGCTTTAGGAGCTCTTGCCGCTCTTGTTCCTTCTTCTCCATGTAGCGCTTGAACTCCTCACGCTCCCCGGCGCGCTCCGCTTCAAATCGCGCACGGCTCTCGGGCGTGGAGCGAGGCATCTTTCCCTCTTTCGATACGAATTTCACCCTCTTGGCTTCGGGAAGATCTTTCATTTCTTCATCGGAGATAACGCGGGCTTCCGCCACCCGCTTTTGCTTTCGACGCGCCTGCGCGCGCGACGGCGGGGGCGACTTTCTGCCGCGCTTCAACGGCTCATCTTCGATGAGTTCGTCCTCGCGCACGCGTGCGTATCCTTCATCAGCGATATCCGGCTTGCGTCGGATGCCCGATACATCGTTATCATTGAGCTCCTGGGGAGCGAGGTTTTCACCAAATCTTGCCATATGTGTATATAAAATGAGTCTGTTAATTATGTGGATTGTAGCATCTTTTCAGAATATGGAGAAAAGGGCGCGGGGTCTCGACCTGACGTTTACCGAGAACCCCCTCCAAAACCAGAACCCCTCCAAACCTCCTTCTTTTACCGAGAACCCCTCCAAACCTCCCCTTGTCAGGGGAGGCTTCGCTCCTCATAAAGAGAGGCTAGAGATAGCCTTTCAGTAAGAGCTCCCCTTCCCTGCCCGTCCGCCTTTGGCGGGACAAGGGAAGGGGCCGGGGGTACGGCGGTCGCGACCGCCGTACCGGGGGATGGGTTCTCGGTGAGACCCCATCGCTCCTTGCCCGTACTACAGCTCAATGCCCGGCAAAAGCTGAAGCGAACCCGGGAACACGATCCATGGACGCTGCGTTGATACGGCCGGATCAAACGCACACTCATTTTGAGACATAATCTTCCCCTGGTAGCCTCCGCCGTTATTGCTCATAATTCCGGTCCCGTCATAGCAGCCGCCGTTCGGATGGAGAATGAATTGATCAGCGCCAGATGGTCGGTCAACGAGATTCCCGTTCTGATCCAGACTGTTTCGGCATTCGCCCGAGCACCAGCCCCAATTGTCGACGACCATGACGCGCGGCGTGTACATGCACCGGTTGTTCGAACGGTCGTAGCAGCCGCCGACTTCCGATGCGGGATCGGACGGAGGCGCCATGTTGTCCGCGCAGGAATCGCCGACCGAGCAATCACTGTCGTTGGAACACGTTCGATCGGAATCCTGCATACAGCGGCGCAAGCCTCCCTCATTCGCGCAATCATTGAGAACGTCCTGCGCATCCGAAGGACAGCTGTACGCGTGCCGGAACTCGAAGAAGTTCTCTTCGCAGGCATCCTGATCGTTCCCGAAGTATACGCGCGATTCGCAGAAGCCTCCGGATTCGCCGCAGCCGAGATCGTTGTAGCACTTCCTGTTCGGATTATTCGAGCAGTTCCCCCACGTGACGCAAATCCCTCCGCCCGGCGGACAATCCGCATCCGTCTGGCACGTGAGTCCGGGCGTCTCCGTACACTCCTTGGGCGTCTGGCAGTACGGTTTGCGGTTCTTCATGTACGCATCCGGCACTTCCGTGACGTTGCCGTCGCCCCAGTCGATCATGATGCGGCGAAGCGGCATCTGGTTATGCGAAGCCCACGCGTAGAAGCGCATGCTCGCCACGTGGTTCCCCACGCCGCCGTTCACGAGCCCTCCGGCGAGTCCGTTCATGGCAAACGTTCCCAAGCCGCTCACGCGGCACTGCGTGCCCTGGCACGTACGGAGGTCCGGCGCGGCTACCTGCGGAGGCTCCGGCGCATACCGATCCAGATACTTATAATCGAGCGTATTTTCACTCACGGTGTTCGGAACGCCTCCCGGATTCAGCTCGATCGGCGAATAGAGCCCCTGGGTCACATCCGTTGGCAGCGGGCGCTCGTCTTGCACGCTGTCCGCCGCATTCGCCAGGTAGTAGCCGAACAGTCCGCAGTATTCATCGTTCGGGTCTTCGCACCACTGCGGCCGCGGCCAGTACCCGGGCGGGTGCGTGCAAATGTTGCAGTCGAGCGCGGTATCGGACTCCCGTTGCGGGTGGTTCGGATTGTTGATATCGCAGGAAGCCGGCCAGCAGTCGTCCGCCACGCCAGATTCATTAGTAGCCGCCGGGATTCCAGCCTGATTCAGAGGCCGCAGGTACGATTCGGATGGCGACGCTCCACGTCCGGTCGTCACGGGATTGCACCAGGTTCCGGCCGCATCCTGCAAAGCATCAAAGTTGCTCATCCCCGCGGGTCGGCAATCCACGTCGTTGTTGCACGACTCCCCGTCGCGGCCGCCCCCGCTGCACGTGCCGAGCACGGCCCCGCCGCCCGAACAGTCGCTGTCGAATTGGCACTCCCTTCCCGCATTCGGACCGTTCACGCACACGTTATCATTGTTACAGCTCCCCAAATCCCTGAACATGAGCGCGAGAGATTCGCACGCGCCGTACTGGGCATACATCGTCTCCCTATCCCTCTCAAAATGCTCTCTCCGATCCCAACCTAGGTACGGAGGCATACCGCCGTTGTCATCTTCGTAGGCGCGCGCCCCAAGCGCCTGATCATCATAGCACCCTCTTGTCTCGACGTTCTTTGAACAGAAGAAGCCTTCGACGCCGGAGTTGCGATAATAGATAAACGGATTGAATCCCGGGTAGAGCTTCAGAAGCGTCGTGTCATCCCAGTCCGCGTACGTCAACCGTCTGCTTCCCGGCTTGATCCACGTGGGCCAGAACGGGGTGTACTCATCCAGCTTGTATGCCCAGTCGTCATCGCCGCACTCCGTGGGCGAATCCTCCGGATCCGTATCCGATCCCAAGCATGCGTCGTACGCAACGGCCGGCCAGAATGCGGCAAGGGCGTCCTGCTGGCCCTCGTACGTGCGGAAGGAGCTGTTTCCGAGCGACTCACCCTCTTCGTCGAAATCCGCGGTCGCGTAGAAAAAGCCCGCGTCATGAAGGGCATGATCGCCGTCATTGGCATACCGCCAGGGATACTCTTCCCTGCCCTCGAATTTCCTGTTCCATTGCCCGAGCATGTCGCCCATGCCTTGGTCCTCAAGGTAATCGGCGTAGTAGGACCACAGGAACGTGTCGTTCACGGTTCCTGACGGCCAGAAGTTGCGCGCGCTGAAGCCGCAGTCCTCGTTCCTGGTGCACTGGGCCCACGGCCGACCCGCGCACGTACCCACATCGCCGAGTCCTGGGATGCCGGACGGCCGGATGTTGATGCAGGTCGAATTCGCCACCTCCTGCGGACATTCGTTGGACTTGTCGCTCTCGCGCGTACAGAAGCTCGCGTACGTCCTCTCTCCATTCGCGTAGTCCGGAACCTTATCCGGGCCGCGAACGGTTCCGACGGCACAGCGGAACGCGCCGTGCTTAATGGCCTCCGCGCGCGTACAGCCGGTTTCCGTACCGCCCGAATCTGATCCGGGACCCTCATTCGCGCGACAGATGAGATCGCAATCCTCGCCTCTGCACCGGTACTTCCCGGACACCGTCACCTCCTCCCACACCTGATCAATGCTCCGGTCCGGATCGGAATCCGTGTATCCGGTAAACAGCGCGCACGATCCGTACATGGGCGCCAAAACGCCGTTCTGCTCCTGCATGGCGGCTTTGTGGCAAATATCCGGATCAGCGGTGCAATCGAGTCCGCGGTTCACGCCGCTGAACACGTTGCAGACCTTCGTGGAAAAGACATCGGTCCCGCTAACGCCGCCGCGCAGACACTTCCCTTCGAATCCGCAAAAATCCCTTGAGACTTCCGGATCTCCGCCGGGCGGACACCACTGTCCGAACTGCGGGCTCCGATCATCCGTGCACGCCCAGTCCGTTCGCGAAACGCCGCGGGCATCATACCCGTAGATGCGATAGATCTTCGCGAACACGTTCGAGAGGCGCCCCCAGTTGCTCGTCGGGTACTCGGCCGCGCTGAAGTACGTCTGTCCCGGACCGGTGAAGGTCGGCGGGTTCATGGGGTTCACATCCTGCTGGCGCACGCCGGTCATGAAGAGCGGCTGGATCCCCGCGTCGCCCGTAGCGAGGGATGCACCGAACGGAACGTTGGCCGTGTACCAGCTGAAGGCGTTATCCATGCTGTACCCGCTATTCGATTGGTTCCGATCCGTAAACGCGACGACGTCATGGCTGTCTTTACTCACCGTCTCCACGAGCTCCCGGCAGATGTCCGCGGAGTTCATCTTCATGTCCATGTAGATGTACTTCGTCTGTCCGCCCGGCGCGCACGTTGTCACCCACAGTCCCACGAACTGGAACGGCCCCACGAGCTGATCCGGATTCGCCTCTTCCGGCGCCAGAGCGTTCTCCGCCGCATTCGTATCTTCGAACACCGCGCGGATGGAGAACCAGTGCTTGGAGGAGTCGCACTTTCCGTAGACCGGCCGGCGCGACAGGTGATCCATGTCGTTCCTGCCGATATCCGGCCCGAACGCCTGGAACTTAAGCTGGCCTTCCGCATTCCAATTCAATTCCCACGTTTTGAGGTAGCAGAGTCCGTCCTCCGCGCCCCGGTTGTCCACCGAGTCATCATCGCCGCCCACGAAACACTCCACCTTGACCGGAATGCCGGAAGGCGATCCGTCCTCGGTCACGATCTGCGCCGTACTGCGATTCAACGTACCGCCGCCTTCGGCGAGCGCACGTGAGAAGTTCGCGTGCCAGGTGTTGTCTTTATCGCCCCATCCGTCGTTCTTTGCCGAATTGTAGTCCTTTACGTGCACGTCGCCCCACTCTTCATTGTACGCACAGCCGATCTTTCCCTTCGGGACGGAGAATTCAAAATTCGCAATCGAATCTTCGAGGGAGTAGTCAAACGCCGCGTTCCAGTCCGTCGGGTAGAAACCGAGCGCCGTATACGCCACATCCCATGGATTGAAGAGGAGGGCGTATTCCGCGTACGAACGATTCGTTCCCTGCCCCGTGGTGACGAGGCGCATGAGGTTCCGATCGGCAACGAATCCGTGGCCGTCTTCGTCGTCTATCTTTTCACACCGATCTCCGGCCGTAGTCCCATCCGCTTTATGTCCGTCGAGGGACGCACCGCCCTCGTTGCCGGTACACCCTTCGAAGAAGACGAAATTCGTACAGCTCCCGTCCGAGGTGTACCAATCCGCATAGAAGAGCGCACTGATCCGACCCATGTAGTTGCCTTCCGAGTTCATGATGGGACCAAACGGCGCATAGCAGCGGAACTTGTCGTCGTCTCCGCAGCTCTGGCTCCCGCCGATCGAATCCGCTCCGCCCCAATTATAGATATCCCGACCTTGCTCATACGTACCGTATGTAGCCATGGCCGCACCAAGACCCGGGACGAAGTTTAGCCCCACATCTGACCAATCAAATCCTTCATCGGGCATCTCCTTGGGCAACCAAGAAGCGGCCTTGAACTGTTCGCTCCGCGGATCGCGAACCGCACTTGAGCAGTAGTAGCGGCCGGAGGATTGAGGAGGCTGGAATCCCGCGGTCGGATGCCAGTGGTACTGATCTCCGGGCCCGGAGAGAACCGGATTCGGATTCCACGTGAGGCATTCGTTCTGCGTCTGGTCCCCGGCGCGCACGCGCGACATGTCATACTCCAGGCACTGACCCGTGATCCCGCGGACGAGCGAGACGTCGGAAATCGGTATGCACGTTCCGCCCTCTCCGCAGCGCTGATCATTATCCGCCGGCGTTTCGTTGCCAAACGACACGGATGAATCCGCTCCCCCATCGGCGGCATCGGACTCGTCTCCCGCCGGAGCGCTCACATTCACCGTGACCCGCTGGCTCCCTTCGATCCCGGCGTTCGGAACGCACGGGAGTCCATCGCGGTATCCGCCCATACAGATGGCATTGACCACGTCCGTGGAGAGCGGCTCGTAATACTTCGTATAAGCCCCGTACTGCACGCGCTTGTACACGCACGCGCACTCCTCGCCGTACTCGCAGAAGTTCGCGCTCGCGTAACCGGAAACGGCTCGGCTCGGCTCGGGCGGACGCACGGAGTCGTCCCACTCGATGACGAACTCGTTCCCGAACGGCGCGGTTGATTCCGGGGCGGCTTTGCACTGCGTATTCGGGAAACTGCGCGAGAGCTGCTGATCCATCTGCGGGAATTCGTCTTGCGCGAACCGCGTCGTGAGATTCGCAACGTTCATGTTGTCCGTCACAATGGCCGCTCCGGCGCCGGCCATCTGCGGAGGCGGAGCCTGATCAACGGAGAGCCAGCAGACATCGCCATTCGTGGATAATCGATCCCCTGACGTCATGAGGCCCAACGCGCCCGTTTGATTAAAAATACACGTATACGGCTTGAGCTCCGGCGTGTTCGCCATGATTTCAAGCGCTCCGTCGTTATCCGACGGATTGCTCACGAGCGCATCGAACACATCCATATCAACGGCCACGCCCAGCCGATAATCCTTTTTGTAAGCGCTCTTGATCGCCGGATCCTGCGTGAGGATGGAACCGACCGCCTTGAGCGACGTATCGATCACCTGGAATTTATCCGCCATGGTGAATCCGCTGTAGTCGACCGAGCCGAACCCGATTTCGCGGTTCGCATACGTTTGCGCATCGACCACCTGATACCGTTTGAGGATCGTGTCGATACCCTCCTCCCGGCTCCGATTAACGAAGTTCGTACAGTACGGAACGCCGGGCCCTTCCGATCCGCCCGCCTCATTACAGAGTGCGAGCTCCGAGCAGATACTCTTGTACGAACCGGTTTGCGGATCGTACACCGTCTCTCCGGTCTCACAGGCGAGCCACTGCGAACAGGACCGGTCCGGCTTCACTTTAACGACGATGTTCGTATCGTTCGGGATACCCTGTTCCTGAAGGATATCCATGATGGGCCCACGCTCAGGATCATTTGCCGGTGTCGTACAATTGATTACCTCCTGATCTCCCCTATTAATAGATAAACCTACGCATTCGCGTACGCTTCGACTTTCAATATAAGCCGTTTCCGCAAGATCAAAAATTGCTTTTTCTGTTGCGGCAATACATGACGGATGATCGGGGCGCGCTTCACAGTCGATCGGATCAACCGATGCGTACCCGTGCTCCGTGTACGAATCCTGCGTCGCGAGCGAACTGTAGGAAAGCCGCGAATCCGACGTGTCGCGGAACAGCACGCAACCGTCGCCCGGATTCACCTGTCCACCGCAGGATTCCTTATCTAACCGCTGGTCGTTGATGACGAAGTACGGGCGTCCCAGGGGGTGTGCGGGATCGCTCTGATCGCTCACGTCACGGAACTCCGTGCACTCGGCATGCGCCTCCGGACATGTGGCGCTCCACGCCTGGTACGTCCCGTCGTACAAACTCTGATCCGCGCCGTACCAGCCGTTGTAGCCCGGGTCGCCCGTGTAGTAGAGGCCGAACGCACTGCCGCGCATGAGGCGGTCCTCGTAGCACGGGCAGTCCGTGCCCACCTTGAACCATCCGTCGTACGTGGTGTTCAAGTAGAGATCCGGCCGTTCAAGGTCGCATGATTGATCCACGACCACGCCCTCGCGCCACTCGCACGCATGATCGCCGGGCGCGCGGAAGTACGAGGTCCCGGATTGATCGGCCGTGCTGTACGCGTAGGACTCGCAGAAGAGTTCCGGCTCGGAGCACAGCGCCTCGTCATACAGCGTCGCGTCATCGCGGAGGTAAACCGTTTCGAACGGCGCGTCCCCTTCCTCGGCATCAGCCCCCGTGCCCTTGAGCGCGAGCCGATCCTGCGTGAATTGCGGCAAACCGAACGCACGGCATCCCTTCTGCGACTCCGGACACGCTTTGCCGGCGTCCTCAATGTAGTAATCGTAATGATCCGCCCGCTTTCGCGTTATCTCCGTGCGGTTCGCACCTTCGCGCTCCCATGTCTGCATGTACGGCGTGAGCGTATTTTCCGTGTTGATGTATGCCTTGCATCCAATGGCCGACTCGCGGCACAATCGCGTAAACTGCCTCAAGTTCACCTGCTGCTGATTGCGATCCGTGTAGGTCTGGCAGCCGATCATCGCCTGCGGGAGCGGAATGCCCTCCACGGTTCGATCGCAAATTGCCGGCGTGTTCCACGAATCCTTGATCGCGTACGTCACATCCGTAATGCGTTCTACGCGAACCTTGTCGATAAACGCGACGCCGCGGAATCCGTTGAGGGAAATGCGCGTGTCCGCGGATGCGGAATCGCCGAGGAAAGGACCGATGCGGTATACGTTCCATGCATTGGTCAGCGGCGCGGAGCCGATGACGTTCGCGCTCATTCCGTCACTCGCGTTGACGGCGATGACCGGGAATGGCGGCGGGCCGGCATACTTGCCCCAGAAGTAGAGCTCATAGAGCACGCCGGGTTCGGTCGGAACGCTAAAGCGGAGATCACCGTCCGCAAAAACCCGGAGCGAGGTATCCCCGACGAGAACGGACTCTTCGGAGAGCGTTAGCTCAAGGCCAAAGGAAGTGGATTCCAGTGCGTATTCCTCATCCGTAAACTCTTCGTTGAAAACTTCCATCTGCGCGCCGCCCTGCGTCCCTACGTACCCGCGGCAGCCGGCAACGGACGCGTCGCAGGAATTCGATTTCTCGCCGAGTGCACGGTACACGCACTGGTTCGTACTCGCATTGAACGTCCCGCCGGTCTTGGTGCAGTCCGCTTCACCCGAGCCGTCGAGCCTGTACTGCGCGCAATCCGTATCCGACAGAACGGTCTGCGACTCGTATCGATAGAACACGTTGCCTTGCGGATCGTAGAACTGGCGGCAGTCCGGGTCGAAGGCCAAAAGGTAGTTCACCGCATTGCAGGAATCCGATTCCTTGATGAATCCGTCCGGACCCGCCTTGTGGAGCACGAGTGGTCCTTGAGGAAGAGCCGCCGCCGTATCTTTGACCAAGCTCCACGTGACGAGCTGGTACCCGCTGTCCTCGGATCCCTCCCACGTATAGAACGTCTGCGCATCCTGCCCCGGCTTCTCGCAGGAGCGCAGGTAGCTGTACGCTTCCGCGCTCTCTCCGCCGGTCTCAAGCGTTTCGAGATTTGTAAAAAGTTCGCACCCCACGTCCTGCGCCAAACAGACGCGCGCCGTGCTCGGGATGAATGTGGCGATCGTCTCATCGGTCGGGTCGTCGATTTCAGGCACCTGCGGGTTCCGCACGAAGTCGAACGTGCTCGCCTGCTTGCGGAATTCCGCGTACCCCACGCACTCTTCCGGACAGTAATCCGCGGGCGAGAGCACGGCCGGCACTTCCGGAGTCGAGGGCCGGTTGAGCGGTCGATACCCTTGGCAATCCGCTTCGTTCTGCCTGCAGACGCGTGCGTAGGAGTCGCAAAGCGGATGGTCCTGCTCCGAATCTCCCGTACACATGAGTTCCTCCGGAGGCACGCGCATGTGAACGGATGCCAAATTTTCGTTCAGCCCTTCGTTGTATGCCGTGGGGATTTCGCTCTCTTCGAGCTTCACGGCGTCAAGCAAAGCGCCGCTGTCTCTCGCTTGGATGGAAACGCTCATCCACGCCGCGCCCGGAGGCGCGACGAACGAACAATTGACGCGCTCCCATTCACTGCCGACGCTCGGCGGGACGGGCAGGAGGATCGCATCAACATCACCCCATGAGACGAGATCACAGCCGTCGGAATGGAATCCGTTTCCGAAGAACATCTCCCTTTCGTTCAATGAAACCGGAAGCGCGCTTACGTCATCTTCCCCGCCAAAGAACGAGATCCGAACGTGATCGCTCGATCCGATCGACGACGCATACCTTCGCGTATAGAAGGAAACCGTATACTGATGTCCGGCTTTCGCGGAGACGAACTGCGCAATCGGCGAACCGCTGGCTGGAGGGATGAGCGACCTCGATCCGGCGTATGCGCGCGCCCCTTCCAACGGCTCGGGCTCGATGTACGCATACGGATCATGCGTATCGGTAAATTCGCCGTAGCGGAGCCAGTCCTCGATATTCCCGTCGCCGTCCACGAACTCAAACGACGGGTTCTTGATGAGGTTCAACGCCGGTTCTCCGGGCTCGACGCGCCGAAGGTCCGTGCATCCGTCATTCGACGCGTCGCACGGGAGCATGGTTTTATCAAAATAAACCTTATCGAGCGTGCCCGCGTATTCCGCGGTCCAGGCCGTCGCATCCGCCGCGCTCGGATCGATGCGCGTGGCGTACCACATGCAACCGACGTTCGTCTCATCACAGCTTCCGTAGTCCAGCGTGCTCCGGAGGTACCCGATGGGCTTCGCGTTCGCACCGCGCGGCGTGTAGGTGCGGCAGCTCACATACTGCTCATCGCACGAAAGGGCTTCGAACTGCCAGAACGTCTGTTCGGCCATGCAGTAGCCGTACCCGCCCGTGCACTTTCCGTTCTTGTCGCGCTCGAGGCACATCACCGTATCCTGGCATTCTTCCGAGCGCACGCTCGATCCCGGGTACAGATCGTTGCCGAATCCCTTGGTCAGGCACTGTGCGGGCATGATGGCGAGCACCCAGTTCGGATCAATGAGGTGGCACCACGGATGTGCGCCGTCGAGGACTCCTTCGCGGCTCCCGCCGTTCGCAACATCGTAATTGCAGTCGTCGAAACCGTTCATGGCTTCCCCGAGCGTCACGCACCCCTCGGACCGTGAGCAATTCATCTGGTTGTACGGGGAGTCCGCGGCGAGCTCCCATCCGATGGGAATGACGCGCGCCAACCGAAGTTTGCGCAGGTTCGCAACGCAGAAGGCGCGGTTCGCACACCCGATATCCTGATTGTCCTTAAGCTCGGTCGAGGGGATGAGCTTGAACGTCTCGTCCACGTATCCGCGATCAATGGCCTGGCGGAGCGTCATGGGTCCGGTGCGAAGCCCCTGAGCCATGCTCCCGGATATGGCGCAGTTCCACTTGTTTCGACCCGCATCCGAGCACCCCTCGAGTTCAACGAGGATGTCCTCTTCTTCCGCCACGCTGATTTTGGGAGTGAGAATTTCCCTGAACTGATCCGCCATGATCTCCTCCCTGTGCGTGACTTCCGTGGGAGCCGCAAACGGACTCAAGAGGTTCGGGAGGCCGCCCGCTCCGCCGCCCCCGCCGGTCGGCAGGATGCCCTTCATGATGTTCTGCATGAGCGTGGATACGAGCGTATTCACGAACGTGGAGAGCATGATCTTTCCGAGCTGGACGAAACCGAGCTCGAACGCGTTGACGCCGATGGTCAGCAAACCGACATTCTCTTTATCCGCCGGACCGTAGATGAGCTGCTGGTTCAGGTTCGCCTCAACCACGGAGGCGGGCGTTTTGATGTTTCCGGTCACGTAGTCTTCAACCGGCTTGAATCCTCCGCCCTCCAGCCGCTCCAGGATACCGGCCTCCCGATGTTCGGCGATGGCGTCAAAGAGCGCCATGTGCGCGCCGATGCCGAAGGCGATGTCATTGCCTCCGGTCGTGAACGTGCCGCGAATGTTGCCGAGCGTCTCCACATTGCTCATGGAGCTGGCCGCTTCCTTCCAGTTATCCCGAAACTGATTCCACGGACACCGGGGCGTGGGGCGCGGAATGCCGGGCGCGAATTCCGGAATGTTCAGTGCGAATTCGAGTGCGAGCTCCGGAAAGTTCGGCGGTTTGCAGAGGTTCAGTCCCAAGTCCGCCAAAAACGATTCTTCGGAAAGCGTGAGCATGAATTCCCCAACCGAGTCGAGGAGAATCTGATTCATGTAATCGCCGAATCCCTTTTCCCAGAACATGGGCGTCTGCCCCTTCCCGCCGTTCGCGACCCATACGGCCGTGTCATGGGCCAGCGTCTGCCCGATGTACGTGATCTGATTGAAGAACCCCATGAACGCCGCGGTCATGAGTTCGTACTCCCAGCGGCCCTTGAATGCCCCGACCGTCTGCTTGTACATGAACTCATCCGTACAAATACCCAATCCTGGAGCAATGGGCGTACTTCCGTAAAGACTCCCGCAAGGAAATAAGGTTGGCGGCGCCTGCCACATCTTCTCCTCCGCATGCGCCCGCGGGATTCCCGGACCGATGAATACGCCAACCGCAAGCATGAGCCCGAGTGTGAGCCCGAGGGACGCTTTGACGATTCGTGAATTCCTCCTTGATTTCATGCGTTTGTTATCGTGTTGGCGTGTTTACGCGTTCGCGTGTTTTCTGCAACGAGCCTCAACCCGTCAACTCGCCAACACGTCAACTCATTCGGTGTTCGCTGAATCTCCATCCGACCCTTCCTCCGATCCCTGATCTCCGCCTTCGAGCGTCTCTTCAGCCGGCGCTTCCTCCTGATCGTACGCGGAGCCGTATGCCGCCCTGTCGTATGCGTCCAGGATGTCCTGATCCGAAAATCGTGAGAGTTCCGCTTCGCTCGTGCCGCGCGCGCGCAGGAATGCACGGATCGACTCCGGGTCCCGATCCGGGATCACGGGGCTTCCGCCGCCCACGCCGCCGAACGGGAACGGCGTCTCCCCGCCGCTGCCCGGCAAACTGATCTGCCGCGTGGTCGTTGCGAGGGTATCCGCGGAGAGGGTCGATACGCATGCCTGCCCTTCCGGACAGGTCGGGTCCGTTCCTTTGGCGATCTCGATGTTATCCGGCTCGCCGTCCGAATCCGTGTCGCGAATGTACGGGGACGTCTTGAACACGTTAAGCTCATGCCAATCCGAAATTCCGTCTCCATCCGTATCCGTGCGCTGCTGCTCTCGCGCGACTTCCGCCTCATCCGGACCCATGAGCTCATCCCTGACGATGAGATCCTCTATCGGAGCGGTGAACGGCGAGATGATCGCGCGCCGCAATTGCACCACGCCGAGCATGAGGGCGATGACCCCGCAAACCGCCAAGACCCCCACCGAAAGCTTCTGCTCTCGCGTGAGGGATTTCCAAGCATGAGAAATGCCGTTTCCGATGTTTAAACCCTCCATAGGAGGACGGGAACAGTATATCATAAACACGCCTGGTTGAGCGGATCATTCAAGTCGTCCGTCAAAGGGGCCGGACGCGCTGATTTGGAAAAGCGGCGGTTTGCATGATGCGCTCTTTCCATCCCGGCCAGCCGCCGGCCGCCGACCGCCAGTAGCCAACCGCATTCAACCACTGCA
>Ga0315541_1003111_pt1 | contig 13071 bp, 15 predicted proteins | sample SalMarSW160190MG_FD_203095 | JGI IMG/M metagenome (GOLD analysis project Ga0315541, IMG submission 203095) | Salt marsh sediment microbial communities from the Plum Island Ecosystem LTER, Massachusetts, United States - Salt Marsh Sediment SW1601-190 ...
CGTACTTGCTGATCGGTGACCATCCAGATACCTCCTCCGGCTAATGGTCACACTCCTCTCTACTTCACGCAACACCGGCAATTTTAGTTGTCGCCGACCGGCAATTCTAATTGTCGCACACCACTTGGGGTCGAAATAGGGATGCCTAGTGGCTCACTTTTACTCAGCTTGTGACATTGATTTCGAATGAGAAAAGGAAGACCTCATTACTTTTAAGCGTACGTGATCATGCCGATGTATTCACGGTTTACATTAATAGATGTTGAGTAGTAATATTATCAGAGTTATTGTTCCTCAAATGGACTGACATACATGCCAGAATTATTTTTCTTTGTTCTCGGTATCATCAACAGTGTTTTCCTGATTTTCGTCTTTCTAATACGGAAAGGCAGATTGAATCTGTTACAACGATTAGGGAAATTTTACTTCTTCCTGGCTATCCCCGCTGCATATAATATATTTCTGATTCTTCATGAAAGCAAAGATACAAGATACATAATTTTTCTTATTATTTTCCTTGTATTCTTGATTATTGAGTGGTTGTACGATTATAAATTGAAAATAAGTTTCCGGGAAAACTGGATTCGAGACTGGAAATGGTCAGTACCATATTTAGGACTTTACTACGCAATGAATTATGGCTTTGTTGTAATGCCATGGAAAACTCATGTTGCATGGGGAATTGTAATGCTTTTTCTGTTTGTTATACAGATAATCACTAATATAATGAGCCATCCTAGAAAAAGTTCTTGATGCTTATAATAAAACTGAGAATCCAAACGGAATCAGCCACACGTAAGTATCACTGGACAATCTTCCCTATGTTTATTTTTTATCACGTACTCTTATCCATCGGGGGCTGAGTCGATAGAATTAGGACCAAAACAAGCAGTTTAAGAATTCATCATATATATCCAATGTTCACTTAGTAACCCTATGTCTAAATAAACAAAGATTGGTATTATTGCGTAACGCCCTCGTTTTATGTGTTTTTAACATCATTATTAATTTACAACTTCACATGAACTAACTAAATATGTGTTTTTACGTTTTACGATATAGACAGATTAAAAAAAAGGATTATTTTACTTATGCGAATTAGGAAATTATTACATCATTATTTATTATTTTTATTGCTGCTAATTGCTTTTACAGTTGCTGTCGGTGGCTGCCAGTCTGTACCAGTTGAGGAACCAATCCCACCAGACCCCTTCACCGTCACATCTCATCTCGGGGAGGAACAAAGGACAGTTACATTCAGGGGTGATAGCGCCGGGCATATTGCTGGTCAGGAATCATTATTTTATTTACGTTTGATTAATAATTCAAAAGATGAAATGTGGCAGGCTGATTACTGTGTTTTACTGCTGGACACCGAAGGAATTGTAATGGAAGTAGAGTGCGCTCCTTTTTATATTCAACCTAAAGCTTCCATTCAAAAAACCATTCCAGTTATTTTCCCAGAGAATCTTAGCGGTGCATATGGTATAAGCGTACTTATTCCCGGCCGCGGTGAGAGTATTACAACAATCTGGATAGGTGAAAAGACAAATACTGGAGTTGGTCCCTGGCCCGATAATCGTAATTATCGGGCAAATACTACTGCTGAATTGTCCCTTGCGGAAGAATTTATCAGAAAAAGCCCTACCTTCCAGTTTGATGGTATTGAGGAAAGCCTTACGCTCGTCGAGACGCTGTATCCCGATATTAAAAATACATGGCAGTTTCTCTTCCAGTTTGAAAGCCGTCAGGCTGGATATGGTGATCGAACAGGGCAGATGTTAGCCCAAGTAATCACACCTCACGAGGCGATTATCACTGTAGAAGATGGGCAGGTAAAATCAGCCATTTTGGATAATCAGTGGGATATGGTGAACCAGAAGTTATTAAAGTAACAATAACCAATATATCCGTTTCAAATCGGGGAGCTGTTATGCATTCAGCAGTCCTCGTAATTAGTAAGGGGGAGAAAGATGAAATTCAGAATAATCTTAATATTTTCAGCATTTATTATATTGGCTAGCTTTTTAGGATGTTCTTCAGGAAATAATATTAAATTTGAAATACCCTATGAAGACTTTTTTGAAGACCAGCATTTTACCTGGGAAGCTAATGCTGATATTGGTGATACAATAGTGGTAACACTTGGCTCCAATCCAACAACAGGATTCACATGGCCTGATATAGCGCAGATTGGTAACAAAGAAATTTTAAAACAAGTAGATCATACATTTATACCTCCTGAAAATACAGGAATTGTGGGTTCTTCTGGTAAAGACGTGTGGATTTTTAAGGCCCAAAAAAAGGGTATGACTACCATATCAATGGATTATAGCAGGCCTTGGGAAGGCGGAGAAAAAGGAGAGTGGACATTTAAAGCAACCATCAACGTTGAGTAATATACAAACATTTTTTTGTAAACTAGCATTAACAAACTTAAATGTGAAAAGGCAAATATATCCAAGGCAACTTATGGATGGAGATAGGAACAGCAAATATCAGCAAATTTAACTTAACAACTTGTATAATATGTAGAGATAGGTTCGCTGATTAGCACATAAAGTTAGGAGTATAGTTGATGACAAAAATGGGGCAAATTCTGTTGATAGCTGGAGTTATCTTATTTGTTGTTGGAGCAACAGGTATGGTATTTGAATTACTACCGCTAAATACACTTATAGCAATGGGTGCCTTAGCTGTCATTTTTGTGGGTTTAGGTGCGACTATTAAAAGGAAGGTTCAAAAATAACTATTGAAAGCAGAGAGTAATTTATAGTTATTTCTTAGCTAGTTAGATTTGAGTATGGTTAATTTAATAAGGAGTATTTAAATTGCAAGCAAAAAGACCCGTATTTCTTACTTTTGTTGGCTACTTTTATATTTTTGGTTCTTTTATACTTCTTTTATCTCTGGGTGTTGACCAAGAGGTGGGACTGGCTGTCAGATTTGGAATTCCTAATATACCGGAAACACTCGTACGAGTTTTTGTAGCTATAATTTCGTTAGTAATGGCTTATGGATACCTTAAATTAAAAGCTTGGGGATATTGGGTTGCTATGATTTACTCCGCGCTATTCTTAGTTATGAGTTTAAGTTTATTGACCATATATAATAATCAACCATTTATCGGAAATGCTATCTGGTCCGCGATAGTGTTAGTCTATACTTTTATGAAAAGAAAGTACTTTATTAGTAAGAATTTAGAATCATGATAGATATTAATCCTCAGTAACATAGGTTATAAAGAATTCCTTGTTAAAATGTGAGGTTGCGATCTAATATCTCGAGTTAAATAGCTAAACCGAATTTAAGCTCGAAGTTTTTAGCGGTTCTACCTATTGATACCCCAGCTCCACCATTTTTTAATTAGCCTCAAAAACTGGCAAGACTCTTTTCACCGACTAAAAACCAGCTTCAAATTTTAGTTCGAATCCCCTTAGGTCGATTTTTTAATTTTGCTTTTAGAGCATCATATTTGGAGTTAAATATAATATTTACTCATAATGTTACCCCAGTAGTGCCAGACTTAAGAAGGCGAAGTATCTAAGCATGTCTGCGAATGTGGACACTATAGTCTCGGCTGAGATCAAAGTCATTGTGGGCTCAAAAGCGGCTGACTTGATGACAGAGTTAGCTGCACCAATGTCTTTACCGTCCGATCTGGTAGGACGACGCTGGATAATGGCAATCCGCCCCCTCTCCAATCAACCCAGACGCTGTAGATGCCTAGTCTTTGGGCACCAGCGATGTCACGCTCCAGATCGTCACCCACCATCCATGTTTCTGATGCCTCTACATTCAATGCTTTCATAGCGGAAACAAAGACACTAGGATGTGGTTTTCCCATCCCGAATTCACCCTCAATTAGAATAAAATCGAAGATACAGCCCAATGCGAATTTCTCAATCTTTCTGCGCTGGACATCAGAACCGCCATTAGTGACTAGAGCCAAACGCAAACCCATATTTTTAAAGGAACGTAACATTTCAACAGCACCGGGAACAGGCTCTAACGCCAGTTCCTTCTCAACCGTGTAGGTATCGGCGATTCTATCAGCTAGTCTATCATCGCTGAAACCAATTTCACGGATAGCCAGCCGTACTAACTGGCGACGCGTCGCTGCTAATGAAAGACGGCCTTTGCGATGGTTCTCTTGGTCCTTCCAATATTGCTTTGCAACGTTTCTGATAGACTCATAAAGGGTATCAGGATTGGTATTTTCCACGGAAGGTGCGAATCTTCGGCAGACGGACCGCCACGTCTTTTCACTAACGGCGTCATCAGTAACAATAGTATCGTCTAAATCCACTAGCAAGCCTCTGGGCAAGCATGGGACACACGTATTGTAAAAAGTATTAACCAAGAAATCTCCTTACCTTCGCAGCTCTTATAACCAGTTCTGCAATACGGTCTGTCTCAGTTCTTTTCAAGCAATCGATTATTTGAGATGTAATCTCGATATGCTCTCTGTTCGGCTCACAATCGATAATTGCCACAGCTTTCTCAATTTGCTTTCTCATATCCGGGCTTAAAAGGGAAAGGCACCTGGGATTAAAATATGATAGTGCATCTCTCAGGTCTTCCTCAAAACTCGGGCTGGGGTAGAGTACACGTATATCACGCAAGTCCTTTTCGTCGAGCGAATGTAGCCCCAAAAGTTCTGGAGGTAGCCCGATCGAGTAGAGACCTCCGCAGAAGGGGATGGCTCTCGGAAGATGAGTCTTACCTGAGTTTCGCGCATAGCCGAAGAGACCAATATGGAGCTTTCTCAGGCGTCGCTGGGGAAGGAAAGGTGACATGTAGTTCACCCAGTGAGCAACTTCAGGAATCTGTTCTTGGTATCCGGCGATTACTTTCTCAGCTAATGCAAGTGATTTTTCTTCGTCAACCCTTAAAGGACTACCCCTAGGTGCTGAATTAATCTCCATAATTGCCCCGGCAACAACGTCAGACGGCCAATCATACTTGAACGCCGATTGAATAGTGAAGGTCTGACAGCTCTGATAACCTCTAACCATTTCTTTAGCGTTTGATGGCTTGAAATTTCCTCGGAAAGGGACTGAACCTACTCCTAGGATGGGATAAATTGGAATGCCAACCTCCTTTTCCAATTGATCGAAACGCTGGAGAGCAACGTTCAACAAGAGAACAGCAGCCAGAGCCCCGTAATTCAACGCAGGATCAGAACGTGCCAGAAATACCCGCTGATATTCTAACTCTTTGTCCTTGAGGTAATCTGCTGTGATATTGGCTGCATTAAGCATCGAAGAAGAATCCTCGAATAGCGGTATAACGTTGATCTGTTCAGGTCTACACTCTCCAAGCCATTGTCCAATAGAAATCCTGTCCTCAGGGAACACAGCCATGTCGCTGCGATGGATTGTGAAGTCACGATAATAATGGTAAATACGGTTAAGTTGGTCGGCCGAAGTGGTCATCGGCAAGATTACTTCAAAAATCGGTGGTATTTCTTTTTCGTAAACAGCCTGGATCGTATCGTAGCACCGAGGAATACTAGCCAGTATTTCCGGAACTAGTTTGGCTTCTGTCTTCTCTATCTCAGGATTAGGTATTCTAAAGGTCAGGAAGATATCCTTGCCAAGAGAATGCGTTTTAAAGAAATCTTGATCTTTCGCCAGCAGTTCGGAGACTACCCAGGGTACGGCTTTTTTCCCCTCAAAATCCCACATTTGCTCCTGGCATCCAAATTGCGAGAAAAGTAAATAAGCTTCCATGATTTCATCCTCCCCACTCATGACGCCTCCTGAACTAAAAGCGGGTAAGGTAGCATTATCCGGATGTTGTGTGCTCATTGTTCGGGGAATATTGGGCATATTTCTGACCTCTGAAAATATTATATCATTCCTAAGGCTTTGAACGATAACACGCTATTATTGAAGAAGTTACAGTAGGCTATATGCTCAAAGTAACATTCAAGTAGTTTGTTGGCTCTGAAGAAAGTGTAATATTGAAGCGGATGTCTGTTCAGATGGTGTCCCGATAAAAAGTTCGTACTCGACATATTAGACACCAGGAGGTATGACCCCCGGGGCAGGGCTTTCTTTCCGGTTTATGGGGACATAAAGGGCCACCGTATTTGACTCGCTCCAATAAGTCTTCGTTCTGGAAGAAAACAAGCATACCGCAGGCTGCACAATGCGCCATGTACCCCTTCCCTTCGATGGCATAGACCCGGGCTTTAGCCCCGCATTCGCAGTGTAAGTGGAACTCTGTCGGTTTCCTTTTAGAACCCCGTCCTTTATTCGCTTTTCTTGCCATATTTCCTACTCCAATTTCGTTGTGAATTCTGCCCCTTCGGTTAAGTTCAGGAACTCGAAGGTTCGGGGTCGAGTTTAATAATACTCTGACCGCAATGAGGACATTTTCTTACCGGTCTATTCGTCAAGAAGCGAGTAATACCGGCATAAGGCGCACACATCGGATTGTCGCAGCGCCAGGAATAGAGCGAATTCCAGCTCATCAGGTATTCCAGGAGGTCGATGAAGGGGCTATAACGAACATAGAATTGCCTCAATTCCTGTTCCTCATCAACGTCGGCGTTAAATTGGGCAAGAGAGATCTCAAGGTTATGGCAGACTTTTTGGAGCTGTTCAACCTGGGATTGTTTGCTGTTTCGCTGAGATACCAGTTGTTCTATTTCAGCAGCAATATCACTCTTCTTTTCTTCCGATTTCTGTTCCAGGGTGGAGATATATTCCGTGAGGGACTGGCTGTTTTTTAAGGCTTCAGAAAGCCGACCTACGGCATCCTGATAGGGAGCAAATTCCCCAGCCAACCCAAGCATCGTCTCCAGTCTAAAACCGCTCTTTTCAACCTCGGCTTTCAACTGGCCGGCCGCCGCAATTTCTTCCGCGGTGACGCCGGCGTTCTTTTTGCATCGCTCAAGCTCCTTTTCGATGCGTCTCTTTTCATTCTCAACCTTCTCCTGGAAGGATAAGAGTTGCTCCTGTTCTTTCAGAATGGCGGTTTTAGTAGCCTGAAGCTCGTTTTTAGCCGTGTTGATTTGACTGGCCAGCTGCTGGTTTATGTTTATAGACTCATTGCGCTTGTTTTGCTCCAGCTTCACCCGCTCTCCAAGGATGACCAGATCTCTTTCCAGATTTCCCTTTTGTTTCAGAAGCTCTTTGTTCGCGCCCAAGGCTTCTGAGCAGGATGTACCCTGTTCCTGCTGGAGACGGACCATTCCCCAAACGGCATCCAGAAATCCTGAATCCGCCAGCTTCTGCCAGCCATATGACAATGACTGAATCTGCTCCTCGCTAAAGTCCGTAGACAGTACCCGCGCTGCCCTGACTATCTGCCCCAGTTCTTCCGTGGTAATTTCGTTGTCCATAGATTAGTTCTCCTTACCGGCCATCTGAATAACCAATCGAATAGCCTCTTCGTTAGTCATATCTGCTTTGAGATAGGGTAATGCCTGGTTGAGCAAGGCTCTGGCTTTCAAGGCGCCAAACATCCGGATCAGCGTCTCCAGGACGTCATCCTGTCTCCAGACCTGCTTGTCCGGCAGACTAGCCCCGGTCACTTTGCGAAACTGGATACCAAGCAGGCTGCCTACTACCTGTGGCATCACGCCTTTGCCATTATCACCGAAGCCAAGCAGCCAGGATGCCACCGATTTCCTCTTCAGGTCCCAGGAGAGGTCGGCCAGGAACTCGTCTGGTAGGCGTAGCGGCTCGCGGAAGAATGGTACGTTCCAGCTGGTGTGGGTGCCGTCCCTGGCCACGATTTCAAAACTGTCCAGCCTGTTATCCAGGATCGTTTGTAAGAACTCCAGCGGCAATATCAGTTTCTCGGCCTTGCCGATAGGGCCGACCAGATTGACAGAAGGTGAACGGTTCGCATTATAGATTGCTAATCCGATGGCCAGATATGGCTGAATAGTAAACATGAGCAACGGTACCGGCAGCGCTTCATACCGCAGCTGCGGTAACGGCACGAACCACAACTTGCCCTGCCAGCGGGCGTTACGTCCGTATCTGCGCCGTACCTCGGTATCAACCACCTTCTCTCCTGGGATTTGGAGTCCGGTGCTGTCTACTGACGACAGAAAAAGATCAGCAGCTTCCTGAGACATATCGTCCCGTCCCGCCTCGTGCAGCACCAGGGCCAGGGCCTCATCGACATCTGCGATATAGCCGGAGACAAATCTCATATTCTTCCCTCCTCTAACATGTCAACCCACCAACCTACCTATACGATGGAACCACCTGTAATAGGCTGGCGTAATGACCTGTCGTTTCACTCCATTTAGATACCCTCTGGGGGTCACCCGGGTCCCTCTCCATTCCCATACTTATCCATCATGAATAATTCCTCTCCCTGGGGTTCCGGGTGGCATCGTCCGCAGAGCCATCCGCTGCCGTTACGCCGCCACCAGTTATATGAGCCGCAAATGGTACAGGGATTAGCCGGTTTTTTATCATTATTTCTATGTGGTGTGTTCTCACGTGTCACAACTGTCTCAACTGTCTCAAGTTCATGTTGGTCCGATACTTTTTGAGACACTTGTGACGGTTGTGACGCTTCTGCAGACGGGGCATATTTAGATGATTGCAAACATCGGAGTATTTCAACATCCAGGTTGCCGTCTTCGGCGTAGTAATATCGGCTGGTAATTTCCGCCCATGTTCGAGAATCCGGCACGGTATAAGCCCGAACCTGCTTCCTGACTTCTTTGTTTTCTTTGTGAAGCGTAATCCAACGCTTCTCGACCTGAAAGCCCACTGAGGTCAGTGCCTGCGTAATCGCCTTTACCGATGACTTGATCTGCCTGGCCACCATGCTCGGGGTTACCGCCTCAGGTTCGTCGCAGCCCGGTTTGATGTATTCGCTGAACTCCGCGCCGACCTCCTGGTTTCCAGTAGCCACGGCAATTACCATGTTGACCAGTGAACCCTCCCAGGACATGCTTCTCACCCGGCGCACTTCCCGCTGGCGGGCCACAAGATAACGGCGAAACTGCTCTACCCCCTCAGGCCATAGCTGGAAGATGATAGACAGCGGCATGGCCAGCTGCTTCAGTCTTGGTTCGATATCCAGGTCATCAAAGGACAACATTTTGGTAGCATCTATATCGTCCCAGTGACGCAGGGTAAACATGGCCAGTTCGTTTCGTAGCATCCTGGCCTCCTCGTAATAGCTTGAGGACAGGATTATGGGGATATTCAGGTTTGAGGTCTCGTGCATTGTGATAGAAAGTAATCTGCCTTCGGTGGCATTGTCGTGGAACGGCTCGCGCATGGCGAGTACTTTAGGGGAGAAGGCATCAAAGTAATCCTGGGAGCGGGGGTCCTGTTTATCGCTGAGTATGTAGTATTGCCCTCGCTCGAAACCAAGGTTGAGATACTTGGTGATCTGGTTTTCTTTCTCACCGGCAAAGTCAGCCTCGTCAATAACTAGGGTTCCCCGCCACTGTTGCTGTGTGCGGGCTATACCGGAGAAAGAGCTGGCTCCGGAGGCATAGAGAGGATAGAAACATATATCTCCGATTACTTTCTTGCCCCTTGTCTTACCCTTGCCGGTATCCGCCAGAAAGCGCAGGTAGGCTACAGTGTTGACTTTGCGGTAGAACCAGGTGAAAAGCACGTACATGGTGCAGAGGTCCAAGTCGAGATCCGCCAGATCTACATATTTCCTGATATGTGATTTAACCTTATCGTAAAGCTCTACAGGTTTCAGAAGCCTTGCCTCTTGAATACTTTCGTCCGGTAGTCCTACTATAGAAAGAGGCTGCTTATCCACTTCAGGCAGGCGGCGGGGCATGAGGCGAAGCTTGCCCGAGACCGCTTCGGAGGTAAGGGCGACACCCTTGGTGCCATCGAGATGAGCAAAGGTATAGCTGCCATCAAAGGTTTTCACTTCCAGCCAGAGCCCGTCGAGGTTGAAATGGCTGGCGAAGACCTCATCCGCTTGGTTCTCATCTTCCATTTCTTCCGCCGGCACCAAAAGCGCTTTCAATTCCGCAATGGCATGGCCACCGGCCAGGAAATCATCAACTCCGGTTTTCGTCCCATTATTTCCCGGTGGTAGAAGCACAATCGAGACACTGGCTTTCTTTGTTTTCAGTAATTCCGCCAGTCTTTTAGCTGCTTGGGATACACTCGGATTGGTAGCGTAATCTGAATCGAAGGCAATATATACCTGCCTGCCATTCAGGGCGATGCTGTCAAAGTCAGGTGATACCATGATGCCGCCAAGGCTGTTCTTCGCCCGCCAGTTCCAAATGCCGGTCAGGTCAATGACGCATTCTCCCTGCGAAGCTAAAGCATCACCCTTTTTCACGCCTTCAGTAATCCATAGAGGGACGTTGGGATCAGCAAGTAGCTTCTGGCACACTGGCGGACAGTCAATACGATTGGTGGCGCCCATCGGTGTTTCGTACTTGATTGGCTTGCCTTTATTGTTTAATCGGGGGCTATCTGGCCGATATTGGTGGCCGACTATGCCATTGCCATCTACTCCCCAGAGGGGAATAAGCATGCCCGGTGTACGACACTGTTGTCGGCCGAAACCCAGGCCTTTCAGACGTTTATGTCCCAATACAGACTCGTAGCCGCGTTGTTTTATGGCCTCAGTGGAGATTCCCGATTCCTTCAGATGGTCAAGGTGGGACTGGAGAAGGCCGGGAATATCTTCACTAAACGGGGCATTTGAGACGATGGTTTTGGTGCTGATAACCAAGATATCTAACCATCCTTTCCAACGACTTCTTCGAGCTTGTGCATCAAGGCGGCTCTGGGGACAATTATTTTCCGGCCAATACGAATGCTGGGGATAACACCCTGGCGGATCTGCTCGTAGCAGGTCGCCCGGCCAATACGGAGCAGCCGGGCTGCCTCCATTGCTGTTAGTACCAGCTTTTCATTCTCACCTTCCATTTTCATTCTCCTTTCTATCCACAAAGGGTCTTAATTCAAGCTTGTGAAGATTGATTATGACTTCCAGGTACTGTGGCTGCCCATTTACCTTCATCCACCATGCAGGGATTGTAAACACATGCGAGTACTCACCTACGATACGCGGTTGGTACTTTAGCTTCTTTATCAGTTCGTCGTCCAGCATATTGACACTCCTATAAATATATGGTATAAGGTATTATACGGAAGTTACAAGTAGTTATTAGTTCCGACTTAATACTTTGAGAGGTACGATATGGAACAAGAAGTGACTAATGGCAAACGCAGTATTACTTCCCGGGGACCTATTGAGCAGCATCGCTACAATGCTGCAGTTATCAGTTATGTAATAGGTGAGCGCACCCGTGGAACCAAGTGGAAGGAAATTGGTGAGAATGTAAAAGCCAAGTTTAATATGAGACCAACCGAGAGGCAAATGCGTACCTGGTGGAATCGTTATGGCACTGATTTCCAAAGTGGTTTCAAAGAACTTTTAGGCAAACACCTGATGCAAATGGCTCAAGGAGTAGTGACGAAGTCCATCGAGGCAAATTTGAGAGTACTCTTCCCTCTGCAGAAGCGCTGCGAGGATCTCGGAGCAAATCCTCAGTTAGCATTCTATTTCTCTGCTTTGTTGATAATTGAAGACATGATCGGTCAGGGTAACCTGGAGACCCTGGTCAAAGAGTATCTTAAGATAAGTGATAAGTTGCGGGAAGGGATAGATACCAAGTTCATTCAAGGTATTTTTGTTCCCGACCCGAAGGATTTTCCTGATCAAAAGGAGAAGTGGTATGAAGGGATCAATACGCCAAAGAATAAAAGGTAGTTGGGAAATATGCATTGACGTAGGGAGAGACTCAGCTACGGGCAAGCGTCTGAGGCATTTTGAGAGCGTGAAGGGTGTCAAGAAAGAAGCCCATCGGCGGTTGGCAGAGCTCATGATCAACATTGAGCAGGGAGTTTACACGAAGCATCCGAAGACGTTGACCGTAGCTGTCTGGCTGAAGCAATGGCTTGATAGCTACGTTGAAAGTAACCTGGCGCCAAAGACGAGAGAAAGCTACACTCACGAATTGAATAATTATGTGATACCACGCATAGGAAGCATCAGGTTGGGAGAGTTGCGCCCCCACCACATTCAGGATTATATTGCTAAGACACTTTCAGAAGGGCGTAGGTTAAGAAGTGGAGGGCTCAGTAACAGGACGGTTCAGTATCATTACCGGATTCTGAGTAAGGCCCTCGACGATGCCATTAAAATGGGTTTGATAGCGGTAAATCCATGTAAAGCAGTGAAACCACCCAAATCGCCACACGCTGATATCCCTGCCATTGGCCCGGATGAGTTGTCCCGACTAATAAACACTTTAAAGCAGAGCAGCCACTACCTGTATTATTATACTCTCCTTCTGACAGGCCTGCGTCGGAGCGAGCTACTGGCACTGAAATGGAATGATGTAGACCTTGAGCTGGCCTCCGTATATATTTCTCACAGTTTACACAGACTCGACGATGGAACCATCATCATTAAAGAACCAAAGACTTCACGGAGCCGACGTCCCGTCGACCTTCCGTTATCACTGGTGATATTACTGCGTCAACATAAGGGTGACCAGGAAGTCCATGGCTTGATGATTGAGAAACCTTTAGCCGAGGATGATTTTGTGTTCTCGAATCCTGACAAGAGCCCTCTCAATCCGAATACGGTTACTCATACCTTTGCCAAACTAGTGGAAAGAGCAGGCATGCGACTCAGATTACATGACCTTCGCCATATACATGCGACGATGCTGCTGAAAGCCGGAGTACACCCTCGAATAGTCCAGGAAAGACTGGGGCACAGCAGTATTGCCACGACATTAGATATCTATTCCCACACGGTACCCGGCCTGCAGAAAGCTGCCGCGGAAAGAATCGATGCGCTATTGCCAAAAATGGTTCAGGAAGAAAATGTCGGCAAAATGTCGGCAGAGGGGGAGGGGGTTGAGTGTAGGCCGTACAGGTCTCGAACCTGTGACACCCTGATTAAAAGTCAGGTGCTCTACCAACTGAGCTAACGGCCCATAGAATCCTTAAAATGACTTCCAAGTCCTAATTCTAACAAATCATTATCGCCAGCGCAAGCTGTCGTACACTTTTGTTAAATTCC
>Ga0315541_1003114_pt1 | contig 13069 bp, 11 predicted proteins | sample SalMarSW160190MG_FD_203095 | JGI IMG/M metagenome (GOLD analysis project Ga0315541, IMG submission 203095) | Salt marsh sediment microbial communities from the Plum Island Ecosystem LTER, Massachusetts, United States - Salt Marsh Sediment SW1601-190 ...
CTGTTGGCCCTCGTACAACGTGCGGAACCCCCCTCCCTCAATGGCCGAGTAGTGGACGAACACATCCCCCTTTCCACCACCGCGGGATATGAAGCCATATCCTTTGGCCTCGTTGAACCACTTGACGTTTCCAGTCTCTCTTTCGGTCATTCTCTACCCCCCTCAATCTCTGTGAAGCTTCCTATCAGTAACTACTGCCGCTTGTGTTTTTTGTCAGGTATCCACCGTTTCCTCCCTGGTGCGGCTCCTGCCGTTCTATCAAGAAGGAGTATACCGTCGTGGGCATCCTTCCCCTACTCCTCTCTCGTGTCTGTAGAAGTAAGTCATCAGTCTCTACTCAGGATCAACCACGCCCTGCCTTAGGAGGGCGTGGACCCTCTGATGACATCATCCTGAGACTCCTGCAACTCCTCGAGTGGGATGTGACAGCAAATGATGTGTCCCTCAGCCGCAACCTGCCAAGGGGGCCTCTCTTCATCGCAGATAGACCCTATCCGGCGTGGACAGCGTCGCTGAAACGGACAACCTCGTGCTGGCGGGTCCGCCTCCTGCCCATCCTTGGCGAGCAAGCGCGCCCGCGCGCCCGGAATGGGCTCCGGTACTGCTGCCAATAATGTCTCGGTGTAGGGATGGTAGGGTGGCGCGTAGATCTGCTCGACGGGCCCCACCTCGCATAAGCGCCCTTGATACAGCACGGCCACTCGATCAGCGATGGCGCGGACAACGGCCAGGTCGTGCGAGATGAACAGGTAGGCCACGCCCCGGTCGGCCTGGAGGCCGGCTAGCAAGTTCAGGACGGCGGCTTGAACCGAGACGTCGAGCGAGGAGGTCACTTCGTCACACAGTACCATATCCGGCTCGGCGGCAAAGGCACGGGCGATGGCGACCCGTTGCTTCTCCCCACCGGACATCTGGCCGGGGAAGCGATGGATATAGGGTGCGCTTAGCCGCACCCTTTCGAGCGAGGAGACCGACTGCTCGAACCGCTGTTCTCGGCTCAGGTCGAAGTAGAGGCACAGGGGCATATCAAGGATCTGGCGCACAGCGTGGCGCGGGTTGAGCGAGGCATCGGGGTTCTGGAAGATTAATTGGATCCTGCGTTGTAGGTCGCCCGGTCGTTGTTCGACAACGCGGGTGAGGTCATACTCCCCACTGTCGAGCTGACCCGCGCACGGCGGCAACAACCCAGCAATGGTCCGGGCGATGGTAGATTTACCGCAGCCGCTCTCACCGACGAGGGCCAGCGTTTCGCCCCGGTGGATCGTCAAAGTGATGTCACTCACCGTTCTGGGGGGCTCGGGCTCACCGCGCAAGCGCTGCAGGTACGCTCCAAAGCCCCGCTTAGCATAGGTGATGTCCACTTCGCTTAGTTCGATGAGCGGTTCTGCCTCAACGATATGCTTGGCCCGAGCCCTCAGGTCTCGCACCTGTCTTGGTACTTTAGCCGCTGCGACCCGCTTCCAGTGGTGACAGCGCACCAAATGGGGTATCTTCCCGTCCCCGTCATACTTCGTCATCTCCAACGTGGGGTCAACGGTTGTGCAGATCTCGCTGGCGAAGGGGCAGCGTGGCGCGAAGGCACAACCTACCTCGTGTTCGCCTGGGGCGGGCGGCCGACCAGGCATGGACTGCGGCAGGCTGGACTCGGAGACGCGAGGGATGGAGGCAAGGAGCCCGCGCGCGTAGGGGTGGGTCGGTTGGCCAAAGACCTTGGTCGCCGGCCCATCCTCCACGATCTCGCCCGCGTACATCACCGCCACGCGTTCGCTGACACGAGCGATCACGCCGAGGTCGTGACTGATGTACAGCATCGCCGTTCCGGTTTGCTCCCGGATCTCCCGGAGCAACGCAAGGATGTGGGCCTGGGTGGTGACGTCGAGTCCCGTCGTCGGCTCGTCGAGGATGAGCAGTTCAGGCACGCCGGCCAGGGCCATCGCAATGACAACTCGCTGCAATTGGCCACCGGAGAGCTCGTGGGGATAGCGCTCGGCCATAGCCGCAGATTGGGGTAGATGCATCTGGCGCAGTAACTCAACCACCCGGTCACGCGCCGCCGCCTGACCGTAGCCGAGGTGCAGCATCAGCGGTTCTGCAATCTGGGCGCCTACTCGTATGGTGGGCGTCAGCGACTGACCAGCGTTCTGCGGGATAAGAGCCACCCGCTTCCCGCGGAACTGCTCGAGTTCCTCTGATGTCAGACTGAACAGGTCCTCCCCGTCAAAGTACACCGTTCCAGCCCGTAGCCGGCCGCCGGGACGCAGAAAGCCCAGCAAGGCCAGGCCGAGCGTGCTCTTGCCGCATCCAGATTCACCCACCAGACCAAGAGCCTCACCTTTCGACATGTCGAGCGAGACATTGCGGAGTATGTCCACCATCTGGCCCTGCCTGGAGCGGTAGCCAATCGTCAAGCGATCAACCTGGACGAGTTCTCGTTTCATATCGGCGCTTCCTGGCTGCGATCCAGTCCCATCGCCTTGGCCAGCGCATCAGCGGCCAGGTTGATGCCGATGACCATGGTGCTGAGGGCGAGCATGGGGAAGATTGACCCCCAGGGGGCGATCGCTAGCCTGCTGCGGTTCTCGGCGATCATCAGCCCCCAGTCTGGAGTTGGCGGGGTTACTCCAAAGCCGAGAAAGGAGAGCGAACTGAAGTACAGCAGCATCCAGGACCAGCGCATCGCATACTCCACCAGAAGCACGTCGAGCACGTTGGGGAGTAACTCTCGAAGGACCACGGTTGCGGTGCGTTCACCCCGCGCGCGGGCGGCGGTGATAAAATCACGGGCTACGAAGCTCAGTGTAGCACCGCGGGCAATGCGAATGATGCTTATCCCGTTGGTGATGCTCAGCACTAGAATAAGAATGATGTCGCTCGAACCGAGCACGCTGATGACGAGCAGGTAGATGAACAAGGACGGAAAGGACAGCAAGGCGTCAACGACGCGCATGACCACCTCGTCGACGACCCCACCTAGGAACCCAAGCACAATGCCTAACAGGCCTCCCCACGTGATGGCCAGCACCCCTGCGGTTAGCGTGATGACCAGCGCGACTCGCCCTCCCGTGAGGACCCGGGAAAGTACATCGCGACCGAAGGAATCGGTGCCGAAAGGATGTTCCCTGGAGGGACTTTGCATGAGACTTGAGGCGTCAATGTTGGTCGGCTCGCAAGGCACGATTAAGGGTGAAATCACGGCGATGACCAGGTGGATAACCAGGATTGTTAGCCCGATCATGCCTGACGGCGATCGGCGCAAGTTTCGCCAGGTCTCTTTGAAACGGCTGCGTTCGACAGGCCTTGGCTTGCCAAGTGCTGTTATGACAGTAGACATATTCCTAACCTCGCATGCTTCGCAAACGTGGATCGAGCATCATGACCAGCAGGTCGGTTCCCAGATTGAGTACAACGTAGGTTCCAGCGATGACCAGTACAATGGCCTGAACAAGCGGCATATCGCGGTCGTGGACCGCCTGGATCATCAACGTCCCAATACCTGGGTAGTTAAAGACCTGCTCAATGATGACCACGCCGCTGGCAAGCCAGGCGATGTACAGGGCTAATAGATTGATGGTTGGTAAAAGGGCATTGGGCAAGGCATGGCGCAGCACCACTCTGGCCCGCGGGACGCCTTTCAAGATCGCCATTTGAACGTATTCGCTGGTCATGACGTCAATAACATTCGTCCGGACCATCCGCAGGTTGTGCGCCACCATGACAAAGGTCAAGGCAACAACGGGTAGGGCGATATTCGGCAAAAATTCCTTGATCGGCGAGTCTGGAGGCACGGTCGTGACCGCCGGAAAGATAGGCCAAGTAATCGCAAAGAGCAGGATCAAGAACGTAGCGGTGACAAACTCCGGCAGGGTCATGAAAATGAGTGAAATCGTAGAGATCCAGAGGTCCGGCACCCGGTCTCGGGCCAGTCCAGCGATGATGCCCAGCACAAGCGCCAGGGGCAATCCGATGAGCCCAGCCGTCAGACCCAAGAGTAAGCTATTGCGCAGACGTAGGCCAACCAAATCGCCGACAGGCTCTTTCCTGGCCAGTGACATGCCCAGGTCACCCTGGAGAACATTGCCAAGCCAGTGCAAATAGCGCTCTGTTGTGGGACGGTCGAGACCAAGTTCGGCCCGCAGCGATGCCAACCGCGTCGGGGTCGCCTCGCGGCCCAGGAAGGCAGTAGCTAGGTCGCCGGGCAGGAGCTCGACACCCACAAAGACCACCAGCGAGACAATGAAGAGTGTCAGTACAGAGAGCAGTAACCGCCGTGTGATGATTAGCACAAGAGCCTCCTCAAGAACCTCCGGAAGTCCATAGGTGGATTCCTAAAGCAGTATCAAAACATGCCACTGAGTTGTATCCATGATCCCCCCTTTCCTCCAAGACCAGGGGAAAGGGGAGATCTAAATGGTTTAGGACGGGTTATTGCTCCTCAATGTAAATCTTGTGCCATGGAATATTGTCATAGTCGAATTTGTCGAGAGGTATCCCTTTGACCCGGGAATGCATTACGTCGATCTCGTTCTTGAAGAAGGGAATAATGAGCGCCGCATCGTCAGCGATCAACTGCTGAGCCTCCTGGTAAAGCTCCGTTCGCTTGGCCAGGTCGAGCTCTTTGCGGGCGTCATCCAACGCCTGCTCGAACTCCTCGTTGCACCAGTAGCCCTCGTTCCAACTGGCCCCGCAGCGGAAGCCCTCGTTGAGGATCTGGTCGGCAGGTCTCTGGCCCCAGTGGGTGCCGACGAAGAGTTCCACCATCCAGTACTTGGACCAGAAGCCGTCGGAAGGCACCTGCTTGATCTCGACGTTGATCCCAGCCTCAGCCGCCTGATCCTTGTACACGACGGCCATCGGAATCATAAAGGCATCAATGTCCGAGACGTAGAGCTCCACCGTCAGACCGTCTGGGTAACCCGCTTCAGCCAGCAGCTCTTTGGCCTTCTCAGTATCCTGCGGGCGATCCAGCACCAGGTGATAGGGATCGCCCGGCCAGACTGGGTGATCGTAGGCTACTGAACCATGCCCCTGGAGGACCATGTCGATCATCTCCTGGCGGTCTACGACTAGCTTCATCGCCTGACGCACCCGGACGTCATCAAAGGGCGGTTCGTCGGTCTTCATCACAAAAGCTTGCCAGTACCCGGTTGGCAGCTCGCGAATGACATAGTTCGGATTATCTTCGAACATCGGGAGTTGCTCAGGAGCGAGCTCCTCTACGAAATCGATCTGGTCCGCGAGCAATGCCTGCACCCGGGCCTCCATGTCGGGAATGGTGACGACCTCGATCCGGGCACAACCCGGCGGTCCGCGCCAGTAATCGTCGTTGGACACAAACACGGTCGTGCCGTCGAGGTCGTATTTCTCGAGCTTGTAGGGACCGGTCCCAATGGGATTCTCCTCGATGGTGTCCAGGCAGCCCTCGGGGATAATGCGTGCACGGTAGTCCGTCAGCAGTATTGGGAAGTCGGCGTGACCTGACTTCAGGTTGAACACAACGGTCAGGTCGTCAGGCGTCTCGATAGCTTCGGGGTCAACGATTCCCAGCACCGCTGCGACAGGAGACTCCAACTCCGGGTCAAAGATGTGCTGGAAGGTGTAGGCGACGTCCGCCGAAGTAAACGGCTTGCCGTCGTGGAACTTGATGCCCTCACGGAGCTTGAACGTCCACTTTTGAGCCGTTGCGTCGGATTCCCAGGACACGGCAAGCTCAGGAACCGGCCATCCCTCCTCGTCCCTGCCGCACAAACGATCGTAGAGGTAGTAAACTGCCGATAGATAGCGAGTGGGCGACACCGGATCCATCGACTCCTGTCCGGCCCACGTAGAATAGTGGGCCTGACGGAACGTGCCGCGCTCTTCGACGGGTTCCGACGTGGGCTCAGTCGGCGCTTCTGTTGCTTCGGGCGTGGCTGGCACGCAAGCGCTCAGCAACATAGCGACGATGGCCACGACGATAGCGAACTGCAGAATCTTGTGCTTGTACAATTTTTCTCTCCTTGTTTTAGTTGATTTTGAAAATCTGTTACCGGGCCTCCTATACAGGAAGCGTTGTACGAGCGTGTCAGACCTTAGTTACATTTTTCTCCTCCTTATGCAGTTCCAATGGTATGACTCCCCTGAGACCACTCAGAAATGGGGAAACTGATAGGGCCAGCGCCCCACTTCTGGCCGCAAGATGAACGGATTTGGAGACAGCATCATCAAAACAGGTGGTTTGTGGCTTGGGTTCCCCCACCATCTATTGGTAAGTGACCTTTTTCAGTGGAGTCATGGTATCTTCTCAGTTTTGCCATTGTAGTCTACGGCCCTCCATCTCAAGCCGCTTGCTGACGTAATATCGGTGATGTGGTCATATCCTACCCTCGTCTGAACCGCTTCCCCAGCAAACGCTCAATGCGTTTCACGTCCACAGGGGCAACCTCCACATCCTGTCGCATCTGGCGCTTGGATCGCTTGCTCTTCTTGCGGCGCAGGTGGCTGCGCTTCTGCTTCAGCCGCCGCAACTTTCGCTTGCCGGTGATCTTGAAGCGCTTGGCCGTTGATTTGTGCGTCTTCATCTTTGGCACAGTGATACTCCTTTCCATCGTTCACCGCTCTTCAAATCGGCATCTAATCGTCGTTCCTGAGCGCGTTACTCGTGTCTTCCGCCGTCAGGCAGGATTGCACCTTTGAGTGACTTGGCCTGGGAGAGTTGTGCACTGGTCACGTCGGCCTCGTACAGATTGGCCCAGCGCAGGTTAGCCTTGGTCAGGTTGGCATCGCGCAGGTCGGCCTCAATCAAGTTGCACCCCTTTAGGTTGGCTCCGGCCAAGTTGGCATCGCGCAGGTTGGCTTCCCCCAGGTAGGCAAGGCTCAGGTTGATACCGCACAGGTCGGCTCCCTCCAGATCGGCTCTGCGCAGTTTGACCCTGGAGAAATTACGCTTTCCCGCTTTGTATTTCCTGATGATCTCTCGTCCTTTCATGCGTTTGCTCCTTGTATGGTATCTGTAAGTATGGCGAAGCCATCAATTGCCGTCCGGCCAGGGAGCGGCAGTTGGTTTGTGCTTAACGTGACCACTTGGCACAAGTCGCCTGCTGGCCCAGGCGTGTGAGCAGCGCCTCCAGCCAGTGGCGCACGGCTTGCGGCGATTCCAGGCGACAATCGGCCCTTGTGTTGCGCGGTTCCTCAGCAACCAGAATAGCGATGCCTCCTCGTGCCTTGATCACGCCAAACGCATCTTCGTCCTTGTCGTCATCGCCCACGTAGAGGGGCAAATCGCCAGGCCAGGGGTAACGGTGGAGCAGATAGTCCACCGTTTGCCCCTTATGCGCCAACCTGGGACAGATCTCCAGGAACTTGTGTCCACCCAGCACACAAAATAACTCCGAGGATGCCACTACTTCACCCGCCACGCGTCGCGCTGCGGACAGCACCTTTACCGCCTCGACATCGCGGGCAAAACGAGCGTGAAGTGCCAGTGCCCAGCCCTTGTCCTCCAAGAAGAAGCCTTCACGACCGGTAATGAGGCACGCCAATCGTGGCTTGAGGTCAATCAGCGCCGGATGGATGGCATCATAGTCCACACGGTTGACCCGCTCCCCTTTTGGCAGGCGTAACTCAATGCCGTAGGTGCCTGCCAATAGAATGCCCGGTACCGGCACCAACATCTCCATGTGGCTCAGTCGCCGGCCACTGATCACGGCTACCCGGATGCGAGGATGTCGAACCAGCCTGGTGAGCAGATCTACGATCTCCAGATCGAGGTTGATGTGTTCTGGCGTGGGCGCGAAGTCGGCCAGCGTGCCGTCATAATCCAAGAACAACCACAGACACTCGGCCTGAGCCAACCGTTCGTTGATCTGTTCAGGAGTGCACAACATCACACACCCTCTTCGCTTCCCAGCTGGGGCTTGATATCCCGACGGAAAATCGCGCGCCAGGTATAGTTCTGCCGCACCCGGCGACGCAGGCGATGCACCGGGCTCCGCTTGGCCCAGGCCAGGATCTGCCCAGCCACGTGCACTGGGTCTTCATAGGCTTCGAACAGGATCACGTTCGCGCCGCCAATTTCCTCGGCTGCTGGGACGCCCGTACACACGACTGGCACGCCAAGCAGCCCTGCCTCTAACACCGGCATGCCGAAGCCCTCCCTGCGGCTGGGCATAAACATCAGGTCACTCACGCGAAACAGGTCTCCCACCACCTGTGCGTCAATAGTGAACGGCTGGTCCGGATCTGGACCGGATTCAAAGACGAAGCGCATCTCCTCGACGATGCCCAACTGCCGGCGCAGCGCCTGCAACGACCGGAAATATGCCATGCTCTGCTCGTCGTGCGGGTCGGGCGGGCCGGTCACAACCAGTTTTGGGCGGCAGCCGCGCGCCTTCAACGCCACCACCACGTGCAACGCATATTCGATGTTCTTGGCCTGGGTGATGCGCACTGGCATCAGCAGGACCAAGTCACTGTCCAGCAGGCCCAGCCGGGTCACTAACGCTTGACCCTCCACAGACAACCCCAGCAGCACTCTTGGGTCCACCCCGTTATAGATCACGTGGATCTGCTCCGGCGGGCAGCCGAGGAGCGCCGCCAACGCGCGCTGTCTGCGCTGCGACACGACAACGTAAGTCACGTCTGGGCGATACATGCGCAAGGAGTCCCAAGGGTAGCCTGGGTGGACCTTGGACCGAGAATGGGTACTGGTCCAGGTGAAGTCGTGGCACCAGGCAATGCAACGGCGGATGGTGCCTGCATCAAGTAAGCGGTGGAGCGCTACCGTAAGGGGCAGGTTGAAGTGCTTGGTGAGCACGTTGTGCGCGATCACGGTGTCAAATCGGTCCAAGGTCGCTGTCAGGACCTCGATCAAGCGATTGAGCAGACCGTCGAACCCGGCCGGCATCTGGCCCTGCTCCAATGCTGCGCTCACCTGTGCCACCTCCTGGTAGCGTGAATCCATCTCCGGGATGCGGACAAATCCTACACCGGGTGGAAGTGCTGTCTGCTCGCCCCGGCCAGCGACGATGGTGACCGGGTATCCAGAGTCGATAAACGCTTGCGAGTGGGCCTGGATCACGGCCTCCACTCCGCCGACAACGGGCGGGGCAGTGTAATGCAGGATAGCGGTCTCTGGTCGTCTCATGCTCATTCGTGACCCTTCCTACAGATTCAACTCGGTGACGGTCTCCAGTTGGCGGCGTAGCCAGGCGATGATATCCTCGCGCTCGATCAGCCAGCGCAGCCGCTCAGCCCGCTCCCGGCGTTCCTCGAGCGGCATAACGAGTGCCTGATGGAGCGCCTCGGCCGTGGCGTACACGTCGCACGGCGAAATGACCAAAGCCCCGGGCTCGAGTTGCTGGCGAGCGCCCGCTCGTTCGGAAAGAATGAGCACGCCGTGGCGCCGGTTTACGATCGGCCCCTCTTTCGCGACCAGGTTCATTCCGTCGGCAATGGCGTTCACCAACAACACGTCATAAAGTTGCAGGGCCGCCACAGCCCGCGGGTAGTTGTCGCCCACGAGAATGCGCACTGGTTCCCAATCACCATTTCCATACCTGGCATTGACGCGCCCGGCGATAGCCATAAGATCATCCAAGTAGTCCCGGTACTCGTCCACTTTCATCCGTGACGGTACCAGCAATGCCAGGAACTTTACCTGTCCGCGGTGTTCGGGATAAAGGTCCAACATTTCCTCGAAGGCCCGGAATCCGCGCACTATATTCTTGCTCGGCTCAATACGGTCAATGCGCACGATCAGTTGCCGATCCTCCGCAAAGTCCTGGATTTCTGAGCGATACTCAGCCACCTCTGACGACGCTGCCAATTGCCTCAGCACTCCCACGTCAATCGAAATCGGGAAATCGCGCACGTGCGTGGCGTGGTTGCGATACCACACGTGCCCGCGCTTGTAGTTGGCGTGCGCACGCGGCAGGTGCGACTCGCAGGTGCGAATGAAGTTCAGTCCATCCTCGCGTGTCTGAAAGCCCAGGACGTCCACTGCGCACAGCCCGTCCAGGGTAGCCCGTCGCATGGCAGGTGGCAGAATGCGCCAATACTCCGGGCCCGGCCAGGGGATGTGGATAAAATGCAATACCGTTGGTCGCTCGCGCGGCCGCAATCCATCGCGCAGAAACCGCGCTACCATGTACAGATGATAGTCCTGCAGCATCACCAGCGTGGGGCCGGACGTAGCAAGAACCTGCTCGGCGATGGCGTCGGCAAACAGGCGATTGACGGCTACATAGCCGTGTTCCCAGGCTTGCCAGGTGGCGCGGTCAATCACCGGTGCCCGCGGCACATCCCACATGGAGTGCTGCAAGAACCACAGCAGCGGGTTGGCGATGACGTTATAGTAGCCTTCGTAAGCCGACGTTTCTGGTGAGAGGAACTGCACCCGAATCTCGCAGCCGTCCGCCAGCGCTACGCTTCCTTCCCGCCAGGCGGCGTCGGCCTCCGTCCGTGCGCAAGCGATCCAGGTGGCGTCAGTGTGCCGGCACAGACCGATGAGCGCAGTGACCAGCCCGCCCTCTCCACGCTGGAACCGTGGACTGCTGTCTTCAGTTGTCTCAAAGGCCACCGGTCCTCGGTTTGCGGCGATAATCAGCGCGCGGTTGGAGAAGAAGTCGGCTTGCAACGCCTCGAAGCGATGGCGCAGGCTTTCTTCCAGACCAGGATCCTGCGGCGTGCTGCCTGCTGTCGGTGCGCTTCTCATTCTACCTCCTCCCCCCGGCTGGCCTGGATCGTAAGCCTGCCATCCGCCACAACTCCGCGACGCAGAACCGACAATGCCCTCACAATCTCTTCCTGGTCCTCACCACTTATCGGGTCGGCACCATCCCTGACCCTCGCCGCCAGAATTTCCGGCAAGGTGCGCAGTGTGGTCTCGTAGGCTGTGCTCAGCCCCCGTCTTTCATCATCACAGAGACCCGAGGCCAAACACGCGTACTCGCCCGGCAACTGGTTAAGAATCTGCGAAACGCTGTAATGCTTCAAAACGAAACGCCACCGGCTGGTGTGAGAAACATGAAATTGGGCGTAATCGCCTTGGCTGCTGGTGGCTCCTTCCACGTGGATCAGAACGGCATCCGGGATGTAAAGCACTCTGTAGCCCGCCCGCCGGGCACGGAAGCAGAGATCCGTTTCCTCGTAGTACAGGAAATAACCTTCATCAAGCAAACCAATGTGGTCCAGCACCGAGCGCTTGATGCCCAAAGCGGCACCCATCACATAGTCAACTTCGCGTTGCCTATCGTATTGCCCTCTATCTATCTCCCCTCTGCCATATTGATTCCCGATCGCCAAGGGCGCCTGGATAAATCCGCCTGCATGTTGCAGTGTGCGCCCATCGGGAAAATAGGCTTTGCCGCCGCCAATCCCCACGGTTTGATCAGCAAACATACCGTCAATCAAGTTGCACAACCAATCTGGCCGCACCATGACGTCAGGATTCAGTAGCACGATGAGTTCACCCTTGGACCAGTGAATGCCGGCGTTACTCCCCGCCGCGAAGCCCCGGTTGCGGTGGGTGCGATGTATCTTGACCTGAGGGAAGGTGCTCCGAACACAAGCGGCCGAATCATCGGTGGAGTCATTATCCACGAGCAGGATCTCGTAATGAGGGTAATCCGATGCCAAGAGTGATTTCAGGCACTCTTCTAAGTAAAGACGGCCGTTCCAATTCACTATCACAAGCGATGCAAGAAGTGAGTTGTTCATCATCGTCCTCCTCAGCGATCTCGTCTTTGATGATCCCAGCCGATCATCGGCTTCTAAGCAAGAGCTTCCTTACAACCTGCAAGATTTGAGTAACATCATCCAATCCATCCCAACAATATATCAACGATGCGCTTTGCCGCCTTACCATTCCCGTAGGGATTGACCGCTTTCGCCATTTGCTCATAGTCTTGTTCATCATCAAGCAACTGCTGCGTTGCCTCAACGATGGCGGCGACGTTAGTTCCCACAAGCCTGGCTGCCCCTGCCTTAATCCCCTCAGGACGTTCCGTAACGTTGCGCATTACCAACACAGGTTTTCCAAGTGTTGGCGCCTCTTCTTGTATTCCACCGGAATCAGTCAGGATGAGATAGGCAAGCCTCATCAGTTGTACAAATGGCAGATACCCCAATGGCTCAATAAGATGAATCCGTGGCACGTTCCTCAAGATTCTGAAGACCGGTTCACGGACATTGGGATTGAGATGCACCGAGTAAACTATCTCCACATCGTTGTTCCTCTTGACGATCTCGCATAGCGCTTGACAGATGTTCTCCAATCCCTGTCTAAAGTTCTCACGGCGGTGTCCAGTGACGAGGATCAGCCCGCGGCAGGATAACTGTGAACCACTGCCCAATAAAGGCTCCAGCTCTTGGGGAATAGAGGATGGCAAGCGCTGCATAACCCACAACAAGGCATCAATCACAGTATTGCCAGTCACAAAGATCCCCTCTTTTGCCACCCCTTCTCTCAATAGATTCTGTTGGGCCCTCTTTGTTGGCACAAAGCAAAGGTCGGCGAGATGGTCAATCAGCACACGGTCCATCTCCTCAGGAAAGGGACTGTACTTGTTATAGGTGCGTAGACCAGCCTCCACATGCCCCACTGGGATCTTCTGGTAAGAGGAAGCCAGTGCGCCGACGAAGGCTGTGGTAGTGTCACCCTGCACTAGCACGAGATCTGGTCTTTCGTCTTTTAGCACCATTTCTATCTTGGAGAGCGCTTGCCCCGTTATGTCGAATAAGCTCTGATTGGCCTGCATAATATTGAGGTCGTAGTCAGGCTGGATCTTGAACAGGGAAAGGACCTGGTCCAGCATCTCGCGATGCTGACCGGTGACACATACGACTGGCTTTATCCCCGCATGGGTCCGTAGTTCCTGGATTACTGGGGCAAGCTTAATCGCCTCGGGCCGAGTGCCAAAGATTAGCAAAACGTTCACGTACGCGACAGGGCCTCCTCGTAGGCACGTCTGGTCTGACGGGCCGCTTCTTCCCAAGTATACCGCTTGAGAATCCTTTTTTGCAAATTATCGCTTTTAGGCGCACTATGGGCTGCACATAGCGCGGATTTTATGGAGCCAATGTCTTCAGGATC
>Ga0315541_1003115_pt1 | contig 13057 bp, 11 predicted proteins | sample SalMarSW160190MG_FD_203095 | JGI IMG/M metagenome (GOLD analysis project Ga0315541, IMG submission 203095) | Salt marsh sediment microbial communities from the Plum Island Ecosystem LTER, Massachusetts, United States - Salt Marsh Sediment SW1601-190 ...
TTCTTCAATATTTTTTTCTTGACTCAAGACATAACCGGGCCTAGCAGCAACTAACCCAAATGTTTTTGAAAAAGTTCTGGTAATAAAAAGATTGTCAAAATCTTTAATAAAATCCTTGGCAGTGATATCAGAAAACTCAAAATAAGCTTCGTCGTGCAAAACCGCAATATCTTTTTCTTTAGCTCTCTTTAAAATCTTTAAAATATCCTCTCGAGAAATCGCTGTGCCAGTCGGATTATTAGGATTAGCGAGAATAATTAGTTTTACCTCGCCTCCAATTAAATCTAAAACTTCCTCTAAGGGAAATGATAAATCCTTGCGATAAAGCGGCTTTAAAATTTCCGCTCCCTGACTCTCAGCAGACTGATAATGCATAGCAAAACCGGGAGTAGGAATTATTACTTTATCGCCATCTCTGACCAAAGCTCTTATAATTACATCAATGCCCTGGTCAGAACCGTTAGTAGTCATAACTTGAGAAGATTCAACTCCTGCATAATCGGCAATCTTTGAGTCCAAGTCACCGTATTCAGGATATACATGCAATCTGCCAGAATCTATAAATTCTTTTAATGCTTTTTTAACCTTCGGGCTTGGCTCTATGGTCATTTCATTAAAATCCAATAAAAGATAACCACCCTTAGATCTTCCCTCTAAGGGTGGCTTATAAGAACTCATTTTTTTAATGTTTTCTCTTATTCTCGCCATAGTTTTTTACAACAAACCTTTAGTGCTGGGAAGTTCTTTTAAAATTCTTTTGTCTTTAGAGCAAGCTATTTTCATCGCTTTGCCAAATGCTTTAAAAATAGATTCTGCTTTATGGTGTTCGTTCTCGCCACATAAAGCCCGGATATGCAAAGTAGCTTCCAAATGCCTAACAAATCCCCAAAAGAATTCTTTGATTAAATCAGAATCCAAGTCGCCAATTTTCTGGCGCTTAAACTTACAATCAAAATTTAAAAAAGCCCTACCAGAAATATCCAAAGATACTACTGAAAGAGCTTCATCTAAGGGAAAAACAAAATAACCGGCTCGGTTAATTCCTTTTTTATCTCCCAAAGCTTTTTTAAAGGCCTCGCCTAAAGAAATCCCAATATCCTCAACCGTGTGATGCTGGTCAATTTCTATATCTCCCCTGGCTCTAATTTTTAAATCAAACAATCCGTGCTTGCCGAAATTATCTAAAAGATGATTTAAAAAAGGAATCGGAGTTGAAATATCAGTTTTCCCTTTTCCATCAATATTTAATTCTATTTTTATATCGGTCTCTTTGGTTTTTCTCTTAAGAGAAACTTTTCTTCCTGTATTTTTCATATAATAATTATATACTTTTATTTAGATAAAATAAAGTGTTTTTATAAGTTCAGATTACTCTTGAAAAATTTTAGAAAAGGATTATACTATAAGCAAAATGGTTCTTTAAAAATTTGGAAATATTCAGAAAGAAAGGGGAAGAAGTTATGAAAAAGAAAAATAATATTATGGACAGAAAAATAAAGGCGATTTTGATTGATGTGGATGGTTGTTTACTTTCGACAAACGGAGATGTATCTTCTGAATATTACGAAGGTCTTGCCCAAATCTCACGATATATTAAAAAAGCAAACCAAGAAAAGTTTCCAATTATAGGATTTTGTTCTGGACGAGACAGAAACTATATTGAAGCAGTATCTTTCTTTGTTGGTCTTCCAAATTCTTGGTCAGTTGTTGAGAGCGGAGTAATTCTTTTTAACCCAGCAACAAAAGAATTAATCTTTAATCCGATTCTTACTGACGAGATACGAGCAATATTTAAAGAAATCACCGATGAGCGAATACCAAAGATTCTCAAAAAGTATCCTCAGTTGTTTCTCTACCCAGGAAATATAATTTGTGTAGCTCTTGAACGAAAACATCAAGCAGAGCTTACTATCGAAGATGCTTATAAAGCCACGAAGGAAGAAATGGCAGACCTTCTTCAAGATGGACTTCTCCGAATTAGTCATTCTGACTGCGCAGTAGATATCAGTCCGGTTGGCATTGATAAGGCTTCGGGGTTACAATTTCTATCTCAGCACACAGGAATAAATCTTAAACAAGCGCTTGGCATCGGAGATTCAAATGGAGATTTTCCTCTTTTTGAACAGGTAGGATATATTGGTTGTCCGGCAAATGCCAGCAAAGAATGTAAAGATTTTGTTAAAAAAAGAAAGGGATACATTTCTCCTTATTGTTACGCAGAGGGAGTAAATAATATAATCAAGCATTTTGTAAAAAAGGGTTAGAACCTTCTAACCCTTTTTTTGTTTTCAATAAAATCAAAAAGGAATTTAATTCCTTTTGTTCTATCCAAGATGTATTTTTTAAAATATTTTCTTTCTTCTTCAGTGGTTGAGTTAAAATACTTAACCATCCCCCACCAAAACATAACTAAAATATTAGTTAAGGCCCCGCAATAGGCCTTATAAGAATCAAATTCTCGGCCATAAACCACAGAGGCCTTTTTTATAATCTCTTTATAAGTTTTAATTTTTATTGGGTTTTTTTGAAAAAGATTTCCTCCTAAGATTATTCCAACATCATAATGAAGACCATCTCTAATATTAAAGCCAGCATATTCAAAATCCAAAAGATAAACTCTGCTATTTTTTCCTAACCTTAAATTCTCAAAAATAAGGTCGTTATGAGTGGAAACCCCACCCCCAAGAGATAATTTTTCTTTCATTATTTTTTCAACTTCTTCTATCTCTTTAACTGTTTCACTTTTTATTAGGTCGCTTAGAGGATACTCTTTAGCTTTTTCTCTATATTTTAAAACCTCGTTTCTAAAAACATCGTAGGAGTTCACAAATTTTACTCCACTGCTATGAAAAAAGTAAAGACTTTTAAGTAATGATTTCTGGATTTTTAAACTCTCTAAATCCTTACCATCGATATCTTTACCTTCAATATATTCCAATACCATTGTCCCATCGGGCAAATCAAAACTTGCTTTCTCCTTGGGTATTAATATATTTTTTCCTTGGAAGATATAAAGATAGTATTTTGGCAAAATCGGCTCAAGTTTTTTACAATTTGCCAAAGCTAAAATATTTTTTGACTCTACTCCCCTGTCAACAACATCAGCTGCCTCCCAAGCAAGCCGAACAAACTTAGTAGTATTTTTATACTTCACTATATAATTCCTATTGGTCTGCCCGCCAACTTTCTTTATTTTTATATTATTAGGCTTCCAGTTTTTATCCAAATAACAAATTTGTTCGATGTCTTTTTTTAGAATCATTTTTATTTATTCTAATAATTAAAATTAGCAATTTTTTCTAATCTTGTAAAATCTTCAGCAAACAGTGTTCTCAAAATGCCTGATTTTTGCTTTTTTTGAATTTAAGTCAACTTTTATTGAAACCACGTCTATTTGCCACCGAGATTCCAAAGAAATCTTTTTTTCCGTTAGCCAATTCTGAGCTATTTTTTTTAGTTGCTTTTGCTTTTGAAAATTAACCTTGTCTTCCGGCAAATAGCCTCCCCCGCTGTAAGCGGGGGAGGCTATTGTCTTTACCTCTACAAAAGAAATTGTCTTTTTCTTTTTAACGATAATGTCAATTTCTCCTTTTTGGGGGCCTTGAACCCATTTCCGGGAATAATTCCTATCTAAAATCCTGTACCCTTTATTTTTAAGATAATAACAGGCAATATTCTCACCGAAAGCCCCTACTTGTTTCGGATTCATAATTACTTTTTCAAAAACTCGGATCTCTACTTAGCTACCCACCCGCCGTCAACGACTAAAACTTCACCGTTAACAAAATCAGATTCATCAGAAGCTAAATAAACTGCTGCCTGAGCAATATCTTCCGGTTCGCCCAAACGAGGATAAGGAGTATTGCCTTCTAAAGATTTTTTAGTGGCCGGATCAGCAATCATCTTTTTAGTCATTGCTGTTTTAATAACTCCGGGAGCAATACAATTTACATTAATTTTCTTTGGAGCATACTCAAGAGCCATTTCTTTTGTCAGGGCAATAATCCCGCCTTTTGAAGCGCAATAAGCGCCACTTTGGGCAAAGCCAACTAAACCAGCAATTGAAGTGGTATTAATGATTTTACCCTTGCCCTGCTCTGTCATTCCTGGAATCACTTTTTTACTGCCTAAAAATACGCTTTTCAGATTAATATCAATAATTTTATCCCAATCTTCCTCAGACATCTCATGAAGATCATAAGTTCTATAAATGCCAGCATTATTAACTAAAATATCAACCCGGCCGAAATTATCCAAGCAAGTTTTAACCATTTTATCAATATCGCTTGACTTGCTAACATCCGTCTTTACAAAAACCGCTTCTCCTCCTTGTTTTTTTATCTGCTCAACAGTTTCCTCCCCGCCCTCTTTTGACCAATCGGCAATAATTGTTTTCGCCCCCTCTTTTGAAAAAGCCAGAGCAATTGCTCGGCCGATGCCAGAACCAGAACCTGTAATAACTGCAATTTTATCTTTTAATCGCATAATAATTTTTAATTAAATAATTCTCGTCGACTAGCAAGAATTCATTTTAATCATTCTGTCTAGTAATTTTAATTTTAATGGAGTTTAACTCTTTAAGCAAACTTTCCGAATCGATGTTATACATTTTGCAAACCTGTCCAATTTTTAACACCCCTATTTCAAAAACAGCCATTGGACAGTTCAGGCAAGGCAGATTATATTTTGCTAAAATCTTACCTGCCGCAGGATATTCCAAAATTTCAGCTAAGGTTGTATTTTCGGTAATTTTATTTTTTTTTGTTGATTTTTTTGCCATTTTTATGCATTTTTTCTTCTGCGCTTATCCAATCTTTATACTTGTTTTTAATAAGCTTCTTCTCCTTTTTAATCCTTTGGTGGTGTTCCTGAAGCTCTATCGGAATTTTCTTTTTACTTTTAGATAAATAATTGTAAACTGCTTCTTTTAGAGCATCGACAGCCAAAACTGAACAATGTAATTTTACCGGAGGCAATCCTCCAAGGGATTTCACTATTTTATCTTTATTAGTTCTGAGCGCCGCTTTGAGGGTTTCTCCCTTGACCAAATCAGTAATAATAGAACTAGTGGCAATAGCCGCTACGCATCCAAAAGTCTCAAATTTTACGTCCTTGATAAATTCCTGACCCTTTTTGTTTTTAGCTACTTTAATATAGAGCCACATCACATCGCCGCAGTTATGAAGACAAAACGACTCAGAGGTAAAAGAATGAGAATGCCGAACTTCAAGGTTGTAAACTAATCCGTTATATTTTTCTTTTTTTATTTCCGTTACCGGGACATAAAGATAATTATCATCAAACCATGATTTCTCCGAAATATAAGATCGCGGATTATATTTTATATTTAAAATTGAGCACAATTTAAATAAAGATTCCCTTTGTCCAATATGTATTCTATATGCTTTTTTATGGTTAACTCCTTTAATTTTTTTTTCTTTTTCTGTATAAATTGAAGGCGCAATTTTTTGTCTTAAAAGCAATACCTTCACTTGTTGAGCTAACAAATACGAAATGGTGCAGTACCCCGCCCTAGGACCATCTCTATCAAGATTAACATAACCGTCTCCTTTCCATAACCCATATATTAGAGATTTTTGTCTCCCGGCGGGAAGATTCATAATAAAATCTGGAATCGTTTTTCGTTGTGCTCCATTACCAAATAACTGTTTAAAAAATCTTGCCAACCGCGCGCTATATAAATATACAACAACTGTTTTTACCCGTGGTTTTTCTCTCACTGTTACATCCAACCCGAATAAATTTTTAGATATTTTTTTAATGTCTTCTACAATCTCCCTTTCTTTAATATTTAATGTAAATGAAATAAAGGTTCTAGTGGGCTTATCTTGGATATTTCCTTCGGCTAAAAAATAACCAAACAATTTCAATAAATCTGGACTAAGAGAAATTTTATTCGGAATTTCTTTACTTTTAAAATCCCATTTGAGTTTTGGAATATTAATCTCTATATAATCTAAGTCCTTTTCTTTTTTTAATATTGGGTAGAGAACTATATCTCCTTTTTTTAATTGCTCGGCGTGATACCACGCAGAAATCAACCCTTTTCTGTTTTTCGTTCTTAGAAACTTATTCCCCTGTGGAACTTTTATCCCTAATATAAGATGATCCGGAGTCAATCTAATTTTTCCTAATTTATTTTTTATTGTTAATATCCTTCCCTTATAAATTCTTTTTGTAACTTTGTCCACACGGTTATAGCGTCCTTTATGAGATAAAACACTATTTTCCCTAGAAATTTTATTTATTTCTCGTAAATTATTGTTAATATGAATATTTTGATATGGCAACAAACAGACAATGTTGCCCACTTTTCCTATTCCGTCAGGATTTTTTATTTTCCCGTAATTATGAGGGTTTTTAAAATGTTTTAAAACTTTTTCCGTATACATTATTTAAAAGGTGAAATTTTCCTTAATTTTTTAATAACTTTAGGAAGAACCTCCAAAACATAATCAATATCTTTTTCTTTTGTCCCTCTTCCTAAGCTTAATCTTAAAGAGCCATGAGCCTGCGATGGTTTTAAACCACAAGCCAAAAGAACATAATCGGGTTCCAATTTTGGCGAAGAACAAGCTGAACCCGTAGAACTAGCAATGCCGTAAGAATCCAACTCAACAACAATAGATTCTCCTTCAATAAACTCAAACCAAAAATTAGCGTTATTTGACAATCGCTTTTTGGGATGGCCGTTAAGGTGGGAGCTAGGAACCTTTTCCAACACTCCCTTTATTAATCGGTTTCGAAGCTTTGTTAGTTTCTGGGCCTCTTTTTCCATTTCCTCTTGACAGATTTCAACTGCTTTGGCAAAACCAACAACCGCTGGGATATTAACAGTTGACGACCTCAAGCCGAATTCCTGCCCGCCTCCGTGCAAAAGGGATTCAATTTTTGTCCCCTCTCTAATAAATAATAAAGCAGCTCCCTTTGGCCCATATATTTTATGGGAAGAAGCGGTTAGCAAATCAATATTCATTTCATTTACATTAATGGGTATTTTGCCAAAGCTTTGAGCCACGTCTGTATGAAAATAAACATTATTTTTTCGACAAATTCTTCCAATTTCTTTAATGGGCTCAATCGTGCCTACTTCATTATTAGCATGCATTACTGACACTAAGATTGTGTTTTTTCTTATAGCTTTTTCCACATCTTCCGGACCAACTAAGCCATATTTATCAACCGGTAATTTTTCGACCTCAAAACCTTGGGACTGAAGCCATTTAGCGCTATTTAAAACACACCTATGTTCAACCGAGGAAATAATTATATGGTTTCCTTTATTTTTATTAGCAAAAACAACTCCCTTGAGAGCAGCATTATTGCTTTCGGTGACAGAAGCGGTGAAAATTATTTCTCCTGACTTAGCTCCCAGGAACAAAGCAATCATCTCCCGGCTTTTTTCTAACGCTTCTCTGGCTTCCTGGCCAAAGCTATGCAGAGAAGAAGAGGGATTTCCAAATTTTGCAGTAAAATAGGGGAGCATTACCTTAACCACCCTTGGATCAGCCGGAGTTGTGGCAGCATAATCTAAATAAATTTGCCTTTTTTTAGTTTTTTCATTTTTCTTTATCATATTTTTACCGCTATTCAAAAATTTTTGAAGTGGACCTAGGTGGAATCGAACCACCATCTCGGCAATGCGAATGCCGTGTTCTACCATTAGACCATAGGCCCATTTTAGCCTGCGAGACTCGAACCAGAGTTAATTTAGCGGAGCGTATTTTATTCAGATTCAAGGCGTGAGGAGTGAAATGTATCCAGAGGATACATAAGCGACGAATAACGAAAAAGCTGGATAAAATACGCCCGCCCGTAGGGAAGAGAAAGAATGAGTCAATTTCTTCGTCACTCCTCCTCGAAGTATTATTTATTAATACTCCTTCGTCGTCCTTTCTCGAACTTGACTCATTCTTTCTCTTCTAAAGTTGACTCTGGTTCGAGTCTCGCAGGCTTTGGAGGAGTAACCAGCTTCCAGATCATTTGAACGTTAGGTTTCCTGAGCTGTATTACGAGATAAATGAGAGCTCCGAAAATTAAAGGAAAGACAAGCAATAACCCATTTGGCAAAAAGAGGATAAGATTATAAAGACCGTGAAAAATTGAAACGCCGATCAAGCCCTTTAAAATAATCCTTCCCTTGTCTTTAACAGCGAACTTAGCTCTACCTAAATAAAGACCCATTATTCCTGCGCAGACCACATGAAGCAAAACGGTGGCTATCCCCCGGATTGAAGTAGTGAAAACGAAAAGGGGAGTAGACAAAGAAAAATACAGTTTCAGAAAATAAGAAGTATTTTCAACAAGAACAAATCCCAAAGCCAAAGTTATTCCATAAATTACACCGTCGGCAATTTGATTAAAATCTCTTTTTCGATAGACAAATCCTCCCAATCCTAAAAGCTTAAGACCTTCCTCGATAGGACCGGCCAGAAAATACATTAAAATCGTAGTAATTAAAATTCCAATAGAGATTGTGTCTCCTTTCAGCCCTTCTTGATATTGATCAGGGAAAATGACCGAGAAAATAACCCCCTCCACTACCATAGCTAAAAAAGCTACTCCTATTCCAGCAAAAAAAACTTTAACTAAAAGGCGGCGGGGTTCGGGCTCCGCCCGGTCTTGCCGCAAAAAAAACCACATCCAGAACCCTATTGGCAGAATAACCACTATAAAATAAAAAATGCTTATTAAAATAAATGTCATATTTTTTCCCTTTCGGAGTGCCGAGAATCGAACTCGGACCGCACCCTCCCGAAGGGTGTATACTACCGTTATACTACACTCCGCAGTTGTTATTCTAAGTTACCCAATATTTTTTCTTAGTCATTTTGTCTTTTTTCACTTCAATTTCCCCTCTTCCTCTCTCGCATTTCTGAGCCAGAGAACTTAGCTTTTTTTCGGACAATTTTCCTAATTTTTTAATTTCCTTTTCTAAAAAATCTTTTTTGTTTCTCTTCGGATTAGTTAAGACATAACTTAATAAAACGCCTAAAACCCATCCTATTTGTGGACCTGCTTTAATATTTAAAACTTTCATCACATCGTTTCCGCTCACTTTAAGCATCTTTACCGAAATGGGATCCTGGGAAACCTTTTCAATTATATACCTCATATGCCTTAGTTTGTAAGGTTCGGCTTTAGGACAGCCAGATCCGATTCTATCCGCCATTCTAACCTCTAAAAGCTCATCCATATTCTCCAATCCCACATTCCGAATCAACCTTCTTACCGACGCTTCTCCAACCTCATCTACGTTGTAGTAAAAAAGATGATAGCGGACAAGTTTTGTAATTTTCTCAATATCTTTTTTGGAGAATTTCAAACGATTTAATATCTGAAAAGTCATTCTAGCTCCGATTATTTCGTGATTGTAAAAAGTGGAATCAGCTCCTTCTCCTTCCTTGGAACGGGGCTTGCCAATATCATGAAGCAAAGCGGCTATCCTTACATATTTATTAAACTTCTTTTTGGCCGCGTAATCCAAAGAATGCAAAGCATGCTCGTAACAATCGTAAATATGGTGCTTGTTTTGGCTTATTTTATATCCCTCTTCAAGTTCGGGAATAATATATTTTAAAAGTTCCAATTTCCTTAAAAATTCTATCCCCTCTGCTGCCCCTTCTGCCATAATGATTTTCAGAAACTCGTCTCTTATTCTTTCTTTGGAGATCGCTTGTAGCCAGGGCGAGTTTTTCTTAATCGCCTGAGCAGTATTCTTTTCAATTTCCCAGCTTAAAGTAGTAGCAAACCTGACTGCTCTCATCATTCTTAAGGCATCTTCTGAAAAACGGTCCTCAGCTTTTCCTGCTGCCTGAATTATTTTATCTTCTAAATCTTTTTGCCCGCCAAAAGGATCAATAATTTTAAGAGCTTGCCCTGAGTCAAGTCGAAGAGCCATTGCATTTACAGTAAAATCCCGTCTGGCTAAATCTTCTTTGATATTTTTAGCCCATTTAACTTTGTCGGGGTGTCTTTTATCTGAGTATTTTTCTTCAATTCTAAAAGGAGTAACTTCAACTTCTTTTAATTTTGGGTTTTTTGAGCCGGTTAAAACGGTTACAGTGCCAAACTTATTATCAATAAAACTTTTTTTAAAAATATTCCCAATTTTCTCTGGAACAGCGTTAGTGGCTACATCCCAGTCTTTAGGTTCAGCTTTCCTTAACAAGTCACGGACACAACCACCGACTAAATAGGCCTCAAATCCTTTTTTCTTCAACTCATCAATAACAAATTTTATTTCTTTTGGGATATTCATATTTTAATCTTATCTCAAAACTTGATTTTTTTCAACTTTTTAAGTATAATTACGGTGGTTCGACAGATTGCCCAACAGGCTTATGCCCTCGTAGTATAATTGGATAAAACCACGGGTTTCGGCCCCGTAGATCTCCGTTCGAGTCGGAGCGAGGGCACAAAAAAATCCCCTCGCTGAACGGGGGGCTTTTTTGTTTTTTAGAATTTATCCATCTCTAGCACTTAGTGCATGTTCGAGCTTCAGGACAAATTTTCAACCTCTCATCAATAATTTTCTTCCCGCATTTCTCGCATTTTCCATATTTTCTCTTCTTCATCTTTTCTAAAGCCAGGTTAATATCTTGAAGACGTAGCTCCATGCTATGCTCAATAGGAAGAAGGGTTACATACTCCTCTACTTGGTCAGCAGCATCTTCCAGCGCCTGGCTTCCAACCCCACCGTCAATCTTGGGATATCTTGTGTCCCAATCTCCTTTAAGTTTTTTGTCTTTCTTGGCAAATTTCCCAAGCTCAACTTCAATTGCTTTTTTTTGCTTCTCTAATTTTTCTTTTAATTCTTTTAAAAGTTTCTCGGTCATACTTAATGGCCACTGTAAAGTTCATTTAGCTTCTTCAGAGTTAATTCATCGACTATGCCGGTTCCTTTGGGCAGCCCCTGAGGAACTAATATCTCTGAAGCATATCTTTCCTGAAATTCAATTACCGCCATTTCGGTCAAACGACGAAAATGACCGCCGACAGCGCCCCTATAAATACCCTCTTCTTTTAGCCAGGATTGAAGGAGTTTTACTTCTTCCCCGTTGTCGCCAAACATCAAACCAACTATAGTTAACTCGTCAATTTGAGGTTTTATCCCTGAGTCTTCGTAAAGTTCGTTTAATTTTTCTCTAGTATAAGAATCAACAACCCCAGTACCTTTAGATTTACCTTGAGGAGCAAGTACTTCTGAAGCATACCTCTCCTGGAATCTGATTACCGCTGCCTCAGTTAAGGGACCAAAGTGACCGCCGACAGCGCCGCTATAAATGCCTTCTTCTGTCAGCCAAGTTTGAAGAAGTTTTACTTCATATCCCTCATCTCCCTTTTCCAGATCGGTAGTTATTTCAAGCCTTATTCCAATAATCCCCAGTTTTTCTATGGTTTTTTCCATGCTTTCCCAGGAACTGGTAAAAACAAAATAATCCCCGGCAGTTAAATACAAAATGCCCAAATCTTGCCCGGTAAGAGATTGAAATCTAAAGTTAGGACCAGTATATCCCGAAATATCTACTGCATTTTTAAAATATCTCATTTCGGGCGATGTTCCTTCGTATCCCATTAACTTAAAGAAGTCTTCATAATCACTCTCCATTGTTGTCTCTTGCCCTCCTAACAGATTAGCTAACCCTTCATAATTTTTTATTTCCGCTACGAAACCAAGCCGGTTTCCTTCAGGTTGAGAATAAATAAACAGAATAAAATCATTCTCTATTTTTTGATAAAAACCCCCGGGAACTCTGATTAATAATCCTTCAAATAATTCTTTCAAACCGAGGATTTCGTTTGTGCCGGTATTTTCAATTATTAGCCTGGTAAATTGGCTTGTTTCATACCATTCATGCAAAACTAAACCGAGAGAAGAACTAAGTTCGCTCGAGCCAGAAATTGTTAAATGTCTTTCATTCTCCACCATGAATAAAGCAGCTGGGATAACAAGCCCCGGTTTTTTTTCTTCGCAAGACCCCTCTGGATTGCAGAAATGCCCTTCCAGGCAATCTGCATCGCTGGTGCACATAACCACCCCTTTCTCTTCGCAAACACCCTCTGGATTGCAGAACTGCCCTTCCAGGCAATCTGCATCACTGGTGCACCCTGCTACCGGCGAGGGTCGTTCTCTTGTTATCAAATAGTAACCAAAAGTTAAAATACCTGCAGTTAGAATTACAACCAAGCTAACAATTAAAAGCCTGACCCATAGTTTTTCTTTAAGGGTTGGTTTTTTAGGAAGAACCCTAACAACTTCTTGGGGTCTTGTCGGTGGAGGAGGTTTCTTAACTTCTTTTTTTTCTTCCCGAAGCCGTTCCAATATCTCTTTCCTTCTTTTTTCTCCTTCGTCAACTGCTTTAATTTCAGTAGTGGCTACTTTTTCTCTCTTTTCCCCTTCTTTTCTTTTTCTTTCTTCCGTCTCCTTTTTTAAAGCCGTGATTCTTTCTCTGGCCTTTTTAATTCTTTCCTCTTCCAGCCCAATCCCCTGAGGCGGGACAGATGGCGGAGCTGAGGGCGAGACACTAGGAGCTGGCGGTGGAATACTAGGAGCTGGTGGCTCTTTCTCCCCTCTTAGCTTTTGCTCTATTTTTTTTATTTTCTCGGTTATATTATTTCTCTTTTCCAAAAGAGTCTCTATTCTTCCTTCTATTTTTTTTGTCTGTTTTTCTGTTTCCTGTTTTTTTTCTTCTATTCTCCATCTTTCAGCTTCAACTTTTCTTCTTTTTTCTTCTATTCCCCATCTTTCTTTTTCCAAATCTCTCTTCTTCGCCAGCTCTTTAACCTTTTTTTCCTCTTCCTCAATCAATTTTTTCTTTCCTTCTACTTCTTCTTCCTTAACTAAAATAGCTTTTAAATTCTGCTCAATTTTATTTAATCCCGGGGAAAGATTAACCCTCTCTTTTTCTAAAGATTTGTTTAATATATCTAATTTTTGAAGGTCTCCTTCAAGGTTAATTTTTCTTAATCCCAAATTAATTCTTTCTTCTCTTTCTAAAATATCTTTCTGTTTTTCAACTAATTCTCCCGCCCT
>Ga0315541_1003121_pt1 | contig 13026 bp, 10 predicted proteins | sample SalMarSW160190MG_FD_203095 | JGI IMG/M metagenome (GOLD analysis project Ga0315541, IMG submission 203095) | Salt marsh sediment microbial communities from the Plum Island Ecosystem LTER, Massachusetts, United States - Salt Marsh Sediment SW1601-190 ...
AACCTTATAATACTGGAAGAATTAAATTCCGTTTTTTAAACCAATTTTTTTTGTTGACACTAAAGACTCATTACATTTATATGCTTTAATGTCAATTGAAGATCTAAATCGTATCTAACTGTACTTTTATCATTTTTTTGTTTGCCCTCCCCGGAAGACCTGGGAGGTGAAAGGTGAAACATATGATTGAAATCAGAATACATGGTCGAGGCGGACAGGGAAATGTTGCGGCCGCGGAGCTTTTATCTATTGCTGCTTTTCAGGACGGCAAATTTGCCCAGGCTTTCCCTTCTTTTGGAGCGGAACGAATCGGTGCGCCTGTCCAGGCTTTTGTTAGAATTGATGATAAAAAGGTTCGCACACGGGAGGATGTGCTCCATCCGGATTATTTGATTGTCCAGGACTATCATTTGATCGAGATGGTGCCGGTTTTGGAGGGGCTGAAGCCCGATGGGTTAGTGTTGGTCAATTCTGATAAATCCCCCGAAGAATTGAACTTAAAGACCACGGCCACAGTGGAAACCATTCCCGCCACAGAAATAGCCCTTGAAATCATCGGCCGGCCCATTCCCAATGCAATTATGATCGGAGCCTTTTGCTCTATTACCGGTCTGGTGAGCCTGGAAGCGGTGCAGGAAGCCATTATGGCAAGGTTTCCGGGCAAAGTGGGTGAAAACAATGTCGCTGCCCTTGAACGGGCACATGAAATCATGCAAAAGAGGTAGGTTATGCTTAAACAAATTGAAGGGTCTCAAGCCGTTGCGGATGTGGTGGCGTTATGCCGACCCAATGTTATTTCCGCTTACCCGATTACGCCCCAAACTCACATTGTGGAAGATTTATCTGTCATTGTTGGCCAGGGAAAACTGGATGCGGAATTTATTAATGTAGAAAGTGAATTTAGCGCAGCTTCGGTTGTTCTGGGAGCCAGTGCGGCCGGCGCCAGGACCTACACGGCCACATCATCACAGGGATTATTGTTAATGGCCGAGGTGATCTATTGCATTGCCGGGATGCGCCTGCCCATTGTTTTAACCTGTGCCAACCGCGCCATATCCGCGCCGCTGAGTATCTGGAACGACCAGCAGGACTCCATGGCCGTAAGAGATGCGGGCTGGATTCAACTTTTTGCCGAAGATAACCAGGAGGCTGCGGATTTACATATCCAGGCATATAAAATTGCCGAGCAGACCTTTCTGCCGGTGATGGTCTGTATGGACGGTTTTATTTTAACCCATGCTTTCGAACCGGTGGATATTCCCGAGCAAAAAGAGATCGACGATTTTCTACCTCCCTTTAAGCCCAGGCATATCGTTGATCCCCGGTGGCCGAGAGGTATCGGTCTATATGCCGATCCGCGTTTTTACATGGAGACTCGCTATATTTTGCACCGGGCCATGGAGAAATCCGAGAAGACCATAAAGGAGGTCAGTGCTAATTTTGCCAAAACGTTTGGTAGAGACAGCGGCGGTTTTATCAAGACCTACAAGCTCAAAGAGGCTGACGTGGCCATTGTATCCATGGGGTCTGTGGTCGGGACAATTAAGGACCTTATCGACCAGTTAGAGGAGGAGGGAAAAAAGGTCGGGCTTTTGCAAATATGTTCCTATCGTCCCTTCCCCCGGCAAGAAATTTACAATGTGTTGAAAGACAAAATGAACATTGTTGTGCTGGAAAAGTGTATTTCACTGGGAAGAGGCGGCATTTTGGCCAGCGATATCCGCTGGTCTTTTCCCCGGGCCGAGAAAAAAGACCGTAATATCAGCAGTTTTATTGCCGGCCTCGGGGGCCGCAACATAACCGTGGACGATTTGCGATATATGGTTGAACGGGTTGAAAAAGAACCGGTGGAACTGGAATTTTTAGGGTTAAAAAAGGAACTTATAGCAGATAAGGATTTATAATAATGAATGAAAAAGCTGAAGAACTCGACAGGGTGGAGAAAAAAGATCTGTTTGGCAGCGGCCATCGAGCCTGTGGCGGATGCGGGCAGGCGTTAGCCGCCCGTCTGGTGCATGATGCTGCCGGTGAAAATACCATTGCCTGCGTTGCAACGGGTTGTCTGGAAGTCTTTAGTTCCCCCTATCCGGATCCTTGCTGGCGCATACCCTTTTTACACAGTCTTTTTGAGAACCCGGCGGCAGTAGCCTCGGGCGTGGAAGCGGCGTATAAGGCGTTGAAAAAGGGTCCGGTGAATATCATCGCCCAGGCCGGCGACGGTAGTACGGCGGACATCGGCTTTCAGTGCATCAGCGGTATGTTTGAACGGGGGCATAACGTGCTGTATGTCTGTTACGACAATGAAGCCTACATGAATACCGGGGTTCAGCGTTCCAGCTTTACCCCCTATGGTGCATGGACCTCCACAACGCCCATGGGTAACAAAACCCGCAAGAAAAACCTGCCGTTAATTGCAGCCGATCACGGCATTCCCTATGTGGCCACGGCCACCGTAGATGATTTTAGAGACCTGCAGCGCAAGGTGAAAACAGCACTCTCCATTGAGGGACCCAAATATATTCATATCCTGGTACCCTGTCCCCTGGGATGGGGACATCCCGGAGAACTCACCGTTAAAATTTGCCGGTTGGCCAAGGATACCGGTTTGTTCCCCATATTTGAAATCATCGATGGTAAAGTGACCAATGTCAAAAAGATTCCGGTCAAAGTACCGGTGGAAGAGTATCTGAAACTGCAAGGCAGATTCAGATTTCTGTTTAAAAAAGGAGTGCCCACAGAGGAAGTGGCCGAAATTCAGAGAATTGCCAACCAAAACATAGAGAGGTTTAACTTATAATGGAAAAGCTGCCTTTAGGATTAGCACTGGATTTGCGTAAAGTTGTTCCTTACAAGACCGGGTCGTGGCGGACGCTTATGCCGGTTAATATCATGCAGACTCCGCCATGTACCCACAGCTGCCCGTCGGGCAATGACATTCGTGGTTTTTTGAGGGTGCTTGCGGAAAAGCAGGACTATGAAGAAGCCTGGCATGTGTTGACCCGCACCAATCCTTTGCCGGCGACCTGCGGCCGGGTGTGTCCCCATCCCTGCGAGGAGGGATGTAATCGCCGGGACTTTGATACGCCTCTGGCCATAAACAGCGCGGAACGCGCCGTGGGTGACTATGGTTTGGAACATAATCTGAAGCATAAAAAATTCATTTCCAAAAGAAAAGAAAAGGTGGCGGTGGTGGGTTCCGGGCCGGCCGGGCTTTCCTGTGCCTTTCACCTGGCCAAAAGAGGGTTTCAGGTGAAAATATTTGAAGCAAATAGTGAGCCCGGAGGGTGGATGCGCTATGGTATTCCGTCCTATCGCCTGCCCAATTACATTTTAAAGCAAGAGATCGATAAAATACTGGAGTTAGGCATTGAACTGGAATTCAATGTCAAGGTTGGGGTCAACATTCCCATGGATCAATTGACCCGCGATTATAATGCCGTGTTTCTGGGTCTGGGCGCCCAAACCGGGACATCTATAAAGATTCCCGGTGAAGATGCCCAAAACGTGTTTACCGGTGTGGACTTTTTAAAACGGATCAACAGCGGTCAAATCGTTGAAGTTGGCAAAGATGTCGTGGTTATCGGCGGCGGGAATACGGCCATGGACTGTGCCCGGGTGGCAAAACGGCTGGGGGCCAATGTCAGTGTGTTTTATCGGCGTACCCGGGTGGAGATGCCTGCCATAACCGCTGAGATTGATGAGGCCATGGAAGAGCGCATCATGTTTCGCTATCATACCAATCCGGTGAAAATCATCACCGATGAGGATCGGGTGGTCGGTCTTTTGTGCGGGCAGATGGAGCTAAAGGAACCCGATGCCAGTGGTCGGGCCCGACCGGTTCCCATCGAGGGATCAGAATCGGTTTATCCGGCCGACACGGTGATCATGGCAACAGGTCAGGCGGTCGATTATGACGGCATCGAAATTCAAAAGCGAGACAATCAATGGATCTCTACCAACGAAGATCTAATGACCAGTATGGATGGCGTTTTTGCCGGCGGTGATGCGGTTCTTGGCCTGGAAACCGTTACTACTGCCATTGGTCAGGGCATGCGAGCGGCTTCCGCTATTGAAGACTACATTGAAGGGAATGTGGAAAGGCGGCTGTCACAGCCGCCGGTGATCTACTCCAAGGATCTGAATACTTACTATTATACACAAGAAAAGCGATTCAGCAAAGAAGCCGTCTCCATCCATACGCGGCTAAAGAATTTCAGAGAGATTTATCCGTCTTTTGATCGGGAAGATATTATCAAGGAAGCTGAGCGCTGTTTCAGTTGCGGTCTTTGTTTCGATTGCGGCAATTGCTATATGTACTGCCCGGACAATGCCGTAAAGATATCGCCGTCAACCGGTAAATACGAATTTGACCTGGATTTTTGCAAGGGATGCGGTCTATGTGCCAAAGAATGTCCCTGCCATTATATTATGATGACTCTTGAAAAGTGATGCCGTGATCAATTTTAACCTCTAAAACGAAAATCTATCCGGATTTTTATATAGCTAATATAATTAAACAATTTCAAAAAGGAAGTATCCTAATTATTTGATGGGATCTTCCTTTTTTGTGTAAATTTAAAGCGATATCTACCGCTCTTTTTGAAAATAAAAGAAAAGCGCTGATTTCGTAAGATCTATCTGAAAACCTCTTTTTGTTCAAAACCCAATATTTTTATATATCTGCTTATAATACTTAGAAAATAAACGATATTTAAAACTGTATGTATTTTAGGATGGTTAACAACAATTGCTTGATAATTGTTAATTAAATCAATTAGATATTTATTTTCCTCTTAAAGAATTAGTCAATGCTATCCATGATCTTTCTTCAACATCTTCAAAATAAATCGCTCAATTTAGGTTTAATTCTCTTTGTTCCTGAGACATGCGGGTTAAACTCCTTGACAGCTATAGCGCATGGCTCTAAATATATCTAAAACATCACCCGTCTGAACAGTTACAAAAGGAGATTGGCAAATGGTTGATTTTGCATATCAGGAAATGTTTCCTCTCGAGGAAGACACAACCGAGTATCGTAGAATAACGGATGAGCATGTTTCTTTACAGTCTTTTGAGGGCAATGAAATCCTAAAGATTGCGCCCCAGGGTCTTACCCTTCTGGCTGAACAGGCTTTCAAGGACGTATCACACCTGTTGAGGTCCTCTCACCTGGCGCTCCTGGCAAAGATTCTTGATGATCCCGAAAGTTCCGACAACGACCGGTACGTTGCCCTTGAAATGCTTAAAAACGCGGTTATCTCCGCACAAGGCGTCTTTCCCATGTGCCAGGACACCGGGACTGCCATTGTAATGGGTAAAAAGGGTCATCAGGTCTGGACAGGCTATTCCGATGAAGAAGCCCTTTCAAAAGGCGTTTTCAATGCTTATACAAAAAACAACCTTCGGTACTCCCAGAACGCCCCTCTGAGCATGTTCGATGAAGTCAATACAGGCTGCAATCTTCCTGCTCAGATCGAGCTTTATGCCACACAAGGAGATAGCTATCAGTTTCTCTTCATCGCAAAAGGCGGCGGATCTGCAAATAAAACTTATCTTTACCAGGAAACCAAAGCCACGTTAACGCCTGAAAAACTGGTATCTTTTATGAAAAGCAAGATGAAGACCCTTGGAACCGCCGCCTGCCCCCCTTATCATCTTGCATTTGTTATTGGCGGGACTTCTGCTGAACTAAACCTGAAAACAGTCAAATTAGCCTCAGCAGGATACCTCGACACTCTTCCCACAACCGGAAACCCATCGGGTCATGCATTCAGGGATATAAAACTTGAGGCCGAACTGCTCAAGATATCACAAAAGATGGGCATCGGCGCCCAGTTCGGCGGAAAATATTTTTGTCTAGACACCCGGATTATCCGTCTTCCAAGGCACGGCGCATCCTGCCCCATCGGCCTTGGTGTGAGTTGCAGCGCAGACCGTAATATAAAGGCTAAAATTACACGGCAAGGAATTTTTCTGGAACGCCTTGAGACCAATCCGGCCAGGTACCTTCCCGAGCCCGGTGAGCAGGATACGGCGGCCGTCACTATCGATTTAGATCGTCCCATGGATGAAATCCGGGCCGAACTGAGCAAATATCCGGTTGCGACCCGGCTGCTGTTGAACGGAAAAATCGTGGTGGGAAGAGACATTGCTCACGCCAAACTTAAAGAGCGCTTTGACAGCGGTCAGGGGCTGCCGCGCTATTTCAAGGACCACATCATATATTATGCCGGTCCGGCCAAAACCCCTGAAGGATATCCTTCAGGATCTTTCGGCCCAACAACCGCCGGACGAATGGACCTGTATGTGCCCATTTTTCAAGAGCACGGCGCTTCCATGGTCATGCTGGCAAAAGGAAATCGTTCAAAAGAAGTTACTCAGGCATGTAAAAAATTCGGGGGATTTTATTTGGGTTCCATCGGCGGCCCTGCAGCCCGGCTCGGTAAAGAGTGTATTACAAACATTGAAACTTTAGAGTATCCCGAACTCGGAATGGAAGCCATCTTTTTGATAACCGTCAAAGATTTCCCCGCATTTATTATTGTAGACGACAAGGGTAACGACTTTTTTGAGAATCTTTTATGAGTAAAATAATTACACAATGTATTCGCTGCGGCACCTGCTGCAAAAAAGGCGGCCCGTCTTTTCATCTTGAAGATAAGATTCTGATTGAAAAAGGTATAATTTCATCAAAATATCTTTATACCATCAGAGAGGGTGAACTTTTTTATGATAACATTAAAGAGTCTATTTTGCCGGCAGCTTCGGATATCATAAAAATAAAAGGTCAAAAAAATTCGTGGACCTGTATTTTTTTTAATGAAAAAGAAAATGAATGCACGATTTATGACAACAGACCTCTTGAATGCCGGGCTCTTAAATGCTGGGATACACGGGAAATTGAAGAAATTTATTCTAAAAACAGGTTGACGCGAAAAGATCTTATTTCAGCCATTGAAGGGCTGTGGGACCTGGTTGAGGACCACCAGAAGCGATGCTCATATGAAAAGCTCAACCTTTTTATTAATATTCTTAAAAAAGATAAAAAGAATGAGGCGTTAAAAGGCACTCTCGACATAATTGAATATGACGCCCAAATCAGGGAACTGGTTGTGCAAAAGGGAGGCCTTGATCCCGAAATGACCGATTTTATTTTCGGCAGGCCGATTACAGAAACCATCAGAATGTACGGCTTTAAAATCAAAAAGCAAAACGATAATTATCGTTTGATTCCAATTAGTTAAAAATTAAACCTTAAACATCTCAATAAATTATGGCGTGCGGTCAATATGATTATTTCATACACCAGAACTTATTGAGAAGTTACTTAAACCTCTGCCAGGTATGTTATTTTTTATTCAAGTTTTCACTACAAATGACCGATAGATATTTGAAAGGTTAGATAAAGGCAAACTACTCGAAAGAGTGGGACGCAAAGCCACTGGCCTAAATCCCAAGATTCAGAGGATACGGCTGCAGGGTTGCCTGACTGATTTATACCATTTCCTTTGTATATCAAAAACAACTCTGCATTAAAGCAACCTTCTTTTAGCCTTTTTATTGCTGTATATCTTTGGCATTTTTTAAATCTTTTTTCATTTTCTTCGAGCCGAAGGCTCTATAAGCAAAAAGCTGGCTTTTCCGGTTTAAAACGGAGGTAAAAATCATGATTTCTTCAGCAAAAAGCACGTTATCAGCATTAAAAGCTTTTGATAAAAAAATGAATGTAATCGCAAATAACGTGGCAAATGTGGAAACAGAGGAGTTCAAAAAAAGCAGAGCAACATTAGTTGAAGGCCCTGAAAATAGTGTCAAAGTAGAGGTCACTCAGCCAGAAGATCCCGGCCCCACTGTTGTTGAAGTAAAGGATGGTCAAATTGAGGAAAAAGAGATGTCTAATGTGGATCTGACAGAAGAAATTCCGCAATCTATAGTCGCACAAAGGGGGTATGAGGCGAATCTGACAACAATCAGGACCCATGACGAAATGCTAAAGTCTATCCTGGACATCGTCGGTTGAGGGAATATCGCAATGATGTAGACCGGCCGGGAGACCTTTGAAAAATGTTCATTCTTGCATGCCGGGCATCATCGGCATAGATATCTTTTGGTATCCGTCAGGGATTTTAAAAAGGGAGGCGGGGACCGTTTTTTCCTGGATGTTCCGGTATTCCATAGTCATACCCCCTGACGTTCCGTCCGCTTTCATTTTGATAGGAAAATTGAGCTTGTCGGAAATCCAATATATTACAGTGCCTGAAGATTTGTCATGTAAAGTGTAACGATATTTTGAGCACATATACCCGTTGAGCTTCTCTTTACCCAGATATTTCTTTTCCCCGATCTTATCTATTTCATCCGGATCTACCGGAGCCATATTTACCCGGCTGCCTGCTTGCATTTCCATATACATCATTTGTGACGGCATCAAAACCCAGACGACCCCTTTGTCTTTTCGAAAAATTGTTATCTGTTTACGCCCTCCCATCATCATTTCCTGTCTGAAATTGCCCCCTTTAAAAAACATTTTTCCCTTGATGTTTCCCATGGGCGATTTATTAATCATATCGGCAGAAAAATCCGCAGCATTACTTGACACTGAAAGAACTGGTACAGTTAAAAAAAGAACCACCACAACCAGGCCGAGGCGTAACAAAATTTTCTTTACCATGTTTCCCCTCCTTGTTTGAGATTAAGGGACAAGTCACAAAAAGTCCAATCAGTTATAGAACCCTAATTGAGCGTAAACAAAACGGGAAAAATATTTTATGTGTTTGATTTATTATGCAGTTTAGTAGATTCGGATGCATTTTCATAACTCTTTTATAAATGAGATATAAATTAATTAAAAAATCCCATTTTGTTTGCCCGTTGGGAAAGCCGATGACACCCCATCTTCTTCGTTATCAAGGGCTCGCAGTAGACGACTACGACTTCGCCCTTGATGCCTCAAATCTGGGGCATCCTCGACTTTCGCTCATTTAGGGTAGAAATATAGAAAAAAAGGGCTTTATATGTCAATGGGGAAAACCCTATCATTGGACCGGTGGTATCCTCGACTTTTGCAACGTTAGGGAATAGGTTGGAAAAACAGGGTAAACGCATTTGATTTCGGTGCAGCGTAGCGACGGCGTGTTTCTCTTGGAAACCGACTGACTGTTTGAAGGGCTTTAGCACGCGTTAGCCCGAGCCGAATGAAATTATGACTTAAACAATCAATGGGATAATTTAGCGACGAATTGTTCTTAATAACTCCGGCGCGGCTCGGGCTTACGGATGCTTAAGCACAAGTTTCAGTCGGTTGGAAAGAGATACACGACGCCGTGGAGCGTTCTCACTGCATTGGAATTCAAAATTATATACAGGCTGAACCCATATCTTTCTTGAACGTATGGCTTTTCTTTGTAATACTGTCAAAATATTGACTACCCTTGAGCAACCCATCCTTTAAGCTCTATCATCAAATTTTTATTAATTTATATCTTGCTGATTTTAATACACTTTTTGGCAATAATCTTATACTGACACTTCTGGCATGTGTCTTGCAAGTTTCTAAACCTCTAAATTTGATAAAAACCCTTTTCACAACAGCAGGAAACAATTGTGAACATGAGCAACTTAAACGACCACTTCCCTATACTTGTGGCAGAGGATGATCCGGTTTCCAGGAAAATTCTGGAAAAAACTCTTATCAAGGAAGGTCATGAAGTTGTATCTGTTGAAAACGGTCGCAAAGCATTTGACCTGTTTAAAGAAAGATTTTTCCCAATTATTCTGACAAATTGGATGATGCCTGAAATGGACGGCATTGAATTGTGCAGGGCCGTCAGGAATCACCAGGCCTCAGGATATGTTTTTGTCATTATTTTAACATCCAAAGATTCAAAAGATGATATTGTTGCCGGTCTGAATTCCGGAGCGGATGATTATGTTCACAAGCCTTTTAACCCTCCCGAGCTCAGAGCTCGTATAAAAATATGTATGCGGATTCTTGAGTTGGAAAGATCGCTTAAACAAGCCAATGAAAACATAAGGATCTTGTCCATCACCGATCCTCTTACAAAGAGCTATAACAGAGGATATATCACAGAGCGCCTGCCTAAGGAGGTTACCCGGGCAATAAGATACGAACGCCCCCTATCCTTGGTACTATGTGATATCGATAATTTTAAAAAGGTAAACGATACACACGGGCACCAGGCAGGTGACCAAGTGTTAATTGAATTTGTATATTCAATTAAACAATTCATTCGGCAAGATTTGGACTGTATAGCCAGATATGGGGGCGAAGAATTTTTAATTGTACTCCCGGAAACAGGTCCTGAAGGCGCTTGCATTCTGGCGGAACGGCTTCGCAACAGTATTAGTAAACGTAAGTTCATTTTTCAGGAAAAAGCCATTCACATCACATGTAGTTTTGGAATATCCGGTTTTGATTCTGCAACATCTGATGAAAATATTTCTTCTGAATCTTTAATCAATACAGCGGACAAATACCTTTACCAGTGCAAACTTGAAGGCAGAAACAGGGTCAAGGCAGGATATGTGGACAAGGCTCAAAGCCAAATACTTAATGATAAACGATTAATATCAAATGATCAATGACTGATCTCCGGTAAAAAGCGAGAAAATAGATAATGAATAATTTAGCAGGGCCGATCGACATGAAAGAAGTCATGGAAAATTTAGATGGTGACAAAGAGCTTTTAATAGAATGCTTTGATGAATTTTTAAATTTAATGCCCCAAACACTTGCCGAAATTCAAAGCGCTATTGAACAGGGGAATGCATCAAGCCTGGATGAAGCAGCACACAAGCTCAAAGGTTCTCTGAAATATATGGCTGCTGCTCATGCCGCTGATGTTGCTTGTCAGCTTGAAACTATGGGCAGGGATAATAGCCTTGGGGCAGCATATGACATTTTGCGCAACCTCTATGATGAGTGTGAAAAAGTAAAGGATTTTATGGAGCGATACAAAGCAGGTATATAGGCAGGGGCTTTGGGGCTTCACCCAAATTGGAATATTGTAATGACGGAAAGATCGAGTATGATGAAAGCGCCATGGCAGAGTCTATTTTAATATATGTGCCTGTTATTGATTCCGGTATTAATAAATCCATCGGTGTTATAAAGGCTGTATGCGATATTACTGCTATTAAGATGGAGTTATAAATGGCCACAAAAACCTTAAGGTCCAAAATACTGACAACCTTGATGATCGCCTCTCTGCTAACGGTATTATTGGCGATATTCGGTATTGTCGGGGTTAATCATGTTGCCAGGACCGCAAACATGACAATTAATGAACGTATGCCAATAATGAAATGCAGTATGCGGGCTCAAAATGCAATTCTGTTAGGGCCATCTATTATAGATCAAGTCTTGCTGGTACAAAAGTATGACGATATTGACAAAATCAGAATCCTTGAGGGGAAATTTCGGAACAGCCTAATAATATTTGACATGTACATCAAGGCAATAATTTTGGGAAGCGAAAGCAATGCATTTAAAAAATCATCGGGCGGGCTCACTTATGCTGAATGGGAGAAAAATGACTTGGCAGGACTCATTATAATTAAACAGGTTCCCCATCAGATAAAGGAATTTGCCAAAGAAGCAGTTCTACATCATAACCAGTATATAAAGTATGCAAAAGAGGTTATAAGAACTCAAAAAAGAGTTTTAAGATTAAAACTTTCAGGAAAATTTGAAGAAATTAAAAAGCTAAAGGCTGAACAGATAAAAGATACAAAGATGGCAACCCATTATAATGAGATGACGAATGAAATACTCGAACAACTCTCTTTGGCTGTCAATCGCTATTTTAATAGTGCCAGTGAAGAAATCATCGATACGCAAGATCTCATATTAAAATTACTATTAACTATCTCTTTTATAGTAATCTTTTTTTGCATTATATTTGGAATATTTATTTCCAGATCCATTTCAAGGCCAATCGTAGAATTGACTGAAGTAACCGAAGAAATAGCAAACGGCAATCTATCAAAGCAACTGAAGATTAAATCAGAAGGTGAGATCGGCAGGTTGGCCGATTCATTCAACAAAATGGTTAAAGAAATTATTAAATATAAAAATAATTTGGAAAAAAAGAACAAAGATCTAGAATCGTCTCACGAACAACTCGAGCAGGTCATTGAGCGTGCCAACCAGTTGGCCCTTGAAGGACAAGTCTCCAGCATAGCCAAGAGCGAGTTTTTGGCCAACATGAGCCATGAAATCCGAACGCCCATGAACGGCGTAATCGGCATGATAGATCTTTTAAAGGATACCGATTTAACACCCGATCAAATTGATCTGGCGAATTCGGTTACAAAAAGCGCCGAATTTCTTCTGTCTATTATCAATGATATACTCGATTTTTCAAAAATCGAAGCCGGAAAACTCGAACTGGAATCCATAGACTTTGATCTAAGAACCTCCCTTGAAGGCATAAGCGATATGCTGGCGCTAAAAACTTCTGAAAAAGGAGTCGAATTCATCTGCAATATTGATAACGATATACCGTCACGTCTTAAGGGGGATCCCGGACGCTTTCGACAGATTCTTATAAACCTTGCCGGAAATGCAATCAAGTTTGTTGAAAAAGGAGAAGTCTCAATACATGCATCTTTAGAAAACGAAAGCGACCATGAGGTTACCATTAAATTTAAAGTGATCGACACCGGCATCGGAATCCCCAAAGACCGAATAGATTGCCTGTTTGATTCATTTACACAGGTGGACGCTTCAACAACCAGAAAATACGGCGGTACCGGACTGGGGCTTGCGATTTCAAAACAGCTTGCCGAACTCATGGGCGGACAGATCGGTGTTGAAAGCGAAGAAGGAAAGGGATCTACGTTTTGGTTTACAGCCATATTTGAAAAACAGCCTTTATCAAAGGAAGATGACTTTGTCGTCGTGGAAGATATCAAAGGTCAAAACATTTTAGTGGTTGATAACAATGCAACCCTCCGCCGGGTTTTTTCGGAATACCTGACGTCGTGGGGATGCAGGTTTGATGA
>Ga0315541_1003122_pt1 | contig 13025 bp, 15 predicted proteins | sample SalMarSW160190MG_FD_203095 | JGI IMG/M metagenome (GOLD analysis project Ga0315541, IMG submission 203095) | Salt marsh sediment microbial communities from the Plum Island Ecosystem LTER, Massachusetts, United States - Salt Marsh Sediment SW1601-190 ...
GCTTGTAAGCAGCGGCATGAAAGACCACTTCCGGCTTGTATTGGGTGAAGACTCTCTCCATCTTCCCCTCATCCCTTATATCCCCTAATACGGCAATACGCTCCATCCCGGGAAGTTTTTCTTTAAGTTCCCGCTCGATCTTAAAGAGCCCCGTCTCCTCGTGATCCAACATCATGAGCTTTCGAGGCTGGAACCTGACAATCTGACGGCAGAGCTCCGAGCCGATAGAACCGGCCGCTCCGGTGACCAGAACGGTTTTACCTTTCAAATAACTCTCGATTTCCTGGGTATCGATCTTGACCGGCTCCCTCCCCAAAAGATCCTCTAACCTAACCTCTCGCACATCAGCCAAACCCACGCTACCGGAAAGGATCTCGCTGATGTCAGGGAGGATCTTCATCGACTTTACCCTGGCCTTCCTGCCTATCTCGACCGTCTCCTTGATGACCCTGGAGGAGACGGAGGGTATAGCAATCAACAGCTCCTCAATGTCATAAGCTTCTACAAGTTGGGGAATCTGCTTTCTTGTACCCAATACCTTGATCCCTTGGATTGAGGTCGAAAGCTTTCCCGGATCGTCATCGACGAATCCCACGGGAAGGTAATCGCTATGGCCAGACTTGAGCATACTCCGCAGGAGCTGCTCCCCGGCATCCCCGGCCCCGACGATCAGGGTCCTTCGCCCCTCCATGGGGAACCTTTTGACAAACTGCAGATAGACCCGCTTAGTCGATCGGAAACCCCCAATCAAGGTAATCGTCAGAAAGAAATCGATGAACAGGATAGATCGAGGAAAGCCGATAAAGACCGGGGTGGCCTTCAGGATGAAGAGGGCCGTCCCCAGAAGAAGGGAGCTGTAGAAGCCCCCCTTAAAGACCGACATTAGTTCCCGAACACTTACGTAAGACCAACTGATGTGATAGAGCCTCTGGAGGTAAAAGATGGGGATCTTCACTGCCATGGCGATCAAGATTAGAATCCACAGGTCTTCCATGTATTGTGAAGGGATTCGTCCCTCAAACCTTAAGAGGAAGGCCACCGTTATGGAGAGAGCAACGAGAGCAATATCCGCGAGCAGGAAAAACATAGCCCGCGTTCGGCGCGTCGATCTAGTCCAAGGTCCAACGTCCAGCGTCCAACGTCTGAGTTTCAAAGTCACCCCCCCCTTAGGTAGCGAAGAAAGTCTTCGCGGTCCAACGTCCAATGTCCAATGTCAATTCCTTAAGTACCGGATGAAGCCACTGATCATCTTCTTAACCTCCGTTGCTTGCTTGTATAGATCGTCGAAGTTCCCTTCTGATATATACTTTTGGTCAACAGCCACGTATAAGTGTGATTGAACTTCTGTTGCTGATCTCAACGCATACCTCAAAAAGCGGACGAATTCGTCGTCTGAGTTACTATCGAATCCCTCGGATATGTTTGCCATGATAGAAACGGAGGCCCGCCCCATGGAATAGCAACTTGGGACTTATTCCACGGGGCTCGTTCGATCTGATTGCATAGGCCGTAATCGTGGGCAAAGCGCTCCAAATGAGTACTTTTGTAGATCTCCCGAGTCAGACCCCTTGCTGCCTTCCACGCCTCTATATTCTCGAATCTTTTTATCTTGCTCATCGTTCTTTGACTTCAGACTCATGACTCGCGACTCTTGACTATTTTAGGCCTCGATATCCTCAAAACGCTTAATGGCTATAATTTCTCCTTTTCCGCTGGCTTTCAGACCCTGGACTTTGGACCGTCTCACTATCTCCGCCAAACTTTCCACAACATAGTCTACCTCACCCTCGGTTAGATTGTTGTAGAAGGGCAGAGCGATTGTCCTGGATGCGGTCTGCTCTGTGATTGGGAAATCCCCTTCTTTGTAGCCAAACATCTTGCGGTAGAAGGGCTGCAGGTGGATCGGCTGGAAATAGTTGCCACAACCGATGCCCGTTTGCTTCAGCTTCTGTAAGATTTGATCTCGATCTTTACGGGTATACTGGTCTGAAAGCCGGATCACGTAGACGAACCAACCGATCTTTACATCGGGGGAGACATAAGGGATCGCTACTTCATCAATATCTTTCAGCCGCTCGTTATACATTTGGGCAACTTGCTCCCGTTTCTCCAAGATTTCATTGATTCGCGCCAATTGAGCGATTCCTAGGGCACAGTTAATGTCACTTATTCTGTAGTTGTATCCAAGTCTTTCGTGAACTAGCCATTCATCCCCTTCACCGCGGCCTTGGTTGCGCAGGCTCCGACAGAGCTTAGCGATCTCTTCATCATCCGTCAGGACCATTCCACCTTCTCCGGTGGTTATCTGCTTATTTGGATAAAAGGCAAACACAGCAGCATTGCCAAAACTCCCCGCCTTCTTCCATCCGCTACGCGCTGGATTTTCTTGGGTTTCCGACTTTGGACTCTGGACTCTGGACTCTGGACTTTGAACTTGCGACTCTCGACTTGCGACTCCGATATTCCGATCCCAGGGCCTCGGCAGAGTCTTCAATGAGCAAGAAATCATGCTTTTGAGCCACCAGCTCCAGCGCCGGCCAGTCGGCCGGATGGCCAAACACATCCACGGCCAGGATCGCCTTCGTCTTCGGCGTGATGGCGGCCTCCACGCGACCAGGATCGATGTTGAGGGTCAGCGGATCGATATCGACAAAGACGGGCTTTGCGCGCTCGTACAGAATGCAGTTGGCCGACGCGATGAAGCTGAACGGAGTCGTTATCACCTCATCACCGGCATCGATCCCCAGAGCGCGGATGATCAGATGCAAGGCGCTCGTCCCGCTATTAGTCGCCACAGCGTAATTGACACCTGCGTACTCAGCGATTCTTTCCTCAAAAGCCTTTAGCCTTGGCCCAAGTGCGAGCTGCGGTGTTTTTAGGACGGCGATGACCGCCTCGATCTCTCGCTTGGTGATATCTGATTTTCCCAAGGGTATTCTCATCTACGCCCCTTCTTCATGCTGTTCAATCCCCTTTAGCGGAACCCCCATGGCGGTGATGTTGTCACAGATATCTTCTCTTCTTTAATCTCTCGCATCCAACCGAGCTTGAATCAACTCCTCAACATCTTCCTTAATGGTGGTAGTAGTCGCCCAGCCAAGGTGGTTTCGAGCTTTTGTTGTATCGAGCCAGTGGGCTCGGACCTCTTCTTGAATCTCTGGGGCGACAAAATCCTTGGGTGGAGGATTCAAGCCCAACTCTCTTGCCGCCTCTATGTAAATGTTGGCTAACTCATTAATACTGATCGGCTGACCTCCCCCTACGTTATAGACCTGATTCCACACTTCTTCCCGTTCAGTCATCAATAATGTGAGGATGAATTCGCCCACGTCTTTTACGTGCACTAGGTCCACCAACTGCTCCCCATCGCCATAGATCGACAGTCTCTCACCCTTGGCGGTAAGCATGGCGAATTTCCCTAATAGCTCTTCCCAGCGCATGAAAAGGCCGAAGCCATAAACCCGTGAAGGCCGCAGGATAGCGAACTTCGTTTGAGAATTTTCGAGGCTGCGTGTGATCACTTCACCCGCATATTTGGTTACTGCGTATACTCCTTGTGGATAAGGAGTGAGCGCTTCATGGAAAGGGACAGTATCTTGTTTGCCGTACACAATCTGCGAGGAAACGAAAATGAAACGAGGAATGCCAGCTTGGCGAGCCATCTCCACCAACCGCCGTGTGCCTTCGATGTTCATTTCGATGGCTTCCGCACTATGCGCTTCGCAGTATTGGGGGCCCCGTACCGCCGCAAGGTGAATAACGGCGTCTACGTCGTTAAGATCGCCCTGCCATTCCATTAGATCACCCCACCGGAATTCAACCCTTTCAGGATCGGCGATCCGACTAGATAGGGCTCTCCCCTTCTCGCGAGACCTTGCCAGGACTTGGATCTTCGTAATTTTCTCTACCTGGCATAGCTTGATGGTCAGATTAGCTCCCAGATACCCTGTCGCTCCAGTGATTAAGACATTCATAGCTCGGTAGTCCTCCCCTGGCCCTTGATCCTACCGGTCTTTTTTAGCCTCTCAAACTCCTCCTGAGTGAAGATCATCTCGGTTACGAACCGGCTGCAGAGGTAGCGATCATCAAACTTCAATTTTTGTCGAACTTTTTTTGCACTCTCTCCAAGGCAGACATTCTTGAGAATGGCCTCAACTTCGTTGAACCCCAAGGCTGCTCTGACCGCCGTGATACCGGTGAAGCGGGGATTGATCTCAAAAAATAATGGGCCAGATCGAGTTATCTTACATTGTAAATTACAAGGACCGATGAGCCCTTCATCAACCAAAAACCCCACCATCTGTAAAGCCACTTTTTCCGTAGCGAGATCCTTAAGCGGTTCTATCAGCACAGGCACCCCATACTTCAGAACATTCTTGCTTGTGAAACAACCCAAGTTCTCCCTTCCCCATCCTGCTAACACTTGGATGGAGATTTCGTCTGTTTGAGTAAGTAATCCATCATTAACAACATCTTCAGTAGTTATTTGGGACTTTGCTTTTCCCCAGGTGACAGGAATCAGATATTCCTGTGCTATGATCTCACCCTCGACCAGAGCTTTTTCTAACTCCTCTTCGTTAAATACGACGGTGACTCCTTTCGATCCTGACCCCCCAGCAGGTTTGACTACTAGGGGGAACCCCACCTCCCTAGCTAGTGCTGTCGCTTCGTTGGCTTCAGCGGTCGGGACATAAGGCAGATTCCTTTCCCGAAAGAATCTATAGGCTGCCAGCTTATCACGGCATATCCTGATAGCGTCCTCGCTACTAATAATGACCTTCGTACCCGTCTTCTCGAGAAGCTCCTTCGCAGGGGCTAGCACAGGCAACTCTGGGTCGGACCCAGGAATGAGAGCATCTGCCTTTTCTTGCTCGCAGATATTGAGCAAGACCTCGATATAGTTGGGATCGCTAGCAGGAGGGACCAAATAGCCCTTGTGACATCGATACAATCCAGCACTCCAGGGATCAATATCCAAACCGATCACTTGCAAATCGAGTTGGGAGAGACGCAATGCTCTTAGAATTGATTGCCCAACGCCTCCACCTACACCAGTAACAATTACCTTCAACACAGGATTTTCCACCACCCTTGTTTAGACTTATTTCTTTTCTTCATTACTAATATCTGCGCTAACCCCGCCTTTTCTAAGGTCAAAAGAGATGCTTATACCCCCTGGGCCATAGACCCCTTCATGAATGATCAACACTAGCCATAAGGTTCTCAACACAATCTTTAAATCAAGCCAGAGCGACCAGTGATCTATGTACCAGACATCATACCTGATCCGCTCACTCCAGCTCAGCAGATTCCGCCCATGGATAAGGGCCCAGCCGGTGATCCCCGGTTTAACCAAGAGTCGCTGGCGCTGGAAGTCGTTGTATTGCTCGATCTGGTATTCTAGAGTCGGCCTGGGGCCGACGATGCTCATCTCACTGCGCAAGACGTTAAGGAGCTGGGGTAGTTCGTCCAGGCCCCACTCGCGCAGGAATCGACCGACATGGGTGATCCGGGAGTCGTCTTTGGCTACATTGTAACCCAGTCCTTGCTTCACCGCCCCGATGACCATCGTGCGGAACTTCCAGGGTTTAAATATCCTACCATTCTTACCCACCCGTTCCTGCCTGAAGAAGACGGGTCCTTTGGAGTCGAGCTTGATTGCCAGGGCGACCAAGGCAAAGGGCATAGCCAAGAGGATGAGGCCGATGAGGCTTAGCAGGATATCGATAAACCGTTTTAGAATTAGCTGAACAGGCAAACCAACGGAGCCCTTCATCTTTCAGGAGAGCGCTTGATTCGATAACTATCCGGCTGATCGAGCAGGATCACATCATCTTTGCCCCTGTCGAAGATGGCGACGAAGGTATCCAAAACATCCCTTCCTAGCAGGGGAACATCTGTTGCATGTGGGTCCAAGAAGACATTGACCTCCCCGCCAAATATCTTGGTGCCCTCAGGAGAGATGAGCTTCATCTCCGTGTTCCAATGAAAGTAGGGGATACCATACCCCCGACGCCACCGACATCATCGAGTATCTCTAGCTGAGAGGTATCGATCCCTAGGATGTTAATGCTCCGATAATGGAAAAAGGTCTCATCAGCCCCTGTATCGATGAGAAAGGAATATTTCATCCACCTATTATCGGCGGATAACACATACGCAGTTAAGAATGGGCGATAGGCTCCGTTGTTATAGCGGTATCGCCCGTGGAAGATCATAGAACCATCACCCGCGGCTTCAGCGGGATGAATTCCACATAGGGATCGCGCTCCGGATATTTTGCCTTGGCCTTCTGCTCCGCTTCCTCAAAGCTATCTCCCACAAAGACCTCTTTATTCACGACAGCGATATATTTCCCCTTAGATCGCTCTTCAATCTCTCGCGAATGCCTGACAAGCCACTCAAAGTCCTCCTGATCCGCTTTGAACCTCTGCAGATCCTCCTCGCTTGTTCTCTCGGTTCTAATCAATTTCAAGGGCATATCGCTCCCTCCTTTAGGCCGATGCTTTAACGGCACCTCTTAAGATAGCAAGTCACCATGCTCAAGACAACCTCTGGGTCTGTCCTGCCGGAAGAAGACCGGCCCGCCGTCATCGAGCTTGATCGCGAGGGCGATGATGGCAAAGGGCATAGCAAGGAGGATGAGCCCGACAAAACTTATAGTAAAGTCTAACCCTCGCTTAAGGAATAGCTGAGAGCTCATTCGGAGGAACCTCCGCTTTTCCCTCTAGGAACCACTCGACAAGCCTTTCCCCATTCACACTTTCCAACCTTCAGATCTTCACTGTTCTTAGCCCTCAAGATCTCATACATGACGTGATAAGCTCCACGAGAGAAGCGGACGAAATCCGGTCAGAGTATATCCCATACGTCCCCTCAATGGTTCCATCTTGAGAACTTCCACGCATCTAAGTCTCATCGATCTGCGCCTCTCGGACCTCAGAGCGGATATAGGACCACTTGCCCGAGGGTAACAGCAGAATCTCATTCACCTCCTCGACCTTAATCATCGCCTCCGGACCCAACACCTCTTGATAACGGCGCACAATCTTCTGAACGTCCGCTTCGTCAAACCCTTCGTCCGGGACCACCTTGATCATATAGCTACTCTGAGACTGTTGGACGAACTGAAACTGTCGGATCTCATGGAGATCTCGCAACATGGCTTCGATGCCCAGCGGGTCCAGCCATGCGCCGTTTGGGGACGTGATCTGATCGACCACACGGCCGTAGACCGCCTTGAGGAGGGGAGACTTACGACCGTAGGGACAAGGTTTCTATCCAGCACCACTACGTCCTCAATCTCATAGCGGATGAACGGCATTCCATAGTTGAACAAGTCGGTCACAACGAACCGAGTAGGCTCTCCAGCCGCAGTAGGACGGTGACCCTCATGAGGGAGGAATTCGATGTACAGACTTCCTGCGTTGAGATGCAATTGTTGCCTCTCGCACTCGCTCGCGATCACCCCAAACTCCCATGCGCTGTAGCGATCGAAGACCGGGCATCCGAAGGCTTCCTCGATAGAGGCCCGAGTTTCGGGCAGCAGGGGCGCCCCCACGGAGATGACCGCTCTCATAGAGAAATCCCGAAAAGGAATCCCCCGGCGGAGGCAGTGCTGAGCTAAGAGGCTCAACACCGAGGGATGACTGATAAGCACTTGCGTCCTTGAGCGGGTGAGCAGGGTCCGGATCTTCTCCAGCTTGGCCTCGTCCACGGAGGTAGTGTCAATGATGAGTTGGTTCTCTAGCCAGCGTTGCAGGAACCCCTTGGGCCGACCAAACAGGTAGCGCAGGTAGCAGTGGCGCATTCCGATCTCATATCCCGCCCAGCGTCCAAAGTACAAGATCTCCGCGCGCACGCGAGCTCTCCGGAACCGGTCCATCCAAAACACCAATGGCGTCCCAGTGGACCCGCTGGTGGTGCCCCGATGGAGCCTCGTGCAGGGAAAGGCACCTGACATAAAGGCTTCAGGATCAGCTTTGATCTGAGCCTTGGTCATGAGAGGTAGGGCATGCACGACGTTAAAGCTCTCTTCTGGCGACAAGTCCTGGGGGATGAGCTGGCGGTAAAAGTCAGTCGTGTCCCGCGCGTGACATAGCAGAGCGTGCAGTCGCTCTCTCTGCCAGAGCTCAAGCTCCTCAGGACTCACGGTCTGAGCTTGCTCTAACTTTTCCAGGTGGTGGTGGACCGGAGCTCCATGCAGCCGATCCCAGACGGAAAACCCTAACCTTCTTACGCATGCACCTAGTTTCATTGTGGTTCTTCCAACTGTCCCACCGTGCGGCGCGGGCGTTCCATAGCAGAAGACCCAAGGCGGAACACCCTCTAGTACTACCGATCCGGCCTCCTCCACGATCGCTCCACCCCCGAGACTCACCCCGGAGCGAGCTGCTCGGCCAACAGACTCCAGCTGTGGCAAGTACGTACTCCCGACTGCGCAAGCCCATCTCGTGGCGTTCCATCGGCGAGCGCCTCGGTGATCACGGCAGGACCGTATTTCGCAACCTGCACATTCGACGTACTTGTATGCGATCTGCCCACCCAGCGCGGCGGGCTCCCCCGCCCGCCATGTAATTGAACAGCTTGTTGAGAGAGACCCCGTACTTGTACAGCGATGTATCTTAGAGCAGGACAACCACGACGTCCCTTCACGATGTGCCTCTAGCGCGCGCTACCCGCCTCAACACCTGTTTGAATTTGCCCCCGGGCCCCGGATGTAGATCCTCCACCTCCACGACCTGCACGCGCATGGAAGGGTGAAGCGCCTTGAAGCTCGAATCCAAATTCTTCCAAAGGCCTCGGGAGTAGGCCGGTCCAGGGACTGCTCTCACGACAATCAGATCGCGCTCCTGTTGTACGATCTGGAACGCCCGTACGGCACGGTAAAACTCATTGCCCAAGGTGGCCAAAGGCAAAGCGTGCTCTACGGCTGCGTAGATGACCCGCGGGGAGACCTCCCGATCGTCTGGCAATACGAAGAAATCCTCGTCCCGACCCCCGATGAGATGCATCGTCTGGCCAACGAAGCCGCAAGAACACCTCGTCGATTCTAAGAGCGCCCCTCGATCTCCAATCCCATAGCGGATGAACGGCATGGTGGTGTTGTAGAGGTTCGTGACAAGGACACGGCCCTCCCTCCCGCAGGGTGCGGGCTCTCCCTGCTCGTCAACGACCTCCAGCAAGACCGTGGCCGGGTTCACGTGCATTCGGTCAGGGATCTCGGGGCACTGCCAGGCGACGTTCCCGACTTCTTCGCAGTTGTAATAGTCGGCGACGCGGCAGGAGAATGTGTCTTGGAGTAACTTCCTCACATGTGGATACAACACCTCAGCGAAGGAAACCACCAGCCTGGGGCGGACTGAATCGATGCCCTGCCTCGAAAGCTCCTGCGCCAGTACGCACAGCATGCTCGGTCTTCCCTCGATTACGGTCGGATTCACTTGGCGAAGGCACTCGGCCTGCTCTCCCATCGGGAGAGATCGTCCAATTCGAACAACGTTGACGAGCCCGAGTCGCTGCACGAAGTCCTTCGTATGCATCTCGCGTTCCGCTCCAACATCGACAATCGTCATCGGGAATCCGAGCCTGGCGTTGCGGCGGAACGAATCGATCAGAGACGCTTTTCGGAACAGAGATTCTGCACGATTCATGTATACCGTGATCGGCGTCCCTGACGTTCCAGATGTGTGTCTCTTGAACAGGGACTGCCGATCGACTCCGCGCCTGAGGTGCCCTTCGTGTCCGCTCGCGAGGAGCCTGTCCCGATCCGTCATTGGGAGCCTGGGAAGATCCTCGACGCATTTGACATGCGCCGCTACGACCCCCGCTTCCTCGAACGCAGTACGGTAGTAGGGAACGTTCGCACCCGCATCGGAGATGACAAAGCGTAATGCTCGCTCGATATCTGCGGGAGTCTTCCGCAGTTTGAGTCGAGCCAGCCGGCCAACCATTCCCATTTCAGAACCTCACCAGTTCGTGAGCCTCGATATGACCAAGCTAGGTAGCTGATCCTTTCGGGTGTGGGAGCTCGTCGTCTCCGAGCGGGCGAATCACACGTGCTGGCACCCCATAACAGAATGAACGAGTAGGTAGGTCGTCGAGCACGATCGAACCTGCCCCAACTACAGACCAGGCTCCGATGGTGACCTGGGGTGCGACCTTCGCACCGATACCAACGAACACGCCCTCCTCGATAACAGCGGCTCCACCCAGGTTGACTCCGGAGACCAATTGAGCGAAATCCTGAACGATGCAATCGTGTCCCACCGAGCTGAGCGTGTTCAAGATCACCCCTCGGCCAACTTGAGCACCGAAGTTGACCACGGTCCCCGCAACAGCGATCGTTCCTTCGGCAATACACGATCGCGGAGAGATGGCTGTGTGCGGATGGATGATCGAGATCAAAGATTTCCCGGCTTGCTGGAGCCGTTGCGTGATCTCGTACCGCAACACGTTGTCCCCGATTGCGACGAATACCTCCTCAAATTCATCGGCGTCGAACAACGCAGAGATCGGACCGCGCACGGGAATCCCTTCGACCTCACCAAGCTGCTTGTATCGATCATCGTAGAAGACAACATCGGGATTATCCGACCGCGAAAGGCCAAGGCATTCGAACGCGACTCGACCGTGTCCACCGGCACCCACAATGGCGATTCCCATTCCGCTCCCCTTACTGCTCTTTCTGAAGCCAAGTTTGCTTTGCCAAGTTCCTGTATCGCTCCCCGATTGAATGACGGTATCGTTTACACCCGCTCAAGCCTATGCGACAGAAAGTGACAAGACAAGTTGCCGACCGATCTGGGTCATCACGGCCCTTCGCTGATCGTTCCGAAAAGAGAGAGCTTCAACCGTTCAGCGTTGCTCACATTACGAACGGATCAAGATGGTCGGAGATCCCCGCGGGACTTACGTTCATCGGGAAGACACCTGGGATGTGTCCGCTCATCTAATGCTGGAGATCACCTTCTTGAATTTGCCCGACAGCTCGAGCGGGAGATCATCAACCACCTCGATCGAGCAGAGCAGTTCCGGGTGCAGTCTCCTCAAGGCAGGAGCAATGACCTCGTGGAAGTCGCTGAGACGTTCCGCCTCGGGAACGATGCGAATGGTTAGGTGATCCAGAGCGTCTTGAACGACTTGAAATCTTCTAAAGTGACGATCGAATTCCCCAAGGGGAGACTCCCCTGAGAAGGCACGATTGACAGCCGTAACGACCAAACGCGGGGACACTTTTCGCTGATCGGGCAAGTATACGTAGTCGTCATCCCGTCCACTCAGAACAGCCATCCGTGGGTGTTGGCTCCCGCAGGCACAACGATCCCGTCTGGAGCTGATCATTACGCCTTGGTCGCCGAGATCATATCGGATGAATGGCATGGTGCAGTTGTAGAGATTGGTCACGATCACGCGCCCCTCCTCTCCATCGCGAACCGGATGGCCACGCGAATCAACAATCTCCACCACACATCCGTCGGTGTTGATGTGAAGAACCTTCGAGTCCTTCGGACACTCCCACGCAATGTTGCCGATCTCTTCACAGTTGTAGTAGTCGGCCACACGACAGCCAAACGACGCTTCAAGGGTCTTCCTCGTCTCCTCGGACAGGACCTCTCCACGCGTCGCTACAAGCCGCGGTGAAGAAAGATCGGAGCTCCCTTGCGGGGCTTCGGCAAGGATGCTCAATGCCGTAGGGTACCCGGAGATGATCTGAGGTCGGTGGCGCCTCAGCAGCTCGATCTGACGCTCCACCGGAAGCGCGATCGATATTCTCACAACGGTAACAACGCCCCTGTGTTGAATGCTCATCGGTGCCTCATCCTCAACCCAAGAGCCAACATCCGCCACGCTGAGCGGGAACCGGAAGCTGCTCAAACGCTTCCAAGAACGAAACACCAACAACCGCCGATACAGCGCCTCCCCTCGACTCATGAAAACGTTCAGGGACAGTCCCGTCGAACCGCTCGTCCCGACGCGAACGCATCGGGAGGGATTCGCGAGGCGATGGAGCGTGTGACGCAGCGGCACCCGCCGAAACAGCGTTTCCTTGCTGATGATGGGAAGTCGGTAGAGGTCGTCAACCCCGTGGATGTTTGCAAGGGAGGCGCCCGCTTCGTCCAGGACGCAACGATAGCCCTCAACGTTCCTATGCGCGTGGCGGATCAGGTATCGCAGCACGCGGTCAATCTCCGCTGGTGACTTGCTCGGTTTGAATCTCAGCAAGCGGGACATCGGCGTGGCGACTCCTTCCAAATCATTTGACAAGCACCCACAGATCGTCAATCACAGTAGACTAACCAGCAAGCTAACTGTATCGATGCGCACTGGGTAGTCCGTGTAAAGATCGGCTTCGTCCACAGCCTCGCTTCTGTTTCCTCCTGGAGATGAAACGAAATGGGGTCGTGATTACCTCATCCAGAGGCCTGATGCCAAAGGCGCGGATGATGAGGCGAAAGCGCTGATGCCGCTGTTTGTCCTCATAGCATGGTCAACACCTGCGTCTGCGTACTCAGCGATCTCCTCATTCATGTTCACCCGGCACCCGCCAAGACACCACACCGTGCATACTCTGGTCCGCCCAGGTTGCTTCTTCGCACGTACCTCAGCATGATTTGACCGTCGCATCGTCCTGGGACACCGTATAGCCCAATCCCTTTGAAACTTGTCCCACGATCATCGTGCGGAACTTCCACGCACGAAATAGCTTACCGTCCCGCTCCTGGAGAAGAAAACTGGCCCCTTAGAGTCAAGCTTTATCGCCAGGGCGATCGCAGCGAAGGGAATAGCCAAGAGGATGAGGCCGATAAGGCTTAGCAGGATATCGATGATACGTTTTAGGATAAGCTGTATCTTTGAAATCATACGCCCTCTTCATTTCCACAATCTCAAAAGCGCCGCTGTGCCAGTATTTTAACCAAACTGTGCAAAGTTTTACTGTTCGTGCCCCAATCTAATGAACCTCAAGAAGTGCTCAAGATTGCAAAAACCCTCGTTCCATATCAGCCTTCAGCACAGTCAATCTA
>Ga0315541_1003123_pt1 | contig 13024 bp, 6 predicted proteins | sample SalMarSW160190MG_FD_203095 | JGI IMG/M metagenome (GOLD analysis project Ga0315541, IMG submission 203095) | Salt marsh sediment microbial communities from the Plum Island Ecosystem LTER, Massachusetts, United States - Salt Marsh Sediment SW1601-190 ...
TTTATATTGATCCATGTAACCCTCAAGAATCTTGGCTGCTAAGTCCCTACTGCCTCGTAGCCCCCATTGGATACGGGAAAACATATTCCACTCGCGATCCTCCATGGCGATTTCCAGAAGCCGCTTGACAACCGCTTCGCTCTTGTCTCGCACAGTCGAAAGCCCGAAATAGACTGAGTTATAGCGCACCTCCCGCACTTCGTCTTTGGAGAGCTGGAGGATCAGGTCTATCGCTTCGGGCTTCTGCTCCGGGGCACTCCATATCCAGTGTCCGCCAAAAGTCCTGGCAACCTCATTGCGGATTCTGGCGTCGGGGTCCGCTGCGCACGCTTTCCACGCCTCGATGAACGAGTCGTCCATAATGAGTGTTATGGCATTCCTACCGATCAGCTCGAGGACTTCTCTCCTCGTCACGGAGTCGCCGTGAAGGAGCTTCTCCTTGATTTCCAGCAGCTTGTCCGTGAACTTCGCCTCCGCCCTCACCCTCGCTTTTTCTGTAGCCCATGCGAAGGCCTTGAGCTCGCCCTTGAGAATCTTTTCGACAATGCGAGCCTTTTCCTGAGTCGCTTCATCGGCTGAATTGAGATAAGGCGCCATGTAAGGGAGAATTTCGCCCCGCTGTGATTTCGCCCCCCAGGCGACGCGGCTCAAAACGTTAGGGTCATCGCTCCGCATACATATATCCACGAGCGTCCTCAGAATGGAGGGTGATTTGTCTATGACCACTGAAAGGCCAAAATAGACGGCATTAGACATATCCGGCCCGCCCGTGGCGTGATACATGATTTCGATAGCTTTCGGATTCTGAGGATACTTGCCCCAAATATACCGATTCCCCAGCGCACGCAGAATCCAGCGATTAGTCGTCCTCCGAAAGCCCTTACGGACGATCTCCAGGATTTCTTCGTCCGGAAGCGTGGACTGAAATATTCCGGACTCGCCCAACGCATCAAGTTTCCTTCCGCCTTCAGGATCATCCGGAAAATATCCTTCGTAATCCGGGGGGATATATTCCCCCGGTTTCGCTTTGGTGGCGGCTGGTGGACCTCCCGTTTCGGCCGTCATCGCCACGACAAAAGGCGCACAAATCGTGCCGGTGGAGACGTAGTCAATTGTTGTCACACCCTTATCAGGATGTGGATTCTCTCATGTCATGGAGTAGAGACGGGTCGTCGCTCGGCTGTGGTCCCATGCGTACTCGGTTTTGCCTGTCCAGGCCACCTTTCCTTCCGATACCTTCGATGAATCGCCTTCGCGTGCCCACCAGTCCCTGACGTGAACGCCATATTCGATGGGGACCTCGACGGTGCCCGCATCTTCGTAATGGATTATGTACCTGCCGATTGGTGTCCCGTCGGGAACAACATAAGGCTTATCCCCCGCTCCCCAGCCGGTCGCGTGAACGATGTGAAGCTTGCTGAACTTGACTCCCACTTTTATCCCTTCCACTTTCTGAGGCCGCATTCCAGAAAGGATCCTATTGCCAAGCTCGATAGCCCCTTTGCCGATTCGGTAGTCGCTATCACCGATGCACTGTATCCCGGGTTTCGGCGCAGGGCCAGACCACAACTCCTCAAGTTCACGAATGCCGGCATGAATGGTAGTCCGAGAAAAACCGGCGGCTCGCGAAACTTGACTGACGCCGCCATATCCGGCAGCGTAAGCGTCAGCCGCCGCGCAAAGTCGCAGGCTTCTTTCATCGAGGGCTGGCACCAGCAAATTGTACTTGCTTCTCAGCATTTCATCAGACATCATGCCTTAAGTTTATGTATTGAGAGGCGCGATGTGAAGAAAGATGTTCATGTTATTGTGAATAAATTCATTAGGCCCGTTTTGAGAGAGAGGCAATTTGGCGGCGAGACATTTTCCTACAAGCGAAGCAATACATCCGAGAAGATCCTCACCACGGCCGGGCGAGATCGAGTAGTTGGCAAGTGCTGCCTTGTAGTCTATTATCATAGTGGAATGATGGCCTGATCGAGCAGGTAGCTGCTCACCTGTACGGGCTGACGACCGATCCGTGTCTGTGCATGGGCCCGGCGGCGCCAATGACCCGATTCATGGCGTGCCGCACGGCCGGATACATCCGGGAAGGAGAAGACTGAGTGATCTACACGGATCGCAGACGGCCGGAGTAAGGGGGATGCAAAAGCAGGAAGACATATCGCGGAGCCAAGCCCAGGAGCACAAACCTGAGGTACCCGAACCCGAGATTGGCAAACTGCCCCGCAAGCGGCGCCGCTGGCGGAAGCGAATTCTAATCACGACATCCGTCCTGATCCTTCTCGTCGTCTTTGCGCCATGGCTCTTGTCCACGAGGGCCGGGACGTCCTTGATCCTCTCTTTGGTCAACCGCAGTATTCAAGGCAGAGCTGATGTTGATGATTTGTCCCTCTCCTGGTTTGGGCCGATCGAGATGAGAGGCGTACGTCTTCTGGACCCCTCCAACAAGGAGGTCCTGAAAGTTAATCGGATTGTGGTGGAAATCGGAGCATGGCGAGCAATAACGCAGAAGGAACGGTTCCAGCAGGTGATCGTTGAATCGCCGACCCTCCTACTTCACGAACAGCGGGACGGGTCTTTCTCCTTTCTCGAAGCGCTGAGACCGAAAAGGGTGAAGCGCAAGCCCACAAAGCCAATGCCAGCCAAACCGAGACCCAAGAGGCCCAGGCCGGAAAAGCCTCTGCCTGCACCCCAAGGAACGATCTCGGTGCGCAACGGGAGTGTCCGCGTGCTACGGCACAGTGGGCAGAAATTGACCTTCCGCAATCTGCGGTGCACGCTTGCCGTCGATTCGCTCAGTCACGTCACAGGGGAACTCCAGGTTGCCCTGGAAGAAGGGGGAGTGTGCAGCGTGGAGATGCGCCTGCGCGACCTGGCCAGTAGGGGCAAGCTGGGTCCCAGCGGCGCCTCGGGCACCGTGAAGGTCCGCACTCCGAAGGAGGTGGAGCTGGGCCCGATCGTTTCCCTGGCAACGGGCAGGACCAAAGCCACGGGGCGCGTGAAGCTGAACCTCGACGCGACGCTGCGGCCTGGGAAGGTCGCTCTCCAGTTCGAGACGGGTTTGCAAGAGTTCTCGTTACAACAAGCTGCCGAAAAGCAGGTCCGCCCCGTCAGTCTCGACTCGAAGGGCAAAGTTGATGTGGAGTTTGGATCCTTTGCGCTCAAGAGGGTTGCCGGGGACCTGAGTCTCACCGGCGAAGGTGTCCAACTGGCGACAAACCTCGCGTACCGGAAATCGCAACAGAGGCCCCCCGTGGTTTTCGACGACGTGCTGGCAGCAGTATTGGAGGGGAAGGCGGTTGAGCTACCGAACCTTTCTCTGCGAGCCAGCGGGCAGGTGGACGTAGCGCGTCTCGGGGAGGCGATTCCGGCCGTCTTGAAGGTCCGCGAGAACCTGCAACTCACCAGCGGCAAAATTCACGTGGACCGGCTGTCCGTGGAAGGAGGTACTGAGCCTCGCGTGGAAGGTTCGCTCCGCCTGACGGACCTCTCAGCCGTTCAGACTGACCGAGAAACCAACAAACGAAAGACTTTCCAATATAAGCCGATCACGGTGGACGTCGACGCGAAACTCGTGGAAAAGGAGGGGCTTCAGGTCCAAACAGCGAGACTGGAGTCGGATTTCGCCACCCTGCACGGCCAGGGCAGCCCGAAAAAGATGGACCTGCGGCTCAACGCGGACCTGGCTCAGCTCCCTGATATGTCCGGGCGTGTGGAGCTGACCGCCGAAGTGCGACGGGCGGACTCGATTGTTTCATTCGAGGCCAATGGAAATGCTTCCGGCCTTTCTGTCAAAACGAAAGAAAGCCAATTCGCAACCGAGCAACTCGTGTTCAACTCCCGTGGCGCGTATCTACCCGAACAGAGAAAGTTCAACGGTGACGTCGAGCTGACGAGCAGCGACTTCCTCGCCATACTGGGGGGGAAAGCGGAGAAGCGAGACAGGCTCAGCGTCGGCTCGCTCCAGCTTGAAGCGTCGATAGGCCGTGAGTCCCCGGACTCGCCGATCGCGTCGGTGGGCAAGGCGACGCTCGCTCGGTCCCTCCTCAACAAGCAGCCACTGGCCGAAAAAAGCATCGCCCTGAGCTGGTCGGACCTGAAATTCTCAGCGAAAGACAAAAGCCTCGCCGCTGCGGAGTTCAAGGTGGACGGCGAGGAACTGCTGCGGCTTTCTGTGACAGAAGCGACGGCTCGGTTCACCGAGAAACCCAGCGTCGAGGGAACGTTTGCGCTTTCTACCGATCTATCCAGGCTGCTCGCCTTCCTCCAGCCGTTCGCGGATTGGGAAAAGCCACCTGCCATCGCGGGGTCCTTTTCCTGGAACGGTCGGGCTGCCACAAACGAAGGCTTGATCAGCGCCACCGGCACAGCCATGATTGACGATTTGAAAGTCGGCTCCGGCCAGAAGGTCATCCGACAGGGGAAGGTTCAGTTGGAGCACGGGGCAATCGTTGATTTGGGAAACGAAATTCTCACGCTGGAAACGCTGGCGCTTGCCTCCCAGCCGCTTTCGCTCAACCTCTCCGGCAAGATCGAGAAGCTCAAGACGGACCGAGTGCTCGACCTTTCCGGCGACTACCGGGGCTCCTGGGGCCACTTGATGGCTCTGCTGGCTGAGCTGGCGCCGAAGCTGCAGAGCCAGACGGGACTCGCACTCGCCGGCACGACCGAGAGCGAGCTAAGGATCACCGGACCTGCCAATCAGCCGAAGGTGCAGCCCGTCTTCCGCGGCCTTGCCACAAACAACATCCGCGTGGACTGGGCGTCCGGGCAGGTCGTCGGCTTCGAGTTAGGGCGACCGACAAGCCTCCAACCAATGTTTGCGGACGGTCAGCTCCTCCTCGAAGGGATCTCTATTCCGGCTTCCGGCGGGACGCTCAACCTTAGCGGCGCCGTCAACTTCGTGGGAGACACGCCCACGTTCCAGATGGAGGCCAAGACCCAACTGATCGACAGGGTGCGGATCACTCCCGAGATGGGGGAAATGTTTCTGAGCCGGATCAACCCTATATTCGGGCAGGTCGCCAGCCTCGACGGCGAGTTGTCGTTGTCTTTGACAGACGTGAGTTTGCCTCTGGGCAAACAAATCGTCAGAGCCAGCTCCGGAAGCGGACACCTGGACATCAGTAACCTCAACCTCAAGCCCGATGGCATCCTTGCGAACCTTGTGCAACTGAGCGGCCTTCTCGCCAGGACAAGCACCAAAGTCTCCTTCACGGGCGCCGACTTTGTCATGAAGGATGGCAAGGTCTCGTACGAGAACTTCGCGATCACCTTCGGCAAGGACTTTGACCTGAAGTTTCGCGGCTCGGTAGGCTTTGACGACACGCTGGAAATGTGGGTTTCGGTGCCGGTGGGAGCGGCTCTGCTCAAGGGCTTTGGCTTCAGGGGGCCGTTGGATACCTACGCAAAGCTGCTGGCGAAGGAAAGAGCCCGGATGGAAATCCCCATTCGTGGCACGCGCCTGTCGCCAGTTCTCGGCGAGGTGAAACTTGGGACGGCGTTGGAGAGAATTACCACCGGGCTTCTGCGCCAGGGCGTCCAGGTCACCACGGACGTGATCACGCTCCCCATCGAACTGCTCAAGAGGCCAGACTCTCTTTTGAAAATCCCGGGGGCGGTGATTAAGAAGACCACCGATGTGATTAAGATACCCATAGATGTGATCACCAAGCCAAAGCAAACGCTCAAGGACCCCGGAGCGCTGTTTGACAGGTTGAACGTGACGCCGCAAAGCATCGTCATCGAGTCGCTCCTCGAAGTTATCAAGAAGCAGCAGGAGAGGTCGCCGGGAGCAAGCCGGCCGAAGAAGTAGACACCGAGGGGGCGCCGGAGGCGCGGGCTACCAGCTCGCTCCTCATGCAGCGCGGGCTTCCGTTCCACCAAAGAGAATCATGCGACTCGAAGGAACCGTCCACATCATTAAAACGGCGGGAAAAAAGTTCTACGAGGACGATGCCTTCATGCGGGCCGCGGCGCTGGCGTTTTACTCTGTCTTGTCGTTGGCGCCGCTTCTCGTTATTTTCGTCTCCGTGACCGGCTTCCTGGGTGAGGATGCGCAGGCAAATTTCATCAAAAATGTTCAAACGCTTATCGGTCCGGAGACCAGTGAGGCGATCAAGTCAGTGGTCGCGTACGCCTCTGAGAATCGAACCGCTGGCGTGATTTCAGCAGCAATCAGTGCCTTCACGTCGGTCTTCTGGACAACGGTCGTCTTCGCTCAGTTGCAGCTTTCCTTGAACAGGATGTGGGGGATTCGCGCCAGGCCGGGGCGCGCTACCTGGTTCCTGCTGCGTAAGCGACTGCTGTCACTCGCTGTGGTGGCGACCATCGGTTTGCTGCTTTTGGCATCAGTCATCCTGACTGCCGTCCTGACGATGATTTTCCCGGGCACGGTGAATATCTGGGTTGTAGGGAATCTCGTTGTGCCGATACTGCTGTTCACTGTGCTCTTCGCCATGATCTTCAAGGTCCTGCCAGACGTGAGGATTGCATGGAAAGACGTATGGGCAGGCGCATTGGTCACCGCCATTCTGCTGGCGATCGGGAAACTGCTCCTCGGGAAGTACCTGGTGTACAGGGGAATTGGTTCCGCGTACGGCGCCGCGGGATCGCTGGTGGTTTTTCTTGTCTGGGTGTACTACGTGTCTTTGGTCGCGCTGTTCGGCGGCCAACTGACCCGGGCCTACGCGATCCAATCTGGATCGACAGTTGTTCCTCTCCGGCACGCCAGGTGGGCCGGCAACCCCGTGCCAGAGGATGGTATACCCGGAAGTCGCAGTGGCGATTCCCCGGGGTAACGCGCTGTTCAGGACAAGCGAAATTTCATCTGCCCGAGTGCCCCGATTCGCAAATTCTGTCACGTATCTTTTGCTGGCAAAATGGGCAGGATTGTCCGAGGCCTATTCATCTTTTTTTGCCCGGTGCTTTAACCCTCAGCCTTCTCTCCTTTCTTGGATCACCCAAAACATGGACGATAATGCGTGCGATGAGCATGTAAATCTGCGACAACTTCTTTCGCGTCATAGAAGCAGATTCGATGTCGAGGTCCACCCAATAGGCCTGGTTTTGATGATTCGGCAAACCTGCGTTCACCGCGTACAGACCCCGCCATTTCGGGAGCTGCTCCATTCTCGATATCGTCCGCGCACTCGATGAACTCCTTGATCGATTCGGCAGCTCCCAACAGATGAAGGTGGTAGAGCCTGTCCCAGTTTCACAAGGTTTAGTGAAGCTGGCTGTCGAGAGTCACCCACGCCTTCTCTGGACAGCCGAGGAACGCCACGCAAGCGACGCTAAAGGCGTATGCGGATGATATGGCCAAGTTCATCGCGTTTTTGGAGAGCCGTCATGGAAAAGGGATCGTCCCTGGAGATGTGACGGTTTCAATGATACGTGAGTTCCTGGCCTTCCTTGCAGAGAAAGGGTTCAAACGGAAGAACTCCGCCTCTTCCCGGGGGCGAAGGCTCTCGACGATCAGGTCCTTCTTCAAGTTCGCCTATCGCGAGGGCTTGGTCAGGAGCGATCAGGCGTCCCTCATATCCACGTCACGCTGCCGAGGAAGTGAGCCATCGTTCCTGACGATGGAGGAGTACAAGAGACTACTCCAGGTCATTGAGAGGCGGCAGTCCGACAGGCCGGCCTACCAGCGGAAGAACCGGTACGGGTCGTCCCACTCTTCCGGTGCATCCATGTAGAGGCCGTGGAGCCAGCGCTTCTCGGCCGTGGACGTGTCCACGGGGCTGTGGAAGCGCTCCAGAAGAGGCGTTGACCCGGCCACACCCATGTTGGACAGCAAGCGTGAAAGGAGGAAGGACGCTCGCCGGTGGGTCAGCCTGAGATTTGACTGCTTGCTGCTGTCAAACTGCCAGGGTGCGAGTTGGCAAAAGACGACGTTCGCGTTCTGCGCCCTGGCCAGCACGCCACCGCCGATGACCGCGGCGCCACCGGACACGAGGGGCAATTCCCGCGGGTCGCGATTGTGAACATCCGCAGGCCCCACTCCCGCCAGCAGAGAGTTCGCGCGAAACGGCTCGAAGAAGGCCGCAATGTGTTCCTGTTTCTTCATGCGGACCTCGAAGGGCAAGAACCCGTTCGCTTCCTTCTCGTCGAGCCCGAGGGCCAGCAGGTTACCGCCCGCTCTCAGGAACTCGGCAATGGCGGCCGCATTTCCAGCAAGCTCCTCCCGGCCACCGGATGCCACCACGAGGACTTGGCCGGCAGAGAGCTTCCCGTCATCGTAAGTGCCCAGGGAGATGCCTGCGAATTCCAGATGCTTCTTTCCAAGAGCATCGCCGACATACACGGCATTCCGGTTCGGAGCCGGCTTCCAGACCGACACATACCGGAGTATGTTGCGCGTGAGCGTCTCCGCCGCCGGGTCGGTCTCGGTCCGCCCGGTCACGTCCATCTGGCAGAACAGCACCATTCCTTTGCCCTCACGGTACTCCATGAGTGGGCTGTACTGCAGGCTGAAGCCACCGTCGAGAATGGGCAGGAAATCGCCGCGTGCGGGCTTCTCGATGAGAATGGAGGAGACGTTGCCTCGGTTGCCGCAGCGCCACAACCGCGTGACAGGGATGCCGCACCACTGGACAGTCGGACCGTAACGGGGCCGCATTTCGTACTTGAGCCGCGACGGAAGGATCGTCGCCTCGCCACGCCAGTTTCGCAGGTGCTCCTCAGCCATCCCCGCCAATAGCGGATGATCGGGCACACGCTTGAAGACCCACCGCAATCCGTACTCCGCAACCCGGAAGCCAAATCGCTTCTCCAGAACGTCCGGTGTCTGTTCGAACATAAGCACCTTCAGACCGTCGCGTACGCGGCTGATGTCGGGCGCCGGAGCGTCAACCGACAGGGCGGCCTTCCCCACAATGAGGATCTCGTATGCCGACAGATCGGCGTTCGCATCGACGGGCTGGCATTGGACCCCCATCCCGTTCAATAGTTTCCCCGTCTCACCTTTGGGGTCGAACACCGCGACCTTCGCGGCCACCTGGACAGCCTGTGGGCGCGGCATGACCTCGATCGAGAAGGAGTCCGTCTGGGACTCGCCATTGCTGAATGTCACGGCCATGCTGAGTTCGTACTTGCCGGGGGCCAGCGCGGCCGGCATCTCGAAGCGCAGCGGGATGCGTTCCTGTTCGCCCGTCGCCACCGTGACTTCCTTCTTGCCGGTGACGGCCTGGGGCAGCCCAAACGACCACTCGCATTCGCACGTCACGGTTTCGCGGGAGTTATTGATGACGATGATCTGTTTCTCGACCGCCTCGCCCGGATAGAAGTTATGGTCCTTGCTGGTGAATCGAGCGGGCTTGCCAGCGATGTACGCCAAAAGGGGCCGGTTGTTGCGGATCAGCGCCTGGGCGGCAGCCGTAGCGGTCCAGTCGGAGCGCTCGAAGGCCAGGTCCATGCGTTCGTAACGCTGCTCGATGTAGTCCGGACTGAACCCCGGCCGCTGAAGGTTTTGCCAGTCAACCTGGAACTCCTTGCGGCTCTTGTCAACGCCATCTCGCAGCCTCCAGTAGTGCCCGTGGCCCCACGGGGAGTTCGCCGAGATCCCCCACGTGCGAAAAGCACGCCAGTTGTCGGTGAAGTACATTGCATATACAGGCTGCCGTTCGGCGAAGATGCTCGAACCTACAGGGTAAGGATAGTCCCAACGGTGCCAGCGGTTGCCGGCCCGGAACTGCCTGGCCTCCCAGCGCAGGTTTCTCTTCTCCATCTCGCTGATCCGGAAGGCCCGGTCCCCGAGGAACTGCGAATTCCATTCCGCGAGGCAGAACTCCCACGGCACCCTGGCGCTGCCAAATTCACGCTGCCCTTTGTACCACCCCCGGTACATCGTCCAGTCCCAGGGAAACGGCACGCTGTACTCGCAGGTGAAAACCGGCTTCACGCCCACCGTTGCCCAGTGCTCGAACCAGTCGGACATCTCCTGGATCGGGGCGAAGTTCGGGTAGAAATTGATCGCGTGCATCGAGCCCAGGTTGCCCGAAGCGTGATGATAAACAATGCGGCTTGGGTCCAGGCTTCTCACGATCGCTTCCGCTCGCAGGGCGCGCTTGGAGTTCCTCAGAGACCACGTGTCGCGAGGGTTCTGGATGCCGTCAATCATGTCGGGGTTCATGTCCTCGCTGTACCCGGTCGCGTTATGGCTCATCGAGTAGAACACGACCGACGGGTGGTTCTGGGCCACGCGCACGTAGAACTCCGCGTGGCGGGCATAGCCGTTGTTCCGATCAGCGTCGGGCGCCTGCCAATCGTAGTGGCTGAAATGCGGCTGGGAAAAGGATACGAGCACCCCCACGTCATCCGCGGCCCTCAAGACCTCCGCGAAGCTCAGATGGGAGCCCGGCAGACAGCCGTAGTTGTGCGTGTAGACGAAGTTGATTCCAAAACTCTTGAGGCGCTCCAGGCTCTCGCGGGCGGCCTGGTAATTGGCCAGTGCGGCGCCAACCTGGGCATTGTCAAGCGGCACCGCGGAGAGAAAGATGCGGGTGCCGTTGAGGAAGAAGTCCCGGCCGACAATCCAGAACTCGCGGAACCCGAATCGCACGCCGTGGGCGGCGTCCAGCACTTCGCCCCCGGCACCCAGTAGCGAGAGATTGAGGTGGTACGAGTTTTGAGGCGTATGGACGTCCCAGAGTTTCTCGGGTTTCCAGTTCTCGGTGAATGCGATGCGGCGATCCTTGAGGTCGCTCCCTTGGAAGGGCTTGCTTGTGAACTGCTCGACGCTGCGGCCATTGTCGGTGATCTGGGCATGAAGGGCGTACTGTGCTTCCGTAGCGAGGTCGTCCAGCGAGGCGTCGAACGTGATCTCCCACTTGCGCACCGAGGTGTCCACCTTCACGTCGGCGATCCGCGGCCCGGGCGGCGTGCTTGCTAAGTAAACGTCGCCGCACAGGCCGCGCCGCGCCACCGTGCCCTTCAGCTCTCTGGCGGAGGCGGTGTCGGTGTAGGAGAGCATGACGCCCTTCAGCGGCATGGCCACAACAAGCATACTGAGAATGTGCGTGCGGCCCGGGCGGCAAACGTCCGTGATGTCGAGCTCTCCGCCCGGGAAAACCATGTCGCCCACGTGCCTGCCATCCACGGAGACACCCGCGTAGGAATTCAGGTACTCCGCGTGGATGGTGATACGCCGGCCGGTCCATTGCCTGGGAACCGTGATCTCCCGTTGATACCAGGCCGCAGTGATGCTGCGTAGATTTTGGTGCTTCCAGCTCGGATGGGCGTGAACCGTCTGGCACTCTTTCTGCATGTAGTCGGTGATTCCCGGCCAGGCGCCCGGGACCTTGAAATAGCCCCACCTGTCGGTGGGCACCCGGTCGGCCTTCGTCTCGGCCGGCTGCCAGCGCCACAGGCCGTTTACGCAGATGCGTTCACGCGTGGGAGTGGTTTCGCGATACGCCTTTCCCAGGTCCCACACCGCTTTCACGCCTGCGGGCAGCGAAGCGGCGGATTGCGCCTCGGAAGCCCTCTGCGCTGCACCTGAGATCAGAGAAACCACAACCGCGATCCAAAGCCGTTGATAGATGCTCATGACGTTCTCCCCTCTACTTGCCAATGTGGATGACGAACTGCTGGGTTGCACGGCCCACCCTCAAGGCAACCGTTGCGTGAGAACTGGTGGCAACCACAAGCGCCGCAAAAGCTGTGGAGGTCCGCAGCAGCATCGAAAACCCCCCCGCGAAATCGCTGTGCAAGTCTGGTTTTGTCTACCCTCACGCACCAAAAGAATAAGAACCTGGACCGTTCTCTTATCCCCGCCAGAAGGCGGGGCTGGTGTGACCATAGATCACAGTATTCAATCCTTGAGTCCCTGACAATCTCCTTCATCCCATCGGCTTCGCACCTGCCTCAGACGATTGCAAATCGTGCCCGCTTCCTCCCGGCGCCGTCGTTGTCCGACAGGAACGGTACTCTCCCTGAAAGGTCACGTCAACGAGAAAGCCGGCGGCTCAGCTCTGGGGAACAGGCCAGCGATGGGCGAGGCGGGAAGGCATTTGAGAGGCGGAGCGGGGGTGTGGGCGGTCGGAGAGCGTAGGGGGTCGTAACGCTGGCGTGCAGCGGTTATAGTATCAGCGGCTTGCGGAGAGGCCTGGAGCATGCCCCAGCGCAAGACTCAGGAAGTATCGAGGCGGATCTGATCCCGCCGAAGGCGGGACCAGTAGGGGATCGAAGGCGTCGGCTGGGATGCGGAAATAGCGGAAGCAATCCAGCCACGCCTTCGGCGTGGTCGAGTCCCGCCTTGGCGGGATTCTTTAGGCTGCCGAAGAGTTGGATGGGGGTGGCGTCATAGGCTTGGGCGAGATGCTTGAGGAGGCTGCCGAACTCGAGCAGTTGCAGAAAGATGTGAGCGATCTGCACCAGGTAGTAGAAAGCCTTCATATTGTCCGGGTGGATGCTGTAGGCATGCTCCAGGTTCAAGCCGCTGTTTTTTGGATGTTGAAACCTTGATTCTCAATTTTTGATCTGACTCGGCCTCCTTTCTCGGCAATAGTCGCCACGTTGTTTGCCTTGAGATGGAAATCCGTGAGCCAAGCGAAAGTGGTAGTCTTTCCTTTTGAGGTTTCGTTGAGGATGATGGCGTTCAAGCGATGGGAGCGCCGCTGGCTGTCGCCATAAGAGAGGTTGTTGACCCAGCGGTAATGCTGACGGGCGCCGTTGGGCAGTTGAACTCGCAGGGAGTTTTGGGTGGCGAGTTTGAGGAGTCCCTGGAAGTCCTGCCACAGGTCGGGGGTGCGGCCCCGCTTGACGGTCAACACGTGGGACCAGTGGTACTGTTCACAGACATTCAGCACGGGGCCGCAGGCGAAAAGCGAATCCCCGCCAATACACAGGCGGGTCTGAGGAAAGTCTCGCTTAAGTGCGGGGGCGAGTCTGTGGCGCCAAGGGCGCCATTTGAGTTCGCAATCCTGTTTGACTTTTTCGTACCCAGAGAGGGTGGTTGGCTTGGAGCAATGGGGATGGGGCGAAGAGACCTCTGCGGCAGGATTCTCGATGAACTCGGCGC
>Ga0315541_1003128_pt1 | contig 13011 bp, 12 predicted proteins | sample SalMarSW160190MG_FD_203095 | JGI IMG/M metagenome (GOLD analysis project Ga0315541, IMG submission 203095) | Salt marsh sediment microbial communities from the Plum Island Ecosystem LTER, Massachusetts, United States - Salt Marsh Sediment SW1601-190 ...
CCTATCACTGCTCGCTTGATTGCCGACCTGATTACTACCGCTGGAGCTAATAGATTGCTCACCGTAGACCTCCACGCCCCTCAAATTCAAGGATTCTTCACCATACCTGTGGATGAGCTCACCACTCGGCCCATCTTGGCTCAGTATGTCAAGGAAAAAGCTCTGGGTAATCTGGTAGTGGTTGCTACTGATATTGGTATTACCAAGGTAGCCCGTGATATGGCTGCTAAACTTGGAGCCCCCCTGGCTATCATTGAAAAGAGGCGCCTGGGTAACGTCGATGCCACTGAAACCCTCAACGTAATCGGCGAGGTTGAGGGAATGCGTGCCCTGACGGTTGATGATGAGATTGATACCGCTGGGTCTCTGGTCGGGGTGGTGAATGCTCTTTTAGAACACGGCGTTACTGAGGTTTATGCTTGCTGTACTCACCCCGTTTTCTCTGGTCCCGCTATCCAGAGGATAGCCACCAGCCCGGTGAAAGAGGTAGTCGTTACCGATACCATACCTGTTAATGACGATAAGAAACTGGACAAGATCACCGTCTTGCCTATAGCTTCGCTTATTGGCGAAGCCATTCATCGCATTCACACCGGCTTATCAGTGGGAGCGATGTTTGAGTAACAACTTGCCGAAGACAAAAGAGAGGTTAGGAAATCCAAAATCCTAAGCACGAAATACTAAACAATACCAAAGCCTAAAACTCCAATGACCAAAACAGAGAGGATTCCGAATTTGAAGCATTAAGATTTTGAATTTGTTTAGAGCTTAGAAATTAGAATTTAGGATTTTATCGTTCAATGTTTAAGTGGCTTAGCAATCTGCTTGATTCCAACGAGAAAGAATTGAGGCGCCTTCAGCCTCTGGTGTCTCAAATAAACTCGTTGGAGCCTGACTTTGAAAAGCTCACCGACATTGAACTTCGAGCGAAAACCGACGAATTTAAGGCTCGGCTAGCCGATGGTGAAAGCTTGGATGAGATTTTACCAGAGGCTTATGCTGCTGTTAGAGAAGCAGCCAAGCGAACCATAAGGCAAAGACATTTTGATGTCCAGCTAATGGGGGGAATCGTCCTTCACCAAGGGAAGATAGCCGAGATGAAAACTGGTGAGGGAAAAACTCTGGTAGCTACCTTGCCCCTCTACCTCAATGCCCTCACCGGACAAGGCAGCCATCTGATTACCGTTAATGATTATCTTGCCAAGCGGGATTGCCACTGGATGGGTCCTATTTACCACGCCCTGGGTGTAAGCGTGGCCAGCATCAATGCCCAGCAAACAACCGACCAACCTGCCCCTTCCTATATTTATGACGCCGGCTATGAGTCGGAAGACCAGAAGTGGAATTTTCTCCGCCCCGTCACCCGCCGCCAGGCTTATGAGGCAGATATAACTTATGGCACTAATAACGAGTTTGGCTTTGATTACCTCAGAGATAATATGGTCTGGGATTTGTCTCAATGCGTGCAGCGTCCCTTGAACTATGCCATCGTCGATGAGGTTGATAACATCCTTATTGACGAAGCCCGCACTCCGCTGATTATCAGCGGTGCCGCCGAGGAGGCAACCAAAAGATATTACACCTTCGCCCAGTTAGTTTCCCGCCTTAGCAAAGATGCAGACTATACCATTGACGAGCGTACGCGTACTACCAACCTTACCGAGATTGGCATGGCCAAGATGGAGAATATGTTGAAGCGGGAAGGCATGCTTAAAGCACCTGACCTTTATGACCTCTCTAATTACTTTCTCACCCAATATCTGGAGAGCGCCCTTAAGGCTTATGCCTTGTTCAAGAGGGACAAGGACTATGTGGTTAAGGATGGACAGGTCATCATCGTAGATGAATTCACTGGCAGATTGATGTTTGGCCGGAGGTATTCTGAGGGATTGCATCAGGCCATCGAGGCCAAAGAGAAAGTAAAGATTCAGCGAGAATCAGTTACCATGGCTACCATCACCTTCCAGAACTATTTCCGCCTGTATCAAAAACTGGCGGGCATGACTGGTACCGCGGCCACGGAAGCCGAGGAGTTCCACAAGATTTATAAGCTGGAAGTGGTAATCATACCCACAAACAAGCCCTTGATTCGCACTGAATACCCAGAACAGATTTACAAAGACGAGAAAACCAAGTTTGCCGCCGTGACCAATGAAATCAAGCAATTATATGACCAGAGAAGACCTGTTCTTATCGGCACAACCTCTATTGAGAAATCAGAGTATTTATCTGACCTCCTGAGAAGAAATGGCATCCCCCATCAAGTCTTAAATGCCAAGCATCATGAAAAGGAGGCAGCTATAATCGCTCAAGCCGGGCGTCTCGAGGCGGTAACTGTGGCCACAAACATGGCCGGGCGGGGTGTGGATATTATACTTGGTGGCAATCCTGAGGGGCGTGATGAAGCAGAATGGCAGGAAGAGCATAATAAGGTGGTTGAGCTTGCCGGACTTCACATTGTAGGTACCGAACACCACGAAGCCAGACGCATTGATAATCAGCTCCGGGGAAGGGCAGGAAGACAGGGAGACCCGGGTAGTTCTCGTTTTTATGCTTCCTTAGAAGATGAAATTCTTCGCCGCTTTGGCGGTGAACGTGTTAAGGGAATTATGCAGTGGGCGGGTATGGATGAAAATAGCCCCATTGAGCATCCCTTTGCTACTAAGGCTATGACCAATTCCCAGGTCCAGACCGAAGGCTATCATTTTAATATTCGTAAACACCTTGTGGAATATGACGATGTCATCAATAAGCACCGCGAGGTGATTTACGCCGAGAGAAGAAAAATTCTCAGTGGCGCCGACCTTAAGGCCAATATAGTCTCCATGATCCGGGATGAAATCCAAAGCTTGGTAGCCAGGCATCTCAACAGCGCTAGCTACGAACTAGAACAAGAGCAAACTAATCTATCTGGCTTACTTGAGGATGTATCCACCATCTTTCCCTTGCCTCCGCAGTTCAGAAGCGACGGGCTTTCCGAACTCAGCGCCCAGCAAATCACAGAAAAAGTGACTGATTATGCCATCGAGCTTTACAACCAGCGAGAGCAGGAGCTAGGTGCTAAGGCAATAAGGTTGATAGAGAGATTTGTAATGCTGATAGGAGCCGAAGGAACCGTAAAGCTTCTAAATGGAAGGTACGACGGTAAGCCAACTGGGGGTATTGACTTCTTCTGGATTGAGCATCTTACCGCTATGGAACACCTGCGTCAGGGGATAGGTCTGCGGGCTGTCGGTCAGGAACAGCCGCTGATAGTGTATAAGAGGGAGGGTCATGCCCTTTTTGAAGCCATCTTAGCTAGTATCCAGCATGACGTTGTCCATAGCATTTACCGCGTCGGTATTGCCAAAGAAGCTCCACAAAAGAGGGAGGCGGTTCCGGTGGGCAAGAAAGTTGGCCGGAATGACCCCTGCCCGTGCGGCTCAGGCAAGAAATACAAGCATTGCTGCGGGAAATAATTAGTCTCCAAAAATCCCCCTCTTAAGATAAGAGGGGCTAGGGGAGTTATGAAAAAGAGACCATGCCTCTCCCTAGATGGGAAGGGACTAAGTGCATATCTTGAATTTATCGAAGGAGGAGGGTGAAATGCCAATTTATGAATATAAAGCAGTAGACGGTGCTCATTGCAAGCTGTGTAAAGGAAGGTTTGAGGTGAGGCAGGGAATAAATGATGAACCGCTGAAAAGATGCCCCGAATGCGGCGCCGAGATAAGGAGGCTCTTTTCTCGCCCCTTCCTAGGCCGAAAAGAATCCTTCAGCGAGGAGGAAACCTTCGATAGATACACAGGAGAGGAAGCCGCCGAATTAGGGCTGGAGGAAGACCTTGCCGAAGACGAAGTCTGGGAATGAGAGAGTAAATATCAAAGGAGCAGACCAAAACGGAGGCAAACTATGATGGAAGCACGTTTAGGTGTTACTACATGCGATAAATGTGGAAAGCCAATGAAGGAGGATAAGCCCATCCTTGTTATAGCAGAAGGGAATATTGCGGAATCTGATGACGAGCTAACATTTCAAGGCTCTTGTGTCCGATATGCTTGCCACCTTGACTGCTGGGATGGTGTTGAAGAAGATTAATGAAGGTGAAGCAACGTGATTTTTGAAGACCTAGTTCGGCTTTACGAGGAGAAGAAGCGAAAATTTGGAATTGAAACCTATAAGCACGTCTCTGAGTTGCTAAGGGAGGCAAAGGAATTACATAGAAAAGATTTCCTTAGACACCCGACGCCCAAAGGAGATCATGAGCAGTCTTGGAGGTCTTTTAAAGGTAAGAATCTCGAGAAGCTTATTGCTTATATAATAAAAGACGAGGTTATGAGCTTGGGCTTGAAGATGGCAAACGGCAATGTCCTAGAAAGGACTAAGAGCGAGAATCTTCCCCTGGAGTTGAGTAAAGTAAAACGAAACCTTTCAGTGGATTATGGAGAGTTTGGTGCTCATGTCCCTGACTTGGATATCATTATCTATGACCCAGGTTCTTATAAAGTAGTAGCTGGTATTTCAAGCAAGGTTACTCTTCGAGAGAGGATTGCTCAAACTGGCTATTGGAAGATCAAACTTTCGAAAGACGAAGTTACTAAGCACATAAAGGTATTCTTCATTACACCTGATGAGGATAGGACTCTGACTTACAGAATTCCAACAAAGAAAGGTAGGGCCATAGTAGAAGTAGATACTGATGGTAGTTATGTTATGAGTGAGATTCAAGTCGAAGAAGATGACAAGGTAAAAATGTTCGACCAATTCATTAACGACTTGAGAGCATTGGCAAACAAGATAAGTAAAGATAGTGAAAAGCATGGCTAAAGAAAAGATTAAAGCGAAGAAGAGTAAAGCCGAAAAACCTATGTTGCCTGTTTTCGAAAATATGCCACCTGACGGCTTCACTTATCAAGTTAGCGAAGTTAAAGAATCGTATGATGGAAAGCTCATGCTGGAAGCTACGACATTATGGGATTTCCCAAAGCAAAGTTATGGCAGGAAACCAAAGGGTAACAATAAATATCCTGGTGTTACACCTGCGTTTATAATCTGGAATCTTATTCAAAGATATACCCAGCCAGGAGATCTAGTTGTCGATCCCATGGCTGGAAGTGGGACTACGATTGATGTGTGCAAGGAAGAAGGGAGACAGGTCATTGGATATGATATAGCTCCAGCGCACCCCGAAGTTATACAAAACGATGCTAGAAACATTCCTCTCGATAAGAATACTGTGGACCTAGTATTTATCGATTCTCCTTACTCTGACAACGTAAAATACAATGACCATCCTGATTGTATTGGCAAAATCTCGTGCGAGGATGAGCGTTTCTTTGAGGAACTTGAGAAAGTTGCCAAACAGGCATACAGAATTTTAAAGCCAGGCAAGGTTTTAGGATGGCTCATTGGCGACCAATGGGTTAAGAAAAAATATACACCCGTAGGTTTCAAGCTATATCAGTGTTTGTGTAAGCGCTTTGAGCCGGTGGACGTTATTTGTGTTGTTAGGAGAGGCCAAACTTCGAATACAGGGCTTTGGTACAATAGAGCTAGAAGGTTCAATTTCTACCTTCGGGGCTTTAAATATCTGCTCATTATGCGAAAGCCTGATAGCAACTCAACTCAGAAAGAAGAGGCGCGTTCTGTGAAATGGGCTAACTATGAACGAGGCAAAACCAAGAAAAAGAAGCTACCAGAGCCAAAAGTAGAAAATGCTGGCACTAATACCAGTGGCTGAAGGATAATTTTAAGTCTTTCTTCGAGCATGGCAATCCTGATTGGGACTGGATAGTGAGAAACATTGTTCGGAATCCGCAACAGACGATGGAATGAGGGCAGAAAGTGTAACCGCTGCCGCTAACTATTTGCACACTTGTTGATTGTACCTCAAGTCCCAAATCCTTCACGCTAGAAAGTGCAGACGTGGTTAATTCGAACTGTTGCACTGGCCAGAAAGGCTTGCTAAAATAGCTAAACAATTACTCCTGAAAAGGAGCGAAACGAATTTTTACGGCGAACTTAATAAATAGGTTGTAGCTATGATAGACTCTCCGGTCCTGGTCCTTAATCAGAGTTATGAGCCCCTTAACTTATGTCGCACGCGTCGGGCTATAGTGCTAATCTTTCGTGGCAAAGCTGAAGTGCTGGAAAATAGCAGAGGCGAGCTTCACTCTGTTAATCAGGTATTTCAGATACCTTCAGTAATCCGACTCGTCTATATGGTTAAGCGTCCTCGCCATCAGAAAAAATTGAGCAGGCTCGAGGTATTTAGTCGTGACCAATACACCTGCCAGTATTGTGGCCGACAAACCAAGGAGCTTACCTTAGACCATGTTGTTCCGCGGCGGCGGGGTGGGGAGCACGCCTGGGACAATGTGGTTAGTGCCTGCATTCCTTGCAACAGGCGCAAAGGCGGACGCACGCCGGACGAAGCAAGGATGAGACTGCTGCGCCAGCCGCGTTCTCCTCGCAATGATGGCTTCTATATTCCCTATCACCTTCTCAATAATCACGGTGAATGGCAAAAATATCTACCCTCCTTGAATTAACTTAACCCCAACGAAGTAATAGTTTAGTTTTTCTACAAGTTCCGTCTTAAAATTAGGGCTCTTTCCTTAAACATCCCCCCTTGAGATAAGGGGGGATAAAGTGGGTTATCTCGACAGGCACCATATTGTTGCTTGCTTCATAACTCCCCTAACCCCTCTTATCTTAAGAGGGGAAAATCGAAAAAACTTACCTGCTACCCCGTGAATTTGCTCTAAGTTTAATCGGGTTCCTAAAAAAACTACAACTTCTCTTCTGGATGAATTAATTCATCCAGAGCTATCTCTTTAATCACCTCATTATCCAATTGTACTGTTACCGTTTCCTTGAAGAAGTTAGTGTTGACTACCCTGGCTTTACCCCAGGGTGTTAATATTTCTTGTTTCGGCTGAGGCATCTTCTTTTTCATAGCTGCATAATCTTTGCTTTCATACGACAAGCAGCAAAGGAGCCTTCCACAGATGCCCGATATCTTCATAGGATTCAAGGCCAAGCTCTGTTCCTTGGCCATTTTAATAGATACTGAGGCAAAGCTGGTGAGGAAATTCTGGCAACATAAAGGATAGCCGCACTTGCCTATGCTACCCAACAGCTTAGCCTCATCCCTTGCCCTCACTTGCCTTAACTCCACCCGTGTTTCCAGAGCATGGCTTAATCTCCGAACCAATTCTCGGAAGTCCACCCTCTCCTGAGCGCTGAAGAATATGGTCAGGTGCTCGCCCTTAAAATCATAGCGAGCTGCCTGTGGCTTCATCTTTAACCCAAGTTGGGCTGCCATTTCATTGCACTTGCTTAAGGCTTCTTTTTCCAAGTTCCGCCGAACTTCCTCTAAATCCTCTTCTTCAGCCTGACGTACTACCATCATTAATTGCTCGCTTGGTTGAGACGGGGCTTCAAGAGTAACGACTTTAGCCACGTCTAGACCATGGTCAGTATCCACCACTACATAGTCGTTCAATTGCAGGGATATCTCACCAGCGTCACAGTAGACGAATTTTCCTCTAGAGCGGAATTTAACTCCAATTATGTTAGCCATCGAGATATATTATATTCTAAACTCCGCAATGATATTCTCATTCAGGATTTTATACTCAGTTTCTTTTTGGGTAAATTGAGCATCAGCCATTCCAATGCTAAACGGGGATTAACATTCTTAGAGATTTCCTCCTGTAGCAAGCAAAGATTAACAAGAAACCCTTTAATCTCGCTCAGACTTAATCCCCTGGCTTGTTCTTCCAGAGCTATCTCATAATCTACATTGATGATGGCCTCCTTGCAACTACCTTTAATGAGCATCAAATCACGCCACCAGTCGAGCCAAATCTCTATTATTTCTGCTCCGGCTCTCCGGTTCTGGCTAAATTGGCTTGCTAGCTCTTGGGCATAGGCAAACCTTCCCTCTAAGCTCCGACTTGTCGGAGTTATTAAGGAGACCAGCTTGGCTATCCTCTGGGACCGCTGCTCTAATATATCGTCATCTGCCAAAGCAGCCAATGCCCAGCCAAGGCGACCATGGCACAATTGAGTCAAAAGCTTCGCTTTATTAGCATCAACGTTATATGAGTTGACGAGTATCTCTTGTACTCGCTCTGATGGCACAGGCTTCAACTCCAGCCGCTGACAACGTGAAATAATTGTCGGCAAGAGGTGCTCCTCCTCAGCAGCTAATAAAAGCCAAACTACCCTTTGCGGTGGCTCTTCTAATATCTTGAGCAAGGAATTAGCCGCCTCAGTAGATAGATATTCAGCGTCATCAATGATAAACACTTTGCACTTACCCTCATACGGTGGCAGGTTGGCTAAGCGTTGCAGCCCTCGAATATCATCAATGCCAATCTCCGTTTTAGAATCCACGCCAATAGGGGTGACATCAGCGTGCTTGCCCTCCAGGATTCTCTGGCAGGAACGGCATTGACCGCAAGGCAGCTCGGGGCCATCGCAATTTAGGGCTTGAGCCAAATTGATGGCTAAAGTCCCTTTGCCCACATGCCGCGGCCCTACGAGAAGATAGGCGTGGGCTATAGCATTGGTTTTAAGGCTGTAATCCAGCAAAGATAAAATTTTATCCTGTCCTATAACTTGCCACATGTTAAATCAGGTCCAGGTTCATCAAATCCTTATAAGTTTCCCGGCGCCGAATAAGGCGCGCTTGACCTTCCTTTACCATAACTATAGCTGGCCTGGGCATGGCATTATAATTGCTCGACATGGGTATGGAATAAGCGCCGCAAACTGGAATAGCTATGATGTCACCGGGATGCACTGAAGCCAAATTGATATCCCTTACTAAAATATCACCAGATTGACAGAGCTTGCCAGCAATGGTAACTACCTCTCTTCCCGCCTCCAAAGCTTTGTTAGCCACCAGAGCCTCATATTTAGCTCCATAAAGAGCCGGGCGGATATTGTCGCTTATGCCGCCATCGACACAGACATATTTCTTTATGCCAGGTATCGCCTTTATCGCCCCGACCTTGTATAATGCCACCCCTGCCTGGCCGACAATTGCCCTTCCTGGCTCGATAATGAGCCGAGGGCGACTCAATCCCAGTCCCGAAATAAGACCATTCAACTTGCCAGTTAGAGCCCGGGCATAGTCAGCTATTGTAGGCACTTTAGAGTCCAGAGTGTATGAAACGGCAAAGCCGCCACCGATGTCGAATTCGCTGAGGTTAAATCCAAATTTCTTGCCCATTTCTTGGGTAAAGCGAAGAATAAGCTCTATGGCAAGCTCATAAGGCTGAATCTCGGGCACCGGGGAGCCGAGATGGAAATGAAAGCCCAAAAGGTTAAGGTTGGAGGCTGACAAAGCCTGGTTTACCGCCTCTTCAGCCTGCCCAGTAGCCAAGGGAAAGCCAAATTTGCTCTCTATCGTCCCGGTAGTAGTATATTGGTGAGTGTGGGGGTCGACCCCCGGGGTGAGACGAAGCAAAATATCCTGGCTAATCCCCCTCTCTCCAGCCAGTCTATCAAGCAATTCAAGCTCATAGAAGTTGTCCACCACAATTCTGCCAACTCCCAAATCCAGGGCAAGATTTAATTCTTCCGGCGTCTTGTTGTTGCCGTGGAAGTAAACCTTGTCCAGAAGAAAATCCACAGAATGGGCGATGCTAAGTTCTCCCCCAGAGACGACGTCGAGTCCCAAGCCTTCTTCCTTAAATATAAGAGCCAAAGCTCGGTTCAGGAAAGCTTTAGAGGCATAAATGACGAGGGTATCAGGATAATATTTACAGAGCTCATCTTTAAATTCACGGCACTTATGGCGGAGGGTGAGTTCATCAAAAAGATAGAGCGGCGTGCCAAATTCGTTAGCCAGGTCAACAACATCGCAGCCGCCGATAACGAGATGTCCTTGATTCTTCACCTCAGCGGCTAAAGGGAAAAGGGCTAGCTCAGGCGCCTTGCTTGTGTTCATGCTGATATGGTAGCTTGTAATGCCCAGATAAGTCAAAGGTCTTGAATGAATTCTCGACGGATGGTTAGAAAGCCCAATGCTCTTCTGGGATTCCGCCTTTGTTTAACTCAAAGGTTACGATGAATTCCCCATGAATCCATACCCAAAATTTCTGATAACGGCTGGCGGATATGGGAAGTTGCCTGATAGGGCAATTTGGGCGAAGGGTCTGCAAGATCCGTAGCCACATATCCGCCTGTTAAGTGAGTGCGATAGCACCGAGCAATCCGAAGGATTGTGAAGAGTTGCTCGCCCATTATTCAATTTGTAAAGAGCCTCGTCCATAATTATCCTCTTCTTGATGGCTTTAGTCCTTTTAAAAAATCCCACATGGGAACTTTCTTCATATACTCTTTGTAGCTTTCTCCGAATTTCTTTATGTTAAACTCATCCTCTTTCTTAGATGCCATCCAAAAGCAAAAGAAAGCTACTAAGCCCAATATCGTTGAAGGAATTGATTGAATGACTAACATAATCCCAATTATTGCAATGGCTCCTCCTAAATAAAGGGGATGGCGCACAACTCGAAATATACTTGTATCGACAATTTCGGTAGTATGCTCCCAGCCAGACTTTGGCTTTCCTTCATGTTTAAGACTTCTGACTGAAAAAACAAAGAATATAATACCAATTGCAATAAGAGAGTAGCCGATATGCAACAAAGGGCGAATATCCATGATCTTCCATATCCAACCTAGCACAATTAAAGAAAAATAAATACCCAATCCACAAGCCACATAAATTTCGTAAACAATACGTCTTCGAATCACAGGAATTAGCCATCCGAAAATAATTCCGATCCAAATACAAGCACAGATTATGTACGGCAACATCTCTATCATAATTCACTCCTCTGATATACTGCTTCATACTGATTCCAGAGTAATGATTTTGACAACGAAGAATGAATTGTAGAAAAATTATTTTCCTCGATAAATGAACTTAAATCATGAATTGTTGTTATACCGTAACTATGTTTAAACAATTTTCCTATTCTAGCTAACCAGTTAGGAAAAATAATATCAAAGTAAATGAAATAACCCTCTGGTTTTAGAACCCTTTTTATTTCTTTTAAAGCCTCTAACCAATTTGGTATGTGGTGCATGACTCCAAACGATAGTACAATATCAAAGTCATTATCTTGAAAAGGCATTTTTGTTGCATCCATTTCCAAGAAACGAATACGTGGTATATCGTCAATATTCTCCTTGGCAAATTGAATCATTTCCGGGTCAACATCAGTTCCAGTAACGTTCAAGTGATATTTCCTGGCTAGGTATTTACACACATGCCCATTGCCGCATCCCACTTCGAGGTAATTTTGATTTTCTTTTAGATTTACATACGACAACAATCTTTCAACGTGTTCAATACCGCGCCCGGCATGCTTCTGGCTGACCATGACTCTTTTTTCGATTTTGCTTAGCTTCATTTTTCATCTTCGTTCGTATAGTTTAATTCTTACTTTCTCAAAGGCTTTTATGAGTTTCAAAGGGCTTTGGGCAATTTCTCTTAACGTTTCCAGCATATACGACGTTTTTCGATACAAAATGTCCCGAAGGGCAAGGGCGAAGCCCGAAGCGTATATGCTGTGTTATCTGCCGTTGCCATCACCACTTTCTAAGTATCTAAGTTTTATTGATTTTCAAAGTACTCAAACGCATCAATAATGTCAAGATAGACCCCGTCAAATCCCACATCAAGAATCTTCTTCAGATAGGAATCGTCGTTCCCGTAGATAATGTTCTGCCAATCTTTATCCCAATAACGAACTTTGTAGTTACCAGGCCAATATGGATTTTCCTCTGCTAGCCATGAAGGTGGGTTTGTTTCCCATTCAGTTTTCCAATAATAACGGTAATTCTCTGCTTCCCCAATGCTCATGTATGCAATTACTAGGCGATTACCACCATTTGCTTTAGTTTTCAGGGTTGCAACATCATCCGCTCTCAAAATAGTATCCATATAAAAGGCATCGATAAGAACAATATCATAGTTTGTATTTTCTATAGCTTCAAGAAATTCAATCTTCGTATCATGGGCGCTTGGATTAATTAAATACAAAAAGTTCTTTGCTTCTGCTAACGAATTAATATTTTCTATATTGACATGATAAGGAGTTGCTGGGTAGGATGGTATGTTGTCCAGTTCTCTATGATCGGCTGCGAATGATATATATCCCCAGGCGGCGTTCTGTTCATAAGAATCATCCATTTTATCGTGATCCCAACAGTAGTCTGTGACCAGAACCTCGACGTTGTTATTCTCAGCAACATCTATAAAGGCCATCAAGTAGTTTCGCTTTGATGCCGGTGTAGCTACATTGTCATCATCATATCCGTAAAAAAGATCCTCCTGCCCTGCTCCATCAATTGCATTAATGTATTCGCTTGCTTGTGGTCCATATGCTTCTCCATTTTCGGTCAATAGCTCATGTCCATTTTGAGGAATGATGATAAAGTTGGGATTGATTCCCTTTGCATAGACACTAATTCCTTTGACGAAATCACGCATATCCTGCCGGTAGTCTCTGGAGGTGGTTGGCTCATGGTTAGTATTATCATTCAAACATCCTGATACCAAAACTGCTGTAATCACCATTATAATTACTAATGATTTCTTCATATTATTTTTTAGCAATTGCAGATAACGTTCTCGGGCTATACGAAGTCGGCATAAGCCGATTTGGGCGAACGAAGTGAGCCGCAAAGCCCGTGTTAGGCGAAGCCTTGCCAACTATGATCCGCCAATAAGACCAACCTCTTTCAGCCATCTCTCGAGAGGGAGCTTAATAGTTCCTTTTATATCAGTGATGTCAAATTGCTCTCGTAATGTGCCGATAATGTCAGCACGCAGATTACGAAAACCCACATCAGCTAATAAAAGAACCGGCTTGTTGAGGGCTCGCATAAAACCATATTCGAGAGCAACATTCGGGTTGAATTCGTCAGCAACGCGGTCTTCCAGAATTGCTATCCCAAATTTGCAGCAAATCATATAAACGCAGACGTTGTTCCAAAGGTTTCGAT
>Ga0315541_1003129_pt1 | contig 13010 bp, 9 predicted proteins | sample SalMarSW160190MG_FD_203095 | JGI IMG/M metagenome (GOLD analysis project Ga0315541, IMG submission 203095) | Salt marsh sediment microbial communities from the Plum Island Ecosystem LTER, Massachusetts, United States - Salt Marsh Sediment SW1601-190 ...
AGGCGAAGCCAAAAAGTGGGAGATGGACTTCTGGAGAGATGAAAGACAGCAATAAAACGGTGCAGGAATACGTGGCATCTATTCCCTTTGACCGGCGGCTATACCGCCAGGACATCGAGGGCAGCATCGCCCACGCCAGGATGCTGGCGAAGCAGGGGATAATAGCCGAGAGCGAGGCTGAGACGATAATCAAAGGGCTCAACTCTATTCGAAAGGAAATCGAACGAGGAAAGTTTCAATTCAAGACCGAGCTCGAGGATATACATATGAACATCGAAGCGGGGTTGTTTGGAAAGATAGGCGATGTGGCAGGCAAGCTCCATACCGCTCGCTCCAGGAATGACCAGATAGCCCTGGATATACGCCTCTTCGTCAAGGAGGAAATCTTGAAAACCATCGATAAGATAAAAGCTCTGCAAACTTCGCTGGTGGAGTTAGCCGAGGCGAACAAAGCCGTCATCATGCCCGGCTATACTCACCTGCAGCAAGCCCAACCTGTTCTCCTGGCCCACCACCTGCTGGCTTATTTCGAGATGTTCCAGCGAGATAAGGAAAGGTTTCACGATTGCCTCAGGCGCACCGACGTCCTGCCCCTGGGCAGCGGTGCCTTAGCCGGCGTTCCTTATCCCCTGGACCGAGAATTCGTCGCCCGGCAGCTGGGCTTCAGCAAGGTGAGCACCAACAGCCTGGATGCCGTTTCCGATAGGGACTTCATCATAGAATACGAAGCGGCGGCGGCCGTCACCATGATGCATCTTTCCAGGCTGGCTGAGGAACTTATCCTGTGGTCATCGAGCGAGTTCGGCTTTATAGAGATTGGCAACGCCTTTACCACGGGCAGCAGCATAATGCCCCAGAAGAAAAATCCCGATGTAGCCGAGCTGGCCAGGGGGAAAACCGGGCGGGTATATGGCCACCTCATAGGCATGTTGACCACCATGAAGTCTCTGCCTTTAGCCTATAACCGGGACATGCAGGAAGACAAGGAGGGGCTTTTCGACACCGTGGACACATTGCACTCCAGTCTGGAAGTATTTGCCGGGATGGTAAAAACGATTAAAGTAAACACCGAGCGTATTTCTCAAGCGATGAAAACAGATTACATTCTGGCTACGGACCTGGCCGACTATCTGGTGAAGAAAGGCATGCCGTTTCGGGAAGCCCACGGCGTGGTCGCCAGACTCAGCAAATATGCCGCCGGTAAGGGTAAGAGCTTCCGAGAGCTGGGCCGGAAGGAATATAAAAAGTTCTCCGCGCTCTTCGGCAACGATGTATATAAGATAACTCTGGAATCATCGGTAGCCGCTCGAAATGTTGTCGGCGGCACCTCCCCCCAACAGGTGGGAAAGGCGCTGAGAAGAGCCAAGAGGCTGCTCAAAAGATGATTAAGCTGGCGCCGTCGATTCTTTCCGCTGATTTTACCCGCCTTGGTGAGCAAATTGACGAGGTCGCCAGGGCGGGGGCTGATTATATCCACGTAGATGTCATGGACGGGCATTTTGTGCCCAATATTACCATCGGGGCTCCGGTGGTGGCTGCAATTCGCCGGGTGACCAGCCTGCCCCTGGACGTCCACCTGATGATAGAGCACCCGGAGCGGTATATCTCCGTCTTCGTTAAGGCAGGCGCCGACATTATTACCGTGCATGTAGAAGCCTGCCCCCATCTCCATGGCACGATTCAGTTGATAAAGAAACTGGGGGTCAAGGCTGGAGTATCCTTAAATCCGCCCACTCCCCTCAGCGCGGTAGATGAATTTATTCATCATGTGGATTTGATTCTCATTATGAGCGTTAATCCCGGCTTCGGCGGGCAATCTTTTATCCCGGAAACATTGCCCAGGATAGCGAATATGCGCAAAATCCTTGATAATAGAAAACCAGGTGTCGAGCTCGAAGTTGACGGGGGGATTAATGCTGAAAATGCCCCTGCCATAGTCGAAGCCGGCGCCGATGTCCTGGTGGCGGGAAACAGCGTATTCAGGGCCGATGAAGGGATAAGCAGGGCGATGCAGAGGCTGAGGGAAGCAGCTACGTAGAAATCAAAAATAAAAAGTCAAATATCAAAATTACAAGTCAAAATGCAAAAATTTAGCCTTTCCCCTTTCCGTCATTGCGAGGCATGGTAGTGCCGAGTCAATCCCGGAGATTGCCGAGCCCCGACAAGTCGGGGCTCGCAATGACAACGGGGGGAAGGGCTCGGAATGACACTCCTTTTTTGTCGTTGCGAGGAGCGAGATTCCTCACTTACGCTCGGAACAGGCTCCGCAATCTCGTGGTGGGGCAAGGGATTGCCACGCTTCGCTCGCAATGACATAAGGGAAGGCACAAGGATTTTGCAGCTTGAGTTAGCGGGCGGCTTTGTACTGGGTGCGGAGGCATCTGGTGCAGATGTTGACTTTTCTTTTCTTTCCTTCTACCATAATCGTAGTTCGGTGAATATTAGGTAGCCAGCGTCGCAAGGTACGCCTCTTGGAGTGGCTTACATTATGCCCGGTTTGAGGTTTTTTACCGCAAATCTCGCACTTCATAGAAACTTCTCTATCTGTTAAATTTGCGTAATGATAGCACAACTATCAGCCCGGGTAAAGGTGTGGGATGAAAACTGATTTAGCCGATGGTCAAACCCTGAAGGAGATGTTTGCCTCAGGAACTGCCTGGCTGGAAAAAAGCGCCCCCGATATCAATGCTATAAACGTTTTCCCTGTTCCTGATGGTGATACCGGAACCAATATGGTGCTCACCATGAAGTTTGCTCTGGAAGAGGCAAAGCTCAATTCGGATAACCAGGTCTCCTCGGCAGCCAAATCGCTGGCTCACGGTGCTTTAATGGGAGCGCGGGGCAATTCCGGGGTTATCTTATCTCAATTCTGGCGTGGTTTAGCTAAAGGGCTGGGGGGCAAGACCCATTTCGACGGCGGGGATTTTGCCAGAGCACTGGCCGGAGCATCACAAATGGCTTACAAAGGGATTGTCAATCCTGTTGAGGGAACCATCCTGACGGTGCTTAAAGACGCATCTAAAGCTGCACAAGAAGCAGTAAAAAATGATGATGCCCTGGTCTCGGTGTTGGAAGCCGCGGTAAAATCAGCTGAGGCTTCAGTGGCCCGAACACCCAGCTTACTGCCAGTATTAAGGGATGCCGGAGTGGTGGATGCCGGTGGGCAAGGCTTGTACGTTTTACTGGACGGCGCCCTTCAATTCCTCAAAGGAGAGTCACAGAAGATGCAATATCGGAGGCCCCACCTGGTTGTTGCCGAGACAGAATTAGTTCCCAGGGCCGCTCAGCGGCCTACCCAGCTGGAAACGCCTCACGGGTATTGCACAAATTTTGTCCTGGAGGGGCAGAATCTTAATTTAGGCAAAATCGAAAAAGACCTCAAAAAGAAGGGGCAATCTTTGATAGTTACCGGCGACGATACTCTGGTTAGAGTTCATATCCATAGCTTCGAGCCTAGTGAAATCCTGAGATATGCCACAAGGTTGGGCAAACTGCATAAGATAACTATTAATAACATGGATGACCAATATGCAGAATTCATCAAGATGCAGAGGGAAAGAATGCCTCAAGTGGATATCGCTATAGTAACAGTGGCCACTGGAGGCGGGTTTTTCGAGCTGCTTAATAGTTTAGGTGACATAATCATTGTCCCCGGCGGGCAAACGATGAATCCCAGCGTTCGTGAACTCCTGCAAGCTGTGGAATCAGCACCCTCGGACAACATTATTCTACTGCCCAATAACAAGAACATAGTGTCTGCCGCTTCCCAGGTCCGGTCATTAACTTCCAAAAAAGTGAAGGTGATTCCCACCAGGAATATCCCTCAAGGCATAGCGGCACTTCTGGCTTTCGGTTATGACATGAATCTAGAGAAAAATGCTCAGGCTATGGAGAAAGAAATAAGTAAAGTACAGGCTATAGAGGTTACCAGAGCAATGCGTGAGACCCGCCTTAATGACCTGGAAATAAGAAAGGGGCAGTTTATTGCTATTCTGAACGATGAAGATTTGATAGCCAGGGCTGACAAAATAGGGGATGTTATCCTTGAAGCTCTAGGCAAAGCGGGAGTTGAAAAGGCCGGGATAGTCACCGTTTATTACGGTGCTGAAATCAAGGGTGCTGAAGCTCAAGAGATAGCTCAGGAAATTCGTGACCGATACCACACCGAGGTCGAGATAGTTTATGGTGGCCAGCCGCATTATAATTATATAATTTCCCTGGAATAACGTTAAGTCAAAAATCAAAGATAAAAAATAAAAATGACAAGTCAAAAAGTAAAAATTCTTAGCATCCCCTTTGCCGTCATTGTAAGTCCCGATTTATCGGGACGAAGCAGAGATAATGAGATTGCCACGCTTCGCTCGCAATGACAACTCCCTCTTGTCGTTGCGAGGCTGGCAAAGTCAGCCGAAGCAATCTCATGGTGGGGACAGGGGATTGCCGCGCTTCGCTCGCAATGACAAAAAGCGAGGTAACGAATAGTGGTTAAGGTTGTAACTGATAGCTGCTCGGACATTACCCCGCAGTTAGCCCAGGAGCTTGGGATTACTGTGGTGCCGTTGTACGTCCAATTTGGCAATGAGACCTACCGGGATAATGTCGACCTGAGCACAAAGGAGTTCTACCATAAGTTGAAAACAAGTAAGATTCACCCCACCACATCAACGGTCACCCCAGCTGATTTTGCCGAGCTTTTCACTAAATTAGCGGAGGAAACAAAGGAAATCCTGGCTATAACTCTTTCTGAAAAGTTCAGCGGCACTTATACAGCAGCGCTGCAGGGCAAGGCTATGGCTACCAAGGATTGCCACATTGAGGTCATTGACTCTAAGTTGGTAGCAGGCGCACAAATGCTTTTAGTTATCCTGGCAGCTAAGATGGCTCAGGCAGGGGCTAATTTGGAGCAAATTGCTGACTGGGTCAGGAGAGCGATTTCCAGAGTGCATGCTCGTATGAGCTTCGATACATTGGAATACTTGAGAAGAGGTGGGCGCATCGGTAAGGCGCAGGCTTTCTTGGGCAGCTTGTTAAAAGTAAATCCTGTCCTGGGAATAAAAGATGGTGCAACCTTTCCTATCGCTCGCTCCCGCAACCGAACTCAAGCTATGGACCTTCTGGTAAATTTTGTCAGGGGTTTCAGCCGGATAGAAGCCGTGGCTATCGAGGATGCCACTACCCCCGATGATTTACAGACATTAGCCGGGCGGCTTAAGGATGTAGTCCCTCCGGAGCGCATCCATCGTTCCAATGTAAGCCCGGTGGTGGGAACTCATGTTGGTCCTCATGTCCTGGCTGTTGCCGTCCTTGAAGCAGAATAGACTACCCCAAGAAAATCTTGTGATTTTCTTGGGGACCCCGATGAAATTTGTACAAAAACCCGGGGGCTCCAAGAAGTTGCGAAACTTTTTGGGTTGATATAGAAAGTGACAGGCATTGATTCGCTACGAAACGTTCTTGAGCTGGAACGCCGGAAAGGTTACACCGATAAGGCAGTAATCGGCGGCCTGGATAAGTATCTTCACAAACAGGCCGGGCAAATCAGGCAGAGTCTTGTCCTGAGTCTGAACGAAGTGAAGATGAAGGAACTAATCCCTCAGCTTTTAAGCGGCTTCGATGAGCTTAACCTGGCCAATTCCAATTACAGCTCGTACGGCGTGGATGAGCGTAAGAGATGGATGGCAAATGTCTTGGGCTGGTTGGATAAGCTGGAAAAAGCGACGAAAACGAACAGTAGTCAGAAGTCAGTAGTCAGTAGTCAGAAGGTAGTAGCTAGGCCCCGTCAGGAGCGAAGGGAAGGGCTGGACTCGCCCGTAACTGTTATCAAAGGCATCACGTCCAGCGTGGCTAACAAATTTGCCAGGCTCAATGTCAGGGAAGTGGGCGATTTGCTTTATTTCTTCCCCAGGCGCTATGTCGATTACAGCCGGAGGAAACTCGTCTCTGAACTTATAGAAGGTGAAGAGCAAACTATCATAGGCACGATCTGGCAAGCCAGAGTAGCTACTCTGGGTAACCGGCGAGGCACAGAGGCAATTGTCGGCGACGAGACGGGAAATATTAGAGTGGTCTGGTTCAATCAACCTTACCTGGCAAAAAGCTTCCGTACTAATGCCCGGGTAGTAATCAGCGGCACAGTCGGCCTGTTCAAAGGACACAAAGTATTCGAGTCCCCAGAATGGGAATTGCTTAAAGATAAAGAACTAATTCACACCGGGCGACTGGTTCCCATCTATCCCCTTACTCAAGGCTTGTATCCCAGGCAAGTAAGGAAATGGACCAAGGAGACTGTCGATGGCTATCTCTGGCAATTGGATGATTTCCTGCCTTCAGATATTAAAACCCGCTGCCAATTATTAGACCTTCCCGCCGCAATTGCTCAAGTTCACTACCCCGATGACCTGGCAATGGCGGAAAGGGCAAGAGGGCGATTAGCCTTCGACGAGCTATTTCTTCTTCAGTTAGGCGTGCTGGCTAGAAAGCGCGACTGGCAGGAAGGTCAACCGGGTAATGCCTTTCATGTAGACCAAGAAGTTATCAGCAGATTTCTACATTGCCTGCCTTTCACCTTGACCCAGGCACAGGAGCGAGTGTTGCAGGAAATTTTAACCGACCTGAAACAAGCAAAAGCCATGTCACGTCTTCTTCAGGGAGAGGTAGGGAGCGGCAAAACCGTAATTGCGACCCTGGCTCTCTTGATAGCCGCTGCCAACGGTTACCAGGGGGCATTAATGGCGCCCACCGAGGTCTTAGCTGAGCAACATTACACCAATATCTGTGGCTATCTGTCCCAGGTCGGCACCCAGGAACCTGGTTCTGAGCCGGGCGAAGGAACTATCAGGTGCTACACAGGATTTCTCTCCAGTCCACTTACCATCGCCTTGCTCATCGGAAGCCTCAGCAGTAACGAGAAGGAGAGACTACATTATAAAATCGGGCAAGGTGAAGTGGATATTGTTGTCGGCACCCATGCCCTTATTCAAAAAGAGGTGGAATTCAACAAGTTGGGGTTGGCGGTGATAGATGAGCAACACCGCTTTGGCGTGTTACAACGCTCGGCCCTGCGGCAAAAAGGATTTAACCCTCATGTCCTGGTCATGACCGCCACACCTATTCCTCGAACCATGGCGCTGACGCTCTATGGAGACCTCGACATTTCGGTTATAGATGAACTGCCGCCGGGGCGGCAGGTAGTGAAAACAAAGTGCCTCGAACCACAAGATAGAGAAAAAGCTTATATCTTCCTCCATCGCCAGGTCAGCAATGGCCGGCAAGCTTTCATCATCTGCCCCCTAGTCGAAGAATCCGAAATACTCGAGGCCAAAGCCGCCACAACGGAATATGAGCGACTATCCCGAGAGGTTTTCCCGAATTTAAAATTAGGACTACTCCATGGTCAAATGCCTGGTAGTGAGAAAGAGGAGGTGATGCGCCGTTTTCGAGCCGGGGAGCTCGATATTCTAGTGTCGACCTCGGTGGTGGAGGTGGGCATCGACGTACCCCGGGCCTCTGTCATGATGGTAGAGGGTGCTGAACGCTTTGGCTTATCTCAGCTCCACCAGTTCAGGGGACGTGTAGGGCGAGATAAAGAACAGGGCTACTGCCTGCTTATCCCGGAAAAGCTTTCACCTGAAGCAAGGGAGCGCCTCCGGCTGATGGAGAAGGTTCATGATGGCTTCGCTCTGGCTGAGAAAGATTTAGAGCTACGAGGTCCCGGGGAATTTTTCGGCACCCACCAGAGCGGCTTGCCCGACCTCAAACTTGCCAAGCTAACCGATTTACGCAGTCTGGAGTTAGTTCGGCAAGAGGCGATAACTCTTTTTCAAAGCGACCCCAATTTAAACAAAGCTGAACATCAACCTTTACGTCAACAATTGAGCCGGGCATGGTCCAGGGGCGCTGAATGGAGCTAATGCTCTCTCTTCAAGGGAGAGGAATTTTGTACGATTTGGAAGGGCGCAGTTTAAGATTTGCCCGGAAATTGATAAGGTTTAGCAAAAACTTTCCAATTTAGCTAGAATATGGAGAAAATAAAAACGCACCCAGGAAGTGCCAAAGAAGATTTATTATGTACATTGATAAATATCGCCTGGATGGGAAAGTAGCTTTAATCACCGGTGGCTCAAGAGGCATCGGTCGAGCCACTGCACTGGGTTTTGCCGAAGCCGGAGCAGACGTTGTAGTAGCCAGCAGGAAACTTCCTGACCTGGAGAATGTAGCTGAGGAAATAAGAAAATTAGGAAGGAAATCCTTACCGGTAGCGGCTCATGTGGGGCGGATGGAAGATATAAACAACCTGGTCGCCAAAGTCACCAATGAATTTGGGAAAATTGATATACTGGTGAACAACGCAGGCACCAGCCCGGCGCTGGCCTCTTCATTAGAGGTTGATGAACGTCTATGGGACAGTATCTTGAATCTTAATCTGAAGGGATTATTCTTCCTTAGTCAGGCCGTAGCTAGAGTGATGAAGGAACATGGCGGAGGCAAGATTATCAATGTCGCCTCAATGGATGGATTTAAACCAGAGCCAAATATTGGCACGTATGCAATCAGCAAGGCTGGGGTCATAATGGTAACCAAGGTCATGGCCCTGGAATTGGCTCAGTATAATATCCGCGTAAATGCGATAGCTCCCGGAAATGTGCACACTCGTCTCGGCGACTCCCGCTTCCTGGCTATGCCTGAATACGAGGGGGAGATGATCAAAAGGACACCCCTAGGACGCATAGCCGACCCTGATGATATGGTAGGTGCGATGATTTATCTGGCATCCGATGCCTCCAGCTTCGTGACAGGAGAATGTATCACTGTAGCCGGTGGAATTCGTCTGACTTAATTCGGAAAGCCGATGGGCTTATGAAAATCTTTGGTGCCATACTTGAGAAGACAACACAGGTTTGATATCGTGATTTTGGATTTAGGGTTTATTGTTTTGACATGCTCAAGCAAGAACTAGCCAGATGTTTGCAGCAAGCTGTATTGAAGGCACAGCAAGAAGGTGCACTCGATTCAGCCGCCTTGCCCGAGGTGCTTATAGAACATCCTCAAAACCCCGAACACGGAGATTTTGCTTCAGGCCTCCCTTTGAAGCTGGCTCGGGCTATGAAGATGTCCCCCATGGCTATAGCCGAAAAGGTCTCTGAGCATATAGTACCACCACCCCAAATTGACAGGATTTGGATTGCTTCGCCAGGCTTCATCAACTTCACCCTGCGGGAGGACTGGCTGAGTACGGAAGTGGAATCAGTCCTGGCTGCTGGTGAATCGTATGGCGATATTGAGCTAGGCAAAGGTAATAAGGTCCAACTTGAATTCGTTAGTGTCAACCCCACCGGACCTCTTCACGTAGGTCATGGCCGTGGTGCCGTTTTAGGCAGTACCCTGGCTAATGTGCTTACCGTCTCTGGCTACGCTGTAGAAAAAGAATTTTACATAAATGACATGGGCAACCAGATAGATAACTTCGGCCGTTCCCTCTATGCTCGTTACCGGCAATGCCTGGACAAGGAAGCCGCCATGCCCCCGGATGGCTACCACGGCAATTATATGATTGACCTGGCCAAAGAAATAGTTCAGGAGCAGGGTGATAGATTTTTATCGTTGCCCGATAGTAAGGCAGCTTCGCAACTGGCGGAGGTTGGGATTGCCAGAATGCTACAGAAAATTAAACAAGACCTCGAGCTGCTAAACGTTGTTTTTGACACCTGGTTCTCAGAAAGAAGCCTTTATCAGGGCGGGCAATATAACAAGGCTATGGAACTACTCCAGGGCGGAGGCTATATTGCTAAAAAGGAAAACGCCACCTGGTTTGAATCGAGCGCCCTGGGCGAAGACAAGGACAATGTCCTGGTGCGCAGCGATGGTTCCCCCACTTATTTTGCCTCTGATGTTGCCTACCATTACAACAAGTTCCTGGAGCGGAAATTCGACCGGGTGATTGATATCTGGGGGGCTGACCATCAGGGACATGTCCCTCGAATGAAAGCGGTGCTCAAGGCCTTGAACTGTGACCCTGAACAGCTCAAGGTGATAATCTGCCAGCTGGTCACCCTGCGGCGTGGAAAGGAAATAGTTAAAGTATCCAAGCGCAGTGGCGATATTATTACTTTACAGGAACTGGTAGACGAAGTAGGCCCGGATGCTTGCCGCTTCTTGTTCCTCTCTCGTTCTGCTGATAGCCAGATGGACTTCGATATAGAGCTCGCTAAGCGGCAATCAGCGGACAATCCTGTGTATTACGTTCAATATGCTCACGCCCGGATTGCCAGCATTCTTCGCTTAGCCGAACAGCGGGAGATAGACTGCAGTCAGGGCGATGTTTCTCTGCTTACCACCGAGCCGGAGCTAACCTTAATTCGCCGCTTAATACTCCTCCCCGAAATAGTAGAACAGGTGGCAGTTAATCTCGAGCCCCACCACCTGCCTTACTATGCCCAGGATTTAGCCACCGCGTTTCACAGCTTCTATAAGCAATGCCGGGTTGTCTCTAAGGACGAAGCGCTGACCAAGTCCCGCCTCAAGCTGGTCAAGGCAACTCAGATTGCCCTGGCTAAAGTCCTTCGCCTCATGGGTATGGCAGCTCCGGAAAAAATGTGATTTATCCCTCTCGAAGTTTTGCGACAAGTAAGGGATATCTTCATCTTTGTCGGGGAAGGATAGAATTCAGCAGAGTATTACTCAAATTCACAGGCGGAATTGTGCTACTACCCAGAGCAGTTGTCTCAAAGATATAATAAAGTATGAGGTCTGGCATTTACGGAAAGAGCTGAGTATGGTATGGTTCGCTCCTGACAGATAAGGAAGGCAAGGGATGACAGCTGCACAAATATTAGGGTTGCTGGGAATTCTGTTTATTATTGGATTCATAGGGGATTACCTTTTCAAGAAAATAAGTTTTCCCGACATATTAGTGCTACTGGCTTTGGGTTATGTGGCAGGGCATGTCTTACATATTGTAGACCCAGCCTGGGTAGCCCCGGCCTCGCCGATAATAGCCAATTTATCTCTGGTCATCATTATGTTTAACGGTGGTTTAGGCCTGGAGTTTTCCCAAGCTCGAGCCACCGCACCCAGGGCAATAGCGCTCGCTTTAGTGGGCATCGTGGCCAGCATGATCGCGGCGGCGGCCTTTGTTTACTACATTCTAGATTGGGAATTGATGAATAGCTTGTTGCTTGGAGCCATCGTGGGCGGCACCAGTCCTGCTATTGTAATGCCTCTCATCGGGCGAGCTAAAGTCTCTCCTGAGATCTCATCCCTATTACATATAGAATCCGCTCTAAATGGTGCCTTAGTGATTGTGATTGCTCTGGTTATCCTGGAAGTCATGACTGTTGGGGCAACTGGGAATATAGGTCCTGTGATTGCTAAAGCTATTGGTATCCGCTTTCTTATAGGATTAGGAATCGGCGGTGCCGCCGGATTTGCCTGGCTTTGGGTGCTGACCTTCATAGAAGGCGAGCTATACGATGATATCTTGACCTTAGCTGTCCTTTTCTTACTTTATCTCGCCGTGGAGAGTTTGCAAGGCAGCGGAGTTATTTTCGCTCTCGCATTTGGCTTAATCCTGGGAAACGGCATGGATTTTGCTAGATTTCTGCGCACTAAGAGGACTATCGAGATCCACAATACCATGATGGCGTTCCACTCTCAAATATCTTTCATAGTGAAGACATTTTTCTTTGCTTACTTGGGACTGATGGTAACCTTTGATGACCCCAACGTAATTGTACCAAGCATCATCCTGTCTTTGGTGCTATTGGCGGTAAGATGCATAGTAGTCCCTGCTATTTCCATAGGTAAGAGGAGCTTGCTTGCCAACACGGGAATACTAGCTAGCATGCTGCCACGAGGTCTATCCGCCGCCGTGGTAGCTGAAATAGCTGCTTCCTCGGGCATTCCCAATGCCCGACTTTATCCCGAGATAGTGATAGTGGTTATCGCAACTACTGTCATAATCTCAGCTGTAGGTATTCCCCTCTTTGCTAGGAAATCGCGGCAGGAGGACAGTGAGATAAAGGAAAAAGGTGGGACATCAAATTCACCTTGAGCTAGCGCCAAGCAATCCCAGTGGGCTTGGTGAGGGCTGAGATTGCCACGCACCTTTCAGATGCTCGCAATGACACCGCTGCTTGACGGATAAGTGGTTTTTGCTGTATTATTAAGCAAACTGACCGCTCTATTTACCTCGCTTTACAGCGGAAGTTTATGTGGTGGGGCCGATGGTATACAATATACAGGCAAAGCTAGTCCTCAGGTAGGCGTTTAGTATGGCTGCTAAGTATTGCCTTGGCAGCTTTTTACATTAATTGTGGCGGGGAGCAGGCACACTGCTTCAAATAAAAACTCAGGAGGAAAGATGGCACGCGAGGTTAAAATCTACACCACCCCTACCTGTCCTTATTGCAAAATGGCTAAGAAGTTCCTGGACGACAACGGCATCAAGTATCAAGAATTTAATATAGTTGAGGATAAAGCGGCTCGGGAAGAAATGAAGAGTAAATGTACTTCACTGGCAGTCCCCACGATTTGCTTCGATAGCGAAGTGCTGATCGGGTTCAATGAGGCAGAGCTCAGAGAGAAATTAGGACTTTAGTTCGCTAAGGTGAGATATGTATGAATTGATTATTATTGGTGGCGGCCCGGCTGGTATGACGGCGGCAGTGTATGCAGCGAGAAAAAAGCTGAATACATTGCTTATAAGCTACGACATAGGAGGGCAAGTTCTGTGGACTACTGGCATCGAAAACTATATGGGATATCAATTCATCGAAGGTCTCGAGTTGATGAAGAAATTCGAGGAGCAGGTAAAGCAGTTCCCCCTTGATATGAAAACCGGGGAGAGGGTCAGCAGCTTGTCCCAAACAAATGGAGGTTTTGAGGTGAGAACAGATAAGGGTGAAAGCTACCAGGCTAAGGCAGCTATAATTGCCGCGGGCAAGCGACCTCGCCAGCTAAATGTTCCGGGTGAAGAGAAGTTGAGGGGCAGAGGAGTTACCTACTGCGCCATT
>Ga0315541_1003133_pt1 | contig 13003 bp, 7 predicted proteins | sample SalMarSW160190MG_FD_203095 | JGI IMG/M metagenome (GOLD analysis project Ga0315541, IMG submission 203095) | Salt marsh sediment microbial communities from the Plum Island Ecosystem LTER, Massachusetts, United States - Salt Marsh Sediment SW1601-190 ...
CTCCGCGCCTCCGCGTTGAAGGCACAAAACGCAGAGACGCCGAGCCCGCAGAGGTACGCAGAGGGGCCGACCTCTTTTCCGCCCATTCTTTCCCTAATGATGCCCTCTTGGATGCCCGACTTTTTCATTAAGGATATTCAGGATGGACAGGATGTGTTCGTATTATCCTGAAATATCCTGGAAATCCTTGTTCCTTCGTTTTAATTGGCGAGAGAATTTGGGATAATGCTCAATAATCCATTCAGCAGAACAAAGGAGGTGTCCCAATGAGGTGTCGAAGGTGGCTCGTAGTGGTTGCGATGTTTTCGATGTTCGCCGTAACAACGTGGGCGGAGGTGACGCGTGAGGGTCTCGAATCGCTCTTGTCGGCGGATGTGCATGGCTGGTTGTGGAAACTGGGGGAAGTGCCCGGCGCGGAGGCGCCGGACTTCGACGACTCGGATTGGGAGCCCGTCGATATCGGGTTCAAGTGGTGGCCGCACGATTCGACGTGTTGGTTCCGCAAGGCCGTCACGATCCCCGAGCGGATCAACGGCATCGCCACACAGGGCGCGGCCGTGCGCCTGAAAGTGGGTGTGGACAACGAGGCCGGGGCATATGTCGACGGTGTGTTCAAACAGCAGTTCATGTGGGCCGACGGTGATTTTGTGCTCACGGAGAACGCCGAGCCCGGCGAGGCGGTTTCTGTGGCGCTTTACGCGATCAACCGGCCCGGCTTAGGCTCGCTGTACCAAGCGTATCTCGTTTCCGAGGCGAGCGAAGAGATGGTCGAAGCGCTCCGTACGCTGCTCGGGGACTTCGATGCGGCGACGTCCGACGCGCCGTATGTCCCCCCCGAAGAGACTGCCCACTGGGAGGGCCTCGTCCACGATGCCATGCAAACACTGGATATGGAGGCATACCAAGACGCCGATACGGAGGCTTTCCTGGCGTCGGTGGCCAAGGCACGTGCCGTGCTGCTGTCAGACCTCGAGAGCTTGGCGTGCCGTCTCGACAAGACCGCGAGGAACTCGACCATGCTCGAACAGCGCATCGACATAGGCAGGCAGATGGGCCTGCAACTCGCCTATCCGCAGGTGGATGCCCGCGTCATCGAGAGCTTTCTCCGGTACATTCGCGAGGACGTGGCCGAGGCGGCGACGGCGCATAAAATCCGCGGGCTGAAGACGGCGACGTTCCTCGAGCGCCTATGCAGGACCGCCTTGGCCGCCGCTGCGGAGCCGCTTGAAGACCCCGCGCGCGACCTCCGCGTGCCCCAGTACGAAACGGGGTCGCTGTCAATACGCGACGGCGCCTTCCGGCAAACAGGCCGGCCCGTATTTTTCACGGGTGTGGGCCATTTCGGCCAGGTCCGCCACGATATCCCCATCCTCACCGACTATGGGCTGAACATCGTCCAGATCGAAATGGGCCCGCGCAATGCGCTGCCCGACCCCGATACGGTCGATGAGGATGCGATTGGCGCGCAGGTCGTGCAATGGCTCGACGCCGCCGCGGAGCATAATGTCGCCGTAAACCTGCTGATCTCCCCGCACTACTTCCCGCAATGGGCCTGGGACAGCGACCCGGCGCACGCTCTCTGCGGCCACGGGTTTCTCAAGTATTGCATCGAGGCGCCCAGCACTCGCGAGGTGATGGAGAAATGGCTGAACGCGCTGATGCCGCTCATCGCCGGCCATCCCGCGCTGCACAGCATCTGCCTGAGCAATGAGCCGCAGTACAAGGGCAAGTGCGACTACGAGCGGGGGGAGTTTCGCAAGTGGCTCGAGGACCTGCACGGGACCGTCGAAGCCATGAACACCTGCTACGGAACCGATTTCAGTAGCTTCCAAGAAGTGCCCATCCCCGAGGACATCAGCGGCAGCTACGCCCTTTTCTTTGACTGGTGCCGGTTCAACCAGGACCGGTTTCGGGCTTTTCACGAAATGCTGCGCGACATGGTCCACGAATATGACCCTAAGCTGCCCGTGCACGCCAAAGTCATGTCCCTCGCCTTCGAGGACCCGGGGCGATTCGAGGAAGGCATCAATTTCGAGGACTTCAACCAGATCGGCCGCGTCGCCGGCAACGATTGCTGGTATGCGTTCTACGGCCAGCAGCCAAACCCGTACAAGGTCGGCTGGCTCACGATGGCGATCAATTATACGCTGCAACATTGCACCGCCCCGGACAGCCCGATCTTCAACTCGGAGAACCATCTCATCGCGGACGGCGACCCGCGGCACATCCCAGCGCAGCACATCCGCCTGGCGCATTGGCACCAGGCGATACACGGCCAGGGCGCGTCCACCATGTGGGTGTGGGACCGTGGTCAAGGCGGTGACCTCGCCGAGAACATCCTTACCCGGGCTAACTGCGTGCGCGCGTTAGGGCGGGTCGCGCTCGACCTAAACCGGCTCGCCGAGGAAGTCTATGCGCTGCAACGCGCCAGGGCCGACCTTGCACTGTTCTACTCCTATTCATCCTTGCTGCCCTCGGCCGATCACACGGACCAGGCCAAGGCCGCATTCGAAGGGGCCTATTTCACCGACGCCCTCTGCGACATCGTCACCGAGCGCCAGGCGGAAGCGGGTAAGCTCGAACAGTACAAGCTGGTGGTGGTGCCACGCGCGGCGCACATCCCGGACGGCGTGCTCGAGGCGTTTGGCAAATATATCCGGGAGGGTGGCACGGTGATGGCCGTCGGCTCGTGTTTCACGCATGACGAGTACGGCCACGCACGGCAGGGCGGGCTCGAACAAGAAGGCAACGGCCGCCTCGTGGTCTACCCCGACCCCCTCACTCCACAGGCCTACCGGGACATTCTGAACGGCTTGCTCGAGGCCACGCACTGCGCCCGGCCTGTCCGGCTGAACGGCGTGTACGGCGAGCCGACCTGGGGCGTGAATCTGCGCGCGGTCGAGCACGACGGCAAGCTGCTGGCCAGCCTCATCAACTTCACACGCGATGCGAAGCGAATCGTGCTCGAGACGGAGGCACCGATACGCCGCGCCGTAAATCTGTTCGACAATACAGACGTAGCGATGCCGCTCACCGTGGAGCCGCTCGAGCCGGTGCTGCTCGAGCTCGAGACCGGCATGCTCACCCAGTGTGGCTATAGTGGGAAAGGGAGCGGCTTTAGCTTCCGTGCTCGTGCGCGTGCTCGTGCACGTTTTTCGTATTTCGAGCACGGGCACGAGCACGAGCACGGGCACGGGCACGGGCACGTTTTTGCAAAATTAAACCTATTCCACCCTTCCCCTTGCACGCGGAGGGCCTTGTGTATATCTCTCGTAAAATAGGGTTCTTTGTTGGTGTTGTTTGCTAAATATAATAATTCTCCAAAAAGGGCGAAGAGCCTGGGCAAAACAGGGTCAGTCCCTTTTTGGCTTGTGTCTCCTATTCTGTGGTTTGTCGCGGACTCGGGCAAGTGAGTGGGACACAGTGAATCTGAACAAGGTGAAAAAAACGCTGTCACGCATCCCCCCCGACGCCATGATCGCGGTGGTACTGTTTATCGTGGCAGCCACAGTCGGGATCACGTATCTTTTTACCTGGGGCGGCCGACCGCAATTCTGGCAGCCTATCTTCGGCCCGGCGGCCATGTGGGCCTGCGGCCGTGGCTACGAGAATCCTGCCCTCTCCCAGGCGCCCGACCTGGAGGACTTCCTGTACCAACGGTCCGATTGCCTCTGCTGCGAGGACCTGCCCGAAGCACTTGACGTGGCGCCGCGCGGTCCGTATTTCGACCCGCACTTCGACTGGGATAAGTATTTCGCCGCCCCCGGGATGGCGGAATTGATCCCGTACCAATACCAATATTTTCATCTGTATTTGTTGGGGAGCGCCGCACTGATTTGGCGCGTGTTCGGCGTCTCGTGGTCGGGTCTCTACCCCTTTTTCGCCCTTTTGTACGGGACCACCGTGACCATTGGGTACGGGCTGTTTCGTTTGGGGATGCGCCGCGTGTTCGCCATCATATGCGCGCTGATGTTGACCGTCGCGCCCCTGCATTTACAGCAGCTCCCGCACTACCGCGATTATGCAAAGGCGCCATTCATCCTCGCTGCAATCCTCATCATGGGCTACATTGCCAAGAAACCCCTGAAATGGCCCGTGCTGCTTGGGCTTGCGGGGCTCGGCGGAGCCGTTGTCGGGCTCGGGCTCGGGTTCCGCCCTGACGTGAACATCTGCATCCTCCCCTTCGTAGTCATCCTGTTGTTGTTCCTTCCCGGAGGACTGCTGCGGACCTTCAAGGTCAGGCTTTCAGCCTTGGGCGTCTTCTTCGCGGTGTATTTCATCACCGCGTGGCCCATTCTCAACGCGCTCAGCGCCGGGAGCAACATGCCCCATTGGGTCTTGCTCGGCCTCTTCTCCTTCTGCGACATACGCCTGGGCGTCGGTTCGCCGCTCTACGACTTCGGAAATCCATACTCGGACTACTACATCCGCACCCTGTTCCAGAGTTACTCACAGCGCCTCCATGGCAACAGTGAACGGCTCTACATATCCACACAGACCTATGATTATTACGGCCTGCGCTATCTACTCGAGATCGCAAAGCGGTTTCCAGCGGACCTGGCGTTGCGCGGGTATGCGGCAGTGTTGCGCGTGCTGGACGAAATGCGCATGAGCGTGCAAGACCCTGCGCCCCGCGGCATCACGAACCCCATACTCGTGGCGGCTTACAAGGCGCGGGTCCTCGCGCTGAACAGCCTGGTTGGCAGCGGGCGGTATTATGCCGGGCTGACGTTGCTGCTGGTAGGGGGGTATAACCTCAGGCTGGCGCTGTGCGCCTTGTTCCTGGTGCTGTATTTCGCAGGCTACACCGCGCTCCAGTTCAACCTGCGCCACTGTTTCCACCTCGAGTTCCTGTCGCTCTGGACGCTCGGATTCCTGGCGCAGCAGGTCGTCGACGCCGTGCGCACCCTGAGGGCTCCTGCATCACGCGGTCGGCTCAAGACCATCCTGGCTCGCCCGGCCGAATGGTGGCGCCCGCCGGTGCAGCGGGCGCTGGTGTTTGCCGCGGCCGCCTGTTTGAGCATCGTGCTGCCGGTGGCAGGTCTGCGCATGTATCAGCACTACACGGCCGGCGCGCTACTGCACGCCAGTGCCACAGCGCCGGTCGAAGCGGTGGAATTCGGGCGCAAAGACCTCGGCGGCGACAGGGTGCTGTTGTACCTGCCCGATTTCGCCCAACTGCCACCCGTACCACCGGAGGAGGCCGGGGTGCCCGCGCGGACGCAGTACCTCGTCATCGAATTCGCCGACGCGGGCCGGCCCGACATCCCCCTCACCATCCGCTACGAAGCGGAAGAATTGATGTATGATTTCACACGCGAGGACATTGTGCTTCCACGGCCGATCTCCGACGACGCACCGGAAGAGGCGACCGCCCGAGTCTTCGCGCCGGCCTTCTATCTGTCGCCCGACGCATACGAGGGGATCGAGCAAACATTCAAGGGCATCGAGCTGGCTAAAGACCACCTGCCCTATCTCCGCGGAGTATATCGCGTGACGGACTTACACTCGCTTGCGTTGCTCTTGAACCTCACGCTGCCGCACGACTGGGAGGAGTTCCCGCGCCACCAAGTGTTCTTGAGGTAGCACCACAGTTCTTTGCGTACCTCTACGCCTCTGCGTTTTGTGCCTTCAACGCGGAGGCGCAGAGGTACGCAGAGACGCCGAGTCCCCTTTTCTTACACAAATGGCAGATTCTTGAAATAAGTCAAGCAACATGTCCGGCAAGCTCAAATCGGTAATACCAGAGCAGCACTCTTTAGAGCCTCTAACAGAAAGACACGTTCTTCTTGTGGCATGGGCATCTTGCCCATGGAATCACGGGCTGGAAGCCCGTGCCACCGGGGTTCTGTTAGAACCTCTTAGTACACCAGGTCGCGGAAGCGGTGGACTGTGTGGAACGTGATGAGGTTGCCGTCGTGTGCGCTCTTGGCGCGGGCGTCGCCGCTACGCGCCATGATGTGCAGGTCATCACCGTCGATGGCCATCGAGGCGTAGTGCCGGCCCTGGCCGTATTCGCCCGAGTCGGCCACACGCCCGGCAAAACACCAATCCATGCAGTTAGTGGAAAAATGTAATACGAGCCGGTGGCGCTCATTGTTGGGCAAGTTGTAGCGGTTCGGGGGCAAGCGGTCGGGCCGCGTCATCGAGTCGGTGGCCTGGCTCGAGAGCAGCCAAAAGAGCTTGCTCGGTCTGTCATAGAGGATGTGGAACTTCATTTGGCCGCCGGGGCAGGGCGCGTAGAGCATCGGCTCACCAGACGGCGCCTTTTCGAGCGATACGGTAAGGCTCCCGTCATCGGCCTCAACGGCCTTGGCGATGCAGGCGAGGTTGGTCGCGCCCGTGTGCGCACGCATCCACAAATGGAACGTGCGCCGTGCCGGGTCGTGCCAGACATGGCCCGGATCGGTGAACTGGACGATGTTGGTCTCAAGCCAGCCCGGCAGGGCCATGTGGCGTTTGTCTCCGGGATTATCCGGGGCGGTGTTGCCGGGCGTGAAGAATGGAACACCGATGAGGTGAGGCTTGCCGGCCTGCTCGAGGGCTTGCTTGAAAGACAATTCATCGGAGAAGGTCCACGATTGGCGTTTAGTCAGATCAGCATTGACGTCGGCTGACATCACCACCGGCGCCAACACGGACACCGGCCAGCCACGGAAGCCCGGCTCAGTGTTGTGTTCCATGACGAGGTAGACGCGGCCGCGGGTGTAATGCACGTTACACGGCGCCTGGTGCCAGCCGCCGCCATTGGTGAGCCAGGACGGCTCGCCCCAGGTCGCTCCCATATCGTCCGACGGCAGGATGCCGAGGTCTCCGTCGTGTCCCAGAACGTACACGGCGTCGCCAGCAGTGAACGGACGCGCGTGCATGAGCGGCGTATCGCACCGGTGAGCCCACGTGCGCCCACGGTCGTCGGACGTGAAGACCTTGCCACGCCAAAGGTGCCCGTCGCCGTCCTTTTTCATGTCCGGCAGACTCGCCACACCGCGCCCGCCCTGGTCCATCGTGGCGACTAGCCGCCCGCTGGACAATCGCGCCAGACCGGGGCTGTACGCGTACACGTCCTTCGGGTCGGGTGATTCGTAGACCACTGTGTAGTCGTTGGCCAAAAGGGGCAAGGGACCTCCGCGGCCTCCACCGCCCGATTCCGCTCCTGCAACGCTTGAAAACACCCATGCCCCCGCAACCGTTTGGAAAAACACCCGTCTGTCCATGGTATCCCCTTCCTCCTCTCGCGGTGCGCTCAAATTGCTCCAATTGAGGGAATCCTACCACTCGAGCGCAAAGTTTGGCCAGCCGCAACCAGAAAGGGGATACAATATGGAGATATTGGGGATAGGGAGACAAACTGCTTCTATTCGATTCAATCATCTCCTTCCCGTATCCCCCTATCTCCCACGAATAACCGGCAACTGATTCACCGCATTTCCTGGCCGCCGGTGACGTTGATGGCCTGGCCGGTCATGTAGCTCGAGCCGTCGGAGGCGAGGAACACGACGAGGTTGGTCACGTCGCGGTATTGGCAGGCGCGTTTCATGGGCACCTGGTTGATGTACTTCCGGCGCACCTCCTCTTCGGTGATGCCCTGGTTAGCTGCGTACTGCTTGAACAGACCGTCGACCCATAAGGGCGAATCGAGCAGGTTGCCGGGACAGATGCTGTTGACGCGGATGTTGTGCCCGGCGAACTCGAGCGCAAGGCTCTGGGTGACGCCGATACCGCCGAACTTCGACGCGGCATAGGCGCTGTTGCGGAAGCTGCCCTTCTTACCGGACTTCGAGTTGATCTGGATGATCGAGCCGCCACCGTGGGCCAGCATGACCCGAGCGGCCTCACGCGCGCCAATGAAATAGCCCACGAGGTTGACGTCGATCACCTTGCGCCACCCGTTCACGTCGAACTCGATCGAATCGCCGGAAATAAGAATCCCCGCGTTCGATACGAATACATCCAATCCGCCCAAGCTTTCGGCCGCCTCGTCGATGGCCACGCGCACCTCGTCCGCATTTGTGACGTCAACGCCACGCCCGACAATCTCCAGCCCGGTCTTCTCGGCCACAGCCCCCGCGGTTTCCCGGACCTTATCGAGGTTAATATCCCAGGTCACGACGTCGCAGCCCTCCTCGGCAAGATGCTCGAGAATGGCTGCACCCAGTCCCTGGGCGCCGCCGGTCACGACGGCTTTCTTTCCTTCAAGCCGTTTCATCGCGCACGCCGCTCCTCAACGGCGAAGTGACGGTCTTTTTAGGGCGGCAAGCTGCCGCAGTCCATACAGCGCCCGTGTTTAAGTAGTGTTAACAAAACTGAGAAGACGATTACGACGTTTAGCTTCCGTGCTCGTGCACGTCCTCGTTTTTCGTATTTCGAGTACGAGTACGAGCACGAGCACGACCCGCATCACTTAATGATGACCCTTTCGCGGTATTTCTCGTCGGGCCGGGTGTAAATCCGGTCGATATCCTGAGGCGACATGAAGCGCGGCCCGCCGACGGCGTAAGTCCCGACGAGAATCTGCGACATCTTCTCGGCCATGTCTGTGACACCGGTAACGGCCTTGGACGAGTCACCCAGGGCCAACAAACCGTGCCCCTGGAGCATGACGGCCCTGGGCATGACGCCTTCCTCCTCGACATAGCGCTGCACGCGCCGTCTCACCTCGCGCGCGAGGACCAGCCCAGGGTCGACGTACGGCACGAACAGCGACTTGTGGCCCATCACCACAATGTGGTCAGGGGAAAGCCGCCCAGCCATGGCCTCCTCGGCCCGCGCCGAGCACAGGATCATGTTCGTGTAGACGGGGTGGGTGTGCCCGACGAACCTGACCTCGGGATAGGACAGAAGAATGGCGTGCAGCATCGTCTCGACCGATGGCCGCCGGGTCTCGTTTGGGTTGACCAGCGCGGCCTTCAGCACTTGCGTCACCGCCTCGTCCCCGGCGGATTCATCCCCGAGGATTTGGGTCACTTTGGAGATCGACACCGCCACCAGCCCTTCGGCGTCTATGGCGTCCATCGTAACCCCCGACGCCTTTACATAGAAAGTATCCTCGTTGACGCGAGCCGATGCGTTTCCTTCACCCAGGATAACATAGCTCCGGGCCGGATCGCCGAGATACCGCGACAGGGCGACCAATTCCTGCTTAACTGCGTCGTTCATGGCTCATTCCCAACCGCTCGAGTAATTCGAGGAGAGTATAGCAATCGTACCTCACGAGCCACAAAATTTTGTGAGAAACACATACACGACCCCTTCAGGGCATAGGGGATGGAGTTGGCCACCCCGCTCTGCGTACCTCTGCGTCTCTGCGTTGAAGGTACAAAACGCAGAGACGCAGAGCCCGCAGAGACGGCTCCGGCGTTTTATCCAAGTCCCTCCCTCCCCCTTAACACAGAGGGGGGTGTATACATACCCATTCTCAGTCCCTTTTGCTACAATAGGCGCCGTTCGTTCCCAGTCGGATGGGGTTGGGAGACGTGGCGAGCATGAAAACGTTGGCATTGAGGCTCTACGGCAAGAACGACTTGCGGCTCGAGGAGTTCGAGCTGCCGGCGGTTGGGGAGGACGAGATCCTCGCGGACGTGGTGTCGAACAGCATCTGCATGTCGTCGTACAAGGCGGCGATTCAAGGCGCGGCCCACAAACGCGTGCCGGAGGATGTGGCCGAACACCCGACCATCCTGGGACACGAATTCTGCGGTCGGGTTGTGGAAGTTGGGGCGAAGTATCGCGATCGGTTCCCGGTCGGCTCGAAATACAGCATCCAACCGGCACTGAGTTACCCTGGCCGGGAACTCGAGGCCCCGGGATACTCCTTCCGATACATTGGCGGCCACGCCACGAAGATCATCATCCCGCGCGAGGTGCTCGAGATGAACTGCCTGCTGCCTTACAGGGGCGACGGGTTCTTCAAGGCCTCGCTGTCCGAGCCGGTGTCGTGCGTTATCGGCGCCTTCAACACGTCATACCATTATAAACAGGGTCAATACGTGCACAAGATGGGCATCCTCGAGGCCGGGACGATGGCGATCCTCGCGGGGGCGGGGCCCATGGGCCTGGGCGCGATAGACTACGCCATCCACGGGCCCAGACAACCCCGGCTGCTGATCGTCACCGATGTCGACCAGGCGCGTCTGGACCGTGCGGCGGGCATCTTCACGCCGGAGGAGGCGAAGCGGTGTGGCGTCGAGCTCCAGTATGTGAACACCGGTGGCGGCGACCCCGTGGCGGACCTCTTGGTGCTGAACCGCGGCGAGGGCTACGACGATGTATTCGTGTTTGCGCCGGTGTCCTCACTGATCGAACAGGGGAGCAAGCTGCTGGACTTCAACGGGTGCCTGAACTTTTTCGCGGGGCCGGCCAGGGCGGATTTCATCGCGTCCGTGAACTTCTACGACGTGCATTACAGTGGGCACCACATCGTGGGCTCGTCTGGCGGCAACACGGACGACATGATCGAAGCGCTCGAGCTGATGGCCCGAAACGTCATCAACCCGGCCGTGATGATCACGCACGTCGGCGGACTCGATTGCGCCGCAGAGACCATCATGAACCTGCCGAACATCCCCGGCGGGAAAAAACTGGTCTATACGAACATCTCGATGCCGCTGACCGCGCTCGAGGACTTCGTGGCGCGCGGCAAGGGGGACCCGCTATTCCGGGAACTCGCAGCCATCACGGCACGGCACAACGGTCTGTGGTCCGTTGAGGCCGAGGAATACCTGCTGGCCCACGCCAAAGCGATTGCAGACTGAGGGAAGCCCGGTCGATTGTTGCACACATCGATTGTTGCACAGATGGCCTCCCTGGGCTATACTCCGTAGCCTATGCGGTACGAAGAAACATTCGTAACCATCGGCCCGGCCGCCCGCGGGGAATCGGCGCTCCTGGATGCGATCGCAGTGGCCGGGGCAGTGGCGCTGGGCGCGTGGGTGCGCGTGCCGCTGCCGTTCTCGCCGGTCCCCGTGACATTGCAAACGCTGCCGGTGTTGCTGGCGGGCTTTGCCGTCGGGCGGGCGCGCGCCACGGCGGGCCTGGCGCTCTACCTGGCGCTGGGTCTGGCGGGCGTGCCCCTATTCGCAACGGCCTGGGGGGTGACGTTGGGCTATCTCCTGGCGTTTGTGGCCGTCCCCTCTGTTGTCACACGGTTCCGCGATCCTGCTTTGGGTATTGTCGTGGGGTCGGTCGTCATCTACGCCATGGGGGCGGCGTGGCTGTGCCTTTCGCTCCACTACACGCCCTCCGAAGCGCTGATGTTGGGCGTAGTGCCGTTTCTGCTCGGAGACGCCCTTAAGGCCGTGGCCGCGTATCGCCTGGTAAACCGGGTTCACCGACAACAGGGCTTTGGGTGAGTCCATATCCCCGGCATTTGCACCAAAACGCCGGGGAAGTCTCATCGCTTCGTGAAAAATAAGGAGGCTAGACATGGGTACAAAATATGGCGGTTATACGGGGAAAGTCTTGAAAGTCGATCTGACCACTGAGGAGGCCGGTGAGTATCCCTGGACGGATGAAGATAGAGCATTATATCTCGGTGGAAAGATTATGGCGGCGAGAATTCTCTACGACAGCGTAGAGCCCGGCACTGACCCGCTTTCGCCTGAGAATTACTTGGTCGTTTCAACCGGGCCGCTCTCAGGCACAGGCGCACCCTCTTCCAGTCGCTTCAATATTTCCACCTTATCTCCACTGACTGGTTTCATCGCGTCGTCGAACTGCGGAGGCGACTTTGGTCTCAATCTGAAAAAAGCCGGCTACGACGCACTGGTTATAACCGGCAAATCGAGGAATCGCGTGTGGCTCGAGCTGAAGGAGGATGAAGTCCTCTTCCACGATGCGGAAGAGCTGTGGGGCAAAACGACCGGCGAAACGCAAGAAACCCTGGGCGGCAAAACCGGCAAGATCGTGATAGGTCCGGCAGGTGAACATCTGGTGAGATACGCGGCCATTTTCAGCGGGGAACGTACAGCGGCCCGGGCCGGTGTCGGGGCGGTAATGGGGTCCAAGAATCTCAAAGCCGTCGTCGCAAGCGGGAACAGGAAAGTTGGTCTACACAATCGTGAAAAAGCGCTAAAACTCTACAAAAAATGGGTGAAGTTGTTATTGTCCCATCCTCTTACAGGCAAACAATTGCCGCAGTACGGCTCGGGTTTCCTGGTACGCATTATAAATGAACATAGAGTGTTGGCAACGCGCAATTACAAATATGGCCAATTCAAAGATTTCGATATGGTATCGGGGCAAACGCTGGCCGAAAAGCATTTGATCAAGAATGTGGGGTGTCCGACCTGTCCACTGAAGTGCGGGCGGCAGGTTGAAATTGATGGGAAACGGGTAAAAGGGCCTGAATTTGAGACACTGGCGCTTCTGGGTCCCAACATCGAGAACAACAGCCTCGAGTCAATAATTAAATGGAACCATCAGTTGGACGAGCTCGGCATGGATACGATAAGTACCGCCGGAACGATTGCTTTTGCCATGGAACTTCAGGAAAAGGGGCTTTGGGAAACAGGAATTGAATTTGGCAAGACGGATAATCTGGCCGCCATTTTCGACGACATCGCGTATAGAAGAGGTATTGGAGATTTGCTCGCCGAAGGGACCAAACGGTTGTCTGAGAAATTCGGCGGAAAGGAATTTGCGGCCAACTCCAAGGGATTGGAACTGGCGGCATACGAGCCGAGAGGAGCCGTAGGCCTGGCGCTGGGGTACGCTACGGCAAATCGCGGCGGCTGTCATTTGAACGCAGGATATTTACTCCTTATGGAGGGTGTGGCGCTGAATATGAATCCCTATACGCCAAGGTCAAAAGCCGCCCTGACCATCATGAATCAAAATCTCATGGAAGCGGTCTCGGCGGCCGGAAACTGTTTCTTTCCGTTGTATTGCTTTACTCCCGGATGGTTCGTAGACCACCCTGAAAACATAATAACGAAGTGCGTCAATGCCATGCTGCCATTTTCAGGCCCATTTGTAAACCTCCTGAACAAGCTGCCCGGGAAGATGT
>Ga0315541_1003134_pt1 | contig 13001 bp, 7 predicted proteins | sample SalMarSW160190MG_FD_203095 | JGI IMG/M metagenome (GOLD analysis project Ga0315541, IMG submission 203095) | Salt marsh sediment microbial communities from the Plum Island Ecosystem LTER, Massachusetts, United States - Salt Marsh Sediment SW1601-190 ...
GAGATTATTTCTTTCCAAGATTTGCCGCTTCTTTTCTTTTCCATGATTTTCTGGAGTAGAGATTGGAGGTCCCCGAAGTGCAGGTAAATCAGGTCTCCGATATTCTTGTTTTTTATGATCGGTTCCTTCAAGGTCTCTAAAGCTTTCTGTTGCTTCTGAAGAATCCGTCTGTATCTGGCGACCTCGCTCTCAACTTCTTCGGTGGTTTCTTCGCCCCTCTCCGCATCGGTTATCTTAGCGTAGTAGTCGTCAAGGGCACTGTTGAAGTTCTCATACTCTTTTTGATCAAACTGATTATACTTTTTCAGCGACACCGGAGTTACGTCAATCCACACGTTCTTTTCATCGCTTACGATACGAGGCTCCATTGTTCCTGAGTCAATGAGGGAGAGAAGCTTCTGGAGCTGGTTGAAGATGCTGTCAAGTTCGTGTTCCGTTAGAGAACTACAAGCCGTCTTTTTGTTAACCTCTGCGCGGAGAAGGATTTCTTCGGCGTAGGTTCCGCTGATGCTCAAAAATTTAGTTAGAGCCCTCACTATTTCAGTTTCTCCAAGCTTTTTAATTTCCACAAAGTCTTGAGGGTTCAGCTTGAGAGGGTTCCTTCCTCTTGCAGGGGGGTGCTGGAAGATTTCACCACGCAAAATGTTTCTGTCCCGCATTCTTTTATAGGTCATAGCTTGCAGAATCTTGCCTTCCGGATCAACTAGGATAACGTTTCCTCCACCGAAAAGCTCTGAAACCAACTGAAAGTCGCCTTGCCGTGTGCTGATTTCCGTGATTGCTATTCGCTCGAATTCATGTTGCCGAACCTCTTTGACTACGCCATTATCGAGATATTTTCTGAGGGACATGCAGAAAGAAGAAGGCTTTTTTGGGGTTTCATGTACGTAGGAGGTTAGATGAAGCCGTTTTCCCGCTTCAATGAGCAGTTGGAGTCGAGGCTGGTTTGGTCTCCGGAGCTTGAGAAGCAATGTTTGGGTGCCAATTTGATAAATTTTGGCGACATGAGCACCTTTAACTAACTCGTTAATTTCATGAGTAACTGCGGCTACATCGAAGCTTGTCATTACTTCCTTCAACATTTTTCCCTCAAGAGACGAGGAACCGGCTTTCCAACATTAAGGGAGAGAACCTCGTTCATATTCCTTTTCTGTTTTATTTTGCTGAATAAAAAGGGTGCCGTCTTGAAATGATGAGGTTCATTGTGGGGGCGGGTAACTGTTGTGCTGTTTCTGGAAGTCTGCTTTCGAGTCTATACCGAGATTTGCTGTGGAGAAGCTTCTTTTAAGTTTTTTCTTTCACAAGTTCCTTTTTTGAAAATGTTTATGGTTTTCTTTTTGGCAGTTCTTGACGACGTTCTCTGAGCGCCTACCCAAGATAATGTCCATCCGGTCATCCAAAGGAAAATGGTGAGGTGTAGAAGAACAATTATCTTTACTCGTCGCCACACATGTTCATTGCCCTTCGAATCTTTCATGTAAACCCACAACCGATTGTTAAAATGGAAAAGATGTAAAGCTCTTGTGAAATGTAGCTACAGATTTGCAATATGAACAACTAATTCGATTTCTTGAATGTCGGCGACTTGTCGGGGAGTGAGAATAGAAAGAGCCAAAAATAGATGATTAGAACCACTTGGAGAAAAATTCCGGGAGCCGTAAAGAGAATCAACACTGGTGCGTTGCCTATAATGACAAGCATGACTAAAAGAAATAGAAGAACTAGTAAATAGATCAGAATAAGCTGCGCAATAAACGTGTAAACTGACCCTTTTTTTAACCCCATCGGCTCACCACCCCCATTCTCTGAAGGTTTTTTGCTTCACAGCATTTATAATTTTAACCATTGGTTTTCATTCGCAGAGAAGTTATGTTCTGCACATAAACTCCATGCATATCTCATTTCACAAAGAGAAAAAACGCGAACGTAAGATTCATGCCACAACGGGTGGGTTTTACGTGTCACCTTTTAATTTAACCAAACTGAATGTTAAGAACTGGATGGTTTTTTTCGTATATGTGGTATTAACATTGGAACCGAACGCTTATATTTTCGGTACTCTTCTCCGAACACTTCCTCGCTTTCTTTTTCCTCTTTTTTGGCGAGGCGATAATACAAGACTGCGATGACTGGCCACAGTAAAATCGTGAAGAATGTGGTCCATTCAAGATTCATGCCAAGAGTAAGCAACAGAAATCCTAGATATTGCGGATGACGAACGTGCCCATAGATGCCCGTTGTTACAATTTGACCTTTAGCCTCGTGAATACGTTTCCAACCAAAAATGATCAGGAGTATCCCTGTTACAATAATTATTGTTGAGAGGGGAAATATGAAATACTTGAAAACAAGGAAGAACATTTCTTCTCCTATCAGTTGTGTAAGAAGGAATTCCAACGTGTATATTTTGTCGATTCCAAAAGCCCAAAAGAGAATATACGCGGTCAATGGAACCCCATACATCTCCACGTATAATGCAACTATGAATGCCAAGTAAACGCTGGCGGGACGGCGTGCCAGCTTTCCTCGGTATGGGAGAAACAGGAAGAAGATAGAGAAGAAACCGATGCTTAAAATCACGAAGAACCAGTTTACCTCAAATAAGCCCTTTACGCTGAGAAAAACATAAACAACTGACAGCATCGACGCTAACAGTATAACCATCAGTAGGTTTTTGAGGCGACTCATTTTATGTCCTCGCTTCTTTTTGCCTGAAATAGAAGCAACATATGAGTGACATACATGCATGCCCGGGTGATGATGCAGTTTTATTCATTTTAATGACACCAACGATTCATTCTATTATAGACACCGCATAAAAACATTTTTGTAAACATTTCTTGACCTATTGAAAAATGCAAACACGTCTCTTAGTCAAAGTTTCTTGACAAAAGAGATTTACTTATGGGCTTCACTATATGCGCTCGAATTGTGTGACAAAATTCTATTCCAATAGACATGAATATCCTTAGAGGCATTCTTTTATAGAGAGCTCATGGTGTGTTTGGGTTTGGGGCTTTGATTTCATCTCTTTTTTTAAAAAGCTTATTCGCCGCGATAATGGTGCTTTTGAGAGAGTTTAAGTAAGCGAGATGAGATTTAAGCGGGTGGAGAAGGCTTCCGGAAGCGAAAGTAAGATAAACTACAAGTGAAAAGTTATGGTGTTCACGGAAACACGGGATTCAAATTGGATACCTTATGAGTGGCGACATCCCCCGCAAACTCCCCCTTTTCTCATCAGAGAGCTTCTCTTTTGCTCAGGGTTATTGAGCGTTTATAAGGCCGGTTGAGCAGTTTTGCTCAATAATGTTGAGCATTTAAATATGTGATTGAGCAGTATTTGTTTGAGGGGAATGTATGTCCGATATTAAGAATGTTTTTGCGTCCAAGTCTTCTAGGGTTCTTCGGGTGCTTTTAGTGGATTTTGGTAGGGATTGGAGTGAAAGGGAGATTGCGCAGGAGGCTGCTGTGTCCAATGGTTTGGCTCATTATGTTGTTAGAACGCTGGTGGAGTTGGGATTTGTTGCTAGAAATGAGCAGAATAGACTTGTTTTGGTTGACCCTTCAAGGTTGTTGAAAAGGTGGGGTGCTTATCATCAGTACGATCGTATGAACAGGTTTTTAGATTATTATACTTTCGAGAGGGAGACAGATCGTTTTGTGAAAAGTTTTGCAGAGTTAGATTTGAAGTATGCTGTTTGTGGGTTGGTTGGGGCGTGGCTGGTGGCTCCGTATGTGAGGCCAGTGGATGTGCATTTGTATGTATCATCTAAGGATGTAGCTGAGGAAATCGCTAAGAAGCTTGAGTTGAATCCTACGCCTAAGGGTGGAAACGTGAGGTTTGTGTTGCCTTATGATGAAGGGGTTTTTTATGGTATCCGTAAGGTGGAGGATGTGAAGGTGGTTTCGAATGTTCAGCTTTACGTGGATCTTTATAATTTTCCTGCTAGGGGTGAGGAAGCAGCTTCACGTCTTTTAGAGGTTGTGCTTAGGGAGTGGCAGCAGAAACGGGAGGGCAAACAGCATGTATGATCGCGATGCAACCGAGACTTCAAAGGGTGCTTTGGTTGAGTTATGCAGGGCTCTTCGTCAGTATCGGTCAGATATGGTTCTTGTAGGCGGCTGGGCTCCATATTTTCTTTCAGAGAAATTCTTTGATCATTGCGGCTCTATTGACATTGATTTCGTCTTGAGACCTATGGTTGTTGAGCGTTATGAACGAATCAAACAGATTTTGGAGAGGCTTGGATACAAGCCTACTGACAGCGTGTTCCGTTTTGAAAGAACTATTGTTTCTCTCAAGACTGGTGTTAGGTATAAGGTTGAGCTGGATTTTTTGACCGAGCCTGAAGGTGCTGAGAAACTTCCTAGCGAGTGGTTGGCTTCGGTTCAGAGGGATCTAAAAGCTTGTGTAATCGAGGGTTGTAGCATAGTTTTCAAGCATAATTATGAAGTTGAGCTTAGAGCTGTTATGCCGGAGGATGGTGAAGCCTCAGCTAGGTTTAATTGTGCGAATATTGTTGGCTCGTTGACTATGAAGGGGTTGGCGTTGTATCGGATGAAAGATAAGGACAGCTATGACATTTATGCTGTTGCTGGATTCTATGGAGGGGGACCAAAACAGGCTTCTGAAGCATTTATGAACAACATGGGAGAGAAAAAACCTTCTGAGGTTACAGTAGAAGCATTGAATGAAATCAAAGATGTTTTCGCTTCATCGACTTCTCAGGGTCCAACAGCTGTCGCCAGATTCATTGGCGCCGAAGACGTTAGAACCGATTCATACCAGCGATTAAGAACATTTCTAAAAGGCTTGCCAATCTGAACCACACGCACTTAAGATCAAGTATGCGCGCGTAAGTCCTTATTGGTATCTAGAGCCTTTTTTCATTAGATGTAGAAAGCTCGGAAATTATACCTTTTTACATTTTACTACTTTTACAACGCCATTCTTCCAACTACTGAATTTTTTCTGGAGAGGAGGGTCTGGTGTTAAGTAATTGATTGGGTTCTGGATTATTTCTAACATTGGAGTACTTCCCTCTTTGAGCCCGCTCACTATGTAGACAAAATATTTGTCTTTCTCTGTCTCTGCCTTCTTCCACTCATGCGGCGTGAGTTCAAAAGTGCCAGAATCTCCTCTAAAATGCTTAACCTCAATAAACCGTTCCTCTTCATTTCCCGTTTTAGAATATACATCGTATCCAATTGATTGTTGTTTATGCCTATCATCTGGTTCTTTACCTTCAGTTTCTTCTAACCTCATTACTATTTCCAACGCTATATCCTCCGCATCTCTTCTGCTGGCCCTTTCTCTTGGTTTGTATTCTCTTCCACCACCTCCGTAGTATCCTTCTTTGAGTTTTACAGTCCTTATGGGGGGAGGCGACTCGCCCTCTATCTTGGCATAAGGCGTATGTTCCTCGATTACGTCAAAAATAAACTCATTCGGGTTTACCAAATCATATCTCCCAGCCTGCGCTTCCGATTCCGGCAATTGTGGTTTTTTGCCAGCCTTTTCCACGAATTTCGTAGGTCTTCTCTTTTCTTCTGTGGGTTTTGTTTCTTTTTTCACCTCCGTTGTAGGAGGTATTATTTTTACAATATCATACGGCTCTTCTACCATCATTTCTTCAATCTGGATACCAAAGTGCCTGAGTTTCTCATTTAACTCTTGGTCACTATCAGCACTAAAAAGCGAATCTAAAAATGGAAAAACATCATCTTCACTGGGAGTGAATAACTTTGAGAGTTCCTTAGCAATAGATGTCGAAAGTAATTTGATCTGGTTTGATTTGTAGATCCTGTTTTCTTCGACACTAAAGTAGGCATGTTTTTTGATATTATTGATAACAATGGTGTCTGAATTGTCTGTTTTGAACACATAATCTAGCACTATCTCTGGTGTTTCAAAGGCTTGTAACTCTTTGATCTTTTTGAAAGCTCGTTTATTTTGCAGTTCCCTATGTAACTTGACATTTTTTTTCTTGAGATATTTCTCAACACAAGCGAGTCTCTGAATCAGTTGAAGGGTGGCATCGCCCTCTATTTCGGTTAGTTTGCCAAACTTCTTAATCACGGTGACATTTTGGGTGAGTCCTCTAAAACCAGCAGCATGAAGGAACTCCTTAATATTAGACCACGAAAATTGCAGCCATAAAATTTCTACTTTATCCCCAAAATATTCTTTATATTCGTCGTTGTCGCTATAATAGAGTTCAAACGGTTTTAAGTAATGCTCTTTTTCTGAGAGGAAAACCTCTCTTGTCCAATCTGCTCCTTCAGTGAAACCTTGCTTTACAATTTCATCTAGGCAAGTATAAATTCTGGAGATGAATCTTCTGTGCAGTTCAATGTTTCCTCTTTCTTTTAATTCCGCCAGAACATCAAGGCACTCTTTCACGATTGGCCTCTCAACCAGTCCCAAATTCAAGAAAAATTCTTTTAGACTTGTCCTGTAAATTTCTGCTCCATCATGTTCGATATAACCTCTCAACGTTTCAAAAATATCTGAATAGTCCTTCCAAAAGGTATGAAAAGGTTTCCACCATACTTTATCTTCTCTTGGTAAATAAAGAAGATCGTTTTCATTAAAAGTATCTTTAATTTCTTTGATTTTGTTACTCTTAATCACAGGATCTTCGATACGATCAACCTCATGTTTTAGGAAATTATAGATTGAATTCATTTTCTCAATTTTGTTCTCTTTAGGGAGTGGATTTGTCTCTTTGTATGTTTTTAGATGGTTAACGACTTCTTCAATCATAGGCTGAGTTCTAACCCCTAGGTCTTTTAGGAAGGGTTCGTTCGCTTTCAAAGAAACATATTTTACGTCATCTCCTAGCAGCAAGTGATTCATTTTTGTGTCAGTGAATATATCTCTTGGTTTGTAGAATCCGCCATCATCTCCTGGAACCCATATGGCATTTTTCAAAAATTCCAAGAATGTTGAACTTTCTAGGTCTTTGTATTGCTCTGAATAATAGAACCAATTATATCTGATTCTACAATATTTTTCTTTATAGATTTTCCAATATCTTTCAAGTGATTGCCAAAGAAGACGCATTTTCTTTTGAAGATTATACTCATCCACAATCGTGGAACAAAATTTTATCAGCTTTTCAATGTCCTCGCTATAGGAGTCACCGTAGATGTTATGTACCCCGCTAGGAGAATATTCTTTCTTTAACCACTCATACCCTTTCGCGCCACTTATAGAGATCCACTTTTCTTGTCTTACTACTCGGGGAGAACTCCAAACACCAAGAATTTCAAAGAACTTTCTCCACGTATATTTGACTCTTTTTCTGCCGCTTTTCTTTTTTTGTTGTTCTCTTTTTTCCCGATTTAAATAGTATGAAGAAAGAAAATAGATGCTGTCTATCCCTTCAAAGAGAGTTTCCATTACCTCATTTTTTCCATATCTTCTAGAGAAGTATATTTCTTCAGGGTTTTTGTAAGTGTCAAATTTTTTTTCTTCTTTAAAACCAAAGACCTTCAACGCGACACTGCTTTTTACCTCTTTAATGATTTCGGCAGAGAGTTTCTTGTTCTTGATTTCGCTCTCTATTGTTGACCAATATTTTCGAATGTAGTCAATAAGTTTATACAACTTCAGGTCGGAATATCGTTTGTATTTTCTGGTCCTAAATTTAGGTAATATAATTTCTTTTATGATGTGAGTTTGTTTGAAGTATCTTTTTACACCAATGCTATTAAACCACGCCTTTACTAGCCTTCTTTTTTCCTCAGTTTCCTCGCTTTTCTCTTTCCGACGAGCGACGCTCGATTCTTGAAAGTAGCGATTTAAGAAAACAATTTCTCCTTCTGTAAAAAGTTGATGAACTTCTGAGAGATCAATGCGTTCAGGGTAGCAGATTAGTCTGTCTGGTATCTCTGAATCTTTCAGGGAGATAAGTTTGTCGTCATCGGTGAGCAGGAGCTTAGTTTTTTCCAATTCTCCAAAGAGGATTCTTATGTTTTCATCCCAGTTCCACGGGAAATCAGAATAGAACAATTTTTTTGTAGTATCAAAAACCGTGCTTAAATATTCGTAAAGGTTAAGAAACCATTCTTTACTTTTCTTTCCAATTTCATTTTCCGTTCTAAGAAAATCAATAACTTCTTCAGGTCCAATAGCTTTGGCTCCTAACGCAAGTAAAACTTTTTTGGCTCTCTCTGAAGCTTCCGGGTTTAGATAAGACAATTCTTCACCGATTAGTGTTTTCAAATCTGTTTCTGAGAGAATATTCCTTAATCTGTCGTCATTAGGAATTGCACAGTATCTAGGTTTTACCCATCCTCTTGTTGTCATGGCTATTTGTTTTTCTTTAAGGATGTCAATTAATGATCCAAAAAGATGTTCTATAAGGGCATCTTGTATCTCTTCTGACAGGGGAATAAAATCATATAGAAGAACATTGAATTTCTTGTCATCCTTTGTTTTGTCAATAGCTTCTGCCGCTAAAAGCCCTAGTTCTTTCATCAGCCAAATATTCCATGGATGCTCAGAGATATTTTCCCTTCCAATTGTTGGTAAGAAATCTGCTTGAATGAGAAAAGGAAGATCTGTCCTTCTCTTCGTCGGAAGATAACAGTATACCACCCCGGTTCTTTGTATCGAGTCTCTTGTTGCACTTTCAAGAGGAAAGCCAATGGTTATTCTTGTCTGCTCAATGCCCTCTTTTCCTTCTGGTACAATTTCTTGGTCTTTAACGCCCAGAACTTTGTGGAATGCATTCCAGTTTGTCTCTTGTCCAGTGCGCAAATTTATTAGAGACAGTACCGAATCTTCCTGCAATTTCTTCTTGATTGCCCATTTATTGTTGTTGATGTTGTCAATGAATTTTAATTCCTCAAGACTCTCTAGGAAAAGTAATATTTTATCATCTATCAAGTTGAAGTTCTGAATAAGCTCCTCTGGTGTTGATGCTGTACTGTAAGGGAGAATGAAAATAGCGCCCCTTTCAGGTGAATAGTAGTCTATGAGATTTTCAGGGAAGGAAAATTTTGCCTTTGGGTAAATGTAGTTTTCGATCTCAAAATTGAACCTACTTGATAATATTTGGGGTTTTTCTGTGATATTGAAAACTGATTTAAAGCCAATTCCAAAGAAGCCGATTTTTTTCTTTTTTTCGCCAGGTCGGACGGAGCAAATTCTCCAAACATCTTTTTCATCAAAAGACCTCCCATCGTTAATTATGGATAAATTACTATTGTCAAAAATGAATGTGACAGAGGTGGAATCTTCGTCTTCGGCATTCTGAATTAGTTCAAGTGCATAGTGAATTTTCTCACCATAAAGTCTGCGACTAGTAAGGCGTAGGAGATTGTCTCTATCTTCAGATTTCTCCCGTTGTTTTGCAGTGAAAATTTTCTCTATTAGAGAACGCTCCCAACGGCTCATTTAACCCACTCGTCGTTATTTTAGGTCCATTCTCTCAAGTTTACCGATAATTCCCTTTGTAGCTCATCTATTTAAAATTGAATGGAGCGCCACAGTTTGATTTATTCCTTAATTCCCCTTGGTTCATATCTTCTTCAAATTCGCATTCTCCCATCATTTGGTCTTCTAACATCCTAGCAGAGTACAGTATATGACTTCTATTCTTCCGTGGAAATCTCTTTTCAACAGACTTCGCAATGATATCTCCTTTCTCGGTCATTGCACTTTTTTCTTCCTCTAGTCTATTATGGTGTCCAAAACCAATATCTGGTTTTGATGTCTTTCAAGTTGTAAACGTAATTGAGTGCACTAAATAGTTTTGGTCTTTTTTCTAGAAAGGCTCTTTTATAGAATAGTAGGGCGACTATGAATGCTTCGTGGAATGGCACATCTTTTTTGGGTGCTATATAGTATCGGCATTTTGGTTTTCCTGCTTTGAAGAAAGCGTCTGCTATATCTTCTCGTGATACTTGGCATGCGTTGAGGAATACAACTTTAGCGTTGATTTTTAATTCTTGAATGTCTTCAGCGGTTACTTTTCCTCCTCGTGTTATGTCGAGCACTGTATGATCCTTTTGAGATTTTCCATGTGATGAGATGTGTAAGAAGTCTGTTTTACGTTGTAGCCATTGCAAGAAGTCGTCTTTGTCTCTAGCCGTATGAGCAATTATTGTTAGATTTTTCACTTTTCTCTGATCGTATCCCCTTCTCATTATTCGAAGGGCAGTTGCTAATGCCTTTGCTTCGTTAATATTTTCGTATTTCGGCAATCCCTCAATAAGGGTTAATTTGAGCATGATTACATCGCATCTATATCTAGGTTTGTTCTTGGCAGTAGGTATGTACATTCTGTAACTAGGATATAATTTTGGGTAAAATCAGCTATTTTAGGTAGTAAGTGAGAGAATGTATTTTTTCATGTGTTGAGCCTTTGGTCCCAGACCTGGACCTCGCGCATAGATCACTTTGGCAGATGTTAAATCTTCAAAACCATCTATGAGCTTAGTGAACTCTGCCCCCACATTTACATATATTTGGTCATAATTTTTCTTTTCAAAAATATTTTTCAATGTTTCCAGGTTATTTTTTTGAGTTTCTTTAAGAGATTTCTTAAAGTCCAGCGTGTTAGTAGGTTTGTTATATTTTACTTTATCTTGGGCTTTAAGTATCCCCCATTTTTGAGAAACTATTAAAATATCTGTGTTTAGGAGCTTTCCTTCTCTTAGATACTTTTTCAGTATCCGAAAATAAACCCCTGTAAAACGATCGATAGCAGGTATCGGTTCTTTTGGATCTTGCTTTCTCCTTTGGGATTCAGCTACAATTATGGCTCTTGGCATTTGTTTACCTTCTATTCTGAGATACATCGTAGTATTTCTTTGCTGTTAATTTCTAGCTTTTGAGCATCCTCTTCGGAGATTTCTCGATTGTGAGCTATGTCATTTCGGATAGGCTCTAATTCTCGTAACTTAGTTTTGATCCACGCTGTATCGTGGAATGTGTTTTTGAATGCTTCTTTCCAGTTGTCTCCCTTAAGAATGATTTTGCTATAACCGGTGAAGTCTGCATAACAGATTGGCGGGTATTCTTTTTTTGTCATCCAAGGATATGAGACCTCTCTTTTTTGTTTGCGATTTTCGCAGTTTTGTTTTACGTCTGGTGGGATTCTGCGGTTCCACCATTTTTCTCCGGCTACTTCTTTGAGTTTGTTTTCGATGAATTCTCTCATTTTTGTTTCAAAATTTTGTAGGGTGTGATGGGAAATTGATAGAGTGGATGTTGTTGATTTTGGCTTGCGTATCTTTGGTGTTATTTGTGGAAATGCTTTTTCTGCGGCTTCTAAGGCGTGTCCGTAGAAGATCATGTAGAGGCCTCTTCGAGCTGGTGGGGGTACCAAGTCTAGTTTGTTTTTTGCTTCTGAGGGGAGGATAACTTTTTCGCCACCGTTTTCGTGGATTATCTGCAAGCTTTCTGCTATGTTATCTAATGGTAAGACGTTTCCCTTTACGCTCATATCTCCAATAACAGCTGTTGCCCCAGGAAGTGATCGTTCGTTGAGGGCTGAGAGCACGGATAGAAAGAAGGCGACGCCAGTCTGTTTTGCTTCTTTTGCTTGCATTAGGTTGACAAGTTGTAGATGTATGTCATATTCTTCTAGTTTCTTTTCTACATCTAGTGTTGTTGCTTGTGCTTTGATGTAGTCGTAGGCTGTTCGGACATTTTCTTTCATTGTTTTTCCTACTAATCCGGTGGTTCGGATTTTTCCTCCTCCTTTCATGAGTTGGGCTTCTATGCGTAAGAGGCATGCTCTGTTGCTTTCTGCATCCCATCCTGCAGAATATACTACACCGGGGGGTTGAGTTGAGGGGGGAATAGCTGCGACTTCGTATTCTTCGGGAATCTTTACTATTGTTTCACGTTCTCCCTTTGTTTGGTATGAGAATTCTGTGTTCCAGTATTCTACTCCTCCCATTTTTCGAAGTTGTTCTTTCACCCTTCGTCTCATCTCCAGGGCAAGCTGGAGGTATTCTTCTAATTCTGAGACTTGATGTTTCCCGTCTGGGTGAAGGAGTTTAAGTAAACCAGAAACAGTTCTTCGTACTGCTTTTTCGTCTCTCTTGTTCAAAGCTGGACCAAGATCAAAATATTGGTCTAATTCTTTTGTTAAGGTCTTTTTTCGAGATTGGCGGAGGAATTCGGCGAGGAAATCAACTACGAAGCCGTAATGTTTGGTTAAGTGTTTAGGTTGTATTTTTGGAATTTCCCAGCCTGGCAGGTAAATGTGGAATCGGTCTAAAAAGGCGAGGTCTCGCATTTCTGGGGGGAAAGGGATGAAAAGGTGCGATGTACGGACTAGGGTCTCGATGTCGTATTGGATGTTGCCTAGGAATATCATGCTTGCGAAGGCTCTGTGTTCCTCTCTTCCGCGAGAGAAGCTTCCTGATTCCATGTAGTCTTTCATGATTTGAACGGCTGTGCCGTCGCTTAATTTATTTAGTCCTGCAACTTCGTCGAAGGCTACTGCGTCCCAGAGTCCTACAAGGCCCATGTGGCCTCGTCCTGATAAACTGTAGAAAAGGCTGGGTACTGTGGTTTCTCCTCCTGAGACCAGTATCGTGTGTGGGGAGAGTTCTCGGTAGACGTAGCTTTTTCCTGTTCCTCTTGGTCCCAGTTCGACGAGGTTGAAGTTTCTTTCGATTAGGGGTATGATTCTGGATAGAATTAGTAGTTGGGTTCTTTTGTCAAAGCGGGTTGGTTCTAGACCCATACTTCGTAATAGTACATCTATCCATTCTTGGGTTGTGAAGTGTTGTCTTTTTTTCTCTATTTCATCCAGTGTTGCGATTGCTAGTTGTATGGGACGTAGTTTTTCGATTGTGAAGGGTCTTACCATGCCCATGTGAAAAATGTCGGGATTGTATGAGATTTCTACTATTGCCCATATGCCGCCTGCTAAGAGTTTTTCATATTGTTGGATGAAGCCTTTGTCTATGTTTACGTGGTCGATTTGAAGGTTGACCAGTTTAGCCCAGTATTTGTCTTGGGTTTCTATTAG
>Ga0315541_1003137_pt1 | contig 12991 bp, 10 predicted proteins | sample SalMarSW160190MG_FD_203095 | JGI IMG/M metagenome (GOLD analysis project Ga0315541, IMG submission 203095) | Salt marsh sediment microbial communities from the Plum Island Ecosystem LTER, Massachusetts, United States - Salt Marsh Sediment SW1601-190 ...
TCCGATTCGAAAGAAGAGGGAGTATCTGTCGGGCCAACTTTTCTCTTCATACTTTATAGAAGTTTAGTACATGGGCTACATTATGGTTCGAGTCCATAAACTTCACAACGTGTGCCGAAGCTTTAGCGAAGGCGTACTAGTCCAAATTAGCAATGGTAAAGACGGAACAATCCGCCTTCGCTAAAGCTACGGCGGATGAAAAGTTCTTTGACATATTGAAGAGTAGAGATATTTAATACTTCGAGAGAAGAAAGTAAAGCAAGGGCATACGGTGGATGCCTAGGCTCCTAGAGGCGAAGAAGGACGTGATAAGCTGCGAAAAGTCATGGGGAGGTGCAAATAACCATTGATCCGTGAATATCCGAATGGGGCAACCCGGCTGCGTGAAGCGCAGTCATTCCGATTTATCGGAAGGCGAACCCGGAGAACTGAAACATCTAAGTACCCGGAGGAAAAGAAAACAAAAGTGATTCCCTTAGTAGTGGCGATCGAACGGGGAAAAGCCCAAACCGGTTTCGTTTTGGCGAAGCCGGGGTAATAGGACAGACGCAATTCAAATGATCTTAAGTGGAACCTATCTGGAAAGATAGATCATAGAGGGTGAAAATCCCGTACACGAGTAAGATGATTTGGAGGTTTGTATCCTGAGTAGGTCGGGACACGAGAAATCCTGATTGAACTAGCCAGGACCATCTGGTAAGGCTAAATACTCCTAGGAGACCGATAGTGAACTAGTACCGTGAGGGAAAGGTGAAAAGCACCCCGAACAGGGGAGTGAAAGAGTTCCTGAAACCGTATGCCTACAAACGGTCGGAGTCCCGACACTTGTGTCGGGATGACGGCGTGCCTTTTGCATAATGAGCCTACGAGTTACTCCTCACTAGCGAGGTTAAGGTGTTCAGCATCGTAGCCGAAGCGAAAGCGAGTCTGAATAGGGCGTAAAGTTAGTGGGGGTAGACGCGAAACCCAGTGATCTACCCATGTCCAGGTTGAAGTTGAGGTAACACTCAATGGAGGACCGAACCAGTAGACGTTGAAAAGTCTTTGGATGAGGTGTGGGTAGGGGTGAAAGGCCAATCAAACTGGGAAATAGCTCGTACTCCCCGAAATGCATTTAGGTGCAGCCTCGAGAGCAGTGTCATAGAGGTAGAGCTACTGATAAGGCTAGAGGGCTTCACCGCCTATCAACCCTTGACAAACTCCGAATGCTATGACATGATCCTCGGGAGTGAGGCCATGGGTGCTAAGGTCCGTGGCCGAGAGGGAAAGAACCCAGATCATCAGCTAAGGTCCCTAAATGTATGCTAAGTTGAATTAACGAAGTCTGACTGCTTAGACAGCTAGGATGTTGGCTTGGAAGCAGCCACTCATTTAAAGAGTGCGTAACAGCTCACTAGTCGAGCGGTTGGGCGTGGATGATACTCGGGCATCAAGCATACTACCGAAGCTATGGTCCCGACACGCAAGTGTCGGGAGGTAGGGGAGCATTCCAGTGACGTTGAAGCCGTACTGTGAGGTATGGTGGAGTTTTTGGAAAAGCAAATGTAGGCATAAGTAACGATAAAGGAGGTGAGAAACCTCCTCGCCGATAGACTAAGGATTCCTGATCAACGCTAATCGGATCAGGGTTAGTCGGGACCTAAGACGTACCCGAAAGGGGAAGTCGATGGATAACTGGTCAACATTCCAGTACCGGTGACAACTGTGATGGGGTGACGAAGGAGTGACATGTTCGCGTACTGACGGAATAGTACGTTAAAGGGTGTAGCTAAAGGAGTTGGTTAAGAGCTGACTTTTGGCGAACCTGATAGTACCGTGCGTCTTCGGACAAGCGGATAGTAACAGTAAACAAACTTCCGAGAAAAACCTCTAAACTTCAGGTTATCACCGCCCGTACCGCAAACCGACACAGGTAGTCAAGGAGAGCATCCTAAGGCGCTCGAGTGATTCATGGCTAAGGAACTAGGCAAAATTGACCTGTAACTTCGGGAGAAAGGTCCCCCACCTCCGGGTGGGGCGCAGAGAAATGGCCCAGGCGACTGTTTATCAAAAACACAGGACTCTGCTAATTCGCAAGAAGATGTATAGGGTCTGACACCTGCCCGGTGCCGGAAGGTTAAGAGGGGATGTTATCTATGATTTATTATGGAGAAGCATTGAATCGAAGCCCCGGTAAACGGCGGCCGTAACTATAACGGTCCTAAGGTAGCGAAATTCCTTGTCGGGTAAGTTCCGACCTGCACGAATGGTGTAACGATCTGGGCACTGTCTCAGCCATGAGCTCGGTGAAATTGTAGTTCCGGTGAAGATGCCGGGTACCCGCAACGGGACGGAAAGACCCCGTGAACCTTTACTATAGCTTAACATTGATTTTGGGTATGCGATGTGTAGGATAGGACGGAGACTGTGAACCGGTGCCGCCAGGTATCGGGGAGTTGCCCTTGAAATACGTCCCTTTGCATGCCTGGAGTCTAATCCCGATACCAATCGGGAGACAGTGTTTGGTGGGTAGTTTGACTGGGGTGGTCGCCTCCAAAAGCGTAACGGAGGCTTCTAAAGGTGCCCTCATGACGAATGGTAACCGTCAGCAGAGTGCAATGGCATAAGGGCGCTTGACTGTGAGACTGACAAGTCGACCAGGTACGAAAGTAGAGCATAGTGATCCGGTGGTTCCGCATGGAAGGGCCATCGCTCAAAGGATAAAAGGTACTCCGGGGATAACAGGCTGATCGCTCCCAAGAGCTCATATCGACGGAGCGGTTTGGCACCTCGATGTCGGCTCGTCACATCCTGGGGCTGGAGAAGGTCCCAAGGGTTCGGCTGTTCGCCGATTAAAGTGGCACGCGAGCTGGGTTCAGAACGTCGTGAGACAGTTCGGTCCCTATCTGTTGTGGGCGCAGGAGATTTGCGAGGACCTGACGCTAGTACGAGAGGACCGCGTTGGACAGACCTCTAGTGTACCTGTTGTGGCGCCAGCTGCAATGCAGGGTAGCTACGTCTGGCAGAGATAAGCGCTGAAAGCATCTAAGCGCGAAGCTCCCCTCAAGATGAGATCTCCCTTAAGGGTCGTTCAAGACCAGGACGTTGATAGGCTGTAAGTGTAAAGACGGTAACGTCAAAGCTGAGCAGTACTAATTACCCGTGAACTTTCTTCAGAACACGGAGTATTGAATATCTCACTTTTTGATGTGTTATAAAAAGTATTGAGATATGAGATTTAGAGATATGAGATACAAGTGTCTCAAATCTGAAAATCTAAAATCTCACATCTCTGAAGATTTTAGGTGGTTATTGCAATGGGGTTCCACCTCTTCCCATACCGAACAGAGAAGTTAAGCCCATTAGCGCCGATGGTACTGCATTAGCGGGAGAGTAGGTCACCGCCGATTTTATTCCCGGTTCATTTTTTTGAGCCGGGATTTTTTTTACCGGAATTTATCATTTTCAATGGGTGTATTGAAAACCTGGTCACCAAAAGATATCGAAGTGTAATCTTTAGATGGCTCATGAATAATAATCGATGAAACAGATAAGGTTTTTCTGTTAAAGTGTAAATAAACAATGGAAATAATACTTTTTAGATCACTTTCTTTTGGAGTAAGAGTAATTCTGTATTGAATGCAACTTTCTTCAAGAACAGCATTATAATGTTCATTTGAAAAAATATCTCCTTTGAATAAGTCCTGGATAATCAGATTGAACTTTTCAGTATATTTGTTTTCTCTGATCTTATAATTAATATCATCATTATTTCCTTCAATCTTGAGATTTCCATCATTTATGATAATAGCATATTGATAGGGTTCTGTATATTCCCACCGTATAAAATGATTATTTTTAAAATAGAATTTCCCGTTTGATGTTACATAAGCGGACAAATAGGAAATATATTTTGTCTGTTGGAAAGTGCAGACTAATGTTTTTACTGAACTTTGTTTTGCATGGAAAGCATCGATAACATCCTCTTTTTCACGTACAGGGTGAAATTCATTTTCCTGCGTGAAAACAAATGTGTGAAAAAGGGTAAGAATAAAAAGGCAGATAGTATTTTTATTTGGCTCTTTCATACTTTACTGAGAAGTATTAACGAATGATTTTTATACTTTTCCTGGTTGTACATTAAAATATTATGCAGTGGTTTATGGTTGTTTTTAAGAAATAGATAATCCGCTATGAAGCCTCTTTTTAAAAGTTTAGCAGCCAGCCATACTCCAAATGCTGAAGATGTATCATATTCACCACACAGATGCTTGTAATACAATACATTTGTTGAATGAAACATTTGTTCAATCAATTCATAGTATAATCTGTCTCCTGGTGCATCACCATTAATACCTGCCAGAAAATTATCAATATCGTTCACTGAAATTCCGGCTTGCTCCAGTGTATTCAGGATCCATTCTTTAATTTTGGATATTCCATTTAATTTATGTGTAAAGTTAAGAAGTTTGATCTGAGCATAATTCCTTGATGATTTTTCGTTTGTGATTATAAAATATGTTGCTCCTTCACCTGGTATGCTGCCAATAGTTGAATTATGAACAATATCCAGATTTGTACCAGAATCCTTTTTATACAATCCAACTTTTCTCTTTAATTCGTAGTTTTCGAGAGTAATTTCATCAAATCCACCAACCAGGACATTTTTCATATTCTTTTCATGAAGCAATAAATTAGTATCAAGCAAAGCATTCTCAAAAGATATCGTCTCATGTGCATAAAGAACATTGTATCCTTTGCAATTGTATTTTAAAGCAATAGTCGCACCAATTGAATTGTGTGTAGATTGTACAAATGCAGTTGGAGTAAGCAATCCTTCCTGGCTTGATAATATATTATGAAGAAACTTCTCAGTATCTTCAACACATCCCAAACCGGTTCCGGATACAATTGCATCAGGTCTTTGAATCTCAGCTTCCATTATAGCTTCTTCAGCACATACTACCCCCATTTTTATTATTCTGCTCATTCGTCTTCTTTCAAGCGGCTCAAAATAATTCTTGAAATCAGGAAGCAAACATCTTACTATATTTTCATATACATTGATACTTTCAGGAAGATCTTTTCCCGGGAATGTATCTTGAGGTGAAATAGCTTGTGCCGATCTGATGTATAACTCCATGTTAAACTTTTGAAAAAATTAATGTTGTATCATTTCCTCCAAAGCCAAATGAATTTGACATGACATGCCGGATAGTTACATTTTCAATCAATTCATTGACAGGGTATAATCCTAATTCTTCAATGGGTTGACTGAAAAACAAATTTGGATAAATAAGTTTTTCCTGGATTGATAATATAGAAAAAACAGCTTCAATTCCACCGGCAGCTCCTAATGTATGTCCCGTAAAAGATTTTGTAGAACTAAAGGGAGGGATGTTATTTTCAAATGCACGGATTAAAGCTCTTCCTTCCGAAAGATCATTATTCTCAGTACCGGTGCCATGCAGATTGATATAATCAAGTCGATCCGGGGCTATTCCTGCTTTATGCAAAGCTTTTTGAATGCACAATAAAGCTCCGTCGCCATTTACAGATGATGCTGTTTGATGAAAAGCATCATTTGCATTTGCATAACCTGAAAGCATACAAATTGGATTGTTGCCGGTAGTTTGAATTGCATTTTCTGATTCCAGAACAATGAAACCTGCTCCTTCACCAAGGTTTAGTCCCTTCCTGTTTTTATCAAATGGTCTGCAGACTTCAGGTGAAAGAATGAACAAACTTCTAAAACCATTGATGGTGAACTTGCAGAGAGAATCGAAGCCACCCGCAATTACTCTGTCCAGTAACCCGTTTTGTATGAGTCGTGCACCATACATGATGGCATTAGCGCCTGATGAACAAGCGGTATTCAGTGTAGAAACAAAGTATGTAATATTCAGATATTCAGCTATTTTATCTGTAATACTCCCGCAACTATGTGATTCTATAAAGTCTGAGTTTTGTTCGAGATGGTAATAATACTTTTCCGTTTTGTCCATTCCTCCAACAGTTGTTCCTGCAATAAGACCTGTACGTAAATCTGGATTTTGATGGACTTTTGCTTGCTGGAATGCTTCATTTGCTGCTTTCATTCCTAACAAAGCAGTGCGTGGCAAATCAGCTTTCGGTGAAATTCCTAATGTATCTGCCAGTTCTGAATTTTTGTATTTTATCTCTCCTGCAACATATTCTTCACGATACTTTGTATCCAGTATTGTAATCTTTCCAACGCCTGATTTTTGTTGTTTTAAGGAAGCAATAGTTTCATTGACATTATCTCCTATTGCTGAAATAATGCCAATTCCGGTAATGAAAACTTTACCAGACATTATTGCAAAGAATTAATTGTTCCTGTTTTCAGTAATATATTTCGCCATTGTTTCGATAGACGTGAATATTTTTTTCCCTTTAGAGGGATCGTTTATTTTAATCCCGTATTCACGTTCCAACAATACAATAAGTTCCAAAGCGTCAATAGAATCAAGACCAAGACCATCACCGAATAAAGGTTCTTTTTCATCAATATCTTCCGGATTAATATCTTCCAGATTCAGCTGTTCAATTACCTGTTCTTTTAGTTTTGTAATCAATTCGTCCATGATATACTTGTTACCTTTATAAATAAATGACTTTTTAAAGTGCTGCTAAATTAGCACAATTGAACAGTTTGACAAATAGAAGTTGCAAAACCGGTTAATTTGGTTATTCTCAGAGAGTATAAATATAAAAAAAGAACTGGAAAAGTTACTGGTAGTGCAGGTTGGGAGATGAGTTGAGAAGTTTAGAGTTTGGAGTTTTAAGTTGGAGGCTTGTTGTTTGTAACTTGTTGCTGGTTTTGGTATCAGGAAGCACTTGCAACTTGAGACTTGAAACTTATTTTAAATCCACAATCCACAATCCGCAATCCGAAATCCGCAATCCGAAATCCGCAATCCGAAATCCACAATCCGAAATCCGCAATCCGAAATCCGCAATCCGAAATCCACAATCCGAAATCCGCAATCAGAAGCCCGGGGATTACTCAATGAAAGCACGGATAGTATAGAAACAATTCGGGAGTATATCATTTTTGCGAAGGCATTCAGGGAGCCAATAATGTATGATCATCATTTATTTGCCTGGTATTTTCTGAAAAATAGACTTAACAGGGTACAACAGGCATAAAATATCATTAATTTCGTGATTTGTGGCAATAGTTCAATCAGGGTGACACTTCTTAAAAAAACACTATAATATCCCTGAATGCTCCAGTTCATTGGAGATATTTCACTAACAGATCTCAAAACATCGGGCATTACTGTCACAGGTATCCAGACACCTCCAATTGCAGCAAGTATTACTGTTGATACAGAGCCAAAAATCGATGCCTGTGTTTGAGTTGATGCCCAGGTTCCTATAACAATGCCATACCCGGTAGCAGCAAATGAACTGGCAAGAGTAATAAAAAAAAGTGTTAACCAGTTTGTTACCTGGAGTTTAGGCATATCCATCAAAGGCATTAAATACATTCCGATTAAAATAATTAACAGGGCTTGAATCAGACAGATAATGATAAAAACAATTAGTTTTCCTGTAATAATTGTAAGGTATGAAATGGGAAGTGTTTTTAAACGAGCCAGACAACCGTCATTTCGCTCTTTTATTATATTTCCTGCAATAGGAATGCAAATAAGAAACATTCCAAAGATGGTCCATGCCGGGACATTATGCTGAACGGTGTTGGGTGTAATTCCTGATGTATATTCAGATACCATTACTTCATCAAAACGAATGATAGGTTCTCCGGGATAATTTACCTGGCTCGACTGATTTGTAAGAGCATCAATAACTCTTGAATATGTTTCGTAGATGATTTGCGTTTCGGTTTGAGCAGCAAATTCAGTGAGCTTACTTTTGGCCAGATTTTTAAAACTTTCTTTGGTTATAGGATCAAAAAAAAGTATAATGATTGCTGGTGAGATAGCAGTTTCTTTGTCTGTATTGATTGAAAACGGAAGTTGTTCGCGAACAAGGTGAATGGCTTTTGCTTTGATTTTTTGAGTTGTATGTTCCGGTATATAAATACCAATTTGATATTTTCCTTCTGCAACTTCTTGTCTCGCTTTGTCTAATGATACACTGTCTTGTGATATGTATTCTGTGACGTTAAAGATTTGTGATTGTTTTATACCTTTTCTGAAAGAAAATCCAAGTGAATCGCTATCTGAGTCAATGATTACAACTTCTATTTTAGATTCAAATACATTTTTAAAACTTCTGTCCTGAATGAGGGTGATGACAATAACCAAAGTAATGGGCATCAAAAATAACAATGCAATACCTTCAATATCACGTATCAATAATAAAAACTCTTTGTATATGGATACAATAAGTCTTCTCATTCTTCACGCAGATTACGGCCGGTAAGTACAAGTAAAACATCTTCCAAAGAATTGCAATCCATTTGCTCTTCAATGAGTTGTCCGGGACTTCCAATTGTGATTAATTTTCCATAATCGATGATACCAATCCTATCGCACAATTTTTGTGCATCGTCAATAAGATGAGAAGTGTAAATCAATGTAGTGTCTTTTGATTTTAATTCCAGCAAAAAATCGCGAATGACACTTCTCGTTTGAACATCAATACCAGCAGTAGGTTCATCAAGAAAAATAATTTCAGGATCATGAAGAACACCTGCAATCAAATTTATACGGCGTTTCATTCCACCGGAAAAATTTCTTATTTTCTGGTTTTTATAATTTTTAAGTCTCAGGCGATCAAGAAAAAAATCGATTTTGTGATTTAATGTATGTTTATCAACGTTGTACAAACGACCAAAATAATACAGGTTTTCGTATGCCGTTAATTTATCATATAGAGCAATATCCTGTGCAACAACGCCAATACGTGATTTTATTTCATTCAAATGATGATTGAGATCCAACCCGGCGACAATTATTTTACCTGAACTGGGCTTTAGTAAACTGCATAAGATTGAAATAGTAGTTGTTTTACCTGCACCATTTGGACCAAGTAATCCAAAAATTTCACCTTTAAATATATTCAGAGAAAGATTGTCAACCGCAGGTTCAACTTTACCTTTATAATATTTTGTGAGATTATGAATTTCAAGAATATTGGAGTTGGTCATTTAGCTTATTGCTTTTTCAATTCCCAAATATACTTTCTTTTCTTCATCTGCTATTGTTTGTAAAAATTCAGACAATTCGTTGTAGGTTTCACTTGTTTGTCTGCCTTTGCATATTCTACCAGCTTTTACAGCAAATTCTCTCCATTTATCTCCTACATTTGTCATTTCCATCGAAAGATCATTTAGTGCAGGAATTTGAAGCTTTTCTGAAGCTTCCTGAAGAAATGCTGAAAATAAAAATCTAAATCCTGCTCCGCCGGTGCCAATTTCTTCCAGCATACGTACTATTTGTCCAAGGTATTGTGCCGCTTTCTTTTCTCCATATTTTTTTGGCCATTTTTTAATTCTGGAGCTTAAATATTTGATACCTGTAACACCAATGATAGGACCCGGAAGTTTTACCATTTCAAGAATGGTTCTTTTTAATCCTTTCATTATAGCTTTTTCAAGATCTATAGTTTGTGGAATTTTCTCCATATAATACATTTTCCCTTTGGGTTTAGCAATTCCCATGGCATATCGGACCCTTTTCAGATCATTATAACTAAGTTTTTCGATTTTTTCCATCACAGGGTCACTTATTAGATATTCTCCGTTTTCTTTTCCGATTCCAACAATGTTATGAGCATTAAAGTGGAACCTATAAGGAGCAGGAAAATAAGTGAGATGAAATACACCAACTACCATGCCTGTTGGAATTCCATTTTCCAGGTTATCATCTAATGCTTTCATAGCCTTTTCAGGATTCTTGAAAAGCTCAATATGCATTTTGATGTCCAGTGCTTTGGTTATTCTTTTAAAAATTAGTCCTGGCCAGGGTCTGAATGAGGTCACGGGCATTCCATTGAGCTTATAGAATGGCAGATATGAAAAATAGATACCTGAACCAATACCAAATATCAAGGCCTCGCTCAAATCGATTCCATAATAGCGAAGCATATTTGAAATAACTCCATTTTCACAATGAGCTGCCATTCGATGCTCAAAATCAATCTTCATGTAATTCCAGTTTTAGTAAATCGTCTCTATTTTTAAGTCCGAAAGCATAAACATATTTATCAAGAATTTGTGCGGATAATTTAGAAAATATTTTGGGATCGAAATGTCTTTTTACTTTGTAGCGTGGAAGTTTAACATAAGATGAAAGAAGCTTCACATTCATAAGGCATCTGAACATATGATAGTACAAAGGACTTTTGATACCATCCATAACAAGTTTTTTTGCTTGCCGGATTTTCTTTTTCTCAACTTCCCATGCCTGCTGCATTATTGTATTTTTCGGATCCCAGCCAACACTTTTTACGGTAATGTATTTACCATTTTCATCGATAGCATACTGAACATCGCGGGTTTTCCCTTCCAACAGATTTGCATCATCCTGTGGCACTTCATCAACTTTCATCTTATTTTACTAAAGGATTTGATAATTATTAAGCTGAAAAATATCCAGTAATTATACTGTTGTAAGATGAACAAAAGTATAAGAAAAGCGAGCACTTTCAGGAATCATTAACAACAATGTATCTCCTTTTTTCAGATTTCCAGAATAAAAAAGTTCTTCAAGCATCAGAAATCCTGAAGCTGATCCTACATTTCCAACCCTATCCAGATTGGTAAACCAGATATCTTCAGGGATATTTATCTGATTATCAAGTAATGATTCATGAATTCGGGACCTGAAGAATTCAGATGATATATGGGGCAGAAAATAAGTAAGTTTTATTGTATCCAGTGAATATTTTTTAATGACATCTTTTAAGAAGAGTCCTCCTAATCTTGTTATATTCTTTTCAAGCAATTTGGAATCTTGTTTCAGAGAGAATACAGAGTTTTGTATCCACTCATTAGGTTTAAGTTTTCTCCATGGAATTACTTTACCGTTTTTTCCTTTTATGCCTCCATAGTACATGCATGTTTCCACTTCATTTGCAAAAGATTTAATTTCAATCCAATCGATTTTCATGGAAATTTTATCAGAAGGTTGATTTTCAATTAAAATTGCACTGGCTCCATCGGACAACATCCAGCGCAAAAATTCTTTCTCAAATGCGATGTATGGATTTTTTCCCAAAGCCTGAAGATACCTGGATTCTTCTTCATAATTTTTAGCCAGTAATGATGTTGAAAGCAATTCAGATCCCGTACAGACTGCATTGGTATATTTTCCCGTTAAAATTGACATCCATGCATAATTCAATGCCCACATGGAGCTATTGCATGAACCTTCTGCTGACATTGCATCAATAGGAGGAATACCCAATTCGCCATGGACCATGGATGCATGAGATGGCATCAACTGGTCGGGAGAGGCAGTTCCGCAAGCAAGTAGCTGTATGTCTTTGATACTAAATTTCTCATTGCATAACCTTCTAATGGCTTCTGCTGTTAATTCAGCATTTGTATGTGTTATTTCTCCTCCTTTCTTCAGGACATAATAGCGAGATTGAATGCCATTATACTTTAGTATAAGAGCTTTTGATTTTGAACGTAATCCACCTATTTCTCCTAGATAATCTTCCAGTTCATCGTTATTTATTGGATCGTTTGGTAAAAACTTCGAAACATTAGTAATGTAAGCTTTTCTTGCCATGAAATACTTCTTTATACAATTTTATTCTTGACTTGGTTATTTAATATTAACACCACTATAATACAAAATTTTTTCCTTTGTTTTTCGGAGAAATAAAACTCCGTGAATTACAAAGACCAAAGAAGCCATAGGAGAAATAACAAATAAAACAAATATCAAATATATTTTAAATAACAATAATCTTTTATTTCTTCGCTGATCTCCAACGGATCCTTTTTTTAAAATATAGCCTGCAAATTTATCAAAAATCTTCCGAGCATTTTGCTCTATTTTAAATAAGTGATATTTAACTTTTACAGCTTTCACTTTTAACAAGTTATTTTGCAGGTTTTCCCAATCTTCATTTATTAATGTTTCATTGATTGTTTTGCCAAATACAGATGCATTGATAATATCTTTTTGTGATACTCCTGCTTCAGGAAGCAATAATGTAGGCTTTTTTTCTCCTTTGATTAACCACCTGACGATATTAATGGCAGAAATATAATTACAGGATTTGTCAGTGAGCACGATATTTCCTGCTAATTTGGCTTTCAGTTCAGAGAGTTTTTTAGCAACAATTTCATACGAACTGATCCACATATTTCTTGCACCTATTATTGAAATTACATTTTTCCCTTGTAAAAGCTGAGCTGCTTCTTCCGACTCCAGAAAGGACCATACAGGAACTGAAGGCGACATATACCAGGGTTGATATGCAATGAGTATAAGGTCATAGTTTTTTTCTTTTGCAAATGAGAATGATTCAAGTTTGCATGGAATTCCTTTGACCGATTCCGGAAAACAATCAAAAAACTTACCCCCCCATGGGAATGGGTATTCACTCAAAGGTTTTATTTGTTCATATTCTATTTTAACCTTTCCTGTTTTCTCAATGGGAAGTAATATTGAATCTAAAATATCTTTTAGCTGACCCGATTGAGTATAATAAACAACGAGAATATTTTTTGTCATATCTTGTAAAAGTTACACAAACGTAAAAGTTTTTTCTAAATCTTCAAGTGATAGACTCGTTTAATAGCTTCAATGCGGAATGATTTTTGGTTTATTTATTGATTAATAATCAGGATTTTTAGAAGAAATTTAAAACTAATGAATTGGAATACTTTTTTAAAGAAAATTGAAGTATTTCTTATTTAGCAGACTCAAAATTAAGTTCGATTCGGATCCATTCTGTCTCTATTTTCAGGATTGGAAAAAAGATGAAAAAAAGTTATGAAGAGAAGAAAAAAGCTATTACATTTGCAGCCGCTTTTACGGCGAGGGGAAGAGGAGGGGAAAAT
>Ga0315541_1003139_pt1 | contig 12983 bp, 14 predicted proteins | sample SalMarSW160190MG_FD_203095 | JGI IMG/M metagenome (GOLD analysis project Ga0315541, IMG submission 203095) | Salt marsh sediment microbial communities from the Plum Island Ecosystem LTER, Massachusetts, United States - Salt Marsh Sediment SW1601-190 ...
TGCGTTCCTAACCTGCGGAATCTGAGTGTAGACAGAACGCTGCACTATGATTATCGCTCAACTGCCCATCCTAACTAATCTTCCGTCACTTTGCACTCAGGAACTTCAGTCTAGTGTCCAGTCTACACCGACTCTATCTAGGATGATTGGGGGAAACAAGGCAGATTTCTTGGGCAAGTCATAGCCCAGCTCTCCTAGCCTCTGGAACGGAGGACTCCCCCTCCATCCTTCCCCATAGTGGGGCCGGACCAGATTGTAGAAGTAGATCCAGCCCGCTCTGTTGTGGATCCCTGCTGGTTGAGGGATGTAGAACTCCTCGTCGTCGATCCGGTGGCTCCGTTCCACCCGCCCATTGTAGCCCTTCTTCCCCGGAGGGATCTTAGTCAGATGTGCTCCCAGGGGCTCATACCACCTCTCCTGAACTCTCGCTAGCTTCTCCGGGTTGCTCCCGCCAAACTCCCCCCCAATCCGTTTACCAGGCCACCTCCTCCTCGGGCCCATAGCTCCTCAGCCAGAGCATGACCAGGGACATGAAACAGAGACCGTTGCTCAGGGTAGGATGATAGCTCCAAGCCAGAAACCTCAGCCTGGTCCTCCCCTCCAAGAAGGTCCACTGGTAGCGGGGGAGTTTCTTCTTCCTCATCCAGTCCCACAGCTCCGTCCCCAGCGTCCCCTTGTCCAGCACATCCTTCAGGTCGACCTGAGCCCAGGGAGAAGGGTCGCTCCTCCTCCCAAGTCCAATGTGCAGGGTAGAACCTTTTCCTGCCGTCAGTGAATCCGTGGCGGCGGAGAATGTGCCGGATGGTATGTGGGGAGAGCACTAATTCATCCTCGCGGCATAGGTGCCAGGCGAGTCGCTTCCTCCCATAACACGTATGCTTCCGCGCCTCGATCACCTTCTCCTCCAGCTCGGCCGGAGTCCGATTAGGAGAGCGCTGTGGCCTACGGGAACGGTCTTCTAAACCGGAGAGCCCTTCTTCCTAGTATCTGCAGACCCACTTGCGCACCAGGTGGCGCGAGGTCTGCCAGAGGCGGGCACTCTCAGAGAGGTTCCCTGTAGCCATGTAAGTCTCCACAAGCTGTCTTCTTGCTTCCTCCCGGTTCATCACGTAGACTTCCCTGTAGGAAAGATTCATCGGCAGTGCTCCTCCTTGGCAAGGTTCCATATCTTACCTAGAGGAGCACCAGCTTTCTTCAACCATTTCTTCACTAAGGCCTCTGCCTGGTAACGATGTCCTGGCGCATGCAGGCCCCGTCGGTTGACAAACGAGCGCTAAACATGTATAAAGATTATGGTGATAGTCTAGATGAGTAGTGAGATGAGTTCCTATGAAAGAGTTATGGTCGCAGCTATGATGCAAGAACCAGACCGTGTCCCTGTTCTTACTTTCTCCAATCACATGCAAATAAAACTAGCTGGCTATAAGTTTAGTGAATGTTTGGAAGAGGGGAATAAATTTATCGAGGCTCAGGTTAAAGCCCTTAACAGGTTTGGATATGATGGCGTCACAACCATCGGGGGGGCAGGGACGATTTCTGAAGCATTGGGGGCTGAATTAATCATATCTGAACATGAATCGCCAAGTATTACCAAACCCCTAATCTATGATCGCCACAACTTGGATAATCTTCTATCCACTGATATAAAAAACCGTGGTCGTATACCTTTTTATTTAGACGTTACCCAAAAATTGAAGCAAATCGTAGGACCAAAGATACCTATAGTTGCCTCCATTTCGTCCCCATTTTATGAGGCCTGTATATTAAGAGGAATTGGTGAGTTTCTAAAAGATCTTCTATGGGATCCTCCTTTCATAAAAGACCTTGCGAAAATTTCACTTGAGGCTTGTATTGAGTATGGCCGGGCCTGCATCGAAGCAGGTGCTGACATCCTTGCGATACCCTGTCCATGTGGCAGCCGTTCCATGATTTCTAGAGAACACTATCAAGAGTTTGTCCATCTAAATAACGAAAGGCTAATTACCACCTTACAGAAGGAAGATATCAAAATTATGTTTTATGCAAGCGGTGATTGGGGTGGAAGATTTGACCTAGCGGTAGAAGCAGGAGCAGATATTTATCAAATTGATAAAATCGACGACATGAATTTATCAGAAATCAAGAAGATTTATGGTCAGGAGGTCTGCCTTATGGGCGGGGTTCCAACCATCAGTACATTATTAAAAGGTACTCCTGAAGCAGTATATCAAGAGGCATTGGATTGTATTAAGAAGTGTGGGCCAGGAGGAGGTTATATTTTGGCTGGAGATGGGTCCCTGGCTCCAGATACACCGGCAGAAAATCTAGAAGCAATGGTCCAAGCAGCACGGGACCATGTTCATTATCCTCTGGATTTTAATTGATAGTCCAAAAGTTACGATAGATTGGAAGTTAAGAGCTTGCTCTAACTCTAGTCAGTTGTAATGGGGAGGTGGTTATCTATGATGCTGTCGAGCTTGACAGAGCTGGGTTGGGGGTTTTGTCTAATCTTGGTGATTTTTGATGTTACTCTGATGCATGGGCCACTCCGCGGTATGCTGAAGCAACGCTGCGTAAAAACGTAAAACTTTGGGAGGTTGATACCCCCATGCTTGTTAAATTGAATATAGAAAGCCTAACAGTTGACCAAGTCGTAAAGGTGGCTCAGGAAGGAGTTATAGTTTTCCTGTACATGTTTAGCGTTTGCCCATCAGGCGGGTTGGGCCACCGGAGGTAGCCGCCCAAATGGTAGAGGAAATTGGCCATTCTTGGCGAGTAGTACTCCGGTTAGGTAGTCTACTGGGGTTCCCCTTGTTGCCTCGCTGTTACCAGGAGATTTGCCAGCACTGCATGGGGCTACGCACGCCGGGCCGTCCGGTTGTAGCCTCCCAGCTTGCACACAACCACCGCTGGCCGCAGCGCCCGCTCTGCCCGGTTGTTCGTCGCCTCTACCCCTTCCCGCTGAAGGAACGTGAATAGATGCTCTCGTTGCTTCCTCATCTGGTTGGCCAGCTGCACGTTGTCTGGGTCGGTGAACCACCGTCCCTCCTCGATCAAAGTGTCGGATGCGAGAAATCCGCAAGTTTGGTTCTGTGAGAGGGTTTATAGTGCACTCCGAAGGTTATAATCTTCTAAGGAGGGGGCTATGAGTTCTACTCGACAAAATCCTGGAAAGGTCGTGGAGGTTAATTTAAGCAATCAGGAAATTAAAGAAATCCAGCTCAGTGAGCAAAGAGTTAAAGATTTCTTAGGAGGACGGGGATGGAACATCTATAACTTGCTTAAAAATTTGGAAGCAAGTACGAACCCTTTATCACCCGAGAATCTCATTATATTCACGGCTGGGGTTTTGACTGGGAGCGAGGTTTATTCTTCATCTCGGCTGCATATCAGTTCAGTCTCTCCACTAACCGGGTATTTGGGTAGTTCCAACGTAGGAGGATATTTTGGTGCCAGATTAATGCAAAACGGGATTTTCTCCCTTATCGTCCGAGGTCAAGCTGACAATCCTGTTTATATCTGGATCGAGAAGGGAAAGGTGGAAATAAGGAAAGCCGATGATATCTGGGGTGAACAAACTAATGTAGCCAGGGAGAGAATTGCTGAGCAAACTAACTCCAACGGCGATGTGGGGATAATTGGTCCAGCAGGAGAGAATCAGGTGGTCATGGCTTGTATCGTCTTTGACGACGGACACGCTGCCGGGAGGACGGGAATGGGTGCTGTCATGGGTTCAAAGAAGTTGAAAGCTGTGGGAGCCGCTAAAGGAACTCGAACTGTCGGAGAAGGCCTGAAAAGGTCAACCGCCCGAGAGTACTTAAATAAAATACAGTCCCACTCCAACTATGAGGAATGGGCTCAGTTCGGTGATTCTACTTCGGTCAAGTGGACCGATGACCTTGGAGCAGGAACGGTTAAGAACTATCGTCAGGTCCAATCCGACGATATAGAGAAGGCAGATGGTAGAAGTTTCAAAGACCTCCCCAGAACGCCTTCAACATGCTTTAGATGTCCCGTACACTGCAAAGCAGAATTGGAATTTACCCGGGGACCGCATAAAGGAAAGAAAGCTGAACGACCCTCTTACGAACCATTGGTGGCCCTGGGGCCCAAGTGTGGAAACTTTGACGCCCTGGAAACGATCAACCTGCATAACAAATGCAACAACCTTGGTCTCGATTCGGTCGAAGTTGGTGGGTTAATCGCGTTTGCTATGGACCTGTATGAAAGGGATAAACTCACGGCGGAAGAGGCCGGAGGACTTGATTTGAGCTGGGGAAACCGGGAAGCGATGAATGAACTGATTGACATGATTGCCTATAAAGAAGGCTGGCTAGGGAAAACACTCAGCAAGGGTCTGAAGGAAGCCGCGGAGGAAATCGGTGGAGACGCGGAAGACTATGCTTATCACGTAAAGGGACTGGCGATGACGGCGATGGATCCCCGGGGGTTTAAGGGTTCCGCACTGGGCTACGCAATCGGCAGTAGGGGAGGGGACTTTACCAGCATTTACGCCAGACCTGAATATAGCTTCTCTCCCAAACAGGCTGAAGAGGTCTTCGGGTCCGCCGATGCCGCGAATAGGTTAACTGAAAAGGGCAAGCCTGAGCTCGTAAAACGTTCGGCGATAGTGAGCGCCGTAGTAGACTCTCTTGGTATCTGCAAGATACCTTTACTCTCCCTGGTGGAAGACTACGAGCTCTCACTCACCGCTCAACTAGCGTCAGACGTCCTGAGAGAAGCGATCAGGCCGATGGAGTTGTTGAAGGCGGGAAAGCGAATAGTAACTGCCGAAAGGCTATTCAATCTGATGCGGGGATTGACCGTGGATGACGATAGCCTGCCCAAGAAATTCACCAGCGAGAGAATTGTGGCGGGGCCGTCAGAGGGTTCAGTGGTCGATCTCGGTAGCATGTTGACCGATTACTATTCCCTGATGGGCTGGAACACCGAGGGGGTTCCCACTGAAGATACGCTGAGGAATCTGGGGCTAAAAGAGCTGATTGAAAGGCAACCAATTACGTAATACAGAAGGTAGAAAGACGATTAAACTATGTGCGTCAATCTCTATGGAAATTTAACGAAATTGTTAGAGTCCATGTGTGGGGTGTACGAGTGGGGAGCGACCTTAAGAAAAAAGACCATCGCTGCCATCCTCGGGAATCAACAATAAAGGCCGACAAAGATCGGCACGAGGAGGAAACGATGGTCAAGGAAAGGATAGGCAATTTAGCCTGGCTGCGCAAGCGGATAGCAGAAGCGGATACAGACTTGCTGCAGGAGATGGTCAAGACAATGGCCGAGCGGTTGATGGGCACGGAAGCAGACAGTATCTGTGGGGCTGAGTATGGTAAGAGGGCCCCTGAGCGGGTTAACCAGCGCAATGGATACCGTACACGCCGGGACACCCGTGTCGGCACGATTGATCTAGGAATCCCCAAACTGCGTAAGGGGAGTTACTTCCCTGCCTGGCTGCTTGCACCCCGACGTCGGGTGGAGCGCTCATTGATGCAGGTAGTAACTGAGAGCTATGTACGCGGAGTCTCCACTCGCCGGGTAGGGGGATTAGTACAGAAGTTGGGGCTTGAAGGGATCTCCAAGAGCCAGGTCTCGCAGTTAGCCAAGGAGCTGGACAAGGGGGTGGAAGAGTTTCGGGATCGGCCGTTGGATCGAGGACCGTACACCTTTGTATGGTTGGATGCAATGATCCAACGGGTGCGAGAAGAAGGCCAGGTAGTGAACGTAATTACAGTGCTTGCCATTGGAGTCAATGGTGATGGCAAGCGAGAGATACTGGGTATTGATGTGTTCACCTCAGAGGATGAAGCTGAATGGAAGGCATTCCTACACAGCTTAGTTAAAAGAGGGCTTTCTAGTGTAAAGCTAGTTATCTCCGATGCGCACCAGGGGTTGAAGAACGCAATTGCCAGTGAACTACCTGGTAGTGGGTGGCAGAGATGCAGAACACACTTCATGCGCGATCTGCTTCCCAAGGTCCCCAAGAAGGCACAAGGGTGGGTAACGGCATTGGTAAGATCGATCTTTGCCCAACCGGATGCCGAGCAAGCAGTGGCGCAACACGGGAGGGTGGTAGAGGCCCTGGAAGAGCGCTATCCGGAAGTAGCGGGGATGGTTGATGAGGCGAAAGAGGAGATCCTAGCGTTTGCCGTGTTTCCGCACGCGATATGGCGGAAGATCTGGTCGAACAACCCGTTGGAGCGGCTCAACCGGCCTGCCTGCAGCAGGCAGGGAGATCAGGCGGCGGAGCAACGTAGTGGGGATCTTTCCCAATCGGGGCGCGGTCATCCGGTTAGTGGGAGCGGTTCTTGCCGAACAGAACGACGAGTGGCTCATCTCCAAGCGGTACATGGGAATGGAGCTGTTAGAACAAGCCCAACAGGTAGGTATCAATGAGAAAGAAACAGAGGAGGAAAGGGAAATGGTTGAGCAGCTGACCGCTTGATCAGCTAATCCTGAGATGGCACAATGGTCATACACCACTTGACAGGACGTGACCAGGCGATTATCCTGTCGAACGAGGTTATCGGTGAGATCAAGCGATTCCCTAAAGGCGTTGAAGTTACGGAAGAAACATTAGCAGTAGATGCGATAAACAGGGTTGGACCGGGGGGGGGAACTTCTTAATCGACAAACATACCGTGAAGCTCTTCAAAGAAGAGGTTTGGTATCCGGAGTATCTAGATCGCCAGAATTATGATGGCTGGCTTAAGTCCGGAGGGAAGTCTCTAGGCGAGACTCTAAATGCAAGAGCGAAATGGATTCTTAAAAACCACCAACCTGAGCCACTCGAACCGTCAGTAAGGCAAACCATCAGAGAGATTGTAGAGAGAAGCAGTGTGGGTGGACGATCAATAAGACGTGGGCCAAACCCAAAGTAGAGCAAAGGATGAGAAGAAAAATCGATTTTGTAAAGACACATGCAGGGTGGGATGAAGTGATATTTCTCCATGGCGCACAAGTGCCAGAGGGGGAAGAGCTCGAGGTTGGCCTATCATTGCTTCGGAGACCGAACCTAAGAGGAACCGAGGTTGGCATCCTCTATGAACCTGAAATGAGTGGAGACATAAAGGTCAAGATACTAGACATAACTACAAATAGCTACATAGACATGTGTGGTGGATTAACGCAGGCATTGGGAAAAGCCGTGATCGAGACCGACATCGGTGAGCGCTATGACATAGAGGTAGAGGAGCCCAAAACGAGATTTACGCTTGAAACGGAAGCCGGGCTTTTTCCAATTAGCATTGATGTTACGAATAATGTAGCAACCAGGATAACAACGAACATGCAAGCGTATGTGGAAAAACGTTACAGACATGGTGTTCGCGGTATGAGAGTAAGAGGTGTAGATGTAGTAAACGTCGGGATCGAGCCTTCAAGGGTGGAGTGGCTAGTCTTTAACGTAGATGATCTCAAGAGGAGATATCCAGAGGTTAACTTCTGGGGAAAGGATAGATCAGCCCTAGACATGCTTAAGGGGTTATATGAGGCCTTTATTGAAGAACAGAATCTAGGGAAATCTTTTCTGTACGGCGCTTTATATGATACACATCCTGAGGGTCGGGGGGATGCGAGGCTTGTATTTCGATTCCTCCCGTCAATGTACGCGCCGTATTATCAAGGGAAGGGTTATGAGGAGGCATGTGGAACGGGCATTATTGCAGTCGGAATTGCAATGGTAGAAAACAGCGGTATACAAGATTCCGAACGAGAAGTGTTATTTGAGCTTGGGAGCGGACGGCTGATCCATAACTCACAACAGGTATTCACGGAGTTGGGAATGACCGTTAAGAAAGGTAGAGTTGTCGATGCTGAGTTCAGTCACAGCTTGGTCGAAGTGGTAGCTTGCGGACAAGTTTACGTTTAAGCGTAGACGTGGAGATAAGGAAGGGCAAACAATAAAGCGATTCTCAGGCTGCATTCGGAAGATGAATTGATTACATGCTGAATTGCCGGAGCGCAGATGCGAGTGATCTTCTGAGGGCTCGCCTCGCGCGGCTGTTGGGGAGTGCGTTCAGCGAACCTACCCATGGTGGGGAGGGTTCTGTTCCGGTCGTTATCATGTGCGATTGTCTAGATTCAGGATTAGTTATCTTCGAGTGCTGGAAAACTGGAGGGATCAAGGACACGGCCAATGTGATTGCCGACTCACGGAACCTAAACTAAGGGAAACGTGAACCACATAGGAGGATAGATGCTTATCATCAGTGAAGTGCTGAATTCGACACGGCGGGAAGTTAGGGAAGCTTTAGATCACAGGGATGAAGCAACTATTTGTCGTCTAGCTCGTGAGCAAGTTGAAGCTGGGGCGGATATAGTGGACGTCAACACAGCCACAAGTATGAAGCGGGAGATCGAGGATCTGAAATGGGTTATGGGGTTGATCTATGATGAGGTGGGAGAAGGGGTGCGGCTCTCTATTGATAGCCCTAACCCAGAGGCGGTAGCTGCTGGGTTGGCCCTCTGTGAGACGCGGCCGATGATTAACTCGATTAGCAACGACTCTAAGCTTCAGGGGCAGCTTATCCCCCTGATCGAAAAATACGACCCTGACATTATTGGGCTCACTTTGGGGGCTAAGGGAATGCCCAAGACCGTCGAAGACCGCTTGGAGGAGACTAAGCAACTGATCGATACTCTTCAGTCTGCAGGGGTGAACCTAGAGCGACTGTATATCGATCCACTAGTGATGACCATTGGTAGCAACCAGGAACAGGCACGAGTAGTGATCGAGACAGTACGAGCGATCAAGGAACGCTGGGGTGCACAGGGCGTGAAGACCTCTGTTGGCTTAAGCAACGTCTCCTTTGGCCTACCACGGAGATCGATCATTAACCAGGCCTTCTTAGCAATGCTCGTGGAGGCGGGACTCGATGCAGCTCTAATTGACCCTACCGATGGAGGAATGATGAGTGTCTTAAGGGCCACAGAGGCCTTAGTGGGGATCGATACCCGTTGTTTGGGTTATATCAGATATATGAGAGAGGAAGCAAAGTTAAAGCAGGGATAGCAATGAGGCGTAGAATTTGAAGACAGCCGGCATCGAGACAAAGGTGGAAAGAGCGGTTGCGCTAACCGAGAAATCCTTGGGGGGGTAGGTGTTGAGGAGTGCCTGGATAGATCACTTATTTCAGCGGTGAATGTGGTCGGAAACGTTGTAGCTGGAGCGGACCATATCGACCTTGAAGGAGCTAGATAGTTATTGTAAAATGCCCCAGAATGGAATCTTACAAAGCAGTACATGAGAAAGATTTCTTTCCATGATGCATGGGGAGTTTATTAATCGCCTGAAGAAGATTTTCGGTTTAAGGAGCGCTGTCTTTTATGGAGCTTTGCAACCTAGGCGGGGGAATATCTAATCGCCGTTTGCTCAACCGAACCTTCCTCGCCATGTTGGTGGAGGCTGGATTGGATGGAGCCCTAATAGACCCCACTGATAGAAGGATAATGGACACCATATACGCATCACGCGCGTTACTGGGACGCGACAACTACTGTATGCAGTATATCAAACAACAAAAACGTAGAAGGGGGAAGTAGATGCTCGATAAGATCAAGCAGGCGGTATTAGATGGGGAAATGGAGGGTATCGCTGAACTTACGAACCAGGCATTGGCACAGGGTATTGGGGCACGCGAAATCCTCGATCAGGCATTGACCCCAGCGATGGACATCGTCGGAGAAGAGTACGAAAAAGGGGATCGTTACGTCCCCGAGATGCTGATCTCCGCCGAGGCGATGAAAGGTGCCGTGACAGTCCTTAAGCCGCTTTTGGTTGAGGCCGGGGTGAAGGCACGCGGCAAGGTCGTGATCGGTACTGTCGAGGGGGACCTGCACGATATAGGTAAGGACCTTGTAGTGATGATGCTCGAAGGGGCGGGTTTTGAGGTTGTAAACCTCGGGGCTGAGGTAACGGCTGAGCAGTTCGTCGAGGCAACAAAGGAACACGGACCTGATATCCTCGGGATGTCTGCTTTGTTGACGACGACGATGGTCAATATGCCAAAGGTGATCGATGCTCTCAAGGAGGCCGGGCTGCGCGACCAGATAAAGGTGCTCATCGGGGGGGCGCCGGTTACCCAAGAATACGCTGATAAGATCGGCGCCGATGGCTACGCCCCAGACGCAGCAAGTGCGACTAAACTAGCGAAGAGCCTTGTATGAACCATGCCTAAAGTAAGGCAACAGGAGGTGCAGTTCACGATCCTGCCCGATGAGAAGGAGCTCCTCCTTCAGGCAGGTGAAAATCTCCTTGTTGCTTTGCATAAGAATGGGCTTGATATCCCGAGTCCTTGTAACGGTGTGGGTACCTGCGGACAGTGCAGGGTTAGGTTCGAGCAGGGTGCTCCCACTCCCGCTGATGGAGACCGCCGCTTCCTCAATTCGCAGGAGATCGAGGGTGGCTGGCGGTTGTCCTGCTTGCACAGGGTGAAGAGACCTGCAAAGATCTATGTCGTGTCTCAAACAGGGCGCTTGGACACCAAGGTTCGTATCGATCATCTTTTAGAATTAAAGGAATCCAGTTCGGGGGTCAGTGTTCATCCCCTTTACCTCACCCCACCCGGGCGCGATGACCAACGAGCCGATACCCAACGATTGGTTGAAGCATTAGGAGGGGGGGCAGCGATCCCGCTTCCCATTTTGCGGAGGCTTCCCACTGCACTACGGGCTAGTGGGTTTGTCCTTTCGGTGGTAAGGGTGGAGGACGAGATAGTCGACTTATTAGCCAGCGACCGCGCGAATGACATCTACGGAGTGGCGATCGATATTGGTACTACTACCCTGGCTGGCTACCTTTTTGACCTGGGTAATGGTAGACAGGTGGCCGTCCATGCAGATCGTAATCCGCAGCTAGCGATTGGGGGTGACGTGATATCCCGCATTCAGTACGGGCAGGAAAAGGGCAAGGAAGGCTTTGCCGAGCTTCAATCCCTCGTTCTTAACGGAGTGAACGCACTCGTCGAAAAGATGGCAGGCGAGGCGGGGATAGGGACAAGCAGCATCTATAAGATGACGGTTGTTGGCAATCCTACCATGCTTCATCTGTTGCTCAATGTTGACCCCACCGCTATTGCTAATAGCCCCTACGTTCCTGTCCTGCGTGATGGCGTTGCCTTAAGAGCTAATGAGCTTGGCCTGGCTATTGCCCCCTTGGCACGGGTGGAGATCCTGCCTGCTATCTCTGGTTATGTCGGTGCAGATATCGTTGCCGGCATGCTCTATGCTAACCTGGGTGAAAGAAAGGCCATAGAGCTGCTGTTGGATATCGGAACCAACGGCGAGATAGTCCTGGCGGTAGAAGGGAGGATGTTCGCCTGTGCTACAGCGGCTGGCCCTGCGTTTGAGGGTGCCTCGATCTCTCAGGGAATGAGCGCACTCGATGGGGCCATTCACCGTGTGTACATCCATGATCAAGAGCTTGTCTGTTCCGTAATTGGGGATAAAGGGGCGAGAGGGATCTGTGGCTCAGGGCTTCTCGATGCGGTGGCTGAACTGCGGACCATTGGGTTAATCGATAAATCAGGTCGACTGCGTAGGACCAAGCATCCGCTTTCGTTGCGGATTGAAGGAGAGGGGGCTAAGGCCCGATTCCTGCTTGTTGAGGGAGAGGCCTCGGGGGGTGTAGTAAAAAAGAGCGGTGACTACACCCCCCAGGTATACCTTACCCAGAAGGATATCCGCGAGTTTCAACTTGCCAAAGGGGCGATTAGGGCGGGAATCGAGGTCATGTTGGAACACGCGGGGGTTGAATCGGCCGACATCGATCGCGTTCTCATCGGTGGAGCCTTCGGCTCTTCACTTCGTCCGGAAAGCCTGCTACACGTAGGTCTTTTACCCCCAATCAATGTAGAGAGGATCGTTTCTTTGGGTAATAGCGCTGGGCAGGGTGCTAAGCTCGCTTTGCGAGACCGCAAGATTGCGCCAAGGTTACAACAGTTGATCGAAGAGACAGAGTACGTCGAGTTATCATTTATAAAATCGTTCCCTTCTAAATTCATAAAATGTATGCAGCTTCCTACAGATGAGCAGATTCTTCAGTTGCAACTAGAGAGGTTGAAAGGAGGGATAGAGGTTGATAATCACGAAGGCAAAGCCGTTTCCTGAGATCCTGGGGTCCCTGGATGGGGAGAAGGCCGTCTTTCTTGTCGGCTGTTCTGAGTGTGCGACGGTCTGTAAGACAGGCGGGGAAGAAGAGGTCGTGGCGATGAAGGATCGCTTGGAACAGGAAGGGAAAGACATCTCCGGGTGGGTGGTCCTCGATCCCGGCTGTAACCTCTTAGAAGCGAAGAAGGAGTTTCGAAAGGCCAAGGAAGAGATCGCCCGCGCAGATTCTCTGCTTGTCATGTCTTGCGGTGGCGGAGTGCAAATTGCGCAGGAAGCGAGCGGCAAGGTCGTTCACCCGGCGAACAATACACTCTTCTTGGGAACGGTAGAGCGGTTCGGCCATTTTCAGGAGTACTGCTCTCTGTGCGGGGAGTGCATTCTGGACCTGACCGGCGGAATATGCCCGGTAACGCGCTGCCCCAAGGGACTTCTAAATGGACCCTGTGGCGGAGCAAAGGATGGGAAGTGTGAGGTGAACCCGGATAACGACTGCGTATGGATAGAAATTTACGATCGGCTAAAGGAAATCGGAAGGCTCGAGGAGTTCCTCGCTTCCCCGGTTCAGATGCATGATTACTCGGTGAATACAAAGCCGGCATCGCTGGTCCTGGAGCGGAATAAGAACAGGAGGGGTAACCAATGACGTTGTTGCAACAGGCTCTTGCAAAGGGAGAGTTTGCCGTCACTGCCGAGGTTGCTCCTCCGAAGGGAACCGATACCTCAGAGATGATGGAGAACGCTGAGTTCTTGCGGGACAAGGTGCACGCCGTCAACGTCACCGACCAGCAGAGCTCGGTGATGCGGCTGGGGTCGCTCGCCTCCTGTCGTCTCCTTAAGGAAGCCGGATTCGAGCCGGTATTCCAACTCACTACGCGTGA
>Ga0315541_1003140_pt1 | contig 12980 bp, 8 predicted proteins | sample SalMarSW160190MG_FD_203095 | JGI IMG/M metagenome (GOLD analysis project Ga0315541, IMG submission 203095) | Salt marsh sediment microbial communities from the Plum Island Ecosystem LTER, Massachusetts, United States - Salt Marsh Sediment SW1601-190 ...
ATACAAGCAATGGGAGGATATTAATCTTCTGATAAACAATAAAATTCAGTATTATTCAAATAAAGAATAAAGTAAATAATTCTATCATTGGATTTGATAGATTGGTTGTATTATCGGATTTTAAGCTAAAAACGATACACAATGTTCAGCATTAAAATAACCAATTAAGTGCTAAATCAATGAAATAAATACTAAAATCCCTTTAGATGAAAAAATGCTTACTTATTGTTGGAATGCCGAGAAGTGGAACAAAACTATTCAGAAATCTGTGTAACCAACATAGTTTATTAAATATAACTGAATTTGAAACTCATTTTTTCCCTTTTTTAATTAATAAATTTGGCTACAATCTCGAGAATTCAGAACTAACTCCTGAATCTTTATTGAAATATATTGAATCAACTACCTTCTATTATAACATTCAAAACATGGGGCGTCAATTACGCCTTGAGGATCTGAAAAAAATAAAGATTAAGGACTGGAATTCTATATTAACCTTCATATTGACCTTCTTTGCTCCTGAAGACAAAAAAGATTACTTATACTTTGGTGATAAAACACCAAACTATATTTATCATTTACCCTTATTAAAAAAAGTTTTACCTGATGCAAAAGTTGTTGTCTTAATCAGAGATCCCAGAGATTATGCTTTATCAATAAAAAAAACATGGAAGAAAAGCCTGTATAGAGCAGCTATTAATTGGAGATGCGGTATGCTTAAAATGATGAACGATATATCAAGCTTCAGCAAGGATGTGTACTTTGTTAAATATGAGGATTTGATTACTAATTCTCAAAATACAATGAAGGACTTTTGCTCTTTCCTTAACATACCTTTCGAAGAAAAAATGATGACTCTGAAGAAACCGACTGAATATGTGGGTTCAACTAAAGGAAAAAAGTATATCGTAGGCAGCAATTATAATAAGTATAAACTTGATTTAAGCAAAAGAAAAATTAAAAGAATTGAGGAATTGAGTTTTGAAATGTTATCAAACTGGTATACTCCTGAATATGCAACTTCTGAAGTGAAAATGTCAAAGTTTTCTTTTCAATTTTTAAAACTTAGGGATGGATTAAATGCATGGCGTCATCATATTAAGGAAAAAACCTTTTTTAAGGGTACATGGTATTTTTATAAACTTCACAGGGTAAAAGGGAATCAAGAAATTTATTTTTAGAAAAATGAATTAGATGAGCTACCTAATATTTCGAAAAGCAATAGACCACTGTATTAACTCGTCTCGTGAAATATAAACAGTATATTTAGTTGGTTGATAACTTCCGTTTTGAAACTTTTCTCTTCGTGATTTATTCATAAATATTGCCTCATGTGTGCTTTTTTCATCGGTTCCGTTATAAAGTATGAGTCCATTACATTCGTATACCAGATTGTTAATATAGGCCAATTCAGGGCTAATAAGCTCTAATTGGGGATCAAAAAACCATGCTGTGCCAGTTACTCCCTTAACTCGTTTGTTATGCCTTAGAATTTCAGCAATCTCAACAAAAAGATTTCTCCACCCGTTTTCTGAGAACATTGACATAGCATAGCTATCGTTGCTATTTGTATGTAACCTGAAAACTGGTTTTGTGCCTTTCAATTTAAAGGCTATATAATATAAACCTTTCCAAAATTGTTTTAAATTCTTTTTAAATATAACACTTCTGGAGGCTCTGTGAAGATTAATATACTGTGGAACAGTAGGGACAATAAAACCTCGACATATGTTTATTTCAAATCTAAATCTTCTCAATTTATAGTTAAAGCTTGAATTATTTTCATTGTTCGTAATACGTTTAATCAGTTGGTCAAAAAATCTTTGATAATACTGATCAACCTTAGCTAGTTGGATATTAATTTCTTTTCTATTAGAACATTGAATCAATAATTCTACTAAAATCAATTTATGATACAAGCCAAGTATCTCTGGACCATAATCTAATTCTATCTGATCTGATAGTGATTTTATCTTGTATGACACATAATCCCAGAGAGAAATAGCTGGATATTTATCAAATTCACACAAATAAGTTTTAATCGGAAATTTGTTTAAATCCATCTTAAGAGATATTTTGTCGTAAATTTCTCTTCTTAAAATGATCAGGTCAGGACTTTGCATAAGAACTGAAAAAATATAAAATCTACTTGATGTGTTAATCCTTATCTAATTCAGATAAATACTTTAAGAGGTGCACGGCTACCCAACTGCTTCCTTTTTGATTTAAGTGTCCTCCATCAGTTGTATACTCCTTTCTAAGGTAAGTTTTGTCTTTTTTGAGATGATATGAATAATTATCAACTGAAATAGATTCGTAATATGCCAGGTCAAATAATAAACTGTCAGCATATTTTTCTCGCATTAGTTCATTAAATTCCATTCTTATGGCATGTTTATCTTTTTTAAAAATTTTTTTAATTGTTTGTTTAATGAAATTGCCTTTTGATTTTACCGGAACAGTAAAGTGAATGATCTTAATACCTGGATTTTCTTTTTGAAGAAGGTCCATATTAGAAACATAATAATCGAAAACAGATTCAACATCAGTTTCCAACTGAAAATCAGCATAACAGAATTTAAAGAATGCGATATCAAGGGATAAATCACTTTTACTATTTATGAAGGTTATAAAATCATCAACTTTCTTCATTGGAAACCGATTCTCACCATTTTTATAATGCGCAAAATAACCACTCTCATCTAAACTATTTGGATCATTTGTTTCCAAAATGTTTAAATTACTTAAGCCTAACTGCGATTTAATATCTTCTATGCCATCTATTATGTTATATCCAACTGATTGATGACCAAAGAAAATCTTTCTTTCACTCAGACGATTAAGTTTAGCAGTATCCATTCTTTGAATAATTACGGTTAATTGATTATCCATTTTAGTCATACTATTCCTATTTTCCTGATTTGAACAATTTATGCTAATTGCTAAGATCATTGTCAAACAAACGTATTGTAATAATTTTCTAACTTGAATCATACTCTGCAAAATACAAAAATCCATTTTTTTACTAAACAATGCTTACAAGTATACATAAAAATGAATGAAACATACCTGCAATCGCATAGTTGTTAAATTTATGCAATTTAAATGATAATCATACTTGTGTCTAATCTGTGATTGATTCACATATAGTAGTATTGGTAAAAATCTATATTATTAAGACAATTGCAATGATTGTTACAGTAAGGTCGTCTGAAAAATTGGATGGATACAGGCACTAAAGAACTTCTGATTTTTTATCGGTCTCCATTAACTCAAAATAAATATTCTGATTTGTTAGTAGAAATGCGATTTCTTCGTTATCGAAGGCTTCACCAGGCTGTGGAGGAACTATTAGTCTGGCCCCGTTTTTTTTTAGTTCATCTATTTTAGCAGCCATATTCGTTGTTCTGAAACATAAATGATGAAAGCCACCCCCTCGCTGGGCGAATTGATAAACAGGTGAGGATTCATCAACAGGTTCGATCAATTTTACCAACATTGAATTGTCCTTTTTCATAAAGGTTACTTTAACCTTTTGTCTTGTATTTTCAATTACGTTAGTATATCTACTATAGCCAAAGGTATTTTCCCATTGGCTGATAGCTTTTTCAATTGCCTTTACAACGATACCAATATGATCAATATACATCTTAGAAGAATTTGAAAGTTTAATATGAATGGTTCATTACTATACCTATACACTGATTTTTAAAAAAAAGTAGCAGCATTTATTTCTATTATAAGAATAGTTCCGTTGCTGTAATAACTTAAATTAAAGTTAAGGTTAATTTTCTTTGAAAGATTAGATTATCCCACAAATAATTCTATATTGTACCTATTGTTTTAATATACTAATTTCATACATATATCGGGAGAAAAAGGAACTAAAAAGAAAACCGTCCCAATTATTTTAAGACGGCTTCTTTAAAACTTATTTATCGCAATTTGGTATTAGAAAGATTTAATTATCTTATGAAAGTGGATGGAATTAGCAAATTTAAGTGTAAGAATATATATTCCCATGGGTAAACTTGTAATGTCAATTGTTTGATCAAATCTGCTATCCGGGTTTGCATACTTTTTTGCCAGAACTGTCTGCCCGTTAATATCCTGAATTTGCAGAATAACCTCTTTTTGGCGTGCTATTTCAGTAGCGACATTAAGAATACCTGTCGTTGGATTTGGAAAAATATAAATTAAACTATTTTCATTATTTGTTGGAGACAAAGTAGGGTTCGCTGGTTCTGTAATCTCTAATGCTCCAATGTCCGGGCTATCACCATAAGGAACTACTTCGCCAATTAAATCTTCAGTAATTCCGACATCTATACCTGCATCAATAGCAGGCGATTCCGGTTCAAGTGAAAAATTATGATTGTATATGTCTTTAAACAAGGGATTCGATGCAAAGGATTGTTTATCTATTCCTTCAATTTGCTGAAACTCGGTAAGATCTAAATATTCTTTCCCATTATAAATTATCAATCCTTCCTGGTCCGGGAAAAAAATATTGTAATCAGAAACAAGCTGTTTCCCACTGTGATTTATTGCTTTATCGCCAGTTTTTGCCAAATAAAAAATGTTATTGTGAAGTGTTAGTTCTCCATAATCCGTTGAAATACCTGCATTATTATCATAGAAGACGTTGTTATAGATTTCAGATGCAGAATTTTCACCGTTAATATTAATAGCATATTGATTGTTTTCGAAAATATTATAATACACATTCGTTTGCCTAGAATAAGAGTGAACAGCTTCCCAATTCCCCTTAAAGGTATTGTATCGAATCGTAAATTTTAAACCTCCAACAATTCTCACACCATTATTAGAGCTTTCGAATTTTGAATTTTCAATTGTAATATTGTCACAATTGTCTCCCAGAAAATAAATACTGCTTATAGCACTCTCAGCTATTATATGAATATTCTGTATTCTTATATTACTTTTTTCAAATACCCTGATGGCATAATCATCTGCCATACTCAAAATCACAGGTTTCTCACCTTCGCCATAGGCTCCCAAAGTAATATCGTTCGCAAGGATTTTTACTTTATTCTCGGTTGCAACTGTCCCTCTTTTCTGAAGATAAGAATACCCTTCAATCCATCCAACATCATTCCATGAATTATAAGGATGTTCTATAGAACCATCTTCAAGGTCATCGTTGACATTCTCCGGGTTGATGTAGACAATTGCAATTCCTTTTTCCATGGAAACTGTAATTGTAGCCTGATCACTTGCACTTTCTTCACCATCATCCTCTACCATAACTAAAAGCTGATATTCTTGCTTTTCCAATTCAAAGATATTATCCACTGCAACCCATAATTGTCCGGTTTGAGAGTTCAGCTCAAACCGGTCCGCTTCATTTCCGGAAACAATAGAATAGGTCAGAGTTTGTCCCGGATCATCCTCGGCTAGTATTGTCCCAACAAAATTGTCAATGAAGTCGGTTTCATTGATTGTAAATTGCTGATCTTCCATTTCGGGAGGATTATTATTAACCAATTCAGGAAGTTTATTTAAATGAACCTCAACAATTGCCTCGCTACTTAAATTTCCCGGGCCATCATCTGTAACTTTTATAGTTAAGCTATCTATTCTGGGAGCAGAATTAAAATAATTTTCATCATTAGCCCAAAGATCTGCTGATTGAGAATCAATAGAATAATAAGTTAAATCATTACCTTTTGTTATAGAATACGTTAAGGTTTCTTCTTCATCAGAATCATATGCCTCAACCTTTCCGATATAATAACTACCCTCTGAGATGCTATCATAGTCAACACTAAATGCCTGATCCTCTATTACCGGAGGCTCCGAATCAGAATTATCGATCGGATCACAACTTGGCCAGTGTGAGCCTGCACTAGCATAAGCTTGCAGATTGTCATATCTTACTAAAACGCCAGCATCTGCAACACCCATAATATCACCATCAGGATAGTTTTTTATCCAATGAATATTTGATTTGATCGGATACCCTACCATTTCATCCTCGACATTCACAACCAATTTTGTAGTATTGTCTTGCGTTGCCCATATTCTGTAATCTCCCCTTCCATCTTCATTGGCTTCGCATAAAATTTCAATATGGATCCATTCATCGAATTGCATTTCAACTCGTCCTCCCGGAGGATCTCCGGCTGCCCATATGGTAGAACCACTAATTTTGCAATTTGCATGATACACCACTTTGTTATCAATATATGTTACCCTGGCCCTAATACCGTAATGTGGATCTGATCCATTTCCATGAAATTCAGAAAAAACAAATGATGCATTATTCCCATAAATATCAAAAGCTTTTTTAATATCAGATGAAACATACATATCAAAAGAAATATATACTCTATTAATATCTGACCGGGAGAGACTCCCCTGTAATTGCAATCTTGTGCCAGAACTAATTCCGTCGAGTTTATAATTAACAAATTGTATTACTTTACCATGATTTCCACCTATATCTACAATACTTGCTATTGCATAATCCTGGAGAGGGGAATTATCATTCTCAACTTCTGTCTGAATTTTTGGTGGCCCCGGAAAATTCGAATTCTCTTCCCAAATATTGCACTCTGCACCTTGGTCATCTCTAACACGATAATTCCAATCATTGCCGTCATCATAAATAGAAAGTTCTGTGTCTGAGAAACTAGTTGCAAAAATTCGAGTTAAACCTTCAGGTGGTCCAATTTGCCCCACTAGCCCAATGGAAACCAGGCTTGCTATAAGGGATAAAAAAAATGAAATAGATTTTGAGAATTTGAATCCAAATACTGTTTTGCCCATTTAATTAGTTTTTGATAAACAAATAAATTTATGTGACTAAAGTTGGTTTATATTTGACTATATACGGATTTTGTTATGTAAAGGTTATCTATGTCATATTGATTTACATCCTTGTTATTGATGTTACAATAGATAAAATCTAGAACGAAATTTGAGAAAAACAATTGTCCGGATAAGTTATTTAGGCAATAAGAAACTAGCTGTTTTTATGCATAGAATTGGATTTTCATCTAATTTTACTATTGTTACTATTGCGTAGCGAAAAAAATTGGATGCAAAATTTTGAGCAAAATTTTGAATTAGGCATTAAAGATATTACGAAGTATTCCTGAAAATCTTACTAATTTTCTGGAAATACACATAAGCACTATTTATGTACTAAAACTAACAATTAGATTAATTCAGGACGTGCTTTTTATGACTCCATCTTACCAGCATATACCTTCGTAATTATTGTTTTCCGGGTGATCCAATATTCTAATAAGATCTATAAACATTTTATCTGGAAATTCTTCTATCAGTTCAGAAAATACTTCTTCCTTATATGTGATTACAATAACTTCCGAACTAGTTACTACCTCTGTAAGGTTATCTGTAATTAAATTTGCCAGGTGGGGTATTTTTGATTCAATATATTGACGATTTGTGCCTGTAATATTTGACAGATTTACATTTTTATCATAGACTTTTACCTGATATCCTTTACCCAATAATCTCTCTGTAAGGTCAACTGCAGGACTAAATCTAAGATCATCAGTACCTTTTTTAAAACTTAGACCAAGAATACCAATCTTACTCTTATTGAATTTTGCTATAAGAGAGAAGGCAATATCTTTTTGATTTTGATTAGATTCATCTATAGAATTCAGAACCGGTGTTTTAATATATGAATCATGAGCCAATGTTTTTAAGCCGGAAAGATCTTTTGGTAAACACGAACCACCATAGGCAAATCCTGGCTTTAAATAGTAAGTAGATATATTCAATTGTTTATCTAATCCAAATACTCTCATAACTTCATGTGAGTCAATGTTTAAAGTTTTACAAATATTACCAACTTCATTCGCAAAAGATATTTTCAATGCATGGAAAGAATTATTAACATATTTTATTATTTCAGCAACTTCTACAGTTGTAATAACTATTGGAGCATCAAGAAATGCATACAATTGTTTCAGCATTTCTATGCCTTTCTTTGAATTACTACCTAAAACAGTAACTGCAGGATTAAAATAATCAAGAACGGCTGTTCCTTCTCTGAGAAATTCTGGATTTGATACAACTGCAAAATCAATGTTAGGTTGTTTACCTGTTTTTTCTTCAATAATTTTTTCAACCTTACTATTTGTCCCTGGAGAAACAGTACTTCGAATGACGATTGTGTGAAATGTGTGTGATTTTTCTAATCCATTGGCAATATCCTCAGAAATCTTATAAATACTACTAAGGTTCAGGTGGCCTGTATCTATTACAGGTGTACCCGCACAAATGAAAGAAATTTCCGACTCCAATACCGCCTTTTCAGAATCGGTGGTTGCTGAAATCATTTTATTCCTGAAACCATTCTCAATAAGTCTATCGATATCTTTTTCAATGATGGTTGGTTTACCGCTATTTATCAAATTAACTTTTTGACTATTTATGTCAACACCTATTATTTTATGACCTTTATCAGCTAAGCAACCTATGCTTACGCAACCAACATAACCCAAACCAAATATTGAAATATTCACCTTAAAAAGTGTTTAATTCCCAAGTGCAAAATCTCTTAATTAAAAAATAATATCAATTCAAACATCTATTAACTTAACTCTCAATCTTGCCGGTCCATTAATATTCCCGTATTACTTTACTATTTGATCAATACACCATCTTAAAAATTAATAATCCGACTTTTAAAAAAAACAGCAAAATTTGTTTAATCCCTAAATTTATTTATCAGGCTTTTGTATTCTATCAATAAAGAATTGTCATTCATCAACATCTGATTTTTTTCTATCTTCAGAAATTGTATTATTGTGCATCCTATTTTATTTATTAGTTAAATATAAAATATTTTTGGAAAGTATGCGGAAAGATGCAATTAGAAAGTTTGTGAAAGAAAATACATTTAAAGAAGCCGATAAGATTCAGAATGATACTTTAGTATTTCAGGAAGGATTTTTAGACTCAATGGGATTGGCAATGTTGGTGGATTTTGTAGAGCAAAGCTTTGGGATTACCACCAATGATGAAGATCTGATTGAGGATAATTTCGAATCGATCAACGCTATAGCGAACTTTGTAGAGCTTAAATTAAGTTCAGAATAACCTGCATAATAGTATGTGGAATAGCAGGTCAGTTTAAATTCATTATTAACCGATCGCATTTGGTAATCCTATAAAGTATGCCGGATCATAAATACTATACGGATTCCAAAGAGAGCGTGTTTTAGTTAGCAGGAATATTCGAATTGGAAGGATTTAGCTAAATATTTTCGATTGATCAATATAAGAATTTTCTTTATTTGCAGAAATGTTTAGATACTAAATTACCTGTATTTTTGTTTATTATAATATATTGCCCGTTATATGAAGCTACTATTCATCATATCTTTAATATATACTATAACTATTTCCAATGTATTTTCACAAACCAGTATCCTCATTGATCACAATTGTATTGAGCTTTCGCAAATCCCGGTATATTGGATGGATGCCGCCAAATCAAATCTTCATATCGGATATGGCCATACTTCGCATGGGAGTCAGATTACTTCGGGAATGAATGCCATTGAATCTTATTATCCTGATGGAAGTTTTAACTGGAGTCATGAGGGAGGGGAAAATGAGCTGAATCTGTTTGAAGGCGATGGCTATGGTGACGGCTATTTAGACCACGACATCGGGTACAGCGGTTGGGACGCTGAAACCCGCGAGTATCTTAATGCATTCTCCTCCTGCAATGTGATTATCTGGTCGTGGTGCGGACAAGTGAATGATGTGGATTTGCAGACACATCTTTTTGAGCCCATGGAACAGCTTGAAACGGATTACCCGGAAGTCCGGTTCGTATATATGACTGGACACCTTGAGGGTTTGGGCCCTGATGGCAGCCTTTTTACAGCAAATCAGCAAATTCGTGATTATTGTATTGCCAATAAAAAAATTCTGTTCGACTTTGCTGATATTGAAAAGTATGCACCTTTTGGCTCAATAAATTTTCAGGAATTTTATGCCGATGATAATTGCGATTATGATCCTGATGGAGAAACACCACTCAACCGGACTCAAAATTGGGCAGTTAACTGGTTAGATGGTAATCCTTCCCATGAGTTCACTCAAATTTCCGGTTTATGCAGTTCATGCGCTCATTCAATAAGTTTAAATTGTGTTAAGAAAGGTATTGCTGCCTGGTACTTATGGGCACGTTTGGCTGGCTGGGACGGCACTACACAACAAATTCCTGTTACAAGTATTACACTATCAAGTGAAGGTGAAATTTCTGCCATTTCCGTTTCAGGAGGTACATTGCAACTTTATGCTGAAGTATTGCCTGCCAATGCTACAAACCCAGATGTGCTCTGGTCGGTGCAAAACGGCACCGGACAGGCAACGGTCAGTTCCGCCGGACTGGTCACTGCTGTAGCTAACGGAACTGTTACAATTACGGCTTCTGCAACAGATGGGTCAGGGGTATCCGATACCTTTGCTATTACAATATCCAACCAGACAGTACTCGTCAGCGATATAAGCATCACCAGTACCGGAGAAGCGACTTCAATTACTGAACCGGGAGGTACATTGCAGCTTTATGCTGAAGTATTGCCAGCCGATGCCACCGATCCCGCTGTGCTCTGGTCGGTGCAAAACGGCACCGGACAGGCAACGATCAGTTCCGTCGGACTGGTCACTGCTGTGGCTAACGGAACTGTTACGATTACAGCTTCGGCAACAGACGGATCAGGGGTATCCGATGCCTTTATTATTACCATATCCAATCAAATTTTTATTCCTGTAGAAGAAATAATAATTACCAGCGAGAATGGCAGTTCTGAAATTACCACTTCCGGCACAACATTGCAATTATTTGCCAGTGTGTTGCCTGAAAATGCAACAATTAAAACATATTCCTGGGAACTTGTAAATGTTACAGGACAAGCATCTATAAATTCCTCCGGATTAGTTACCCCGGAGATGAATGGAAATGTTTATGCAAAAGCTACAGCTTTGGATGGTTCAGACGTATTCGGCTATTTTGTAATTTGTATTTCCGGTCAGATTGCAAGTCCGGTTATCGAAAATATTCAACCGGAAACATTCATTGTAAATATAAGTATTGGAGGAAAACAAATTCAGGTTAAAACTTATGTCACTCAAATTTCTCAGATTAGACTGATTAATCTAAGCGGCAATACAGTAACTTATAGGAATATTTATTATTACGAAGATCACATCAATTTACCTGATTTTAGTCCAGGGATTTATTTTATACAATTCATTTCAGACAATTCAATACATACAAAAAAAATATTCCTTCCATAAGTGGATAATATTACCCAACTTATCAATTTTATTTGTCAGAATACCTATATTTTATGATCTTGCAGTACAATTGATAAGTATGTGCTATTCCAATTATTAACCATGACTTCAAATATATGTATGGGAACTATCTGAATATAGTTCAAAGTAAGTACTTTCAAAAAGCATACTTCAATGTTAGAACTTAACAGAGAGGCGGTTGAAAAGGACTTTTAATTGATAAATGGGCTTGCATGCTCTATCGATAAAGAATTAAATAATCAAAATAAATTAAGTGTGTGGTATAGCCGGAATATTTAATTTTAGCAGTGAAATGCCGTCTGCAGATACTCTTAAAAATATGCTGGGACAAATCCGGCATCGGGGACCTGATGAGAGCGGTATATATGTAGATAAGAATATCGGCATTGGAAATGTCAGGCTAAGCATAATAGATATATCCACAGGTCAGCAGCCAATGTCAAATGATGACAAGTCACTGTGGATTGTATATAATGGCGAAGTATTCAACTATATTGAACTACGGCAAGATCTGCTTTCCAGGGGAATTCGTTTCAAGACTGATTCCGATACAGAAGTAATAGTGAAGTGTTATGAACTGTATAAGGAGAAATGCCTTGAAATGTTTAATGGTCAGTTTGCCTTTGCCATTTGGGATTCAAATAAAGAAGAATTATTTCTGGCTCGTGACCGAATGGGAATCAGACCTTTATATTATTCTATGCATGCTAATCGTTTTATTTTCGGTTCCGAAATCAAAGCTATTCTGAAGTCGGAAATGATACCAGCCGAAATAGATTACAAGTCGCTTTTACAAGTGTTTACGTTTTGGACGACCATAACTCCAAATACATGTTTCAGAAATATAGTTGAAGTTCCTCCCGGACATTATGTAAAAGTGTCGCATAAAAACATAGAAACCAAACAGTATTGGACCCTAAAATTTCCGACTGACAGTCAGGACTATATTACCGATATCAGTGAGGCAATACCTCAACTCGACGCCCTCTTTGAAGATGCGGTAAAAATTCGGCTACGTGCAGATGTTCCGGTCGCAGCCTATCTAAGCGGCGGAATTGATTCAAGCTCAACAACGTATTACATTAAAAAAATTGCAAAAGACAAGCTGAAAACATTTTCAATCGGATTTACAGATAAAGAATACGACGAAACTGTGTATCAGAATGAAGTATCTGAATTTCTTGACACACAACACATTAGCTTTAAATGTACAAATCAGAACATAGCAGAAACATTTTCAGACGTAATCTGGCATACTGAAATTCCTATTCTACGTACCGCCCCCGTTCCAATGTACCTGCTTTCAAAAAATGTAAGAAAACACAATATTAAAGTAGTAGTAACCGGAGAGGGTGCCGATGAAATGCTTGGTGGTTATAATATATTTAAAGAAATGTGTATCCGGCGATTCTGGTCGAAGTATCCCGATTCGCAATACAGACCATTATTGCTAAAGAAACTTTACCCTTATATACCACAGTTGCAAAGTCAGAATGGTAAAATGTTAAAGTTCTTTTTCGGATATAAATTAACAGACACAGATTCTCTTATTTATTCTCATCTTCTCCGTTGGAATAATTCATCCAAAATTTCAGGATATCTCAGTAACAATATTCAACAAATGCTGAAATCTTACGATCCCT
>Ga0315541_1003141_pt1 | contig 12978 bp, 12 predicted proteins | sample SalMarSW160190MG_FD_203095 | JGI IMG/M metagenome (GOLD analysis project Ga0315541, IMG submission 203095) | Salt marsh sediment microbial communities from the Plum Island Ecosystem LTER, Massachusetts, United States - Salt Marsh Sediment SW1601-190 ...
CTGCCTGCCGTCACGATAGAATCTCCTTCCAGTTCTTTGCCGACAATGAATCGAGTTCTAGTTTGAGCTCAGCAATGGACCGCCCAGCTGGTGAGATCACATTAAACCACGTCTCGATTTCGGGCAGATTGGCGGAGAAGTACTCTTGCAGTGCAAGGTCCGCAGCAAGTGCAATCTTGACCTTCGTAAATCTGTTGGTGCCCTTCTTGCCGGTGTAGCTCTTGACAAATGCGTCCTTTATCGGCTTGTACTGCTTGGCTGGTTTGACAAGCAAGGACTCAACGAATGCAGAGAAACCAGCGTCCGTGAGGAAAAGGAGCCAGTCGTATGACTGCGCCAAGACCTTGAGTTCCTTGTTGTGGTCGTCTGAAGTGAACCAGTTTCCGTGGTTGCTGACCACGCCAATAGTAAGCGTGAAGTCTCGGAGCAAGGAGGCATCATCCGACGCGATGACAGCTCGAAGGAACTGTTCATAGGGTTCGTACCGGAGATCTCCGCTGTCAAGGTGGAGTACCCCGTAAATGGAGCCATCAGACATCCTGATCTTCTGCAGCGATGACACTGTGCGGGCAACGTACGCTCCCTGTTTGGCTTTCTCTATTGTCTGTGGACCTTTCTTGACGCCTTCCTCAACGCCGACCCGCTTGCATTCGAGAACGGCGAAAGGGTGAGGGGTAAGTTGATGCACAGAGACTTGGTAGGCGGTCTTAGTCACCTTTCCAAGGTAAGCGATGATCACTCGTGCACCATTTTCGTACAGGACGCACGCATTCCGAAGGATTTGATCAGAAGTGAGTAGTTGTGTTGTTTTCGAGTCGTCCACCGTCCAGTCGGCGGAAGAAATATGCTTGGCAAGCTTCCTTGATGTCAAAGGAAGTTCAGACTGTGGAATCTGGAAGGAGACTAGTTCATACGATGGGTGTAGACTGAACTCGACGTTGTGCGTGATTTCTGGATTCGCATACTCCGGGAGACGCCTCTCAATTGCTGTGTGCTTCTCGTATCCCCAACTCTTGATGAGGTAGAAGGTGATGATCTCGACCAGCGTGCCCAGTGCGCGGCCAGCGGCCTTCTTCGCATCTTTAGCATAATGAAATACGTCTCGCGTCAGTGCGTGCTGAAGAGCGTCGACAGATTCATACGTCATCGAGTTTTAACCTTTATCTTCCGGGCCAACATAATAATACCTGTGATAGTCCTATGGACTCCGCCGTAAGTTGTCTTTTGGACTTGCGGAGAACTATACAACGCTTTACGCCTGATACGTATAAACTTGTTAGTAATTTAATTTAGCGGAGATAAAATGTCAATATAGAAACAGCGTACAGCGTTTATCATTTAGCGTAGAGCGTACAGCGGGTAGCGGATAGGGGTGGAGTATTAGGCTCACCAGGTAGCACAAGTACCTAGGGCACGAGTTAGCCCCCGATTAATAAGCTTCAGGCTTATTAAATCATGGTGGGGCAAGCCCCACCCTACGAAGTTGAGTGTTACCGTTATTCTACAACCGAGAGGGCAAGGTAAGGGACGAGATTGAACACTATAAAAAATATCTTGTACAATCCGATGAAGGAGTAGATTGCTATATTGAACGCTTCTCTGGACAGCGGGAACCATCTGCTGTGCGCTCGGTAGACCCAATCACCAGTGAAGGCACAGATCAAGGACGAGAGAATCAGCAATGCCCCGTTAATAATCGTGCACCACATGAAGAAAGCTCGAACGACAGTTATATCCATAGTATCTCTCCTTTTTCCTGCGTGCATCTAACATAATAATACCTGTGGCAGTCCTAGGGACTCCGCCATGAGATGTCCTTTGGAACCGCTGGTTCTGTGATTTAATCATCTGGTCCACGCGTGAACGTTGTAAATATCCCGGACATGGAGACGCGACAAATAGCTATATTTAGGATTGGAATATTCCACTTGCGCGACTCTTGGGGGGATACCTCTACATTTCGGATATTAGCAGAAATGCGGACGATTCTCTTCTTTCGCTTCTTCCACTTGGTCTTGATTTGAATTAGATATTTCTCTCCCGATCTTCCCATTTGTCCCGTCGTATAAACTACATCTCCTACTGTACGAACGAGGTTTTCATGGGACATCGTCCTAAACCGATCAAGTTCATTATTGAGAACTGACTTTGCTTCTTCCTTGTTCATCATTGCTCACGGAACGCAAAACTGAGCGGTGGCCGCAGTTAACTTCAACTCAAGATAAAGTAACCAAAATCACAAGACTTGAATGTAAGGCCCGCCTATAGCCATTCGCTCAAGGGACAACTTAGGCCCTTTTTTATAATTGAATATTACATTATTAGGATTATTTCTTTTTCTTAACTAATTCTACTCCTTTTTTAAAAGCTATTTTCTTGAGGTTTTCCTTAAGAATTTTTGCTTTGACTTTAGTATCATCCATTTTGATATTGTCTGTTTTGATTTTCTGGATTTCTTTGTTTAATGAACTTTCTAAACTTGTTAAGTCAAGCAGGCATGCTGCTTTACAGAAAAAACTTCTTGATCTGCCATCATCAAAATTCTCAATCATTCTTTCAAGTAACTTAATTCGCGTTTTCTGCTGGTCTATAAATTCTTTAATCCCATGTTCTTTTATAAAATTTAAATTTAGCATAACTATTTTATTCGACGGGTAAGAAGAAGATTCCTCTAATTGCTGATATTCTTCATCCGTTTTAAATTTATAACACGGAAAGTCTGAGCATTCACCACAAACTTCAAGATTCTTTTTCTTGACGCAACAAGTTATGAAAGAACATGATGGGTGTTTATTAAAGAAATCAGGGCCACCACATCCAGGGCATCTCGATGTCCCTTTGGTGTAGTATCTTGGGCATAAGCCACAATCAAGACCACATACGCCGATTGTTGGGTATTTTTTCAAGCCAGGTTTTGTTTGTTCCATAGATTTCATCTCCCTAAAGACGGCTTTGTAATTTCAGATAATAGTTTGCTGATGACCCTTTTGAAGCCTGAATAATAATATCCAACACGACACCTATGGCACAAGTACCTGTGGCATAAATTTTCAATGATTTGATCCGCCACAGGTTGATTTATGCTACCATTACTCTTTGTTTATTAATTCATTTATTTCATTAAGATGTAGTTTGAAATGCCGTGGGAAATCTACGACCATGGCTTTGAGTGATATTTTTTCATTTAAGGCAGATATCCAAACATTGTCCAATTTTTCAGTATTTATATTTCGAATCACGTGGACAATGTGCATGTTGGTATATTTCCATAATTGAACCAAATTGTTCCAATCTTTATCCTGATAGTTCTGAATGGCAATCCACCTATCATTATTCCCAAGATTTGCATAGTCTGGAAAAATCAAAGGACTTTGCTGGTATTGCAAGTGGATTATTCGATGCGTGTTATTAGAGGCAGAATCCACCATGTGTCCTACGATTTGCTTGATGGTGCGATTCTGACTGTTTCGTCTTTCAGTAATAACATCATTGTCAAGAGCTAATAGCTTTGGTTCCCATTCTTCAATTAGGGATAACAACTCTCGGTTGATTGATTCAAATTCATTCATAATTGCTCCTTCCAAATTGCACTTAAAAGCGCATTACAACTAAGGCTTGGCAGACTAAATATAAGATATATGTAATCTTGTGGCAAATGCTATATGTGATGAATGATTGACAATTCCGGCGAACTTTTATACAAGGTTCGCCGTAAGACTCATGGTTTTTTTTGTGGAAAGTATGTGTTTTTGGAGAAAAACATGAAAACGGGACACTTATTCATAAATTGTATTGTGATGATTATGGTGTTTGTGGTCTCGGCGAACTGTTACAGTACGGCTGGGGCGGCAGACTGGCCTAACTGGCGAGGGCTGAATCACAATGGCATATCAGAAGAAGGAGATTGGACTACGAGCTGGCCAACGGAAGGACCAAAGATTCTGTGGAAAAAGTCAATTGGGACGGGATTTGCATCGATGGCTGTGAGTGATGGACGAGTCTATGCAACGGGGAACATCAATGATAATGACATTTTGTATTGTCTTGAGGCTGACACTGGGAAGGAAATATGGAAGAAATCCTATCCGTGTTCCTTGTATAAGAAAAACCATGAGGGGGGGCCTGCTGCAACACCAACGGTGCATGAGGGGGCAGTTTATGTATTTAGTAAAGATGGTGATGTGTTGCGATTTAATGCAACGGATGGACAGATTGTCTGGCATACAAAGCTAGTAAAAGATAAGGATTTTGAATATCCAACGTGGTACTTTTCCAGTTCGCCTTTAATAGTAGATGATCTGGTAATTCTTAATGCTGGTAAGGGTGTTGCGCTTAATAAATCCGATGGCAGCCTGGTGTGGGAAAATGGAAAAGGGCCTGGTGGATACGCCAGTGCAGTGCCCTTTATGATGGGCGATCAAAAATGTTTAGCATTATTTGGGAAGAGCGAGCTTGTCGGCCTGGTTGCATCAACGGGAAAGGTGATGTGGGAATTTACCTGGAAGACCAGTTATGACATTAATGCGGCTGACCCAATAGTCTTAGATGACCAGATATTCATATCTTCGGGATACAATAAGGGCTGCGCGCTACTCAAGATGGAGAGTAGTAGCGTTACAGAACTCTGGCAGAGCAAAAACATGAGCAACCATGTCAATAGTTGCGTGCTCTGGCAGAGATATGTGTACGGTTTCAATGGTCAGGCTGGAGGCAGGGGAGAACTTGCGTGCGTTGATTGGAAGACCGGTGGGCAAAAATGGTCGCAGAAAGGAATGGGTACAGGCTCTGTCATGTTAGCTGATAGTAAACTAATCATCCTTGGTGAACGAGGCAAGCTGGTTATTGCGAAGGCTTCGCCTGAAGGTTTTGAACAGCTTGCAGAAGCCCGGATACTAAGGGGCAAATGCTGGACAGTTCCGGTGCTTGCAAACGGCAGGATTTATGCGCGTAATGCTGTAGGCGATTTGGTCTGTGTGGATGTGAGGCAAAGTGATTCGACAACCGTGAGTAAAAAGTGATTAGCTGCTCATGGTCGACGTTACCATTAGTGGGTTGAGTTTAGAGATAACTCTACTGAACTTTGCAAAAGGTGATTTGTTAAGCAACCAGTTTCATTATCTTATAAAATTGACATACGATTTTTCTATTTTTGCGACCTTTGTGGCTGATGAAACTTCGAGAAGCAGCCAAAGAGGCTTCAATTCTCAAGACAGACGTGGTATTCTATTCGAAATAAGGCTCAGTAAGGTAGCTGAGCAGATATAAATGGGATATCCCAAATTTATGAAAGGAGGCACATTATGTATCAGAAGAGTGTTCTATGGGCAATTGTGTTGACTTTTTCTGTACTAATTGCAGTGGTGGGTCTGGCCGGCTGCAAGAAAGCGGCCGTAGCTGCAGAAAGTGCCCAGCCGAAAGCGCCAGAAGGCTACGTGCTCGTGGAGGAGGACGTGCTTGTTCTTTTTGTGGACTCCCCAGGCGAGCATTTCCACAAGGCGAAACAGAGCTTCCTCAAGAAGGACTTCAAGGCCTCTGCAGACGAAATTCGCAAAGGAGCCGCCTTCCTTAGGCTCCAGGCTGCTAGGGCCACGGAAGAAGGCAAGAAAGGTCTCATTGTCTCGATTTCAGAACTTGAGAAGCTTGCGAACGACATTGAGAAAGGTACCGTAACCTCAGCCGAGACCCTCGACCGCGCGTTTGCACGGGCACACCACAAACTTGCTCAACACCACTACCTCAAAGCTCTGGACTACAAAGCCAAGAAAGACACGATGAGACTTGGGCATGCGCTAAAGGCGGCAGCGGTTCATCTTGAGCATGGTTTTGCCTGGTCTGGGCACGAACTGGAAGCCGCTACGGTGAAGATTGTACGGACAGCGCTTGACCTCAGCGGCAAACTTATCGAAGGAACGGGCTTGATAACGGAAGAAGTCGGCAAGGCCATAGACTACATCGGCGAGGAAATAAAGAAGCTTGGCAAAATGATGTAGGCCCTTTATGTGGTCACAGCGTGGCAAGGTAACCTGAGATTCCAGCAACATTCTTTGTCGGTGAGAATTGGTCGAAGAAAATGTGTACATCGCTTGTGGCATGGAGCCCATAAGCGGGTTCCATGCCATTTTGTGTCGAAGGTTAATATTTTTGTGAAGGAGCGGAACAATGGCGAATTCGAATCTATCTGGAATCGGTCGAACTGCAAAACGGGCTGTCATTGGCGTGGTCAAAGGTGCCGGCGATGTGGCCCAATCAATTTTGGACGCAACACGAGATGTTCTTCTTGTGGCGGTAGACGGCGTAACGCAAGTTACGGTTGCAACCGAAAAGGCTGTAGGTCAAATTGTCGCTGGAGCCATCGAGGCTGCAAGTGAAGCAGGCACTGACATTGGGGTGGCAACGAAAGCTGCTGTAAAAGGTGTCGTCAAGGGGACCTCTCAAGTTGGGGCTGATGTCGGTAAAACTGCAGTTGCTGCAGTGGACGGTGCTGTGAAGGCGGCAGGTGAACTTGGGGCTGATACTGCCAAGGCCGTTGAATATGCAACAACTGGGGCAATCGAGGCGGCTGAGGAAATCGGTTCTGACACTGCCGAAGCCGTTCGCAAAGTCCTGAAGACCGCTGTCATGGGAAAGAACAGCGCGAGGTGATTCCTCGTGCCGATTCTGAACGACACGTACCGGTCGATCAGCGTGGAGAACCAGAAAGGTTCTCACTATGGCTGGCAATCTAAGTTGTAAAAAAAGCCATAAGATGCATGTTTGCGCGCTGAAGGCGAAGGAATTTGACAAGAAAAATCCCGAGCCTTGAAAGAGAACCTGCAACGCAGATGTGAGAAATGTGGATTAAGGAGAAACTCTATGAAGAGTCTGGGTGGACAAATAGTACGCCTGATGTTGGTAGTGTGTCTTGGCTTTTGCACCTATGCGGTGGCTGATGATTGGAGTCAGTGGCAAGGGCCGAATCGGGATAACAAATCAAAAGAGAGTGGGCTGCTTAAGGAATGGCCTGCTGAAGGTGGTCCGAAACTTCTGTGGTCGGTTGACGGCGTTGGCGAAGGCTGGTCGTCTGTTTCTGTCTCGGGTGGAGTTGTGTATGTCACAGGTCTTAAGAACAAGCAGGAATATCTTTCAGCCTTCGATTTGCAGGGAAACAAAAAGTGGCAGAGACAATATAGCACAGCCTTTATGAGGTCTCACTCCGGTGCACGTACCGCTCCTACGATTACCGACGGAGGTGCGTATGTCATAAGTAGTAATGGGGAGGTTGCGTGTATGGATGCATCGAGCGGTGAAGTGAAATGGAGTGTAGACTGCCGTAATAAATACGGTGGCAAATACGGGACCTGGGGATATGCGGAATCTCCTCTGGTTGTAGATGGGAAGGTTTTTTTCGCGCCTTGCGGTGACCAGACGACGATGGTTGCGCTTAACGATAAGACAGGGGAAACTGTTTGGGCCAGTGCCAGTTTAAACGATCAGTGTGCATACGCTTCACCAATACTGGTTGAAAGAAATGGGAAAAAACAGGTTGTTGCAGTGACAGGCAGTTATATTCTTGGGATTGCTGTAGAAGATGGTGAGATCCTGTGGAGGTATGATTACGCTGAGAGAGAACCGCCGGAAAGAGGGGGAAGAGCGTGTAACAACGCAGTTACACCTATTTATCATGATGGGCATATATATGTCACGAGTGGTTATGACCATGTAGGTGTGATGCTGGAGCTATCCGAAGATGGGACAGAGGTGTCACTGAAATGGTCAGACAAGACTCTTGATTGTCACCATGGTGGGGTTGTGTTAGTAGATGGTTACATCTATGGTGCAAGCTGGATCAATAACGGCAATGGTAATTGGGTATGTCTTGAGTGGGACAGCGGCAAGGTCATGTATGAGAAGGAATGGTTCTGCAAAGGCTCAATAATATATGCAGACGGTATGCTGTATTGTTACGAGGAGAAAAAAGGAAACATTGGGCTTGTAAAGGCTTCGCCAGAAGAGTTCGAAGTCACAAGCTCATTTTTAATTACGAAGGGTACCGGTGAACATTGGGCGCACCCTACTATTAGCGATGGAAGACTGTATATGCGGCATGGCGATACGTTGATGGTCTACGACATCAAAGCAACCAGTCAAGATATATAGCTTAGAATTAATTACATCTTGTCAGAATCGACGGCAAGTGTGTTATATTGAATCTACGTAGAGTATTATGATGAATGGACGAAGAGCTTTTACCTTGATAGAACTTCTAGTAGTGATTGCCATTATTGCACTACTGATGGCTATACTGATGCCAGCGCTGGGGCATGTCAAAATACAGGCAAGGTCGGTTGCATGCCAGTCAAAGCTTAACCAGTGGGGTAGGGTATTCGCAATGTACACGATGGATAACAATGCTTATTTCGCCAGTGGCAGCAGTGGAAAGATGTGGAATACAGTACTCCAACCTTACTACATCGAGCCTGGTTTGCGTCTTTGTCCAATGGCTTCGAGGCCTGTTTCAACCACAGGCAATGCGACACCGTGGGGGTCTAAGTTCCTGGCATGGGGCAGATTCGATGTAACGTACGCAGAGTTAGGTTTGGAGGGTGTCTGCGGTAGTTACGCAATGAACGGCCATGTTTCGAATCCTACGCCAGGCATGGAGGATCCGTGGGGCCGTGACATGTCAAAGAACATTAGAAGCCCAAATGTTAAACAGGCAAGTGATATACCACTATTTTTAGATTGTGTCTGGCTGGGTGGGCTGCCAGAACATTTCGACACGCCGCCGCAGTTCGATGGAGATTGTGAATTCGGCGATCTTGGTGTTAATATGCAGGGCTTCTGCATTGACCGTCATACTGGGTCTATAAATGGCCTTTTCGTTGATTATTCTGTCCGTAGAATTGGACTGAAGCAGTTATGGAAACTAAAGTGGCACCATAAATTTGACACAAACGCCGATCCTCCAATATGGCCGGAGTGGATGAGGAATTTTCAAGACTACGATTAAAAAAATGAGATAAACCCACAACCAAATTGTTGGGCTAAATGTAAATTAAGCTTGGCCTTTTAATAAATGCAAGATAAACAAGCAAAGATGTACGATGAAAGCATATCGAAGGACAAGGAAATAAAGAGTAACATCCAGAGCAATAAAGTTCCACAACGTATGCGAGTATACTCCCTCACTGAGGAGCTTCTCAGTAATTGCCCCTACACAGCTATGATTGCGCTGGGAGCACTTATTCTATTTGCAAGTTTTACTGTTCCATTCTGGGAGTGGATGGCAACCAGTGCTTATTTGATATACGGCGTGGCAGGAACACTTTGGATAATACTGTTCATTTGTCCCTACTGCAGCTACTGGGGTACAAGGTCCTGCCCTTGTGGGTACGGCAGAATAGCATCAAAGCTTCGAGAGAAGAAAACCGATGGCTGTTTTACGGATAAATTCAAGAAGCATATTCCTGTTATTGTGCCATTGTGGTTCATTCCGATATTAGTTGGAGTTCCGTTCGTCATACGTAGCTTCTCATGGTTGCTTCTTATTTTGCTTGTCTTTTTTGCTATTGACGCATTTGTAGTTCTGCCGCTTTTTTCAACAAAACATGGCTGCAAGGAGTGTCCCCAGAAGGACTCATGTCCGTGGATGAGTCGCCGATGTCAGTCTGCAAATAGACTAACCGACTGCGGGCGCTCATAGAGCCTACTCATGGACCAGAAAGGCTCAAGGCTGCACATGACCAAGAACATGGTCGCACCAACGAAAGCATTGCCCTGCTTAAGAACCCAGCTGCACCTTAAGAGCACTAGACTATTCTGGAAGTTGGAGGGTAAGTGTGTCTGCAGACGTTGCGCGGTAGCCAAGATGAGTAGCGACGATTTCTGGAAGAAGCTGGCTACAAGCTTGACAACAAGAAAATAAAAAGGGCTGAAGGTGTTTCTGCCTTCAGCCCTTTAATTTGGTTCTGTCAAGCTACGATCCTTCATCTACGGACTTACTCGATTATCCTAACGGGGTAGAAGCCGTAGAAGTAGGGACCTGTCTTAAGCCGACCAACGACTTTTAGATCATACTTGCCGTCCTCTGGCAATGCATCGAGCAGGCCCTGTTTTTCATATATCGCAAAAATAGTAGAACCGTCACCCATTGAATCAGGGTTGATGTATACAGCAGTTGGTTCGACAGCTCCCGGGTAGAGCAGAATAGGCTGGGTATCATCAATGTTGTCATTGGGGATGTCATCAAGAGTAAGCAGGGTATAAATGTATGGCATGGCGGTGCTGCTTCGGACTATCGGTTGTGGATATACCTGTAGAAAAGTCTTAATCGGTTCAATGACGGTGATCGTGACAAAATCAGGATCCGAGTCCTCGATACCATCATTGACTATCAGTTGGATATCATGCTCACCAACGGGTAGATCAATCTTTGGCGAGACGTCGGTTGCTTCAAAATCTTCCTCGTCAATCGTCCAGGTCCATCTATAAGTGAGCTTGTCACCATCAGGATCGCTTGAGTTTGATCCATCAAGAGTGACTTGGGCGATTTCATCTACCCATGCGTAGAGGGTTTGATCATCGCCAGCATCGGCAATGGGAGCATGTTGAGTAGGTCCAGGTTCCTCGTACTCGTAGGCACCTCTGTCTACTATTGAATCTATGATCCGCGGTCTTCCGTCGAGGTCTACGTCCAACCAGTATGGGACAGCCGAGTTGTCGCCTGAGTTTATGCACGGCGAGATTTCCAGCAGGTGCAAATCACCAAAATCATCATTTTCACTTTCATCAACGTCAGGTGTCGTAGAATCATCTCCCCATCCGTCACCACCATCATCAGGATAGCGCACGAAAAAGGGATTAAGATTAATGTTGCCTGTGCTTGGTACCCATGCTTGAATGTTGGTGTAATTTATAAAGAACTCTGTGTTGCCACTACCCAATGTTTCTATTTCATTTCCTCCATCCCAGATGATTGAATTTTTGACGTTGACTTCACCTGGTCCGTCAGTCGCACGGCAAGAAAGTGCATTTCCGTGTCCGCGTGAGGATGAGTTTCCAGCCAGGGTACAGTTTATCAGTGTGATGATGCTGGAAGCATTGTAGATTACGCCGCCAAACCTGGCGGTGTTGCCACTGAAGAGACAATTGTAAAGCTTGGTGTAGCTATCACCATAGTTACCGAGGCCACCAGCATCTTCTAATCCGATGTTTCCGGTGAAGATACAGTTGATGATTGTTGGTTCGCTTGCATCATCGCAGCAGATCCCGGCGCCGTATCTGGCTGTGTTACTAGAAAAGGTGCAATCGATGATTTCCACATCGCTTTCTTCATCACAGTTTATTCCACCACCAGAGCTATGAGCATAATTCTGTTTGAAGGTGCAATTGTCGATACGTGCGTTGCTTTCACTGTCGTTTTGGATTCCGCCGCCATAAGTATCCGTAAAGTTGTTACTGAACATAGAATCTTTAACTTCGGGGCTGCTGCCAATTAGATTGGCTATACCGCTTCCTTCAAGGGCGCCATTTCCCTCAAATTCACAGCCATCTATGTCTGCATCGGACTCATCTATGTTAACCATACCGCCGCCCCAAATGGCGTAATTACCGGCAAAGTAACAATCGTAAACGTTTGGCTTACTGCCAAATTTATTGCACATTCCGCCTCCATAGTATGCGGAGTTTGCGACAAAACTACAATTTTTGACGGTGGGGCTACCAGCTTCGTTGTACATTCCGGCGCCGGAGTCAAAAGGATAAGCATTTCCCCCAGTTATTGTGCAGCCGTCGAGAATAGCCGAGCCGTTGGTGCCGCTACCTGTTACTATAATGCGGCTATTTTCATTTCGTGTGGAGTCATAACCAAGTTCGGAGAGGTCGGTGACCGTCTTGTCGTCACCATCCAAGTCTCCACTTAAGATAGTATTGTATGAGTCGACATTTCGTTCGTTGGGATCGGAACCACCTGAGCCGGCGTAGCCACCTTTTATAGTGGCGCTATTTTTCAACTGAAATGTTGCAGATCGGTCGCCCTTCGTATTGCCCCCTCCTTCGTCGGGCTTGTAAACGCCTTGTGCTACTCTGATTTCGGTTCCAGAAGTAACTGCTTCAATTGCATCCTGAAGATAATTATAGGCATTTGTCCAGTCAGAGCCATTGTTGCCGCCCGTGGCATAAGCGTCAACATAAATTACTTTTGCTGACCCAGGAGCGCCACACAGCGCTACGAGGAGTAATGATATTATGAGCCAGCCGGCAGAAACCATTTTGGTTTTCATGTTTGTCCTCCTTTCGACACCTTTAAATTAGATCGAGTCTTATAACTGATGAGACAGAAGTGTTGTAATTTAGTAAAAAAACACACCCTCTCTCCAAACATTATGCACCTTCCAACTATTTAGAATTATACCGCCTCATTTAGGCTTTGTCAACGGTTAAGACTGAATTTTATCGGCTGTAAATATAGTATAAAAGCCAATTTATAAGGCAAGAACCACGTGGTTGGCTGAGACAACAGTCCAGTTGTGCTGAAAATAAGGATTATAGCCCCGAAAATCGTCGTTTGGTCGCAAATTGCCCTTCCTTTTTAATTGTAAGACCTGTAAATTGATCTGAGGACGGAGCTTCAAGCATAAGTAATTGTATGCTTCGACTGATACAACAGTTATGCGTCAGTTTAGAAGACAAGATTTGTGTCATGATGATTCGAAGGTTTTATGTTAGTGATCGGTATAGTGGTAAAATTTTTAAAATCGGAGTGGCATAATTGCAATTCTACTTTTAGCAGCAAGACCCGTTAATTGAGATATGACAGAAGAGCAGAAACAGTCCAATGATGCGAGTTTCGTGAGTAAAAAAAGCCGTTGAATATGTCGGTTCTTCACATGCTACTTTCCGCGGAGTGTTTCTTCGAGGATACTGTCTGCTGTTTCCGGCGAAGGCTCGGTTTTCGATTCCAGCGTTAATGGCAGATAAACAGTAAAAGTAGTGCCCTTG
>Ga0315541_1003146_pt1 | contig 12959 bp, 16 predicted proteins | sample SalMarSW160190MG_FD_203095 | JGI IMG/M metagenome (GOLD analysis project Ga0315541, IMG submission 203095) | Salt marsh sediment microbial communities from the Plum Island Ecosystem LTER, Massachusetts, United States - Salt Marsh Sediment SW1601-190 ...
GCAGTTTTGAATTATACAGAAGAAGCTCTAAAAGTCTTTGAAGAGGAAAAAATTGGAGAAGAAAAACAAAGAGAAAAATTAAGACAAGAGAGGGAAGAAGAGAAACTGCAAGAGAAAAAAGATAAAGAATGGTTAGCTAATCCTCAGTTTACTAAGGAGATGGAAGGCTTTCTCGGTTTCCGGATTAAAAATTTTGAATTTAAGAATAAACGTGAGCCAACTGAAGAAGAAGTAGAAAAATTAAAACGAGAAATAATTGAGAGTGAAAAGGAAAGGGTAACTAAAAAATATAAGAGGTAAAATTAGTTTTATTTTTCTTAATAGATTGCTCAATTTGCTTTGCTAGTGCCTATTTTAGGCCCTGTCCGGAATTCGGACAGTAGTTTTTTTTAACTTTCAAGAGAGAAAAATAACGGGGTATAGTTATTACCTCAACCTCTAAAGTTCTGTGTATAAGGCTCTTATGAGCCCATTTTGGAAATAAAATAGAGTAAATTACCTTATTTTAAAAATAAGGTAATTTTAGGGTAAATGAGGAGGAGAAAGATCGCTTTAAATAAAGTGAAAGAAGCGAGACTGAAGAAAAGACTAACCCAATACGCTTTAGCTAGAAAAGTAAATAGATCTCATTGGTGGGTCTCCAAAGTAGAAAGAGGATTAAGTAATCTTAGTGAAGATGAGAAAATAAAGATTGCTAAAGCCTTGGAAACTGAAGTAAAAGAAATATTTCCTTAATTTAAGAGGTGAAAAGATGGCTAAAGTGTTAGTTGTTTATCATTCTCAGAGTGGAAATACTAAAGAGATGGCTAAGGCAGTTGCTCGAGGAGCAAAGGCAGTTGTTGGAATAGAAGTTGTCCTTAAGAAAGCAAAGGACGCATCCTTAGAGGATTTAGTTAGTTCATCTGGAATTGCTGTTGGCTCAGCGGATTATTTTAGCTATATGACTGGAGCAGTAAAAGATTTCTTTGATCGTACTTTTTATCCGTCTCAAGGTAAAGTTACAGGAAAGCCTTGCGTTCTCTTTGTTACCGGAGGTGGTGGTGGAAGACCAGCTTTGGAAAGCCTGGAGAGAATTTGTAGATCCTTTAAGTTTAAAGAAGTGGGAAAGGTAACTACAGCAGGGAAGCCTTCTAGTGGGGTTATTGCTGAGTGTGAAAAATTGGGAAATCAGCTAGCTAATACTGTAAAGTAAAATGGGGAGGTATAAAACCATTACCGGGAAAATTTGACAGTGCTTTTTTATATGGAGGAAGTAAAAGAATGAGCAATGATTATACAGAGAAGTTTGAGAAATTAGTTAGAGAAGAACAAGACGAAGCAAGAAAAAGAGATGAATTTGAAAGAAAAAAACTGAAAGTAGCTAAAAAACTTCACTCTCAGATTAAGGAAGTGTGTAAGGAATTCGCTCGGATTAAAGGCTGGAAATGTAAATGCACGGGTGCGGAATACTTTGAAATTATAAACCATAAGTCATCATCGGATTCTCTGCCTCGAATATCGGTTTCAGTGCTGGGACATTTTTATAATTCTCCTCGTTCTATTTATATTAATATAGACTGTTCTTGGAATTCACGTTCTGAACGAACAATTTCACCTGAGGAATTCACCAAGAGTCGACTGGCGGATGCAATAATAGAGGCATATAAAGCGTAAACTCTTGGACAATTTAAAAGCATAGAGGAAAGATTAAAAGTCAAAAAAAGAGGAAGAAAAAACAAAAAATAAGGAGTAAAAATTAAGAGGGGGGTAGAATGAACAAAGCAGGATTAGCCGGGGAAGGGGCTAAGGGGAAAGGTGAAGTAAATGAGCACTAAAACCATTAAAGAAAGGGCTAAACAGCTTATAGACAACCTCTCTACTGATAAAGCCAAACTTATCCTTAATCTGCTTGAGCGCTTCAATGAAAAAGAAGAATGGAAAGCTACCACAGAGGGAGGGAGAGCATATCCTAAGTGAGACCTGGAGGCATGAGATAAGCTTGACACCCAAGATATACCATATCTCTAAACTCCCGGGATAGACAAAATCGAGCTAAATCAAGACTTTATGCTGATTACGAAGAGAAAACGCTTTCATAGAGGCTCATAGAGACACTTTCTCAAGACAAGACAACCCATATGACCTAGGTAAAATCAATGCTCCTCTATCAAGAGATTTTTATCAAGCCAGTTGTGAGATAGGGGGATTTTTAGGAATAAGGAGGTGAGATTAACAAATGAAGATGAGAGAAAAGAAACTGGTCATCGTGGGATTGTAGGTAGAGTAGAAAAACAAGGAGGTTAGAAAAATGAATCAAAGAAGATCGAAGGTCTTTCTTGTATGTGTTTTGGTAGTATTTGTATCTCTTCTAGCTCTACAGCAGACCCAAGCCCAAATCAATTCTTCCTCTAGAAATCTTATCAAAGGCTACCGAGGAGCAAAATGGGGAACGTCATTAGAAGAAGTAAGAAGATTTTTTGAAGATAAAGAGTTCGATATACAAGTGGAATATGGTTGGAGAGGTGATTCGGCGGATTTGTTTATTGCGGACGTTATTTTGGGTGAGAGAGTAAGGATAGATTTTCGATTTATTAATGACCAACTTTGTGAAGTGTTCATAACACCTACGGAAATCAAACTCTTTACCTTCCAGGTGTTTGCAGGGAGGGAGGAAGGAGCTGCCGGAGATAATTGGACTTATAAGTTTTTGAAAAAGCTGCTGACAGAAAAATATGGTCTTCCTAAAGAAGTTTGGTTGGGAAAAGTACTATGGGAAGATAGTAAAGGGAATACCGTTAGGTTGTTCGATTCAATGCCCATCCCGATTGTTTATAGATGGGGTAAGTCTGACCAATTATGCTTAGAGAAATTTTGAAAAGAAGGAGGAGGAACGTAAACGTGGGAGGTGGTCGACAAGAAAAACACACACATGGAAGCTCATACAGGCACTTTGTCAGAGGTAAGCAACCTATTGACTAGGGTAAGATTAAAGCTCCTCTATCAAGAGAATTATATCAAGCCAGGTGTGGGATAGAGAGATTTTTAAGCAGAGAGGATAAATAAGCATCTTTTAGGAAGACTTTTTAGGATAAATATACCTTACGCTGTAAACAGGAGGTGATGGAGCGGTGGAAAAACTCCTAAAGCATATCTTAATTGCAAGCGTTCTAAGTGTATGCTTGATGTCCTTGTTGGTCTACCCGGGAAGTTGCCAGGATCCCACTAAGATTGAAGTTCTTTTCTCTCCTGAACAGGGCCAGGAGATCCTTAAAAAACTAGAAGATACCATCCGAGATGCAGAGGAAAGGGTTTATATTCTCATCTTCAGCTTCACCCTAGATGAAATCGCCGAAGCCATAACAGAAAAACACAGAGAGGGACTAGATGTAAAGGTCATCATGGACAAGGGCCAGGCCGACTCAAAGTGGGCAGTAACCGAGAAGCTCAAAAAGGCAGGGATCCCCTTAGTGGTCAAGAGAGGAACCAAGGGCGGGTACATGCATATTAAAGCCCTAATTGCCGATGATACAGTGCTTACCGGAAGCTATAATTACTCCAAAAGTGCCACTAATCGTAACGATGAAAACTTCTTTATAATTAAAGACAAGGATGTGCTGGAAGCCCACCTGGCAAAGTTTAATCGCCTCTGGGGGTTGGAGCGTCCAACAACCCCACCAGAGGTAAAGCAGGAGAAAAAAAGAGCCCCACCCGAAGAAGGAAAAATCAACATAAACACAGCTAGCAAAGAAGAGCTCATTACTCTTCCGGGTATAGGTAAGACCTTAGCAGGGAGGATAATAGATTACAGGAACATCCACGGTCCCTTCAAATCCATTGAGGAAATAATGGAAATAAAAGGAATAGGCAAGGGAACTTTTAACAAGATCAAGGATAAGATGGTCGCCCAGTAACTTTACTAGTGGTAGGTCGGGAATAAAATAGTAAGGTATGGGGAAAATATTGCCTCAACTCTTGAACTCATAAAATAGGGGTATTTATAAAGGGGATTTGAGAGAGGAAGAGAGTAAAAAGAGTCATTTTTAGGAAGAAGGCAAAATTAGAGGGAAGGAAGAGATGAAGGATATGTATGAACTAGATTATGAAGAAGCCAAAAAACCGAAGGTCATGCATACTATTCCATTTTCTTGTAAGATTGGTCAGATTAAAGCAAAACTTGATATATTGATTGAAACTGACCCAATTGGAAATGGTAAAGGTACAGCTGCTCACTATCATGCTTTCCCATCCTGCCCAAAAATTGATAGAGGGACTTATCCTTATAGATGCATGGTCACAAAGGAGGTTTGCCCTTTTTGGGAACCTTATGGAGGTTATGAGGTTGAACCGTATAAGAGGAGCTTTATATATATCTATAATTTTATCCGTTCCATTAGCTTTATTGAATTTTGGGGACAGAAGATTTTATTAATGATTTTTAAATCAAGGGGAGTTAATGTTGAAAAGCATCATCATATATCTCTTATGGAAGTTATAATATTACTTCGAGTTTTTGAGTTAATAGATAAAAACACTTATAGTGAACTTATAAAGATAAAAAATTTTCGTGACGGCCTACTCCATACTCCTAAAGCATTGATGGATCCAGATTACGATGAAAGTACATTGTCTAAAATAGTTTCAAAAGCAAAGAGATTAGAGTTTAAAATTATAGATATATTTCGTAAACAAGAAGAACAACTGAAACAAAAAACTCAGGGATAAGTTTTACTCGTGACATAAGACGAACTTAACAAAACCTAATTTTAAAACTGTATTTTACTATACAACTACCCTTAACTACGCCCTTTTTAAATGGTAATTTTAAGATTAATATCTTAAAATACTTAATGCAACTGGTTCTTGGGGGCGTCGGGGTTTCCCTCTAAGAAAGTCGGGAAAACCCCGACTAAAATGAATTTTACCTAACGGCACTGCGAGCTAACGCTCTTGGGTTCGCCCTTTTTACAAAGGGCTCACCAAATTCATTTTAGTCGGTGTCGCTCATTTTCTCAAACCAAAAACCCTTCATTTCTAATTCTGGTTTTTGGGAGAAAATGGCGCCTCGACGCCCCCAAGTAAACTAACTAATTTTTAAACAAAATTTTAGGACGACTACCACGAAAGCCTACCCTTTAAGTCGTACGACCTATCCAGAACTGGTTAAGGCAATGACAAAAATCGCTGAAAAGCTTATCAAAACTTGATTTTAAAAAAATAACGTGATATTATAATAATATCGCGTGTTTTACAATGTATTCCCTTCCTTCTATTTTGTATGGAGAGAAACGTATCTATGAAAATAATTCGTAGGTATATTTTTCTCTATTAGGGACAGAAAAGGAGGGAGGAACTATGAGTAAAAAGCGATCTGTTAAGTCCGTCATAGAAAATATATATAATGAGTATGCAAATAGAAGATTTGCTGGAGAGAGCTCCGATGACTTAATAGCAGAATATGCAGATAAGTATCCTGAATACTTTTCTAACCCTGAGTACGCTGAGTATGGTTGTGAGTTGCTGGAACTTATTTTTGGCCTGGAAGAGTTGATGGAACTCGGGAATTTAGATGAGTTTTTTGACTGGATGCGTCTAAGTGGACTCATAGACTCAACTGAAGCCGTAGCGGCGTGTTGGAAAAGATTGTGCGCACCACCAGATTTTGATCTATTAGAAGATTCTGAGAAGAAAAAATGATATGATTATATGTCTGTTCCTAAAGAGGAAAAAGGGCAAGTGTAAAATAGTTTACCACAAGACACTTGCCCTCTTTTTATATCAGATTTTAGGCTTCAGGTTTTGTAACGAAATATACGTTTTTTCCTATTAATATATATAGAATCAAAATATACTGCCTAAAGTGCGCAAAAAGAAATTTTGAGAAGATGGTAGATAAAGTGGATTATTCGCAATTGAGTGTTAGAGAGCTTGTCTATTTGGCAAAGAATCGTGATAAGCGTGCTTTTGAGAGCCTTTATAAAAAACATTATAATATAATATTGTGTTTTATTCGACAAAAGATGAAGTTATATCCCTATGTAGAAAAGTATTATGAAGACCCAGATGATATATGTAATTATACTTTCACTTATGCTTGGGAGAAATTAGAAAAATTTAAAGAAAGTTCTATGACAGGAGAAAGTTTTTTTTGTTATTGGTTATATAAAATAGCATATTACCGGATTAGCGATCTTAATAAAGAAGCCAGGGCCATAAAGCGCTCCAAGTATAGAATAGTTTCATGGGATCAACTAATGTCTAAGGGTGAAAATAGTGAGAAATTATTAAACGTAAAACCTGAAGAGGATATTACGAACATAGAGAAAAGTATGGACCAAGAAAAAAAGAAGAAGGTAGAAGAAGCTATTAGAAAATTGAGATCTCCTTACAAAGGAATGTTCAGTTTGATTTTGCAGGGTTATAATTTTTCAAAAATAGCCAAGATTTTAAAGAAGGAACAAGGTACAGTAAGACAGCGATTTAGAAGGGGTATATCTCTCATAAAAAAAGAGCTAAATAAGTGAGAAAAATGGAGAAGAAAAACGGCAACATTTCAAAAATACTCAGTGAGTATGTAGAAGAAAAATTTGCTGGTAAAGAACCAAATATTGAAGAATATGTAAAAAGGTATCCTAAATATAGTATTGAGTTTACAAAAGATGTTAAGGCTTTGGAATGGTTCTTTGAAATTACTGGACTTAATAAGTCGTTAGAATCAAGGGAAGATATAGAGATATCATGGCAGAAGGTTCGACCTTATTTAGATTCCATATCTTATAAAAGGAAAATGAGAAAGGAACCTCTCACAATTAGGATAGAGAAATTATTCCGCAGTCTATCTTTTATAATAAATGGGTCTTTAGTTCTTAGTTTTTTTAAAAGAGCTTTGTGGGTGTGTGAGAAAATAAATTATAGACAAGGAATGGTGGGTATTCTCCAATATATAGAGGTGGGCAGTCCAGAAGAGGCCAGAAAATATTACGAGAAAGCTCTAAAATTGTCTCAGACTATATGTGGAGCACATAGAGAAACCTTGACAAAATCCGCACTTACTTATTTAGCAGAGGCTTATCGACTTAAAGGGGATGGAGATGGTCCTGAGAAAGCTTTAGAGTGTTTAGAAGATGCGCTAGAATTAAGCAAAAATACTGGCGATAAGTGGTATGAAGCTGATATTTTACGGAAAATTGGATTTCTTCGTCTCAAATTAGGTAAAGAGAAAGCTCTAGAATATATGGAAAAGTCCTTATATCTATCTCAAATATATAATTACAAGAAAATAGAAGCCAACGCTTTAGCTGCTATTGGGAACTTCTATGCGAGAGTGGATAAGAATGATAAAGCTTTTCACTATTTTTACAGAGCCCTTAAATTATCACAAAAAATTGGGTTTACACGACGTAGAGCAACAGTTCTTGCCGATCTTGCTACACTTTATCGATTGCAGGGTAAAATAGAGAAATCTATTGAATACTTAAAAGAAGCTAAAAAAGCAGCATTAAAATGTCGCTATACGAAAAATATATTAGTTGATCTTCTCAGATTAGCAAATGCCTATCAATATCAAGAGGAATTTCAGAAAGCCATTGCTTATAGCAAACAAGTGCTAGATTTATCCAAAGATACATATAAGGAAGAAAAAGCAAAAGCTTTAAAAAGACTAGGGGATATCTATGTAGAGCTTAACAACCAAAAATCAGCTTTGGAGTATCTGAATGAAGCTGAAGGGATATTTAGGGAATTAGGTTATTTTAGTGAGGAGATATTTACTCTTGTTAGCATTGGAAATGCCTATAGGAATATTGATCTACAAAAGTCCTTTGGATACTATCAAAATGCTTTAAAGTGTTTGGAAGTAGCTTCACTAACTAGTTATAGGGCAAGTATCGAAATCGCAGCTTTTAATGGTATGGGAGATATTTATAGGGAACAAGGAAAATTTGAAGAATCGGTTAAGATTTTGAAGAAAACTCTGGAAATAAGCAAAGACAAAGGGTATAAACTTTTTGAAGCGGTTACTTGTTATAACATTGCTAATACTTATTATGACAAGGGTGATCAATTAGAAGCAGCGAGAGATTACTGTTTTCAGGGACTTTCTCTCATTAGCGGGATTAAAGAAATGAGATTTTTAGATATTCACTGGCGCCTTCGGAAACTTCTAGCAAGAATATACTTACAAGAAGGAAAAGAAGACGCCTTTAGAGAGCATGAAGAAGCTCGTCGAGTTTTTAAGTCTACTAAAGAAAAGCTTGATCAACAGAAGGTGAAAAAAATTGATTCTATGGAGAAGAGATTGCAAACCCCGCCTGTTTTAGTACCCGAATGGGCACTAGCAGTATGAGTTTGTTTTTAACTATTTTCGAAAAGAAAAAGAGGGGCTAAGGCAAGTCCAACCCCAATCCAATTTTTAGGAAATAGCCTAGGCAGCTACTTTCGAATTAGATTGAGAATCTCAAGACATATACCTATTTGTTAGACTGCTTCTTTTTATAGATGCAGTCCGCCCCTCATTTCGTAATTATACACCTTTTGAATTGTATTGCAAGAGGGAAGTTATTCCACAGGTCTCTCAAAAGCCGAGAAAGCGAGTGTTATGGGTTTGGCATACATAGAGGAGGTGGATAGAATGTTAGATAACCTATTTATCGAGAAAAGGGAACAAAAGCAAAAAGAGCGAGAGGAAGATAAGTCTGGCTTGGAAGCAGAGCTTATGAAGAAAATGATACGGCTTATAGAGATTAAAAAGCAATTGGGTGGTATTCCTGAGGTTTTCCATGATTCGGAACTTTTATTAGAAGAAATGATTTTATCTTATGATCTTGGTTTTTATATTCCAAGTCCTCCATGAAATTTTTTAGGAATTTTAGACAACAAAAAGTTAATCTAAAAACGGGAGATAGCGCTTTAAGGGTTTAGTTAGGAATAGATTTAGGGGAGGATAGAGCCTTTTAAAAATCTATAAGGAGGTAAAAGCTATGACTAAAAACCTCTCAGTGGTGGTGGCGGGAAGCGGTGCTATTAAAGACATCACCATCAAGGCAGGCACTACAGCTAAGGATATCGTAAGAGATCTGGGACTAACTGGCTACAAGCTCTCAAAGAAGGCTGATGAGGCACCTTTTGGAGAGAACGAGAATGTCTATCCTCAGGTGGAAGATGGTGATAAGCTTTACACCTCTACCAGAGCAGATGCAGGCCGAGTGCCTGCACTGCTCTTCTTTATTTTTATAGCTATATTTCTTATTTCAATTGGGATTTTGGGACTATATTATACTGAGAAAATAGAAACTCTTCCCTCTAAAATAATTTCAGAGAATATTCAAAAAATTCAACCCCAAAATGATCTTAGCTCTAAACCTTCTCTAGTTGATTCCCAAAAACCAACTTTACCAAAGAAAAAGATAGAAAAAGTTCCTATTACAGGAAGCCTATTTATAAAATCAAAACCTGAAGGTGCCGAGGTCTACCTTGATGGGAACTTCAAAGGAGCAACTCCTCTTTGTCTTAAAAAACTTCCCTTAAAGACCTATCAACTCAAACTAGTGAAACAAGATTACCAGGATTGGCAAAAAACAATAAAACTTGAGGCTTCACCAAGAGAAATTTCAGCTAGTTTAAAACTCTTAACTGGTTTTCTAAGTATTACTTCTCATCCCTCTGGAGCAAAAGTCTTTTTAGATGGAGATTGTATTGGAGATACTCCCCTTTTAAGGCTAAGTTATCCTATAGGTTCTTACAAGATTAGAGTGGAAAAAGAAGACTATTTACCTTGGAAGGATGAAGCAAAGATAAAAAAAGATGAGGAGAGTGCTATTCACTTTGTCTTAAAAAGAAACCTTTTAGTGAATGGTGATTTTAACAAAGACTGGGAAATAGGCTGGAATAAGCAGATGGGAAAAGGAATAACTGGGCCAACCTGGGTTAAGGTTAAAGATGGAAAATTACATATTTATCATAGTGGTAAATCCTTTTTTATTCTCTACCAGGGAATAGAGGTAGAGGATATTACTAATTTAATATTTAAGGCCTCATTTAAACTAAAAAGCTGGCATAGGGAACAAGGGCTACTCGCTGGATGGGGAGCGGGAATGGTTTTAATTGAGCTTCAATACCAAGATGTAAAGGGAAATTCTCTACTAGGAAAGACCCGGATTATGAATGCTACCAGATCCTTTTTAAGCGGAACAGGATTAGCGGGAGTACCAGAACCCCAAGGGGGATCTCCCGCTTGTCATATTTACGAGGTAGGGTCGGATTGGCATAAGGATTTTGAGATAAATATCAAGAAGGAGATTAAGGATTATCTACCAAAGGTTGATTTAGAAAACGTGAAAAGGATATGTCTGATTTTAGATATTACCGGAAGCGATAATGGTTGTGGTGGAGAAGCCTATGTAGATAACCTTAGCTTGTATTATGAAAAATGATTTTAATTTACCGATATCTAATCGTCATCGGGTTTATAATCCTTTTAGTTTGTACAGTTTGGTTCTTTATCTATTTAAAAAGAATTAAAACTGAGGGGAGGGAAAAAGAATCTAGGAAAGTTTGTCAGGTTCGAATAAGAAACGTAAGTCCTCCGGTAGAAAGATCTCAAGTTAAGACCAGCACCAGAGTTATTATTTCTCACAGGGATACCGTGGAGATTAAAAGGGCTCAGGTTCCTTATTGGCAGGAAAGAAGTTGGCAGAGAAATTCAGGGACTTATCGAGGATATTATAGAACTCGTTACGGAAGTTTTGAAGGAGAAATAAAGCATAGATACGACAATACTTTTGGTTTTTATATCTTCAGTCCACCTAAAGAGCTTGAAAAACATAACCATTGGGTTTGTTTTAGGTATCAAGGCAAAAATAAGTATCTTTTGCATTTTGCCACCAAGCCTAAGGATGTAAGTTCTGGAATAATGGCTATGGAGAAATTAATTAAGGAGGCTTTCGAAATTGCTTAAAAAGTTAAATTTTCTCTTGAGGAGGTTAGAAAATATGGATAAGTTTATAAGGACTAAAGCAGAGCTAGAAAAGGGAGATCAAGTTTTTGATGAGGAATGTAAGAACCTTCTTTCTGAGATTAGAAAAGCATATCAAGAGTTTGATGAAGAAAAAGCAAGAGCGAGTTTTGAATACTTAATAAAGGCTAATCGTTTAAGAAAAGTAATAAAGGACCTTAAAGTATTTTTGGGTAGAGGAAAAACTAAAAATCCTATATATACTATTGGGTCTTGGTTTCTTTACGACTCGTATAAATATTTAACTAAGGAACCTGAAGAGGCTATCCATTATGTAACAGGAGTCAAGATAGATAATATCTTTACTTTAGACCGAATGGTTACCTTTGGAATGGATAAGCAGAGTTTAGGTTTTGTAAGGGGAGATTTTTCCTCCTCACATAAGGCTTTAATACAAATGGATGAGTATGGCCATCGACTCCACGGTTGGTTTCACTCTCATCCAGGCACAGGAATAGGAGCTAGCTATCCTTCAGGGGTAGATAAAGATCACCAGGAGCGTCTGGAGAGAGGAGGATACCCAGTGATTGGAGCTATATTTACTAGAGACGGGTTTGTAAGATTTTTCTCTTTAAATGGTTGTTTTGAAGTAATAGTTTATGGAAAGGAGGTAGACAAAGTTGAAGAAAGATGCTTCCATCTTATTAAAGTCAGTTAGGTACTGGACAAACGAAATAAAACCGCACAAAGGAGAAGCTCATGTTTTAGATAGACAAGAGAGGGTCCCAGGATTTAATCAAACTAAGCTTGAAAGCTTAGTCATTTCTATGATTGGAGCAGGAGGCTTAGGAAGCGAGATAGGAGAGGGATTGATAAGAAAAGGTATTTTCTGTCTTAAGATATCTGATGGAGATGTAGTTGAGCTCTCTAATCTTAACAGGCAGAGGTTTTATAAAGAGGACCTTTACCAAAATAAAGCTTTGTGCCTTGCTAAAAATTTAGTTAAGGAAGGGACAAAAAAGTCTTTAATTATTGGTTATCCTTTCAGCTTTCAAGAGGCAGTGGAGAAAAAGATAGATACTTCTTGTGATCTTGCTGTATGTGGAGTAGATAATAACGAGACCAGAAAATATGTTTCTCGTTTTTATTATACAAGGAGAGTTCCGGTAGTGTTTACTGCAGTAAGTGAAGATGCTAACCACGGTTATGTTTTTGTTCAGGAGAAAAATAAGGCCTGTTTTGGCTGTCTTTTCCCAGAAGCTTTAAATGATAATCGTGAGCCCTGCCCCAATACTCCAGCGGTTAAAGATATTTTAAAGGTAGTTGCCGGTATAGTGCTTTATGCTGTGGATTCTCTGATTATGAAAAGGAAAAGAAATTGGAATTATAAAGAGGTCTTTTTGGCTGGTTTTGTTCCTGATACCAATAAGATAGTAGAAAAAAGAAAAAACTGTCCTCTTTGCCAAGGAGTTAAAAACTAAGATGATTCCTTTAGCTGATCCTTTTAAGCTTTTTTTCTATCTTTTCCAAAAGGTTATCAAGCTTATTATTAAATTTTTACATCTACTTTACATTGACTTTACTAAATGGATATTAAAAGTTTTAGCTAAAAAACTCTACCGGATAGATAATTTGGGAACTATTCCCGGATACTACCGTATTCCGATCTATTTTTTAGGAATATTAGGGAGTTTTTTCTTTTGGACTTTTGTGTTTTTGTTTTTTCCTCAGTCTAATTCAGAAGAAGGTCTTTTCTTAGCAAGATCAAGCTTATTTTTAGCATCCATGATTTTTTATTGTTTAGATATTTTTCTTTTGGGTTGTTATAGAAACGGATTTGGGAATTTCTTTTTGAGACCCTTAGAAGCTTTAGGAGAAGCTTTGAGAAGAATTTTCTTAGTAGGGGTTCATTTAGCCAGAGTCATAAGAAGAAGAGTATAAAGGAGGAGGAAATGGGATTTTTAGATGATTTAAGGTATATTTTTTCACCTTTGGTAGGCTCTCAAGACAGTAGCAAAGGGGATAAGCTAGA
>Ga0315541_1003147_pt1 | contig 12955 bp, 20 predicted proteins | sample SalMarSW160190MG_FD_203095 | JGI IMG/M metagenome (GOLD analysis project Ga0315541, IMG submission 203095) | Salt marsh sediment microbial communities from the Plum Island Ecosystem LTER, Massachusetts, United States - Salt Marsh Sediment SW1601-190 ...
GAAGATTTACCGAACCGGTATAAACTCCAGCACCTTCCTCGACGAAGGTGATTTCCTTTGCAAATACCTGGTCAGCCTCAGCCTCGCAGGGGTCGAAATGCACCTTAACGGCTATCGTTTCGGTGAGCCCCGCTCCCACGATACCAAGGGCATAACCGAACGGTATCTGGGTTTCCACGCTGGATATCTTGCTCACAACGCAGGTAGTGGTATTTATGTAGAGCAAGTCTCCACCAGCTACGGCGCTATTGCCAGCATCGTCAATAGCGGCAACATCAACAGACCATATCCCCTCGGTGTCAACTGCTATAAGATCAGTTCCGGCCACCTCGGTTTTAAGAGCAATTCCCACTATTCCCCCACACACAACGGGGAGACCCTTAGTAACCACTGAACCAGCGTGGGTCAATTCGCTGGCTGCAAACGTAACGTGTCTGCCCTCATAGGTAGATGAGATTTCATCTCCAGCAGTGAGAGCATCTGCTATAGGATAAACTCCAAAACTAGGCATTGTATTTTCCTCCTAAGTTAATTTTTACTTAGCGCCCGGTGACGGCAGTTTCAATCTGTGCGTCCGTCCATTCCGGGTGCATCTTCCTGAAGGACTCTTTGAGGGCTTCCTTGGCCTTCTCAGGGTCGACCTTTGTCTCCCCCATGCCCTTCACCTTGCCCGCCTCAGCTAACTTAGCGATGTAATCCACCTCGGACTGTATTGCTTCGGTTATACCATCGGCAGACTCGGCGTCCTTGAATCTCTCAATGAGCCGTTCCTTAGCAGCATCGGGTAGCTCGGCCTTATCGACAGCCTCTTTTATGGCGGCTTGTGCTTCGGCTTTTGCCTTGTCCTTCTCTGCCTGTAGGGCGGCTTCCTTGAGCGTGTCCCTCTCAGTAGTCAGCGTTTCAATCTGACCTTCCAGTTCCTTGATTTTCTCCTCGTTCTCCACGGCTTTCTTTACCTCCTTGGTTATTTCTGCCCTGACAGCTGACTCTATAGCCTTGACTAAATCAGGGCGTCGCTCCCTTAGACCTGATAGTTCGACCAAATCTATATCTCGACTTCTATCAGATTCGTAAAATGTGACAATCCCGCCGGCCCCGGGTTCGGTAACAAAATCAACCGACCTGGCGCCTGTGAGTTCCTCAATTACCAGCGTCTCCTTACCTTCGATGGTAGACTTCGTTGCCTTGCCTATTGCATTGATAGAGATGCCCATTTCAGAGAGCAGCTTCTTATCTCGCAAGGTAGCAAGTTTTGTCATCAACCAGGGCTCGATGATTTCGGCAACACCGGTAACCACTCCGGCCTCGTCACACGTTACATCCTTGAGCACGGCCACCCACCCCGTATTCTTTATGGACCTCTCAGGTAATTCCTTGTCTTCCTGCTCTGTGGGGTGGTCTGCATACATCTTCTGGCCTTCAAATACTTTATAATCCCGCTTTAGCATCTCGGCAGGGTAATACCTGTCTTCAGTGGCGTTAAATCCCGGCTTGATAACGATTACAGTGGCTCTCCCCTTGTCGAACTTGGCTTCAGTCAGGGGTATGAAATTCTGTACCAGTTCCCGGGTCATGGCTTCCTTAACCCACCTCGGAATGTCCTCATCTTCGACATCGAGTTTGCGGTATTCAGCCCTTATCTTCCGTTTTACCGCAGACAAATCATCAGCAGGTATGGCCACCTTCTGCCCCCTGAAACCACCGGGACTCAGAGCAGCGGCCGCCCTGCCCAATTGCGCCCGGGTAACCTTTTTCTCGGGGTCTTCCCAGAGTCGGAGTTTCCAGGTTGAGGGTTTTTCGGCATCGGGCACATAGGCAAAGGCAGCCGCCGGATATTTCTCACCATCCTCTGTCTTCATAGCGGCCTGCTCTTTTATCATTTTCAGCACGGAGGTTGCCTCTTTTGTGGCTTTCTTTACTTCCTTCTCGTCCAGCTCCTCAGAGCTTAGAAGTTCCTGGCAGAGCTCAACAATCTTCTTAATCCTTGCAGAGTCCAGGGAGGCGTTGCGTCTACCTGCCTCCTGAATAATCTCTGAATATACTTTTTGCAGGGACTCCATGGGCTTATAGACTTTCTGGGCAACGACCTTTTCTGGGTCACCGAATGTTGCCGTGCCATCCTCCATAGCATAACTCGCCTTATATAGTTGCCCATCAATGTTATATATCAGGGCATCGTCAAAGACCTCCTCAACCACCACTCCACTAGGGATGGGCGATTCCACCGCCAGTTTATATTCGTCAGTCAATGCCGTCTGGAGTAAAGTCTTTTTATCCTCGGCGCTCAGTTCGGCCTCTTTTACCTTGGGCATAATTCCCCTCCGTTCCCCTGCCTGCTTGGCCACCATAGGCGCTCCGCATTCAGGGCATTTTTTTGTATTGCATCTAATATCTTCCCCAACAAGAATTTCATGTTTGCATTCGGGGCATACACATATATGATCCCCATGGGGGTGGACGGCTTCCTTGGCTACCCACTTCCCCTCCGCATTCTTTTTATAAGATTTCTTGACAGCAGCCCAGGCAATGGAATTGCAGGTTATCTCAGCGTCCTTCTCTTTGCCGTGCTGTTCCCATGCGGAGTTGTAGGCTTTCATGTAGATTTTTTCTGCTTCAGTAGGGAGGTTATCTTTAACCGGCGGCGGTAATTCGCTTACTGATTTATATGGCATCTTCAATCTCCTTCAACCATGGAGGGGTCAATTCAACTATCTCAAATTCATCATGCCCACAGTTAGGGCAGAACTTTACATCTAGGGTTACTAGCCTTCCGCACTTTTCGCACATCTTTGCTTGAGGCATCATGGCCTCCTAATATTGGTAGCGGAGGGGGGATTCGAACCCTCGACCTCTGACTTATGGGGCCAGCGAGCTACCACTGCTCCACTCCGCGTCTCCGCTATTTACTCAGCCTCGCAGGCGCTAGGGCGCATTCACAATTTTGGTGAAAGGGGGGCCTATCGTGGCCGCTTGAAAATGCCTGGCCAACAGGGATAACCCCATCGGCCTCGTTCCCCTGACATATCTCACAGGGGTCTCCTCCAGTTACCACTTCTTTCCCATCGATGCCCATGTCCTTCATATTATCGAGAGAGGCTTGAGATAATGCATTGGCCGTCTCGGTCCGGGCTATCATCTTGGCTCTATAGCGAGCCATGTCGGTAAAGGACTTCTTGATATCCTTCGTCAGTCCGGGGATGCCCCTCTTTCTCTTTATCCCGTTACTAATCACATTGGAGAGGCGGCGTTTGGTCTCCTCGTCCATCTGGGTGACGAGTTCGGCGCCGTGCTTCTCCGCCCACTTAATAGCATCCTCAATGGGCGGTCCTTCATAAGCGATGGGGATGCCGAGCTTGGTCTTGCCATAAGATATCATCTCGGCCTGGCCGGATATGTAAATCTTTGCCATCTCCCCGGCCATCTCAGCTCGAAAGGAATCATCAAAACTCCCCAGTAGCATATCAAGAAAGTCTTTTGCTTCAGATTCGGGGCTCTCCTTTATAACATATTTGTTATATATCCCGTCCATCTTGGAATAAGGGAAAGCCCGCTCTAACCGCCTGAAGTATTTGGCTAGATTCTGCTCAAGCCCCTTCTGTAGCTTTTGGTTCTTTGAACTCTTGGGGTTGGACGGTATCTCCGCTTCCAGCAGGGCTATCAACTTGTCCAGTTCCGCTGTTACTGCTAGCATCTAGTTTCCCCTTCTCTATTACATCTTCGGGTACACCGATTTCCCTTGCTTTAGTTATACCTTTCAGGCAGTTGTAGCAGGGCTGAACTCTGAGCCCGATTTTATCAAGCTCAATGTAGCCCTTGTCATTACAAAATTGACATACCTTCGGTTTCTCCGGCTTCACTACCCTCTTAGTTCTGGGTTTCCTTACCTTGGTTGTTCCTCTTTTAGTCATCATTTGCTCCTTTACTCCTTTTTAGTTATAGATTCCCTGAATTGCCTGAGCGCTCTAGCAAGCGCCACCTCAGGGTTTGTCTTAGCCTCTTTTGCCAACTGGTCTAGCACCTCCGAAGGGTCGTTCACCCCCAGGGACAATAGAGCCAACTGCTTTACATCATCCGAGTCACCAAGCGCAGGTAGTACATTGAGTATTTGACTGAGAGCCGTGGCCGCCTGCAGGATATCCTCAGGTGCTATCTTGGGGAAGTCCCTATCGATGTACCATTTATCGGGTGAAATTCCGTTGTGCTCTAAGATAATCTCGTCTATATCCTGATAGGTATCATTCCAGATTGCCTGATAGGATTGGAACATCTTCATCATGGGAAGCTCAACGGTCTTGGCCGTGGCTAGGTTACCGATAGAAATATCACCGAAATACTGTTCGGGAATTCCAACAGCAGCACAAATCATAAGCTTAATCATCCTGCCGTCCTGATAGGCAGCCGAGGCACCGGTCTCAGTCTTTATAGGAGTAGTGTCCGAACCTAGATTTTCAACAAGGTGAGAGCCAGCGGCTATTTCCTGCTCATGGGTCTTGGCCTTGATAGCATCCGCTGCTGTCTGGCCGCCCTTGACCTTTGTCCTCCATGCGAACTTTGCCAGCGCCAGCATGACGGCTATTCTCGAAGCCAGGAACCGGGTATTATACTTCATCCAGATTAAGGCCGGGAGCAATAAGGGGTTCCCCCTCTGGGCTGTAGTATTAGCGGGCAGATGATAAACAAGCACATTTTCCTGAGTCGCCTTTACGGGAAATCCCAAGGAATTAGGGCAACCTTCATCTTTGGGGTTCGTGTGGCTACAGTAGTAATCTTTATGAGGCTTAAACTGGGTATCAGTCCATGAGCGCTCATAGTACCTTATATTTTCTTTATCATCGGGATCTGTTATGAAATCGGTTATCTCTAAGGGGTCAATCCAGCGGATAGTGGCCGTTCCGTTCGCCCCCAGAAAGATAGCAAAGAACACCTCACCGTCAATCAAAAGTTTGTCGGAGGACTTGCGCTGCCCTCTTGCCGATAATACAGCCTGATTTGCCCTTGACCCCCAGAATGATTCAAGCGCCCCCTTGACCTTCTCATCCTCTGACTGCCATGTGATGCCGGTGCCAAAGGTATAATCCGTCCATAAACGGATTGCCTGCTTCCCCATCGGGTCTTTTGTGGCATAGAGCCGGGATAGCTTTATGTTTGATATGCGCTCCTGCCCGGTGATTACATCGCCAGTTGCCCCACTCAGGTTTATCCAGCCCTCATCCTCAAGGGTTAGATCGGTCTCAACGCTGGCGGTGGCTTCCCGGATGAGCAAATCCAGCTCATCGCGGGGGACATTCTCTGTTAGGCGGGTTTCCTGCTTCTTATCTACCATATTTGGGGGCTCCTGCTATCTTCACTCTATCGCCATATAATTTATTTTTCCTACGGGTAGCCCTATTCATTTGAATAACTTTGCCGTCCGAGAACCTAACTCTCATTGTGGGAGCGGGGCGGAGCGTTCCCTCTTGATGTTTCGGGAAGGGCATTTGCGTAGTCCCCTTTGGTGAATTTATGTGTAATAGTTTTACGGTTTCATTCATCTCAACTCCAAATCTTTGACCTGCTCCATGGCATCATAGACGACAACGGTCTCCTCGGGTTCGGGTTCGGTCAACGTTAATTGATTGAACGCTCCACTGGCAGCATCTACTTGGTCGTCATGTCCGCCACTCGGAAAGGCTTCGGCCTCATCTAAGAACTCAGTAATCCACGTTCCCCTTATCAGTTTTACATTTCCTGCTTCAGCTTGCGAACTCAAGGGGTTCGCCCTTACTTCTTTACTTCCCGTAGATGGGATTCCCTTGAAATCCCATCCCATCAATACTCGGCGTCTATAATCATCTATAACTTTAACCCCCGAACTTCCCGGCTCCTGTTCCATCCGTACAGGTATGTCCTTGCCATCTAATTCTGCTGTCTGCTTTACTAATTGTTCATTCGCCTGGGGTGTCCCCCGTAGCCTTTTTATGTCAAAGATATACAGTGTTTGCTCAGATGAAAGCCCCATTAAACAACCAGCAGTCCAGTCTGGGTCTTTACCCTTTTTGGCTTCTGTGGCAGCCATGTCCCAGAATCTAAGCTTTTGGCAAGAAGAAGGGGATGCATCCACAATCTCAAACCATTCCCGCCTGAACTTGTTCCCTTCTACCCTAGCTGACCAATCGCCTTGTAGCAGTCTCGCCCTTGTCACAGAATCAAGATTGTTAAGGCTTTTTATATATGCTGGTCTATCAAGGTGCGGGTTGTCGCTGAGGGTGGCAGGGATAAACGGTCGCCCATATTGTTTCCCCTCAATGATAAATCTCTGTTTTACCCACTCATGGCCAATACTGCCAGGATTAGAAGCCCCCCGAATCCTTATCGGTATATCAGACTCAGCCAGTCGTCTTGCCCTTGAGTGCATATATCGGTACTGATATTCCGTGAACTGGGTTAACTCATCAAAGCCTATAAATTGAAAAGCCGCTGACTGGTATTGTTCAACATCCTTGTCAGCTTCAAGATAACCAAATACTAATTTTGCTCCTGATGGGAACACCCATGAATTACTATCACTTTGCCACTTAGCGCCGCTCCCCACGAGCCACATCCTAGAACGGTCTAAGAGGGCTTCGGGTAATGTTAGGGCTTTAAATGTTCGTCGGAGTAAGAGGGCGGCATAACCTGAAATATCGACATATTGGAGAGCCGACATAAGCAGGGCATCAGATTTACCACCACCGGCCGCCCCACCGTAAAACCCCTCTTCAGTCTTGAGGCTCAGAAACAGGAGTTGCTTGTATGTCGGCTGGTGAGGACAATATAGGGGCATCCTCACCGTGCCCATTGCCTCCAAGAAGTCCCGGCGTGAGTCCGAGTTTTTCAGCTTCAAGGATTGCCGCTGCGACTGTTTTTGCATCAACGTTGAGGACATTAACTTGCACCTTTACTGGTTTATCTTCAGACCCATCAGAATATATCCGCTCCATTTTATTGAGCTCAAATATGGCCTGGATGGGATTGTGGAGCTTTATAGTAGTAGTCTTTTCATGGGCTCTGCCCTCTTTGCCCCCAGTGAACTCGGTAATCCTTATCTCTTGGAGGGCAGCACTCTTTAGCTTCTCGGCGGTGAGGTTGTGCATGAAGTCAACGAACCTACCCCTCACTATCTCAGATAGGACCTGCTTGCGTTCTAGGACGGTGGCAACAGTGGCATCCTCAGCGGCCTGCCTTAATGATTGGAGTCGTTCCTTTATGTTAGTTTTTGTTAGATTTGTCGAAGCTATATTACGGATTGACCGAGGGCTATAACCGGCTATCAGGGCAGCCTCACTGGCATTGCCGAGTTCAAAGTATTTAAGGCAGAATGTTTCTTGCTTTTGAGTTAGTCCTCTAGCCATCTATCTTCACCGCCTGTTTCCCTGTGAAGTCTTCCCACCGTTTGATTATTACATCGCAGTAGTGCTCATCTATCTCCATCATGAAACACCGGCGCCCGAGCTTCTCACAGGCTATTAGGGTGGAGCCAGAGCCACCGAAGAAGTCGAGAATTATATCCCCACTTCTGCCATATCTTTCCATTATCCAAGTAAATAGACTCGTAGGTTTTTGTGTTGGGTGTATCCTAGACTGGGTATCTTCCGATGCTAATCCATATACACCGGCCCACTTTATCCTTATAATATCCCTCTTGTGTTTCTGCATGGACCATAATAGTTCAAAAGCACTGCCTATCATAAGATCAGCCGATTCCGTTAATCTCTTATCCCAGACAAACCAAGAGCCCCCATCAGGTAATTCCTTGCAGTAATAATCGGCACCAAACCAAAATTGCTCTTTAACATCAAGCCACAAGAAATCACTAAATTTAAAAGGTTTATCATCCCCTATTACCTTGTGGTATTTATTCCCGCCACCTAGCTTCTTGACCCAATCAGCAGACTTTAGACTTCCCTTAACACCAGTCCAATCCGTGTCTAAATTCATCCCATAAGGCGGGTCAGTAAAGACCATATCCGCCTTCTCTCCCCCCATCAGCTTCTCCACATCTTCCTTCTTGGTAGCATCCCCGCATAAGAGCCGATGATTCCCTAGACTCCAGAGGTCGCCCCGCCTACAAATCGATTCTGTGGGCTCTGGGACGGCATCATCATCGGTCAGCCCTTCTTCAGGTACATGGAACTGCGTCATCAGGTCCTCAATCTCTTTGAGGTCAAAGCCCGTTATCTCCATGTCAAGGTCGCCGGTATCAAGTTGCTCGAGGATATCCTTTAGCTTGGGATAGTCCCACTCACCGGAGATTTTATTGAGGGCTAGATTAAGTGCCTTCTCCTTCGTCTCGTCGAGGTCTACAACGGATACATCTGCCTCGGTATGCCCCAGCTCCTTGAGTATCTTCAGCCTTTGATGGCCACCCACCAGGTTGCCAGTCCGCTTATTCCAGATTAGGGGTTCCACCATATCAAATTCAAGGATGGATTTCTTCAGCTTCTCGTATTCTATGTCCCCGGGCTGGAGGTCCTTGCGCGGGTTATAGGGGGCGGGATTGATATCTGTTATCTTTACTCCTTTTATCTCCAATTCAATTCCTGCTCCCCCTTAATATCCTGCACCATGCGCAACGGTCATGTAAGAATTGGACCCAGTCTATTCCCCAATGATGAAAAACAGAATGCTCAGTGGCATAGGTGTCAAACTCTCTCCTGGCTTCCCCTGTCTCAATCATGCAAAGGGGTATAAATATCGCTTTCATGCTGGCTCCAACGGTCTCCAGTTGTATCCCCCGCGCAGATATTTCTCCTTAATAGCTATCAGCCTCTCGGCCTGCTCTTCCGTAAAGCCTAGCCCCAATAGATAATCAATTTCGGCCATTTTCTCCCCTAATCATATGCAATCGTCTAATAATTAAACGATTTGCGACTTACTTGCCCACAATAAAAAAGCCCACCAATTAAGGTGAGCTGTGATATTTTGGTAGCGGGGGTGGGAATCGAACCCACGGAGTCTAGCTTATGGGACTAGACAGGCAACCAACGGCCTCCCCGACATATTAAAGGCACCACTATATGCAGTATATCATTTTACATTACCACAATATCTAGTGTATGTCAAGTATTTTGGGCAAAAGACAAGCACTTAGCTTGAGAACCAGAGATCTACAGCTCTTTGAAAATCCTCAGGAAATATATCTGCGGCATAGAGCCAGAACGGTAAAGTTTCACCTTCCCTCAACCATTCTTCGTCCCCGTCAGCAATGGCTTGTTGCAATACAGCTAAAGCTATCAATTTATAGGGATCACGGATATTTTTCATTTTGCGGTTGAGTTTAAATTTTGTTTTCATTTCTCCTCCAGTGCCTTCCTTTCAGCCAGTCTTGATATGTCAATCCCTTTCTTTTCCATGTGCTTTGCCATCTCGGCCTCGACCCCGAAGCGCAGTAATAGAGCACCTTATTGATACGGCGCCGGATATAGTCGATGTCAAGGTGGCGCTCCCGGGCAATTTCCTCCTCATCCTTCCCGGCAATCTTTTCCTCTACCAGAAAGCCATCTATCCCGCACCTCTTTACACGGATTTCCAGCTCTGCGATTAAAAGGCATGGGTTTTCAAAGGGGGCGCGGTGATTAGCACGTTTTCCCCCGGGTAAAGCAGTATATCCAGACGATACGTTGTCCGGCCATATTCCCTCTTTGAGGGTTTGTGCATACTGGACGAGCCATTCTACACCCTCACGGTCAAAGCGGATCATCTGTGCCTCGGCCTCTTTTTCATTTCCCGCTCTAATTCCTCGCTGTCTTCGATATGCGCTTCACCCACTATCCCACTTTCCCCCATCTTTATGCGCTCAAACTCATCTTTAGGGGGCTTGAACTCCGCAGAGGCTAGAGCCCTGAATTTTCTCTGTGTTATTGGGTCTAATAGGTACCATATAGGCGTGTTCACGTTAGATTAAAACTCCTCCGATAACTATTAAGGCGATTCCACATATCCCCCGAACGGCTCTTACCCAGTGATCACGTGCCCAGGTCTGTTTTTCGCTCCCCTCGTAACTAGGGGCGTTCAGGTAGAGGGTTATGCTCAATATAGCGTCTGAGAATATCCACATACCGATTAAGCCGATGATATAAGCTGTCATTTATCCCCCTTTGGTAAAAAATTCTCATCAAGGGTCAGACTATAGAGCCACGTCAAGCCTTGATTCTTATGTACCCCGAATGTCCAGTGAGTCGGGATAGAACTGGCCCCGATTATTTCCAAGGCGTAAGGGTCATCGGTCACAAGCGGGCCGTTTATCAGTAATTTTGTCTCCGACCAGACCCTCAAGAAGTCCTCCTTGTGGAAGTGCCCGCAGACCGCATAAGGGAAGCCCCCGAATGTCGAATACCAGTCCTTGACCTTTCTGGTGAGAGCAAAGTAGGGTATCCCCATCCTTGCGCTACACTGGTCACCATGAAAAACAAAGAACTTAAAGCCCTCAATCGTTGGTATTATCTTAAAATCTTCCGAGTAATTTACTTCTACTCCGGGGGGTAGCTTCGCCCCTGCTAATGCCTTATATAGAGCCATATCCCAGTTAGATGTCCTGGGAGCCGTCAGCGAATACCTGCCGTGATTGCCCCTTACACCGTAGAATTTGACCGTCTTAAATTCCTGCCTCAGGGATATGAGAAGGCCTGAGATAGTGGGCAGAGCAAGGTCATAAACCTGGTTGACAGCCCCGCAACATACCCCCTCAATGGTGGCGCCCTGGAATGGGTTTTCACCATGTACGTTGTCCCCGACATCGATTATCACAAGGTCATTTAGGGGATACATATGCCGATGAAGTTGGGTAATAGTAAGGACCGACTCTACTAACTTTCTGAACCGCTGTTTGTAGACCTCGGCATTGAATGTAGGAGTCAGCTCGCCGGCGTGGTCATCCCCGATTACTACAACTTGAGTCTCGGGGTCGCCCTTTCTCGCCCTGGAGGGTTTATACTTTATTATTTCAGGGATGATAATTTTGACATCGGGTCCTTTGGGCTCTTCCTTTCCCGGCGTTCCCTGCGCCTTCCAGGGTAGACTCTGTATGTCAAACCCCCTCTTCCTGAGGGCTCTATAGAGGCCGTACCGATCCGAGTAGCGGAGCTCCTGCCTTACCAATTCCGCTTGACCATTCTTGACCCGTTCCCAGTATTGAGCCTCTTCCGGTGAGCCTTTGTCTGGTAATTTACTCTTAAACATTTCTCCTCCTCAATAAATGAGGCACTGTTCACCATTTCTGGTTACTTAGCGCCTCCTGTATTTGCCCGGTCAGTTTCCCTCCGGGGAGCGGCTAAGTCAGCTCACGCCTCTTAGCCAGGTCAGCTTTTATTAAGTTGTTAAGCCGTGGTTATCGGATAATCAAACCCCTCTAAAATTGTAGTTCCCCAACTAGTAAAGATAAGGCGCGGGCCTATATTCCAATTAGGAGATATATCCATTATTTCTTTTAGAACATCAACCATATCTTCTTCACTATTCCATTTGGGGGCAGATTCCACCCACTCAGGAATGGCATCTAGATATCCCCAGGGGATTTTCTCTTTACTCATTTCTCCCCCTTCAACTGGAATTGTGGGTGATACGACCAGCTCACTATCTTGTGATCGGCCACCTTTACCTCCACCGTCCCAAAACCAGCCTTTTTGACTTCTTCCAGGGCCTTCATAATCGCCTCTTCTACGGTCATTTTAGCACCTTTCTAACTGAGCGCAACTACTTCTCCCTCACAGTAGGGGCTTCATTGGGTATTAAAGCTATTTGACGCCCTTTTTCTTTTGGTCCTAAAGCACCGTTAACCCGGGACCGGGCGGTCTTAAAAGTTTCCTCATCTTTTTCAAAGCCAATAAAATTACGCCCGATGCCTTTACAGACTTCTCCAAAAGTTCCGCCACCGAGAAAATAATCAACTACCAAATCACCTTCTCGGCTGAATACACTGATATAATAACGAGCTATGTTTGCTTCCTGCCCCCACCTATGAAAGCGTTTATCCCCACCCGTGCCATCATATTTGCCCAAGACATTGGTTATTGGCAGGGCTTTGCTTCCCTTCTGTGTATAACAGAGCAATGATTTATAGCCAGTGATTATCTTGCGTGGCCATAGGATGCTAGTATTCCCTCGGTGCATCAAGATAAAATCGTAGAAATAATCTAGATGCTCTCCCAATGTCATCATAACTTGGTGCTTCCAATAAGGCCCGGCATAAGTGATTAAAAAGCCTTCGGGTTTCAATGCCCGGGCCGCCTCTTCAGCCAACCACTCATAAAGATAGTGATATTTCTTCTCATAAGGCGGGTCAGTAAAGATAAGGTCAACGGTGCCGGCACCTATTTTATCAGGAGCTAGCTCCATAGCATCACCGCATATTAGTTCAAACTTTCTCATTCCCCCTCCCCATTAGTGGGGCTAATCAATTTCTGGTATTTTGCAGTCGGTACTTGGATTTCACACACTTTTTTACAGTCATCACATAAAGCCATCCCGCCGTAAAATTCACCATCTCGGAAATCAACGGCTATCCAAGTCGGCTTGTTTTTACACCTAATGGATTGGCGGGGGCCGAATGTCATAAATGAACCTGCCTTAATCTCAGCTTGGCATTGGTTAACATCAATGGGTTCTAGTTCCTTCTCCATCATCTTCTCCTTTCCTTGAGTTCACTTCTCCCTCGTAGGGGCTTCATTCATCTATTACCTTTTCGCCGTTCTTCCTCAAAATAAATACAGCCTTTCATATTAGCTCCAGTGAAAGCAATAAATACATTCTCCTTGCATATAACCCCACCATCATAATGCCTACACTTAGAGCAGATAAAATTCTCCCATCCTGCACCATCTGATTGTTTTCTTATCTCTGCCTCTATTGAATTACATTCATAATCCTGATATGAGCTTGTCATTTCTCATTCCCCCTCCCCATTAGGTGTGGGGCTAAACCGTGATAGTTTGTTTAAAAT